>Ga0307510_10011329_pt1 | contig 10595 bp, 12 predicted proteins | sample 12_EM_MG_FD_207224 | JGI IMG/M metagenome (GOLD analysis project Ga0307510, IMG submission 207224) | Populus trichocarpa ectomycorrhiza microbial communities from riparian zone in the Pacific Northwest, United States - 12_EM | ecosystem: Host-associated > Plants > Roots > Unclassified | place...
CCATTGTTTGGCTGTTATAAGCGCCCGCGTGAATCGCGAGGGGTGTTTGTGTAGGGGTGGGAATCGTTATTCTGTTGCTTGGCCTGGGCAAGAAGTATCCGGAAGTGCGAGTCGTGAGTTTGAGATTCTGGTAGATTTTTTTGCTATATGCTCTGCGGATCTGGGCTTTCGGATATTCCTCGTATGGGATAAGTGGTGGAGGTTGAAGGTCGGGCATTAAAAAAAACTGAAGCAATTCATCTTGTAATACCGGCAGCATAAATTGTGTCCACCCCTTGCCGCTTCCTGTCCTAAAGATGCGAGAATGGAGTAATAGCCCGTTTCAGGTGCCATTGACTTTGTATTTACCCTTGCCAGTGCTCTAGTAGTGCTGCTCGGCCACGATTTAGTTTCCACATCTGCCCTGTCGTAGGGAGCGAAGTATACGCCCTTAATTGGCATGATAGCGCAGCTGTGTCCGGAAGGAAAGAGATGGTACCTCTGCACGGTAACTGCAGCCACAATGGTCAACAATTTTGCTTTTGGAGGAAGGGAGAAAGATGAAACTGGATTGAGATAACGAGTTGTATTGAAATTACGCTGGCATTTTGAATAGCCTCTATCTGTATTCGATACAGCCTGAACTCTCTGTAGCATATTATCAATTCATTAGAGAGCTTTTTAGGAATTAAGTCTCACTCTTCCTTTTTTTTTCTAAAATAATTTAGTGGTATCATATTATGGGACAAGCTTTTTAACTTAGAGGGTTATCTAGTAGAAGGAGTTTCTTAGTCTGCATAATTTAGTTAAGAATTAAGGTATTATATTAGACAGGTAATACATCTTAGTGCGTGCATAGCTTTGCTCTAATTTCTTATGTGATATTATAGACATATATACTATCATAGTATGATATATTTGACTTAAATATAAGCTTTAGGCTATTTTCCTTTTATCAGTTTACCTAGCTTGATTCATATTTTCAAACCAGTAAAACCTGGATTATAAGTTACAACAGCTTTTTATATAAAACAGAACTCTATTTTCTAAACTTGTTCATATTCTTCTTTTTGTTTAATGCTATCATCCTCTTTTCCTCTTTTCTCTTTCTTTTCAAATTCCTTTTATCTTTATATAAAACCCCTTGAAATTAACTTTTAATATAGTTTTTCTTGATTGCAAGTTTTTTCAAAATTAACATATTATATTTCTTGAATTTCTATCATAATATCAAATAAGACCAACTTTCTATAATAGCCTCTTTCATAGCTATTTATTGTATGCAATATTTATATCATGATTAATCTTAAAGGCATAGCAAGCATCTCCATTCCTGTTCCCATCCCTGTTTCCATCTTCTAAATAATTGTACAAAAAATTACAATTCCCTTAGAAGTTTCTCATATCTGATATCAGTATCTCTCTACAAGGGGATATATTTCTCACTTTCTATATTAATACTCTTTTAGCAGACAAAGTTGGGCAATCACTGGTGATGGAAGATCAGAAGGTGATGTATTCTGGTGTAGGTGGGATAATTTATGATTATTTTCTGGATATGAGCATGCATTCAAACAACAAATTGCAATTTCTGATGGGATTTTCACTTATTTTGCGTTACGTTTTCCCATTACATATTACCGTTAGTTATAAGGCTTTCCTTACTTAGTATTCTGGCTATCGTGGGGGTCATTAAAAATCAGAAAACCCAGCCCTCCTCTCGCTGGCAGCCGCTGGGTTGGAAGAAGCATTTTTCCGGTCTTTACTAACCCCCACTGTGCTGTCGGGAGTCTTCCGGGAGGGCAGAGTTCTTTTGTGAGTATTGGCAGGGGAGTTTATTAGGATAACGATGGCGCTTGAGGCAAGACGAAAGAAAGAAGTGATTAGGCATATCCACTCCGCTGGATAATGCCAGCCCTCCTTCTCTCCTTTTCCTAAGGGCCTCAAAGCCATTTTTTATACAATGAGTTTGGCAGCACAGGTCACAATCGCTGACGAAGGAGCAATAATGCTTCCGTACTAGGTTTTGCGCATGATACTGGGGGCCCTGCGACACCCCTAACCGTGCTCTACTCGGGCACCTCCACTAGGGACTGAAAAGGCAACGGAAGATTGCTAACACCTGTGACCTCTGGCTTCGTTTAAGGCCTTGCCTTCCGACTTTCTTTGTGGGATCTACAATCCAAATAAAACCCCTTGCGAGTGGTCATGCAACATCACTCGGTTTCTTGGAGTATGCTACTTATTCCTTCGCCGGTATGTCAATTAGAACTGCTGCTGGGCGGTGGTGAGCATATCGAATCGGAGCAAAAAAGACATAAACAATTACTCCTAACCCTTCATCTGATACAGCTTGAGCAAAACCATACTCTGCGGGTGCCGTAATCCTGTTCTGAAATCATTGCTTTCCCCCCAAAGCCATTCCCGATAGTGTAACGAACGCCTTTTCTGTAGGTGAGAGCTTGTCTTTTCATCAGCTCTCCCAGTAAAGCACTTTTCCCGTGCGTTTATTAATCTCGGCCTCGGTCTTGATCATGCCGTAGAAACTTGAATGACTGAATAGTGAGCTAACTTGTGTCGTTGGGCCTTCTTTTCTCAGTAAAGTTTGCCAGATCGGGGGGGTTGTTTTTTTCCAGAAGGGGCTGCGTTCTTGCCGTGTTCTTGGCTCACTTTCCAGAGAAGGGAATTTCTAACCGCACAGCACACTATTTCAATTCAAATTTCTACGATAGTGGGGTTCGTAATGTGACTCATCTGCCCGGCCGAGGCGATGGGTGCGGGCTAGAGTCAGTCCGTGGCTCCCTTGGGAGGCCTTCATTCAGCCATTCTATCCGCGGGAAGGTCGAACTTTGGGCCGGAGGAGGGGCCGCTGCACTAGCAGCTCGCCTAGTCAGCTCAGCTACGAGTACTAGGCTAGTTAGTATCTTGACAAAATGCTACCGAGGCTAGTTAAAGCCATAGAGCGACAACATGGGCAGCCTTGAGGTGAGAATCTCGGGGTTGTAAAACGGAACATGACGAAGGGTCGAAGTCCGGGGTCGCTGGTATTTCTTGTTGAGTCAATGGCTTTGATTATTGGACGAACCTCACTGATTTCGATAGACTCCGTGTGTGGGGCGATGCCAAGCCAAGGCAAGCAATAATGATATCGTAGCGTGAACAATGTGAAGACATCATACACTACTCGTATAGCGACATTCCCGGAGGATACCACGGTCACTACTCGAGCAACGGCTATACGAGTTCGCACCCCAATTTTCAGCCCGTTTCACAATAGGCAACAAGTAGGACAGGAATAGTACTGGGGGCTCTATGTCCTTCGCGAAATTCCATACCAAACACCAGTCATCCTGAGAAAGTTGCTCTTGGAGGGAAAAAATCTCGGGTAATATCATGAGGGGTACAGTACTCGAGTACAAAATTTAATACAACTGCAATATAATGCCTACCAAGATGGGTCACACCGATCACATTTCATCACATTTACTTCGCCTGTGCTCCGCCAAGCCTGCACGGACAATACTCGAGTACTTTTCATTGTCATGATAAGAAACACTCGATCGCACTGAACCGTGGCACCCTTACGGACTGATTCCGAAACGTTCTCGATGATGCCGGTACTCGAGTACGGTACCGTGCTAGCAGCATGCCAGTGTCGGTAATCTGGTTGCGCGCACCATTCAGATAAGCGGCGGAAAACACGGCACCAAGCCAGGGCAGGCTTCCGGAGATAGCGGATCATGCTCGCGGACAAGTACAGTTCTCTACCTTCCCAAATCTACTTCCATCATTCCGCATCCCAGGTTTCTCTACCGGCAGCATGAATATGACATGACCATTGTTTGCTCCATTGATGTCTTAAAGTTTGGCTCAAGGTCGCACGAGGGAATGCCAGTCCCGATACGGTCAATCCAATACTGTAGATTTATGCTGGCTACACGGAACGTTGCATCTCCGATCAGACCCTGTCAGTTTTTTCGGAGCTGCTGCATGCATCTATTCTAATCTCGTTTCACACACCTAACTTACAGTGCTGTTCCCACAGATGCCTTGTACCAGTGCCCTACAGTGAGCACGATACAGTGTTTTTCGCCGGGGGAGGGTAGCAAGATGGGAGAGAAGGAGAAGTCAAGAAACAAAGCCAGGCTATGAGAATCTTATGCCATGAAGAGATCCATCAGGTATGATAGAGAAAGTGTCTGAACCTTTGAAGGAAAAGCTTCTCCCAAGACACGATTAGACTACTACTCCAGTGGTACAAGTGTTACCCTGACCATGTGGGGCGGTTGTTTCGGCACCCGAATTCCCACGGCTTGTGATATTTCCGGTCGGTTGGGGCTACTCCCTTTGCGGCGAAACCCTCAATGCTCTTGGCTCCTCATTCTTCGAAAATCCCCCGAAGATCATTCTCTGATGCGCTATTCCGCTCTTTCCTACACCCACTCACACCCCCACCTTCCATCCTATCTTTCGAGCCTACAGCACTGACTACCCCTCCACTCGTTTGTTTCCCCCTACCGTACTCTCTCCCTGCCCTGGTCTTTTTTTTGCCAAAATTTCCCCGCCCTGGGACAGATACAACCTGGGCCACCGCACCGACGGGAAACTGCCGAACCTTGGGCATCAACAAACGGTAACTGACTTCAAGGCGGAAAAGGGAAGGCCAGTCTTCCAGCACCAAGTTCTCGCACAGACGACAGGGCCTGGTCCCTGTGTTGTTGAAAGGGAAAATACTGAAAGGGGGAAAGGAATAAGCTTCCAGGAATCTTTGGAGGTCGTGGGGCATAAAATTAGTACAGATTAGGCATTAAATATTTCGTTACGATCGAAAAGACAGCTAAAGTTCAGCATCAACCATACCCAATTGACCCTATTAGCGGAACCCTATGGCCTCTCAAGATCAGGCTAACAACGAGTTAAATAATGGGGGCCAGGAAAAGGATGTCGTACCAACCATTGTTTCCTTCCGCGAGGGGACAGAAACCCTTCCCACCTTCCTCCTCCCTGAAGGTCACTCTTCAGACGATCCATCGGAGGTGAATCGACAGTTTGACATCCCCTCCGCTGACTTTCAAGAGTCGTCTCTGCAACACCGGAGGCTGAGTCTATTCGATTACACTCCCTTTTCCCTGCCTCCATCCAGAGTACGTTTCCCCCACACGCACCCACACTTACAAACCCCCCTTCTCCTACCCCTGCATAGCTTTCCTGGGGACTGGGAGCACGTTTCTTTGCTTCTGCAGGGCCAAGCACGGTTCGGGGGTTTGCTCAACAAATATTAATCTGTCATGGGTTCAAAACTGACAAGCCATTTTGGAAATTTGCTGTTACAGGTGCCAACCATTGAAAGTACCCTTCCTCCTCCCGCCTCTTCTTCTCCTAATCCGACCTCCTCCCCTTCCCTTCAAACACCTCATTCAGACTCAGAAACCTCGACCAGTGTGTCACGAAAACCAATGCATTCACCACCGCTTACTCCTGCTTCTACTCATGATCGGGGCCAATTTAAGCATACACGTTCGGAGGAACTTCGGGTACCTGGAAGTCAAGCTTTGAAATTAACCACGGGAGACCCGGCAACTATGACCCCGCAAACATCTCCACCTCGGCCCGGATCTACAGCAACTGCATTGCCGAGACCAGATGCGGAGGGTAATAGCTCAAGACCACACTCTTCAAGTTCATCTCGACAAAATGCAACCTTCACCATTGGGCCCCCTGAAGGCTCCGAGTCATCCTCGCGGGACCACAGCCCTTTGGGTACGCCTACAGAAGCTGGAGCTCGCACGCCTACCTTCCAACCGCCCCCGAGGCCTTTCACTCCGGCCGGTGAATTTGATGACCCTTATGCTCGAAGTAAACGACCCCCTCAGCCGAAGAAGTTGGAGGATATTGAACCTCGATTTAAGTTTGGAAAGGCAGGCCGACATCATGGCTCAAGCTCGAGTCTCTCCTCGGTCCCCGGAGAAGTTCGATCAGATAAAAAGCATCACCCTCATTTCTCGCTTCACTCGCTTGGAAAACATCATGACGGCAGTTCTTCCACTCTTAATTTGGGAAGCAAAAAGGGTTCGATGTCCGACCTGAAGAGGTTCTTCAGATCATCTCAGAAACGATCTCAGTCACCCAGCGCTAGCTCCATCCGAAGCTCCAAATCTTCTGTTAGCCAGGTCTCGTTAGCGGCACCTTTTGCCGATGACAACGGCCTTCAGAAAAAGTATGGGCGTTTTGGAAAAGTGTTAGGTTCAGGGGCCGGTGGCTCTGTGCGTTTGATGAAGAGATCCAGTGATGGCGTTACATTTGCTGTGAAAGAATTTAGAGCTCGGCATTCGTACGAGTCCGAGCGGGAATATGCAAAGAAGGTGACGGCCGAGTTTTGCATTGGTTCTACTTTACATCATGGCAACATTGTGGAGACGCTGGACATTGTCCAAGAGCGAGGGAAATGGTACGAAGTTATGGAATATTGTCCATACGACCTCTTTGCGACAGTAATGACAGCCAAGATGTCTAGGGAGGAGGTAGCGTGTTGCTTCATGCAGATTTTGAGCGGGCTTACCTATCTCCATAGAATGGGGCTCGCTCACAGGGACATGAAGCTGGACAATGTGGTGGTGAACGAGCACGGCATTCTAAAGATCATTGATTTCGGGAGTGCCAGCGTTTTTAGATATCCCTTTGAGAATGGTATCGTCGAAGCTCATGGTAACGTCTCTCGCGGATCTTTGAATTGCTTTTTCTAATCGACTTTTAGGAATTGTCGGGTCGGACCCATATCTTGCGCCAGAGGTATGCAATGACCTAAAATATGATCCTCAGCCTGCAGATGTCTGGTCTCTCGCTATTATTTACTGCTGCATGACTCTCCGGAGATTTCCTTGGAAGGCTCCCCGGCAGTCGGATAACTCATTCAAACTATTCTCTATGCCCCAAGACACTCCTAGTGGTCTCAGCACTCCGGCTCCATTACCGACCTCTCGAAATCATCAGAATAACCGCCCTTCTGCCGCTGTTGATCAAGCTGCCTCCAAAGAATCCCCACAAGGTTCAGAAGGAACGCTATCAAACCCAGCTCCTTCCACCGTCCAGGGATCTGGCCAGCAGATTAAGGGTTCACACCGTTTACTAAGGCTGTTGCCACGGGAATCTCGTCACATCATCAGTCGTATGCTCGGCTTAGATCCCAAAAAGCGGGCCACACTGGAGGAGATCTGGAGCGATGGATGGATTCAAAGCATATCGTATTGCCAGCAGGAAGAAGGTGGGGAAATCGTTAAGGGAGCGGGGCATACCCATGTACTGGAGGGGCAGTCCGGTGGGAGCAATCTTAGCACAAGGAAAAGTACAAAATGAGCAGTCGGTATGGGGGAAAGGATAATAGCATGGACACCGGGCCGAGATGTTAAGCCATGGATGTATTAGTGCTTGATACGACACTAAACAAAAGAGGAGCTATGACTTCTCCCTTTGACTTGTAAATCATTTGTCTTTTCGCCGCTTCCTCTCTCCCGCTTTCCGCCAGCTTCCTTTTGGCAAAGACTGGGCTCTTTCTTTCGTGCGGACCAAACCCAAATACATTTCCTTTCGCTTGGTACTAGTGGTTCCCATCAAGCATTGTGTGTTTTTTTCTTTCTTTTTTTCTCATTCATCCCCTTCGCGAGCATTAATGTTTCTCACTTCATTTATGTACTCTTGTATTTGATAGGTAGCGTGGGCGATTAGAACATTTTTTCATGGTTTTCCACGCATTGGTTTTACCCACCAATCTCTTTTATTAACTTCCTTGGGCAGTTGTATTTAATTTAGATCTTCATACGCGTTTGACATTGGCTTCGCTATCTTCTAGTGTGATAGTGAGGGTGGATGATTTTTCATGATGGCTCTACAGGGAAAAGGGTTTTCTCCTCAACCTCGGCGTTGGGAGAGCCCCATGCCCAAGCTAGCACTCGGTTCTTTTTGATTTTTTTTGTATCATAATGAATACCGCAGAATGGCGGTGGAGAGTGGCGGTACCCTAGGTTCCAGAGGGTTCTTCCTCTGTTCGGGGTTAGGACTCTATCAATGCAAACTTTTATTAGGTGAACCTTTTTTTCCGCAGCCGACTAGTGCTATAGACTACTTAAGGACCTCGTCACTTCGCCCCTCCATCTCTTCCTCTTCCTTCATCCCACCACCCCCACCACAACAAATCACAACCTCCTCCTACTTTTCACTCTCTTTATCCTTGCCCCCTAGTGTTTTGTTTCGCTCTTCTGAGGAGATTTTTATTGCAGCTTCTTTCAACATGATTCTTCCAAGAGTCGCCCGTGCGGTAAGTTTCGTTTAGTGCGCAATTTTTTTCTTTCTTTTTTTCCCCACAGCAGTGATGGATTGAAACTGACATTATTGCTTGTCTCATGTAGATCCCCCGAACAACCGCTGCATTGAGGCCTACACTTCTGCGGAATGCCGCCAGACCACCCTTATCCGCCTTTGCGAGGTTTAATTCCTCAACTCCAGAGAATATAGAGACAAAGGTTAAGGGACCGGTTATCGGTATAGATTTAGGTATGTTTGCATCCGCAATTCCACTCCAATATACCTAAGGGTTGAGAAATTGTTTGCTAATAACGCCCCTAATACTAGGCACAACAAATTCGGCTGTGTCCGTGATGGAGGGGAAAATTCCCAGGGTAATTGAGAACGCTGAAGGCATGTTCCCGTCACTCGGAAAATTTTTCGTTGCATAGTGAGGTAACGGAATTATATTCTAGGTGCACGAACAACTCCGTCAACCGTTGCCTTCACCGCGGATGGTGAACGATTGGTCGGCATTGCTGCCAAACGTCAGGCCGTGGTTAATCCTGAAAACACCCTCTTTGCCACCAAGCGATTGATCGGAAGAAAGTTCACCGACCCCGAGGTTCAAAAGGATATATCTCAAGTTCCATTCAAGATTGTCCAGCACACCAATGGTGATGCCTGGGTTGAGGCCCGTGGCCAGAAGTACTCTCCTTCCCAGGTTGGAGGCTTCGTTTTGCAGAAAATGAAGGAGACTGCCGAGTCATACCTTAACAAGTCCGTCAGACATGCTGTTGTCACTGTCCCTGCTTACTTCAATGACTCCCAACGTCATGCTACTAAGGACGCTGGCCAGATTGCTGGTTTGGAAGTCCTTCGTGTTGTCAACGAGCCTACCGCCGCCGCTCTGGCCTATGGTCTTGGCAAGGAACAGGACCGTGTCGTCGCTGTCTTCGATCTCGGTGGTGGCACCTTCGACGTCTCCATCATGGAGATCCAAGGGGGAGTCTTCGAAGTCAGGTCCACCAACGGCGATACCCATCTTGGCGGCGAGGACTTCGATATTGCGCTTGTCCGTCACTTGGTCACGAATTTCAAAAGAGAGACTGGTATCGATCTCTCTGGTGATCGTATGGCTATTCAGAGGATTCGTGAGGCCGCCGAGAAGGCTAAGATGGAGCTTTCTTCCACCCTTCAGACGGATATCAACCTTCCTTTTATTACTGCCGATGCCTCTGGGCCTAAGCATATCAATATGAAAATGTCAAGATCACAATTCGAGGCCCTCGTCGGCCCCTTGATTGAGAAGTGTATCGAGCCTTCTCGCAAGGCCTTGAAAGATGCCAACCTTAAATCGACCGACATCCAGGAAGTTATCCTCGTTGGTGGTATGACCCGTATGCCAAAGGTTGCTGAGACCGTTAAACAAATATTCGGCCGCGACCCTACCAAGGCTGTTAACCCGGATGAAGCTGTATCTATTGGTGCTGCCATCCAAGGCGCTGTCCTTTGCGGTGATGTTACCGAACTGGTTTTGCTCGATGTTACTCCCTTGTCTCTCGGTATTGAGACTCTCGGTGGTGTCTTCACGCGTTTGATCAACCGCAACACCACAATCCCCACCAAGAAGAGTCAAAGTAAGCAAAGGTCACCTTCCAGTACTAGTCATTATTTTACTAATATATCTTAGTTTTCTCTACTGCTGCCGATTTCCAGACCGCTGTCGATATCAAAGTTTACCAGGGTGAGCGCGAGCTGGTTCGTGATAACAAGCTCCTTGGTAACTTCCAACTTGTTGGTATTCCTCCGGCCCATCGTGGCCTTCCTCAAATCGAGGTCAGCTTCGACATTGACGCCGATTCTATTGTCCATGTTTCTGCCAAGGACAAGGCCACCAGCAAGGATCAATCTATCACCATTTCCTCCGGATCTGGTCTTAGTGAATCTGAGATCGAGTCTATGATCGATGACGCCGAGAAGTACCAGGAGGTTGACAAAGAGCGCAAGAGCGCCATTGAGGGTGCTAATCGTGCTGACTCCGTTGTCAATGATACTGAGGCTGCCTTGAAGGAATATGAGAGCAGTCTAGACAAGGCTGAGGCAGATGCCATCCGGGAGAAGATGACCGCCCTCCGTGAGACCGTTGTTAAGGTCCAGTCCGGGGACAGTACAATCACTGCTGCTCAATTGAAGGAGCAAACTAGTGGCCTCCAGGAAGCATCCGCTTCTCTATTTGACAAGATGCTCCATGCCCGCGCTGATGCACCCAACCAGTCCCAGGGCCCTTCTTCTTCAACGGGCCCTGAGAGTGGTGAGAAGAAGGAGTAGAATGATGA
>Ga0307510_10011331_pt1 | contig 10593 bp, 14 predicted proteins | sample 12_EM_MG_FD_207224 | JGI IMG/M metagenome (GOLD analysis project Ga0307510, IMG submission 207224) | Populus trichocarpa ectomycorrhiza microbial communities from riparian zone in the Pacific Northwest, United States - 12_EM | ecosystem: Host-associated > Plants > Roots > Unclassified | place...
ATCTCGCCTTTGGTCTGATGGTTAAACCTGAGACTGATTCCTAACATGGGTCCACTGATGGAGTGAGTTAGGTCTTAGCCTTTAAAGGAATACCGCGCAGGGAAGCGCTGGCAGGGGTACGCGCGGCATACACCGGAACGGCTCAAAGCGAGCTGCGTTGGCTGCAGCAGGGAATCGCAAGGAGCCGCCGTACCCCCGCCAAGGCCTTCGGCCGAAGGCCATGCGTTGATTAATAGGCTGGAGAATTACGACTGAGCGTGTTCTTCCGTGGACTCGGACTCCGACTCCGCTTCTGACGAGCCGCTCGTCAACGACAGCGCCGTTGCCGATTCGCCATTGGCCAGCCCTTTCCAGGACACCCCCAGCCCTTTGCGTTTGCCTTTTTCTGTGAGCTTAACCCCGTCCGGGGACAGTGTGATCATGTACGGCTTGCCGTCAATGTCGATTTCGCGTTTCAGCAGCTTGTCAAGCTTGGTTGCCATTTCACCCTCATTGGAATGCGTCGAAGAAGGATTTTACCGCACTCAGGCAGAAGGGCGGTACGAGTCTGGCATGGTAACTCTCCAGTACAGCCAGATCGCCGGCTGAGCCGCCGCCAGCGCTGACCGCAAAGAGTGCTTTCGCCGCAGCAAATCCGTTCTTGACATCCGTGTAAGGATCACCAGCCGTTGCGGCCGAGTCTACATCGAGGACGGTCAAAGTCCCCGCTCCCGTTGGCGGATTGACAGTGGTCCAGTAGGTTTGCATCAACTGGGTGTTCAGGAAGAACGAGGTCGGGTCGCTGCCACCGCCACACAGCAGCACGGGCGCAGTCGGTGCCCAATTGCGCAGGTCGTTGGTCTTCAGATCCTGCCGCAGCGTGTTGGTGGGCGCCGCAGCGGGAACGCCCGTACTGACAGTCGGGAAGCCGCCATCGGGAGTCGCTTGCGCATCACGGAGGTAAGCGAGGCGGTATGTGTTGGTGATCAGGTTGGGCGAGCCGAATCCTTTGGCGAAAACGGGCGCCAGGGCCGTTGGCTGGGTGGCCGGGGTCTGCGCTGCAAACTCCGGCGCAGGCGGCGTGCTGCTGAACACAACGTCCTGGGTCAACTGGTTGTTGGCGTAGAGGGTTGTGATCGGCGTCGTGCTCGGCAGCAGCGATCCGATGGTGGGCGCGTACTGCGCCTCGAACATGTCGGTCGGCTGGGAGTAGAGATTGCCGTATGAGCTCTGATAGCTCGACGTGATCAGCGCAATATTCAGCGAGCCACTGCTGTTGACCTCGCCTTGGAAGATTGCGTCGCCAAAGGCCGCGAGCGCATACGGGCCGGACATGGGTGCTGATGCGGTGACCGCCAGACCCGCGGCCTGCATGGCTTTGTGCGCAGCCATGGCGACAAAACCGCCCTGTGAATAACCGGTCACAAAGAGCCTGGAGTTGTCAGTCGCGACCGGCAGCGCACTGCGGCCTGCGACCACCACGTCAATCATCTCTTTTGACTGCTGATCTGCATTCAAATAAGGATGATAAGGAAGATCGGACGTGTCGTATCCCGCATAGTTCGGCGCCACCACAATGTACCCGCGTGACGCAAACACCGCCGCCAACAGCAACCCTTCAAACGCATTCGAGTTCTGGATCAGGGCGATGTTGTAGGTTTTGTCAGCGTTCGTCCCGTGTGCATATGCCAGGATCGGCCGAGGGCCCTGACACCCACTATCGCTGCCGGTCGGAACCATGAGAGCACCGGAAGCTTTGGCCGCCTCGCCCTTGCCGCCAACGGTCTCGTAGGTCAGCTGGTAGACGTCCACACCACATTTGGGGGTGTAGGCGAGTCCCAGCAACTCCTTCCCTATGTCGCTGCCGCCGAGCAAAGCCAGGAGATCGGAGGTGGAGTAGGACTTCACCAGCGGGACGGGTTTGGTCAGCAAAGCGCCCCGCTGGGGCTGAGTGGAATTGGAATCCGAAGCGTCGTCTTTGCTTCCTCCGCAGGCGGTGACGAGCACGAGGCTCACGGCCAGGGGGAACACACCGGTTATGCGCAACATGACCATGAAACTCGCGAGGGGCCGCAAAGGTTCACCGCGAACGCGGTAGAATCTTCAGTCACCGTGATGGAACATTCTGATTGGCTCGGCCGAGAGGCCGTGGCCGTTGACAATCCTGACGGGCGCGGACCCTTCGTACTGGTGTGCGATCACGCGTCGAACTGGGTACCGCCGTCACTGAAGGGGCTGGGATTGCCGCCCGGAGAGCTGGAGCGCCACATCGCGTGGGATCCCGGCGCCCTGGAGCTCGCGCGTCTGCTGTCGAATCTGTTGGACGCCCCGCTGGTACATGCGACCGTGTCGCGCCTCGTCCTGGATGTGAATCGTGACCCGACGCATCCGGGCTCAGTAGTCACGCGCAGTGAGGAAACGGAGGTTCCGGGAAACCATGAGATCAGCGCCGAGGACCGCGCGCGACGCGTTCAATCGATTTACCAGCCGTACCATCGCGCGCTGGATGCTGTGATCGAACAGAGTGTTGCGCACGACCCGTCGCCGCAGATCATCTCCGTCCACAGTTTCACGCCCGTGTATAGAAAGGAGCAGCGCCCGTGGCACATCGGCGTGCTGTCCGGTGACGACAAGCGGTTGTCGCAACCGCTTCTTGAGTTATTGCGCGCGGATGGTGAGTTTTGTGTTGGAGACAACCAGCCTTATGCGCCAACGGACGGCGTTTATCACACGCTGCACCGCCATTGCTCGGGAGTGAACAGGGGCGCGAGCCAGAACCTGCGCTCGGTTCTGCTGGAGCTGCGCTCCGACACCATCAGTGCCGAAGACGGCCGCGAACAGTGGGCTAAGCGGCTCGAACAAGCGCTGCGGGCCATTCATTGATGAGCGCTCTCCCGGTAGACTGCGGGCCGGGGATACCAATGCTTAATAAACAAGCGCAATTGCAAAAAAATACCGGTCTCTTGATGAAACAACCAGCCGATGCCGCGCGTGAGCAAGCTGTGGAGGTCCGTTTCGGCCAGGTGGGAATCCTGCAGGTGAGGCTTCGCACTACTAAGCCCGGCGAGATTCTCGATGAGCTGACGGGGAAAACGGCCACGGCGCCGCATTTCTTCGACCGCACACCCATTTGCCTGGATTTGAGCTCACTGCCGAAAATGCCGTCCGCTGAAGAAATTCGCGGCGTGATCGAAGTGGTGCGGCGTGCGGGCATGATGACAACAGGCCTGGCTCATGGCGGCACTGCGGTCGAAGAGCTCGCAACTGAGCTCGACCTGCCCGTCATTCATCACATCCGCGCGTCGACCAAAACTGCACCTGTCGTCCAGGCCGCGCCAGTTCCGACTCCCGCTCCGGCGGCACCCGTGGCAGCACCCGTGGCAGCACCCGCCCCGGAGCCTGCGCCTGCACTCACGGCTCTTTTGCAGCAGCAGCCCGTGCGCTCCGGCCAACGCGTCTATGCGCGCAATCGCGACTTGATCGTCACGGCTACAGTGGCCGCTGGTGCGGAAGTGATGGCTGATGGTTGCGTGCACGTCTATGGACCGCTGCGGGGCCGCGTCATGGCAGGCGCACACGGCGATACGGACGCGCGGGTGTTCTGCCAGGCGTTTCACGCCGAGCTGGTCTCAATAGCGGGCGTGTTCCGCGTGTTCGAAACGATTCCTGCGGAGCTCGCCGGGATGCCGGTCCAGGCGTGGCTGTCCGGAGACGACTTGAAGTTCGCCAAGATTGGCGAGTAATAAAGATTAGGAGATCCAGCCATTGACCGAAATCATCGTTGTCACTTCAGGCAAAGGGGGCGTCGGGAAGACGACTACCTCGGCTAGTCTTTCCTGCGGGCTCGCACGCCGCGGCAAGAAGGTCGCAGTAATCGACTTCGACATCGGCCTGCGCAATCTCGATCTCATCATGGGATGCGAGCGGCGCGTGGTCTATGACTTCGTCAACGTCATCCAGGGCGAATGCACGCTCAAACAGGCGTTGATCAAGGACAAGAGGCTCGACACCCTCTTCGTACTTGCCGCTTCGCAGACGCGTGACAAGGATGCGCTCAATTCCGAAGGCGTCCGCCGGGTGTTCGACGAGCTGACGGCTGAGGGCTTTGATTTCATCGTGTGCGACTCCCCTGCGGGAATCGAGAAAGGCGCGCATCTGGCGATGTACTTCGCCGATCGGGCCGTGGTTGTCGTGAATCCCGAAGTGTCCTCGGTACGTGACTCGGACCGCATTCTCGGGCTGCTCTCCAGCAAGACGAAACGCGCGGAGAACGGCGGCGACAAGGTCAAAGAACATCTACTGCTCACTCGCTACAGTCCAAAGCGCGTGGCCGTCGGCGAGATGATGAGCGTCGGCGACGTAAAGGAGATTCTGGGTCTCGACGTGGTAGGCGTCGTCCCGGAGTCCGTGGATGTGCTTGCGGCATCCAACGCAGGCACGCCAGTCATTCTGAACGAGGACAGCGACGTCTCACGCGCCTATGAAGACGCCGTGGCACGCCTGCTCGGTGAGACTGTGCCATTGCGGTTCGTTGACGAGCCGAAGAAAGGCTTCTTCGCACGCATGTTCGGAGGGTAATCATGGGGCTACTTGCTTTATTTCGTCGCTCGCCCCCCTCTGCTCATGTCGCCAAGGAGCGTTTGCGCATCATCATCCAGCAGGAGCGCGATCAACGCGGCGGCGGCCCCGACTACATGCCTCTGCTGCGCCGTGAGCTGCTGGAAGTCATCCGCAAGTACGTGAACGTCGATCCCGCGGCCGTGCAGATCAACGTGGAGCGCGGTGACGGGCAGGAGATCCTGGAGTTCTCCGTCGCTCTGCCTGAAAAGGCGCGCCCATGACTACGATCGACTAGTGCTCGAGATTGCGAGCCCGCCTCCGCTGGCGGCGGGTTGTCTGCGCCTGCTGGAGCCGGTCGGCAGCTCGCAGGCCGAGCTGCTCCAACAACTGATCGACGGCAGCTACCGGAAGCCCTTTATTGAGGACTCCGGTCCGCTGCGCTACCTGCACTTCCAACTGGACAATGTGCAGAGCGTGATGCGGATCGATGACCCTTACGCGCTGTGCCTGGCGTACACGCGCAAGATGATGGCGTTCCTGCTGTTCAACTGCGCGCCGCGGCGAATTCTGCAACTGGGACTGGGTGGCGGATCGCTGGCGAAGTTTTGCTACAAGCACCTGCCGGACGCCGCCCTCACTGTTGTTGAAATCGATCGCGACGTGTTGGCGTTACGGGATGAGTTCCAGGTGCCTCCCAATGATGAGCGGTTTCAGGTCGTGGAAGGCAACGGCGTCGAGTACATCAATCAGGCGGGTCCGCGGGACGACGTCGTGATTGTTGATGCGTGCGATCGCGATGGGCTATCCCCGACACTGTTGGCGTCGGAGTTGTATTCGAACCTGAGGCGGCGCCTGACGCTGAACGGCGTGCTGGTGGTCAACATCTGCGGCGACGAAGACGAAGTTGAAAGTCACCTGGCGCGGATCCGCGGGGTGTTCGGGCAGCGGGTGATTACCCTGCCGGCCAAGGAGGATGGGAACCTGATTGTGCTGGGGTTCAGGAGAGAACCACGGGAATGGGAAGGAGCCGAGCTCGACGCGTATTCCCGACGCCTCGAAGAGCGCTTTGGGCTGGCGTTCCCGCGCTATGCGCGGCAGATGGAATATGGGTTGAGGGGGCTGTAGGCAGCGTTTCGCGGCGCCGGCAGCCACTGACGGCTTCCGGCCACTGGCCGGTCAGGGTTGACCTTGGCCGGCGGCTGACAGCCCGGATCGAGGCGAACCTCGAACCGGGCTGAAGCTCAAATCAACCGATCAGAACCGACGTGGGCCGCCGCGGTTACCGCCGCCGCCACCCTTGTCCTGCGCTTCGTTGACTTTCAACGCGCGGCCGTCGAAGTCCTTGCCGTTCAGCGCCTGCATGGCGCGTGAGGCGTCGGAGTTCGACATTTCTACGAATCCGAAACCACGCGGCTGGCCGCTGTCCCGGTCCGTGATCAGAGAGACCTTCTCCACCGTACCGTGGGCCGCGAACAGCGTGCGAACGCCGTCTTCAGTGGCCGTAAAGGGGAGATTTCCAACATACAATTTAGTCACAGGATGCCTTACAGAAGTAATGAGATAAGTCGGCAGGAATGCCCTGCCAACGGGTTCGCGCCGAGCTTCAGGAGGTGAGAGTCTTTGGCCGCGATGAAGCGCTTGGGAAGCGCGGGGGGCCAAGGGCAGACAAGCCGAAAGAAGAGTACGAGCCTGCGGCCACAATACAGCAATCACGGCGGCCGTGCTGGGATTTCGAGCAAACCTCGTGCCAGGGCCCGTGAAGGCGCGATTCAGGCGAGCGAAGTGCGTATGATCGAGGTTTCCGCGTGATTTGCTGCAATGGAGCGATGTCATGAACTTGAGTCTGGTGGATGCGTTTGGACGATTCGGTGCGAAACCGGCCAACCGCCTGCGAGGACAGTCCGCGATCGCCTCGGACGGGTCTTTGGTAGTGAGCTGCTCGCACACCCTGTTCGGCCATCCTTCGCAGGGCGTGTTGCGTTACGAAGGAAAGCTCACGAATGACGGCACAGATGCCGCTGTCAAAGAGCTCCTGGGCCAACACCTGAAGCAGGCGAAGGACAGCGACCTGCCGGTGCGGCTGGTCGTGATGACTTCACTCAAGGATACGGCTAAGAACAAGGTGAGCAACAGCTTCCACGTGCGGCCGGACCTGGTCGGCAAGCTCGTGAGCTTTGACGGCGAAAGCTACGTGATCGACTTCAGGCGCGCGAATACTGAGGACTGATGATGTAGTGCACGTGCAGCTTGCAGGGCTGCCGGCCGGTTTGATCCTTCACGCGCAGTCCCGAGCATTCCAACACACCCACCGCCGACTTCTTCGACATGGTCAGCGCCGCGCGCACGGCCTCTGACAGATTGAATTGGCCGTCACAGTCGGCGTACGGGCAGGGAAACTGGAAAAACGCCCGCGCCGGCGGGTGCATCACATGACGTTGGTCGGCAGGCACTCGTGCGTCCGGGCCTTCGAAGTGCAATTCCAGGCCGAGCGTTGCGATGGTCGGATAGGCCGCGCGGATGGCCTGAGCCGCGGCACGATCGCGACGTAAGCGCTCGTAGCGTTGCTGGCGGGAGGATTCGGCGCTGACAGTGGCGAGTTTCATCTTCGGGAATGTACGCCTTTGCGGCGCCAGGGACATCGTTATTTGCCGGCTTGTAAAGAGATTTGACCCACCCCGGTGCATCCGGGACCCAAATCCGCAGGCTTTAAAGCGCCCGTCGGGAGCCCTCGAGACACACCGAAGCAGGTCGGGGTCGGATCCAGTCCACCTTTGCACGCCGGTCGGCTTGCTCAGGCTCGCTCCAATGGGGAGTCGTTTGGAAGGTTCCTCGAGTCTGTCAGTCTTTGTCGGGAGATAGGATCGCTCATAAATGCTGAGCAGAACCTGAACGGGCCAGAGGAAGGGCTCCAGGTTGACCGTTTCCTGTTTTGCGGTCGCATGCGGGCGGGCTCCGTGAAGCCTTTCGGACATCAAGAAGCAATGGGCGTGGGCAACAATGTCCCCATGCTGACCAACATTCGACTTTCGTCCGATCTGAAGGGCTGGATTACTCACAACCTGGCGCGGGGGTGCGAGCCTTCCGAGTTGGTTGCGAGCATGGTGGGGCAGAGATTCGAGCCAAAAGTGGCCGTGGCGCTGATCGGCGCGTTCGTGAATGCGCGCGCCGCCGGCACGCCGTTGACCGGGGATTCGGTACATGTCGAGTTGGATGAACCCGACTATATCTATGAAGCACCGCGACTTGCGCGCGGGAACGTCATCAATACGGGAGATCGCGACGTCACGGTATTGTCGCGGTTTGAGCAGCCGATGCTGGCTGTGTTGGGCGGTGTACTGAGTGATGACGAATGTCAGCAGTTGATTGAGTTGGCGCGGCCGCGACTCGCTCGCTCAACGGTTGTTGATCCGGTCAGCGGTGTGAATGCGGTGGCCGACTATCGCAACAGTGAGGGGATGTTCTTCGGGCTGGAGGAGACTTCACTCATCTCGAGACTGGATCGGCGGCTGGCGTTGTTGATGGGTGCGGCGGTGGAGAATGGGGAGGGGCTGCAGGTGTTGCGGTATGGAGCGGGTGGTCATACGGCGCCGCATTTTGATTTCCTGTTGCCATCCAACCGAACGAACGAGGCTTCGCTGGCGCGGAGTGGCCAGCGGGTGAGTACGTTGATTGTGTATCTGAATGATGTGGCTGAGGGGGGCGCGACGGTGTTTCCTTCGCTGGGGTTGTCGGTTACGCCGCGGAGGGGGAATGCGGTGTACTTCGAGTATGCGAACAGTCGGCAGCAACTGGATGGGAAGTCGTTGCATGCGGGGGCGCCTGTCATCAAGGGCGAAAAGTGGGCGATGACCAAGTGGGTGCGGATGCGGCGGTTTGTGGCCGCGTGAGTTGCGTGGACCGCGGGCGGCGGAAGCCGCGGGCGGTTACTTGGCGCTCGGGTCGCGCGGGTTCCGGTCGAACTCGGCGAAACCGCTGTAATTCCACGGCCGCAGGGCCAAAACAAACGCCGCGCCGTTTCGTGGCTGGGTACTGGTCCGATCGCGCTCGATGATCTCCGCGCACTCGCGTGAGGCAGCCCGCAGTGCACGTTTGATCTGACCGAGCGCCTCGTCCGAGACGCGCCCGCCGTGAAAGAAGAACTCTTCGAGCGGTCCGGCAAACGCGCTGGCGAAGAATTCGCGCAGCAGCTTCTGGTGAATGTACTTCTGCACGGGCCCGCCCGGCCGCCAACTGAAATGGCGGCTCACCAGCAGGCGTACCCGGTTTCCCGGCTGCAACTCAATCACTTTCAGCCGATCCAGCCGGATCAGGTACTGCAACGCCTCGCGCTCGGTGAACTTGTATTCCTTCACCATCTCATCGAACGGGGTGCGGATCAGCACGAGCCACGTCATAAAGAGCAGCTTCGGATCGGAAATCAACTCACTCTCTTGTGCCGCCGTGAGCTGGTTGACCGGTTCGGCTCGATCCAGGGCGCGGTCGAGGATCTCCCGCAGATCGAGTCCAATGAGATCGCAGACCTGGTCCACGCGATGCAGTGACAGGTCCTCGGTCGAGAACAGCCGCTTTACGCTGGCAACACTCAGGTCCAGGGATTTCGCCACATCCGCATAGGTGTGGCCTGAAGCGCGTAACGCCCGCTTCAATTCCGCGACTATCTGGGATTTTTGAGCCATGGTATTGCCAGATACTACCTGAAGGGCAATTAATTGCCACTTTTACGGTCGAAGTGGCATTAGAGACGACCTTAGCTGAGATTAATGCCCCATTCAGCAACGAAATGGGGTGTGAGATGGTTCATCGAGCCTGGTGGAGTTTCTGTACCCACATGGAGCGGCGCCGCCCGTCCAGAATTCGATACCGCAGTTGCGGATTCCGCTGCGGGTGGGGCTCGCCTTTTTGCCGTCAGCGGAATTCGCTGCGACCGGCGGCCTGGATGCCGCGCACCAGGAAGCGCTGCTCGAGCGAATCCGGCAGCGGTTCTCCAGTCGGCCGTTTGTGGCCGAAATCGTGACCATTCCGGACTACTACCTCCGCAGCCACAAGGGCTTTGACGGGTTGGAGGGCGTACAACGGCTCTACGGCGTGGAGGGCGCTCGCGGAATTCATGGAGCGCTGTTTGATCTGGCTGGTCGTTGGGATACCTGACGATTGTGGGCGCCTATGTGCTCAAGGGCAGCCGGCACGATGTATCAACGTTGGTGGACCTGGCCGTTGTTGATCCGGTCAGCCGCTCCCTGGTGTTGAGAGCCGGAGGCTGCCCAGATGATCGACCATTTTGATACCGCCCTCATACATTTCGAGGCAGATGTGAGGTCTGGCAAGGCGGCCGTGCAGGTCGTACGCAAAAATGACGCCGCTCGGTCAGGGGGCGGCGTCCCTGCTAGGGATAGCGGCGGCGGTGCGCTGAGTTGGCCGTGGATCCTGGCATTGTTGGGGTTGGTCACCGCGCGGTCAGTGCTGCGCCAATTGAACAGTCGCCGCAGTCAGCGGCTCGAAGGGATGGCGTGATGAAAAGTCCAAACGACCTGGTGCCGCGATTGGTTCGAGCGCTCTTCAGGCTCATCCTCAGGCCCCTGTTCCGGGTTGAGCTGACCGGCGATGCCGGGGAGTTCGCCAACGAACGCACTCTCATTGTGGCCAACCACGAGTCCTTTCTGGACGGCGTGCTGCTCGGCGGCTTCCTGCCGGTGGGCGCCGTGTTTGTGGTTCATTCGCAGGTCATGGACAAGTGGTATTTCCGTTGGGTGTTGAAGTTTGTGCCGCACCTGGCCGTCGATTCCACCAGCCCGCTGGCCATGAAAGTCATCTGCCGGCTCGTGGAGACCGGCGTGCCGGTTGTCATCTTCCCCGAGGGGCGCCTGACCATCACCGGGTCACTGATGAAGGTCTATGACGGAGCCGCATTCGTTGCTGCCAAGACCGGGGCAACCGTTGTGCCGGTCCGGATCGAGGGTGCCGGGCGCAGCTACTTTGGCCGCCTGGCGGGTGTGTACCCCCTGCGGCTGCTCCCCAAGATCCGCATCATGATCCAGCCCCGGCGCCATATCCCCA
>Ga0307510_10011332_pt1 | contig 10593 bp, 9 predicted proteins | sample 12_EM_MG_FD_207224 | JGI IMG/M metagenome (GOLD analysis project Ga0307510, IMG submission 207224) | Populus trichocarpa ectomycorrhiza microbial communities from riparian zone in the Pacific Northwest, United States - 12_EM | ecosystem: Host-associated > Plants > Roots > Unclassified | place...
TTACAGTGTTCACACTGTAAAGCACTGCGATGCTCCGGTCTGCGGGCCATAACAGCTACTCTATTTCTCAGTTCTGCCGTAGGTGTTGCCCTGAAAATAGACACAGGGGTTGTGGATGTCTGTCCAGGATACGACCCATCACTGTAATGAATAATGGTCTGACACTGACCGCCAAGCTTGTCCTCGGTATCCTCGCTGGCGCAACCTGAAACATGCCCGAAGGTGACATCAAAGTAGATATGGGTGTGGTACACACTGTGCTTCGGCTTGGCGCGTACACCACACGCGAGCCTGACGTGTATTTCGACGTAGGACATCATCCCACCTCAGAAATACACACCACCTCAAGCCAATCAGCACACCCAGCATGCGCAATGAAGTCCCCAAATTTCATGTGAGGTTAGTCTGGTGCTGAATGTTGATTTCGCGATGGGTATCCCTTATGCTCCCTCTGTATTAATGGCCATGTGCTTTTTCTACTTGGGTCCCGCCGGTCCGAAAAACGTACTTTGGGGTTCATGGTGCTAAAACAGTGCTGTGTTAGTGCGGCTCCGCCTTATCATGATGGCCTTACTTTCTTGGGCAAGTAGCGGGGAAAAGTGAAGTTTTTGTGAGTTGCAAAAGCGGAATTAGTTACCCTTAGAACTTGCCCTCTACAGGATGGAAAGGAATATGGAGACTTGGGAACTTTCTTGGCCATCGGTGGAGTGCCCCACACTGTGCCCCCGCTAGGCCTTAGTTATTCCCAGTCAGCTGTCAGCATTTGAACTGAGCCCGTACATCACAGCAGTAGCCACCAGTTCTGCCGAGGTTTCGGGAAACAAGGGCATCGCGATCGCTATCATACTGTGGCATTTAACTTCGCAGGGCACGAGGAGCGTGGTTCTTGACAATTCAGTGCTTCTTCATATGCTCGCTGCTATATATGTGCCGGCCTTTGCCTACACCAGAACGTTGCCAGAACTCGTCCGATCCAACCGTGAGTTACCAAACTCGTCCGGAGACTTTTTTGCGATCCGTGCCAGGCGGATTGACGATTGACGCGCATGACCCTCCCTGCGATCATCGTCAGAAGTGGAAGTCCTCTCCGAGCTTGACTCTGCCTCTCCCGGCGGAAATGAGCCGTCGAAAGTCTCCACGGGCGCGTTCGCGTTCTTAGAAACTTGATGCCTCGAGGCGCCCCCGCACTGACAAACTCGATAACTTCGGAACAAGAGTCGGACGCCGCACAACGTGCTCTCAGTAAAATTTCGGATATGTACACACAGATTCGGAAGTGGGTCGTAGTGGCTCCCTGATTGGAAGCTTGCGGCACGGCGTGGGGCACATATTGACTGGCACATCTTCAAACTTGGGTGGTGAGTTTCGATCGTATTAAAACAGTGTCGGACTGCACGACCTCTTGTTCGTTAGCACACCGTCTGGCATGCCTCACGCTGCCCCTCCTCCGGGGCTGGTAGAAAGTCCTACCTCCACTGGTTGTATAAAACGGGCTGTAAAGGTAAGAGGTATGTCCAAGTTGGTCTAGCGCAAGGGATACCGAACTTTCTGGACAGGCTTGCGCAAGCTGCAGGTGAACACATCGAAAGCTGAGTGCGCGCGGTGTCACTAACTATGATATGTCCTGTTGTAGACATGACAAAGCGCGTTGCGACGACGCGAGGTAAATCTCACCTACTACGAGATGTCATTTCTCATATTACCGGACCTGTACAGACCGTGTGGGCACTGCCGTAAAAAAGGCCTGAACGCAGAACAATGCGTCTACGGATGCGAGGCCTGTCGACAGGCACGAGCATGTTGTGAGGGAGGCGTACCTTGCATGCGCTGCGTGTCTATGCACCTTAACTGCGTCGATGGCACCACGACACCACTCGGCGCGCTCTACTTGCAGGGGAACTCCGGCGGACGAGCTCACTTGGCCTGCAAAAACTGTCGTCGGGACAACAAAAAGGTGAGCGGTCCATAGGGAAGTAGGAGATAGACCCCATCACTGACGGATGGTGTTCATTCCTAGTGTGACGATCAGCGCCCGTGTAGGCGCTGCGTCGTGCGCGGGGACGAGTGCGTTCACGTCGCTCGGCGGCCAAAACATGTCAAAGTTCGCTGTCAGCGCTGCAGAGAGGCCAACAAGCGGTGCGAGGATATTCGTCCTTGTTATTACTGCTCCACTCGCGGGGAGGCGTGTATCGACCCACCTAGGAAAGGCAGCGGCCGCGGTATGCGGGTGAAGGCGGTGAGTACAAGTTACGTGGCTACCACCTGGGGTTGTTACCTGACGTGAGGCAAAGGCATGTGTGAAGTGCAGGTGAACTTCTCAAAGTCGACATGTATCCGCATTTGGCTGATCCCGTGTCTTCCTACTCACACTAATAGGGAACACAAGGTTAGATGCGATGGCCAGCGGTAATTGAACCTGCTCATACCCTCATTATTTGCATTTTAATACCTGGGCGAAGCCCTTGCGCATCGTGCGATCGCAAGGGCCTTTTATGTCAGGAGAGAACAGAACCCCCAAAACATCACGGGTGGCCAGGGACATCAGGTGTTGCATCACCTTCTGGACCAAGTCCTGATACCATTCCGATCCGCTTTGTGCCCGAGCCAGAATTCGGCCTGCGAGAAGGTCAGATATATGCTCTGGTTTGAGGGTTAACACTTACTTCACATCGCACCCAGCCAATGATACGCAAATCAACAACACGCAGCTGGTATTAGTCCCCTCAGCGAAGTTCGGACATTTGCGGCTGTTGCCAACTACTCAAGCACCCACTCACGGGCTACCTTTCCCGCATTGCCAAGATGTGCCCGAACATGGGTATCTTTGCCCTGGTGCTGGATTGCCGAGTATGGACATGTAGAACATCCTGTTACGGGTCAGGCCATCCATTTGACGTGAATTATATGCTACCACGTACAGAGAATCACGGGCTCAGAGCTAGTTAGAGTAGGCTATTATGTCGCTGTAATGACTATTACAACGGGGTTTGGAACGCCGACGCGTGTTGTCACCGTGGGATAATAGCGACCACGTGGTCTGGATTGATGGGCCCTTACATGGCCTTACAGCCTACACGTTCTGTGAACTTGAGGTGTCGAGAGCGTCTCTATTGTCCCCTTATACCCCCGGCTCCCCACTACCTTTCCCACCCATTTCTACCGACAAGTCATTCGTTATCCTTTTGTAAACAACAATACCTATATGGAAGATACGCCTTCGCCGGCCGAAAGGTCGCGTGCCAATCCACCTCATTTTCCTGGTTATTACTCATCCTTGGCTATGATGCCTACAGACGGAAGACCAGCACTACGTTAAGGGGAAAAAGAAGGGTCAGATCGATTTTTCTGCGTGCGAAGCCTGAAACCCTGACGAATGCCATAGACAAGAAGTGTGCAATCAAACAATGCAGGGTACCTATATGTCTGCGCATCCCAGACGGGAATTGGGCTTATCTTATATGTTAGACCAACATCCGACTCTGAAATAGAGGAAGCCAAGGGGGACAGCTCCGGAGCAATGGCTCCCCCTCCAGTGCCACCAGCTAAGAAGGTAAGGGATTTGGCTCTGGTCGTCGCCCCTTGGTGTGAGCGCTCATTTGTTTCCGTCTTCCTCGTGATGGTGATTGGTGATTAACGTGAAGACTCAACGAAGCCCGTAAGTCGTAGCCATCGTTCTTCCTACTTTCATGTTATAATGTTACCCGAATGCTCAACATTGGCTAGTCGAAAGACAATGACTCCTTCCAAAGAACAGGTGGGTAATGCATGTAGTCGCGCTTCCATCAAAAACTCATAGTTGCCCTCTTATTTCAAAGGCATCATCGAGGGCAGGTTCCATGACACCTTCTACCAAAGGTAACGACGGGCAGGATGATGATGTTTCCGTCGCGGAGTCGTCAAAGGGTCATCGCAAGACGGAGGAGGAGAGGATTCAATTCTTCCATAGCCAGCCCGACTGTCGCGAAGTGGAGCCCCATCGCGCTTTTTGCATCGGCTGTGACCAATGGGTGCCTCTGAATTCAGCTCGGCCCTACGTGATGCGTCCGTGGATCGTACACAGCCGTGAATGCCGCAGAAATTCTCTTACCACCAAGCAGTATGCCCTTGATTCTCGCTCTCTCCACATTTTATCTGATGTACCTCCAAAAAGGGACGTCACGAAGACCCCAAGTAAAGAAGGTGGTGTTCCCGACGACAGCAAGGGCGATGACGACGTCACATCCGCAGTCCAATCTTCATCGGAGAAATTGGGTCGATTGAAGGGTGAGGCAGAACGTCAGGCTTACCTCGAAGGGGACCCGCGTGCGGAAGAGGTCAGACCGTACGAGGTGTTGTGCAAGACCTGCAAGAAATGGGTACAGCTCGGAAACAAGACGCGTTTTTCACTCGGTCACTGGAAGGATCATCAAAAACGATGCTCCGGTTCAATGTGTGTCTCTCTGGTTTGTGGAAGCAATCTTTCACAGTTTGATGATATACATAGCCCTAGCAGCCGCGTCGCTACGGCAGAGCGGAAACTCAAGCTTGTTAATGACGCGTCTGCGAAGTCGTTTTCAGCCACGAGTGTGCAGTGCGGACACTGTGACACGACCATAACGTTAGATGGTGAGAGGGATTACAATTTAACCAACTGGGAAGAACACAAGGCAAACTGTCCGAGGTCAGCACACTTTCTTTTGTTAATAAACCATTCGTGTTGATCTAGGCATGTGGCAGTTCTCCCGACAATGGGCAAGCCGCTGTGCACGCAGACGGGACCCCCAATGGCAGCCCCAGCCGCTCTGAGAAGTCGGAGAATCGTCCTCCAGTATCTGTGGCCTCTACCGAGGCAACTGCGGTTGACGGTACTACTCTGCTCGGAGCGGGCAAGAAACGAGCGCGCGAGTCCGATGAAGATGACTCGGAAATGAGGCCTCGCACTCGTGCTAGAACGGACCTGATGCCTCCTCCCTCGGGTGCGCTCGACTGGCTTCTCCTCCCATTCCGTAGTTTTGTTAGTGGATTTAAGAAGGGCATGACGCAGTCGTCCTCTTCCCCACTGCCGTCGACCGAGGCCGGGGCCGAGACCGAATCTACTCGCACGTGACGTTCTCCCAATGTTTTCTTCTATTATTTTTTCTTCCATGCTTGATTTCCTTTTTTGAGTATTGATCTCATACTCCCCTCCCTTGTACCTTTGTCAATTGCCGCCACGTACTACGTTCCTTGGGCACAATCTCACTGTAATGTTTGGATACTCCTCGAATGTCAGCCTCATATGTCTTTTTACTCGAGTGTTCCGTTGAAGAGGAAATGGAGCGCAGATGGTCAGCCAGATACGGGAAGTGCCGAAAGGTGCTATCCTTGACCTTCCCCCAAGTTCAAGTTCTTTTCCCCTCCGCTCCGGCGACCTTTCTTTTCTTCTCCTCAACACGCCCCGACTTTCTCTGTACATGGTGACGACTAAACAGTCGCGGGATGAGCCATATTCGAGGTAGGGGCTTCGCACCGCCAGCGTGTCTGCATTCCTCTATCGCCTTATTCATTCCCCGTTCTAGGTCTGGGGCAGTGAACCATGCGCGGCCTTCTCGTCTTGTATGTCGTAAATTCAACCTCGTTACCTTCTTTGAACCTTCCATTTACTCGCTTCAATTATGCAGGACCCGCGCCCAATCAAAAGCACCACTGAACGCGCTGCTAGGCACGGCGCGGGGTATACACCCCCTACAAATCCAACACCGCACGACTCGTCCAGGTAAGGGCCTTTCCCTCTCCCGACGCGTTATCGATTACCCTAAAAAAACTTTCCGAATAGTTTCATCGACGGGCGTCCAAAGACCGCAGCAGAGAAGCGGCGCGAAAAGCGTCTCCTGGACGACCCTCTCGCGGACCTCCTTGGTCCACTTTTCGTAGGCTGTAAACGTTGTGGAACTCGTATCAAGCTATCCCCGAAAAGCTCCTATGACCCGTTTCACTGGGTCAAACACCGCGAGCGTTGCCTGCGTCGATCAATTGAAACGGTAAAAGAAATCCTCCGGGAAAATGAAGACCAGGGAAGGACCTTTGGCGCCGAATCCTCACCGCAGCAGGATGGCGGTACTGCCATTGTCGATACACAATTTTCTGCTTCGTCCCGTCTACTGTCACCTCCGTCGTCGGCACCCTCGCTTTCGTCGCCTTCGTTTCAGAGGCGCACTGACACGGACTCAATCACAACCCCCCCTCTAGTGGTGGACGAGGATGAGCTCGACGGGGTGTCCCATTCCTCCCGTTCTGATCAGCGTGAGCCCCCTGCCGGTCAAGACGGAACTGTAACGAGTGAATGTGGCGGATCTCCTTGTGATGGAGGCGGAGCGCCACCGCCGCCATTGTGTGCCCTGTCAGTGTTCCGCGCGCCAGAAATGCTTGCTTTCGAGGATTATCTACATCGCTCCCGTCGTCTTCCAACCCGCCTCGGATTTCCGGATCTTCTTCCTTCCCCGGACAAATGGCACGATTGGTCCTGGGGCAAGCTTCGTGCGCCTGTCTACGCTGTGCCAAAACGCCCAGAGGAGACCGAGGCGGTTGGGGGTCCTAGCCCACCACGTCCTTCCCACGGGGACGCTGGGGACGGCACCGTTCAATTAGAAGCTCATAACCTCTCGAACCCCTCAAGCAGTACCCCATGATCGATGCATGATCCCCCAACCCTCCCATCTTCACACGTCGCACGCCATCACAGAGTTGAACGGAGAAGTACTTCTTATTGTCCTGTATTTTGATGCTATCCTAGTCATCCGCTAATTGCTCTCATCGCTATTTTTTGTTAACCTCCCAGTCACATAATTACTTGTCATTCACATGTCATTCTACGTAGATTAGCGACTGCATACATTGCCAAACTCTATCATCCCGCATTCCCACCGTCGTACTGTAACATATATCCTCGTCGTCACGATACAAGGATGACCCGCGAGGACATCCCGTGTACATAGAAATTAATTTAATTCCGCGTCATGCATCTTGTTCAGCTTGTGCCCGGTTACTATCCTCTACTGCTGCCTTTACAACGCCACTGAGTAACATGTCACGAAGCATGGGGTCATAACGTGCCCGCGTGCCCCTTCTCGCGAACATTAACCGATTATTACACGAGGACTCAGACGTCACAGGGACTCACACGACCGCGTGAACGACGTCAGTCATGACGACACTCGTTGGGACTTCAAGTTTATCGACCCCAGGTAGTCCATCTGCCCGTGTGGGTCCTACGTTGAGGAACAAGACTGGCTTGTGTAATTCAAGCGCACGCTTCAGGAGACTATGACTCACATCAGGTGGTTTCTAGAATGGTACTGGCGTGGGGAAACGTACCGGAAGGCCGAATAAGTTGCGAGCGTTGTGCCAAGAATGAAGATCCGGTCGGCACTCTCGACGATGGCATAGCTTTCGACGCAATTATCAGGGGCGAAACGTATCCAACATTCCTGTTGTGCGACGTACCTACGATCCTTCGCTTCCTGGCGGATGGACTCGCCGAAGAAGACAAAATCTGGCTTTATCTGTATTCTCGGTGATGTTTTTTCATCGTCATTCAAATTTTGGAACGTGCTCGGTACGCACGATGCTCTTCTTCCTGCCCTCCGCATCGCAGCTTGGGCAATGCGGTACAACAAAATCATCGTAGGAGACGCTTTCGTCAAGTGCGACCTAGACAACACAAGGGGACAAAACATAGTGTGAGCATGTGTCTGGGAAGACAGGGGGGGGATGCGAACATCGCCATCAGGGTTTGTCTTGGGTTGTTCCCCTGTACGCTCGAGCTCGGTGAGGTATGCGCGCCAACGTGGGTTGGCCTGTCCAAGCCACTCTTGGAATATCGCGCGGGGGTAAACATGTCCATGTTGACAATGGACCTTCTGCTCAACGAATCAGAATATTATCCCCCCCACAATCAAGACGGAATGGAAGGAAAACGGTAATTCTCCGTTGGGTTGGGGGAACGGGGAACGGGGACTGACAAAGATGCTCCCGTGGAGCTCCAAGATGCGTCGGTCTATTTCGGGCTCCGGGAAGACGCGGCGGAGCGCTGCGTGATGTAGGCCATCGACGTTCTGAGTTATGAGGGGGCCGACTACACCAGCGTGCTGCAGTGCGGCGAGCGCGTAGTGTGTTGGGTTTGGAAGGGTGCGACGGACGGGCAGGAAGCCGATGTATGCTCGAAGCCTAGTGGAACACCATAACGTGTATGCGTGATCCCTCGTCGTGCATGTGCGCGGAGTACATACCAGTATCGTTGTCTGGAGGCTTACATGTACAGTAACGGCTCGTGGAGCAGGTAAGAAAGCGTAAACATACCGAAAGGAGTGCCCTCGGGGGCTATCCTCTATGAGTTCCTGGTACTAGATTACATGACGGTCAGAAAGGGTGCTCAAGGGGCATTATAAGGTGATGAATGCCCACGAAAATCGGCCTGAAACACCAAACCGGTACATTCGCGAGCGACGTGAGTCAGGGAGAAAGAGCAAAGATTGGAGTATGGTGAGGGACGGCGCGTACGCACTTGTAGTCCGGATTCATGTACGTCCCGTCCTTTCCGCGGTAGGCCTTGACGCCAGAGTCGACGCTGACGCCGGCACCGGTCAACACTGCTGCGCGGCCCGACGAGAGAAAGGAGGTGATGCGCTGGACAGCTTCTGAGGGCGACACGGTCGGGACATTGCGCTTGGCAGCGGTGGAAAGAATAGAAGGGGGGATGTTCGGGACTGAAAAGCGCATGGGCAGTTCCCGCCAAGCGAGGAGAGAACACAGCGGGTGGATCAGGCGGACCACGACCAGAGCACGCGCTTAGGCTGACACGCGGTTAAACCGTTACTTGTCCTTGTCCGCTTACTCAATTGTTCCCAAGTCACTCCCAGGCCAAGGAGGCAGCAGTTTACGTTCAGTTGGTTGATACCCACACCTTTACAAAATTTTCGGCTGAGCTGATGCTGACAAGCCACGGCGAAGTGAAGGTCCACAGTCCCGGGCCGTGAAGCCGGTCCGACAATGCGTTTACCCGCCCCGCCCTCGAGTCCGTGCCAGGGCGGAGCGAGGTGCGACTATGCATCCAACCACACCCGCCGTACTCCACACGCCCGGCTTTGCGCAATCTAATGTCGCTTGGTCGCCTTTCCACACAACCCGCATCGCAATCTCATCGTCCGCAAATTATGGCATCGTTGGAAATGGCCGCTTGTTTGTCGCCTCCACCTCCTCGGGTCCCCCCGGAATGGCGAGCGTCAAATTAGACAAGTTGTAAGTTTTCTCAAGTGAAATTTTTTGTTTCATTTGCGGTCGAGCTGATACCGAGGTTTTCAGCTATGAAACGCAAGATGGTCTGTACGACGTTGCGTGGTCCGAGGTCCACGAGAATCAGATCCTCACAGCGTCGGGTGATGGGTCCTTGAAGCTCTGGGACGTGACACTGAATGTAAGCACCTAAATCTGGTCCTCCCCCTCGCCTGAACGCCGGTGAGAGTAAGCACGACAAGTGATTATAGACTCTCCCCATCCGCTCATGGCACGAGCATACGCGTGAGGTGTATGGCGTGGACTGGTCCAACCTCAAGAAAGACCAATTCATATCGTGCTGCATGGACGGTAGCGTCAAAGTGGTGAGTTCCGCTTCTTGATTTATGACCCCTCATGACCCTGAGGCTCGTGTTCTCTTCTTTTCCCAAGTGGACTCCCGAGCGCCCGCGCTCGCTCACGACCCTGCAGGCGCACCACGCGTGCGTATATCAGGCGCTCTTTTCTCCCCATCAGCCGGACCTGGTCGTGACGTGCTCAGGGGACGGCACCATCCGTTTCTTCGATCTGCGCTCTCCCGCCTTTGCACCGACCTCGAACGCATTCACATCGCCTCTATCTGCTGCGGTGCTCACGGTGCCCGCTTCGCCGAGCGAGGAGCTGGCCCTGGACTGGAATAAATACCGTCAACTCGTCCTGGCGAGCGCCGGGCTCGATAAAACCGTGAAAATATGGGACTGTCGCATGTTACAGCTCGGTGGATCGGCGAATGCTGTCGCCGGTCCGTGTGAGAACCGCCTGTTCGGGCACGAGTATGCCATACGCAAGGTGCAGTGGAGTCCTCATATACCCGATTTACTTGCAAGCGCCTCTTATGATATGACTTGCCGAATGTGAGTTCTGGCCTCAGATAAAATCCAGATGATGATCGATCCAGACTGCTGACATGCTCTCCGCCAGATGGACAACAAACCCACCTCCTGGCCAAAATAATCTAGTCAGAGTTCATGATGCGCATACGGAATTTGTTGTAGGATGCGCATGGTCTTTGTACGGGGAGGGCGTGCTGGCAACTTGTAGTTGGGATTGTAAACTCAATATTTTCCGCGTGTAATCGACCCGTTTTTATTTAACAAATATTTTCGGATAAAGATACTGTATATCATATCATACCTTTAATTATGCGGGATGCCTGGGGCGTGCGGGATGGAACCGGAAGAGATCTTATCATCGTCCCTCGAGACGCTCTATGACTATGCCCCGATCTCGCACTCTTCACCAGGCGAATTGTTTACATACGACCATCACTCTCATGACCCTGGCTCACCGCCACTCACGGTGACA
>Ga0307510_10011333_pt1 | contig 10592 bp, 12 predicted proteins | sample 12_EM_MG_FD_207224 | JGI IMG/M metagenome (GOLD analysis project Ga0307510, IMG submission 207224) | Populus trichocarpa ectomycorrhiza microbial communities from riparian zone in the Pacific Northwest, United States - 12_EM | ecosystem: Host-associated > Plants > Roots > Unclassified | place...
TTTATAAGAGGACGCCCTTGCGGCGATCGGTAAAGAATTAAACCATTCCTATGTAAGCGCACCACTAACATACACGTTTCTGTCAAGGTTTGATGGTTTGATATCCGCCGCTCTCCACCTAGTCACGGTGCTGCGTCATGGTGGTAGGCGACATGTCACAAGAAGCGTTAGTTGTCTGCCAATGTGATCACCACTGCGGACCGAGTCGCACAGTCCTCACATTTCTCTATGAGGGATTTCTCCATAGCTCCATGGGGGAATCCCGGGCCTTCAGATGTAATTTCGAATATGCTTCCCAATGTCTCCACAAAGTGGCGTATACATACTCTTCTCGCCTCGGCGTGCCTCCACACACTCATTCGGACGACCACATCGAGACAAATCCCGAGATAAAGAAAGAACCAAATAGGCGTGATAGGCGAGTCGTTCTTTCGGATCACACATCACGTCTACTTATCAAGAACAGCTCGGTTTTATTGTGATATTGCACCACCTTGGTTTCTTTGAATTTGTGGTGCTTCTCGAAGATGCGCCACAAAACCTCAAGCCTAACTTGAACACCATGATCACGAGACTGCTACACGTTCGCTACTCCTAATGGAGCGATGTAGGGGTTCCCAGGACTTTGAGCTTAACCGTACAATTAGGCAGAATGTGGGCAAGTCGAGATCGTGCACTCTCCAAATCGGCCACGGCGCAGACCCGAGAGCACCAAACGGAGGTGCGATGAAAAACACCACAAAGCACATTGTATCGCGCCAACGATGCCAAGTCCAGGGATACCCCAGAATGCTTTTGGAGCATGGAAGCCGATGCGATGTGGGGTTCCCCCCCGGGGGGGTTGTGCTGGGACTCCACCGCGTCATTCATCGGAACATGGGTGTACGATAACGTCGCGCGACCATTGACTTATCCCAGTATAGCACGATCGTGGATGCACCAACTGATCAGACGTGGGGACGGCTCCACCAGAGGGTTGTACGCGTGTTACTGGATCACGGCGCGCCGACGGAAGCGCACAACTCGATGATGGTTACTTGGAGCGTGTGGATATCTTTCTTACACGAACACAGTTCGCAGTTCGCATCCGCACGCGCGGAACCGAATAGGTCGGGGTGACACTGTTGCAGCTTGCAACGATGATAGCGTGTCACGAAGCCTCCCATTTGCCATCACAGCGCAATGGGCAGGAGAGTAGTACTGTGTTGACGTACCAGAAATGTACCCTGTAAGATGTGGATTTCAGAGGCGGGCTCGTTTATTTATTCTTTTTTTTTTTTTCCCTCTTTATGCCGACGAATCTGCTTGTACTATGATAATTTGAGACGCAGTGGGACTAACTTACATAAGGCTCGGTCGATATCACCCTAGAGCATAGCATGAACAGCAGAACCCCTCAAAAGTAATCGTGTTGTCAATCCGTCCATCTCTCAAGCTGTGCGCCCGCGCACTATTCTCGCACACACCATGTGCCCCCAGTTCGAACCCACTTCAGCAGTATGGATGTCGGCACATATCGATCGCAGCTTGCGTTATCAGTGCGGTAACTTGAGGGAATCAGAGCGGAAGCGCCGTGGTGTACAATCACCAAGTCATGTCTTATTCAGACCATCAATTACCCGGCCAGTTCCGACGATCACAACGCTCACCATTCGCGATCCTGTCCTTCCGGACCACATTCATGAGGCCCAGCGCATGCTTTTCCAGCATTTCAACGTATGGTTTCAACGAGGTTTTTTCCCAATCTGAGACATGAGAGCCATCAACGCGATGCTTCCCTGCAGGTGGCGAGAGGAAAGAACGGACCTGAGTGTTCTTCTCCAGTAGATTCGGGCGTCGTCGCGTCGAGTTCTCGTAAGAGTTGGCCCACCGTCGGGACGAGCTCGGGGTCAAACTCGTCGATCTTTTCCGGATCAACGGGAACGCAGATACGTCCCGTCTTGGGATGTACGCAAAATGGCGCTTTCAACAAGTGATTTCGGTGCTTCGACACTTCCGCATCAATCCGTGGATACGTGTATTGAAGTACAATGTCTTCCATCGCGTGCATCATTGGTGCCTTCAACAAGCCATTCAACGTCTACCAAAGTCGGTCGACAAAATCGCGAGGACTGACCCTGTCATCCTTGGAGTAAGATGTCCGGATCTCGGCCTTGAAATCGGACCATTTGTCTTCTGAAGAGCGGTCCTCTGAATGAGCCCATTTCTTTTCGAGGTTCTTAACGATCTTGGCATCTGGAATCAGTTGAAGCAGTTCTCTCCACTTGTCCTCTTCCTTGAAGCAGTCCTGGTCCAACAGAACAAGGTCTATGAAGAGCTCGGCAAGTTGGTCGACTGCTTCTCTGATGTTCCAGAATTCAGCATCGCCCACGTTACGCTTCCGCAGAAATTCCCTTACTGGATCGACGGAGGGAGGTCGGCTGGCCGACCCTTGATCATGGGACGGACATTGACCTTCTTGTGCATCTCCTTGCCGCCTTGAACGATGGTCAGGAAGTTGACGAGGGATCTCCGTTGATCGTCCGTCAATGCCATCGCTTCTCGGTCCGATATCCACAGATGAATTCCGCGTCGACCTGAGTACACCCAGAGCAGGTGCTCGTAGCCAAACTGTTGTCGTATGGCAGAGTCGAGCACACGGACCGCAGCGCCGATGAAGCCCCAGCAGCGTTTGCAGATGTCCGCGCCCGAACAGCATGTTCGGATGCTATCGTAGTCCGTCATGTCGATGTCAAAAACGAGCTCCCTTTGAACGGGAGTAAACGCGCCCGGCCGCACGGTCTTCTTGTCCCGAGGCTTCAAAACAGAAAATGAAAAAAATCCTCCTATCAGGGACTTTTTCGGGCGCGAACGAGGGGTTTTTACTGGGACACACGCACTCGTGCCGTGTAGACGGGACCGATCTCAAAGCGGGTCGGATTCAGCGTGCACACCTGCTTCTTGAATTCATCGGCGGTCGCGAACGAGTTGTAACGCAGATACACGTCGTTTTGCAGCGTGAACGCGATCTCGCGGTGCGTGAAGAGCCGGCCGGGGACGTGCTCGTGGTTGAGCCACTTGAAGATCGACTTGAAGGGGTAAAGCCGACGATAGAACGCGAGCATGAGTTCCGGAGTCGGCGTCTCTATCTCTGCGGAGGGCATGGCTGCTTTCGGTGTGCGAAGGACTCCTCTCGAACCTTTCGGGATGCGGAACGAAACGACGAATGAAGCGATCGCGGTGAAGGGAGAGACGCGGCTCGGGTGAAATTGGCCCACGACGCGACTTGTCACGCGTGACGGACGCGTGTTGGCTGACTGTCACGTCGTCTTCGTCCCGATGCTCCGAACCTCAATCTCATCTTCGAGGAGCGTGTAGCGAACGGCGCAAGGCACTCCTTAACCCACCACACATCTCCCACCATGGCACTCAAACACCTGACGGTCGCCAACAGGACACCGGGAGGAAGTTTTTCTCTCGCTGTCTGATTTTGTGCTCTACCGCGATCGTATTCGTCCTTCCCTGTTGATCTGTTGTTCCGAACTTTCGTCATGACGGACCTCCGCGGTCTCTGATCCTTAATTTATGCGATGCGCCTCCATGCCGTATCACCACATCTGCAGAAGCCAACAAGCTCTTGCGTTCTGCACCCCTACTGCTTCCCCGCCAGCCGACGCACCCGAACAGATCTTTTGCTCTTTACGAACCCGTCTCGGCAAGGCCGTCTCTTCAGAAAGAACCCTAAATTCAGACTGCTCCACATTCCCAGTTGGCGAGTTCCGGAACTAGAGAGGACTATCACTGGCTATCCCTAGTTGGCCAAGAGTGGCGATTTGATATTCTGCCGTATGGTAGTATGCCCCCAAGGCGCCCCGCAATTCAGGAGAACAACTCAAAATGAAAACGCCCTGTGGTCCACGCATTTCTCCTCCATTAAGGGAACCTAGAAACTAGTTTCCGGCGAAATCACTCTATGTTATCCCCCCCCCCGCATTGTGTTACGGCAGCTGTGGACGGAAGTGGGGACTGTCCCTGTTATGTGTTCCGATACAGTAAAATGAAAAATTAAATGAATGAGAGAAAACCCTGTTTCAACGAGGAGAGGAACAAAGCAAGTATCATCCAATCAAATCTTCATTCATTATACCACGGAACCCCGAGGCCCCCTCTCGCTTGTTCGCAGGGGTTTTTCAGACACTGTGCGCCGCATGTTTCTGCTACAATTCCTCTAAAACAGCACGCCCCGTCATTTTCGCTCTGCTCAACCGCTCATGGAAGTTCTCCCGTCATCACAGAAGCATGCCAAATGGCTCGACCGAGGACCGTGACGTGGGTGTTTTAGGATTTCCTCCGACTCTCGGGTGCTTCCTACAAATGTTTCCCACCCATCGTCCCACATTGCACTCATGACTTCCCTGATGACGGGCTACGTACCCCATTAGCTGACCTCTCACCCATGTCAAGCTGCATTATGTCCGTCCTTGGAAGGTTGTTCCGACGCCCGATCTGGAACTCAGTCTGACCTTTGTCCACCGCCCAACCTGCGGTCCGTAATCAAGATCACGAGTTGTGCGCACAACCATGACTCTGAGCGATCGCCCAAAGGGAGGAGCCGTTTGTTTACTAAGAGCTGTTGGATTTTGTTCACGACCGAACACCTACAGCAGCACCGGTTCCGCTCGTCCGACGTCCGATGGCTGAGACATACAGAGTTTGGCCCTGGCACCCGGCCCTGGCAGTGCTGAATTGTAAATGAATTGTGTGGCTGGTTTGTCTTTGAACTAAAAAGGTCGCTTTTCACACACCCCATGGGCTGTTTAATTTGGAAACCGATGGTGGCCCTTCTATGTTTTTTTGTTGTTTGCTACCGCGACCGGCACGAAACGCCGGAAATCCCAGGCCCCCAAACCCAAAGGTGGGTACCAAGCTGCTGATCAGAGTTGATCTGGACCTGTGCGGAACGCACGCAAAAGCGTGCAACGTGCAACACGTGTACGAGCGCACACACAAACGAGAGAGAGTTGGCAAGTTCAAGTCATACCCAGCAGGAAGTAGCCGGTGAAAGGCAAGGAAGATCAAAATGTGGCGCAGCAATCTCGCCACGTTTAGAGAACGAACTTTGAAAATCGAAGTTGTCCGCTCTCTCTTTTTTTGTAACAAGGTTGCGCACCCCCTAAACTACGCACGGCACACACACACCCCTCCCACAATCCCGTCCCCGTTTACCCCTCGCCGCCGAACACAGATCGAAACCTACTGGTTATCGAGTGCCTGTTTCTGTGAGATTCCCGGTTCTTTTTGACCCAGGACAGAACGAGAACGAGCTTCCGCGTTGCGCCGCCTGACGTGGCTCATCGTCGTGGTGCAACGCTTCAATTCTTGGCATCGGTCCCTCGGTCCCGCTTCCGGCTAGACGCGCTCCCGCGTGCAAGGTAACTTACGGGTGCGTGGTGGCCAGATGCGGGGGGAAAGGGTTGAGGGTGGAGGGGTACCAGTGGGTGGGAGGCGAGGTACTACAGCGTCCGAGATGATCTCGCGGCCAGCGGCAGCCCCCCATCTGTCTTTCCACCAACACCCCCCTTTGCACTTACCAAAAACCTTTTTTTAATTTTTTTTCGCGAGCCACAACGTGCTGTACGAAATAATGAATTGCAGGGCGATCATATCCCAACGCGCCCTGCGAAATGCCCTTACGCCGACTATAAGCAGGCATCCCAACAGCCAACGTCGTTGCCTAATCGACGTTCGGATGGTCGGTCCGAGGGACGCGGGGTTTCAAAAACCCCTGCTCGGTTGCAATCGCAGACTTGGCGAGGCTGACTCCAGCTCAGCCAGCTGTGTACCACGACGCGGAAAGAGCCGTCGACCGGCGTATTGCCTGCTCGATGCATTTGATGGCCTGTATGGGATGTGAAATGTAACACCACCAAGGAGAGAATGGTGTGTCGTCCCTGACCAATTCCAAAACAAATCTTTTTCCTTCTTACAAAAGAGGGTATCCCTAACAATTGTTAGGCCCCCAGTCTTGGGTTGCTTCCATCCGACGAATGAATGGGTATATCCATGTGCTGCGCTGCATCATAACCTATGAGCCATTTTAGCGCACCTGTCATGGGGGCCCAAGGCGCAGCGGGATTAACTCAATCGACCGGGTGAAGGGTCAAAAAGAACGACAGGTCTTGTGAACCTCGAAAATCATCGACGTCACTGGCGCAATGCCAATACAGTGCGAGTTTCTCAAACCCATTCGGAATTCCTGCGGGGGCGGCGCCTGTGCCGGGTGTGGGACAAACTTTCCGTCGAAGCCAAGCCAAGACGGACACACGTTTGCTCGGCCTGTGGTGTTTCGTACATCATTTAGCCACATTATGCCACTTCGTGGGATTTCTCCCCACCTCTCGCTCCCATCGGCACAGAGAAAGTCGATCATATCACCACTGGGACAGCCGATGCATCAAGGTTCTTTCTCATGGATTTCAGGAGGATCGCGGCCGGTGATAACAATCATCATCATGCAAGGCCAGGCCATTGCTGTGCGAATGTTGCCGCACCAATCATCATAAAGAAACACTAGTTTGGGTGAACACGTATCAAGTGTGGCAGTACACAACGTAAGGGAGTATGAGAATTAGGGACGACCCTTAAGGGAAAGTGGTTTGAGTAGCCCTCGGCTAACGTAGACCTTCGACAACGTGTGCACGGCCATTCAATTAAGAAGGACTGTAGAGAAAAACAGTCACAAAATGCCATTGGAACTGATTCTAGGCTATAATAACATGTGCAAATCGACAAGCGAGAACGAATAATAACGAAGAAAACAACAGGGACGTCCAGCGAAGGTGCCAGACTGTCCATAAATCTCTCACATGCAACGGGGTATACTCGTGCTGCTTAATTTAAGAAACAATCAATGACGTGACGAAGGTGCTTCGGCCCGAATCATGACTTTGAGAACCATGTCTCCTCGCTCGTCTACACCCCGAGTGAGAAGTTCAAAGGCCCGCGCGGTGTCGGAGAGGCCGAAGCGATGAGTGATGAGCTTATCAAGGTTCTGTAATGTGCCCGAAGCGAGGAGGTCAAGTGCTGCGGGGTATGTATTTGCGTAGCGGAAGGAGCCGTGGATGTCCACTTCTCGCACTGCAGCGGCTGAGAGCGGAAGGGAAGTGTTGCGAGTTCCCATTCCGACCAGCATCACCTTCCCGCCCGCGATCGCCGTCTGAATGGGCAAAGGTGCCGAGAACGACGTCAGTTGACCTTTTAAGCGGAGAATCAGGGAGGGGAGCCGCGTACGTGGATTGCCATTTGGATGCAAGGCTCGGCGCCAGTGCACTCGAACACCACATCAAACCCGCAGTCCTCCCCAAATACCTCCAGGAGGTATTCCCCATTTTCTCTCGCTCTTCGGAGTTGCTCCTCTGGAGATTTTGATTTTGGGCCCGCGGGGAGGCAAAACACATCCTCGGCAAAGCCGTGAGACTTTGCAAAGGAGAGACGCGCTTGATTGATATCGACGGCGACGACGCGCGAGCAGCCAGAAGACTTTGCGAGCGCACAGGCCAATAAACCAATGGTGCCGACACCGTAGACGAGGACGGTTTGCCCCGATGAGAGGCCCGCTCGACGGGATGCATGAATGAGAACGGATAGGGGTTCTGCCATGGCGCCTTCTTCATAGGAGACATTCTCTGGGAGCCTATATCAAGTCAAGTGGGGTAAGAGGATAAGAATAAGTGGACGAGAAGGGGGAGGGGCTCACGGATGGAGGACGTGAGCGGGATGGTTCATGCGTTCTTGAAGGGCACCGTCAAGGTGGGGGAACGTTTTGGCACTGCTAGCAAACCGAAGGCTCTTGCAAAGATTGTAACGGCCTTTGGAGCAATACGCGCAGTTGTTGCACATGACGCCAGCCTCAATGGCAACTCGTTGTCCGATTACTAGATTCGTGACGCCGGGTCCAATCGCCGTCACGACACCGGCGGCTTCGTGGCCGAGGACTAGGGGTGCTTGGAGGGCGAAATCGCCATTGCGACCGTGAAGATAATAGTGTACTGAGTAGAGGGAGGGGGGGCGTAAGAAAGCGAGTGGGGCCCACGGAGGTGGAACATACGGTCACTTCCACAAAGGCCGGTGGATACGATGGCGACCTGGGCCTGGCCTTGTTGGGGGGGCCATAAGGTGCGGTCATCTATTCGGAGGTCCTTTGGGCCGTGGAGGACGGCGGCATGTTGTTGATGGAGTGCGACGGGGGACATGAGGGCTTGGAGAGGTTGGACGGGGAGGGAAGAATGGAGGGAGAGGGAGGGGGAGACATGGATATTTAAACGGAAAGGTGATAAAAAATAAAAAGAGAGTGGATAGAATAGAAAAGCGAGATAGAGCTAGAGCTTGACTAGCTACGAAATGTGACAGATACTTACCTGACCCTGGCCAGCCATTCCCTTTCCCTTCCCTTTCTTACGGACCGAACCTTCCGCCGCGAGTTCCCGCCCTGAGATCATCTTAGATCCACTCCCCGACAACTCGCCTGGCTCTCGGAACCCCTTCTCCGACTCGCTTTGCATTGGCATCTTTAGCCGCTCGTCCCCGCCCCCGCCCACTTTCATCTCCCCTTTTCCCTTCCCTGTCTCCCTTCTCACTTCCCCGCCCATACACGCCTACTCACCTCCCCTCCTAACGAACCCAGATGTCCAGTTCTGGTCCAGTTCTAGTCCAGCCCAGTCTTGTCTATTATTCCATTTCGACCTGGCGACACATGATTCCTCCATTCTCAGTTCCTCGGCGCGACCCACCCGACCCGCGTAATTTTTATACCGTATCACCTCAACGCAACGCATCCTGTCGTCCTTTTACCCCCTGTGGAATCGATGGAACCCACTCCCGCCATACCTTCCCCTGCTCTCTTTGACCTATCAGGTCAACACGTCCTCATCACGGGCGCCTCTAGGGGTCAGTCTCCACACACCCGTCCCTTTACCTTTTCTCGTAGTCTGATTTGCCAAATCGTGCCTATCTATTCCCGCGCGGTATCTCGTGAATGGGGGGTGGCTTCAATCTCAATCTCAACTAAGGTATCGGCGCCGCTTGTGCGATCGCACTTGCCCAAGCGGGTGCTGCGCTCTGTCTCGTCCTTCGCGAGAGTGCGCCACTGAACCTTGCCACCGTCAACGCGATCAATGCCATCCAGGGCATAAGTGCCACAGCAAAGTTTGTTACCTGTGACCTGAACAACCTTGATTCCGTAAGGGGCCTCTTTCAGAAGGCTCTAGACGCCATGGGAGGCCGCATCGATGTCCTGGTCAACTGTGCTGGCATTCAACGGCGATCACCGAGCCTCGATTTCTTGGAAACAGATTGGGATGATGTACGTCCCCGTTACTCACCACGCCTGTCCTTTATTTTTCTTATTCCGGCAAAATCACACTCTCATTTAACCTCCGGACCTGCTGCGCCTACTTGATTTGTCTACCCGCATACTCACTCTTGCTTTACAGGTTTTGGATGTCAATCTCAAATCCGTCTGGCTCCTTTCGCAAGCGGCCGGTCGCCACATGGTCCCAAGACGGCAGGGAAAGATCATTAACTTTTGCTCCCTCCTCACGTTCCAAGGCGGTCTCACGGTTCCAGCGTACGCGGCTGCCAAAGGCGCCCTAGGTCAACTTACAAAAGCCCTTAGCAATGAGTGGAGCCAACACAATGTTCAGGTTAACGGCATCTGCCCCGGCTATATCGCCACCGATATGTGAGTGTGGTGTTTACGACCATTCCACCTTGTTTTCGAGGGCAACGTACCATCATCTCGATTGCCCCTTTTGAGCGTCGCGCCCACTGACACATTAGTGCCAAAAACGGCCCCAACTTCTCCGGCCCGTCCGCGGCCCGTAATCTTATCTTTCCCAACCTTAGTCTAGCGCGGCTTCCCTGCCAACTTGAATGTCCCTCTCGATTCTCGAACATCATAATTCGTTTCATATGACCAGAGAAGGCCACGCGCTCACGCTCTATCAGGAATGAGAAGCTATTGGCCGATCCAACTCGCCTCCGTCAGATATCCGAGCGCATTCCCGCCGGTCGCTGGGGTGAACCCCAGGACTTTGCTGGCCCTGTCGTTTTTCTCGCCAGCCGAGCTAGCCAGTACGTTTGTGGCGAACTTCTCGTCGTTGACGGGGTGAGCGTTATCTGTCTTCTATTATTGATGGTATGTTTCAACACCATCATAGGGTTGGATGGGCAGGTAGGCGAAGCAGATCGAAAAAAAAATGAATGAGTTCCAGAGCGGGCGCATAACGGAATCATGATATATAGTCACCGCATGTGTTAATTCGCTTGTCGATATTACACTACGCCTGATGTTGGCGCCTGCTTTGTCTGTCCGTGTCCGTCTTTATCTCCAATTGCGTCGAGAACCCGAGGAACACGTTCGAACTTTATCCTCACACCCTGTTTTGTGTGGAACCTATCAATCATCGGTTATTCGTGATATGCACTCAGACGTTTCAGCGTTGCGTCTGCATCCGTGTCCTCTGGTTGGCCATCCAAGCATTCAGTCTTCAGCCAGCACGGGCGAGAGCGCCCGGCCCGGTGGAGCACCGCCGAAAAAAAATTGGAAGAATTAT
>Ga0307510_10011334_pt1 | contig 10592 bp, 16 predicted proteins | sample 12_EM_MG_FD_207224 | JGI IMG/M metagenome (GOLD analysis project Ga0307510, IMG submission 207224) | Populus trichocarpa ectomycorrhiza microbial communities from riparian zone in the Pacific Northwest, United States - 12_EM | ecosystem: Host-associated > Plants > Roots > Unclassified | place...
TAAGAGGAGAGTAAAGGAGAGGAGAGGTTAAAGAGGGATGGGAAGGGCAAGCGGGGTAGTGTCGGAAAAGAAAGATTAAGTTCAAGTCGATTGGGAATATTAATATTTTGAGTCGCGTGCCTTCAAAAACGTGCGTGCCGAGGATGGCAGACGACCCAAATGGCGCCGCTTGATTGGCTCAGGTCAATCCCTGACACACGTGCGAAGAGTCCAGTCGAGAGCTCGACGTCAACATGTCGCGTGATACAACCCGTAAGTGAGATAAAACTAGCTCCACGAACGTTGGACTTCTCAATCGAAAGCCAGGGCCGGGTTCATCTTCCCCATACCCTGCCCTTTCGCATACAACGTACACGTGCATACAGTTCTACCAGCCTCGGAAATCCTCGTTCCCATCTGATACCCCTTAGACTGAGCACGCGACCACTTGCCCAGGACGCGAAATGGTACGTTTCGTATTCCCAGGTTCACGTACCCCCAAACCGTTTTCGTTATCCTTTCTGATGAATGGCGATGCGCCACTGATCCCGGCGTCGACTGACAACTCCCCCCTGATGCCCAGCGAGTACAGCAGTACCCAAGTCGCCGCTCGCTGAGAAACACGATATGCCCACTGGGACGCTGCTCCCACACAGTTGCCTGGGTTTCCGCCGTAATCATTTCGACATCGACATTAACACCAAATGGGGATCATTGCTTTTGTTGCCAGCATGTTCTGGAAATTCAGGATTATCCGCGCTTGCTACTCCCCGTGGCACATCAAGTCAATTCCCGCCTCCCATACAGCACGCCAGTGGTACGCATACCGAATACAGTGCGGCTAGGTTCATGCTAGCTCGGTGGTAAAACCAATGTGGCGCTCGATAATTCCTGATGTATGCAAATGGTGCCACCAAATCACAAAATTGTGCGTCTTGCCCAAAGCGTCGAACCTTAATGTGACCTGCGTCCTGTACTGTAATATCCTTTCACATTTCAAGGGCTCTTTACCACGGCCCGCATAAAAGGTGATATGGGCCACGTCATTGATTTCTCCAACTGTAGGCATTCCTCATCCAGACAATCCGCGACCCCGGTCTCAGCGTCAAGTGCCGTCAACTGTCGAATTTGGCAGGAATGCTCATGGTCCGAGCGCCGTCCCACATGTCCTTGCATTGCCCTGATCGCTTAAAAGGCCTAGGCCAAATACTGATCTTGTGGGGCGTGCGAGGTCCTGTCCCGCCTTTACGACAGGGTTCAACAGTATTTCAAAATCAACATTCGAGGGTGCCCACTCCGCTCATGAATTGGGGCGTTTGTCTTGTTACGCCGCAGCTTTTGCACCAATCGGGACAACAAGTGGGTCGGTTAAAATCACACCTCGAAACCTTGTCTAGACGAGGGCGTGCACCGTTCAAAGCGATCCGCCGCGCCAAATTGTTGGGCAGCATCGGGGTTTGAAACGGAATATGCATATGCGAAGCTGAAGACGACTATCGTATGATATTCTAACGCGATGCAATAAATATCCGAAAGACATGGGCCCACCAACGAACCGGCAGAGCGAGTTGCGACCAGGCTGCCCTACAATGTACTCGTAATAGTCTTATCTTATACCAACCAATAAAGCCGCCAAAATCATTAAATAGGGACTGGGTGCGTGCGGAGCATAACCAAGCAGCATCGTGACCACGACATCATGGACACGATCCATTCATCACCGACTTAGCCATGTCGACGACGCCTTAGATTCTGCTTCTTGTTGGCCGATTTGCGCCGATTTTATCACGTCCCGCGCCAGCTGCCGCAGCTGCGACACGTGTTCTGGTACACGCGTCCTTGACGGTGAAGATGTGCCTAGTGTCGGATCTGCCTCAAGGCGCGCAGCCGACTAGGAATGGCAGAAAAAAGGGGCTTTTAGTCCAGCACGTTTGTGAAAGTGTAGTGTTGGAGGTGACTGACCAGTTCGACCCCGTACCAAGCACGAAGGGTGATGCCCGTCGGCGGTTGGGGCGTCGCATCTTCGCCATCATCCCCGGTCATCTCGATGGCCATGAGGAAAAACTTCATGGCCAGTGGAATGTCTTGAGCCGTGTACGCCGTTTCCGCGGCCTGGAGCACATAGAACGGGTTCTGCGGCGTGAGGAGCAAGACGTGGGACAGGGACTGTAGAGCCGAGGCATATCTTTGCTCGGTGTCAATAATGCGCGACTTGGGTCGGATTGGCAGCGTACTTACTGGTGGTTTGAAGCGTATATGTCTGCGAGCTCCAGCCAGGCCTCCACGTCGGTATAGAATGTGTCGGCAAACTTGGAGAGCTCTCCCACCGCGTCATTGATTCTTCCGAGTTTTCTTAGCACAGAGATTTGTCGCCTCCATGCAGCCTTTTTTTTTTCAATATCCCGCGTTATTCGTTCTCAGTGACCTGGCAAAAAGAAAAGGACAGAATGGCGAACGAACACACCGAATTGGACGGATCCGCCTTGAGCAGCTCTCCGTAGAAGCGCAGCGCAACGTCCGCGTCCGTCGTCTCCTTCAAGATGCCTTCGAGACACTGCACTCGTGGCGACCCCGGGAATCCGGCGGATAGGCGTTTTAAACATTCCTATGTTTGAGCGGTTGGTGATGGTGATGATGATAAGAAACGCCGTGCCCAGATACAGATACAGGGATACTGTGTGTTTGGGCGACTCACTTCAGCAACATCGTCACGCCCGACATCGATGGACGCAAGCGCCAGAGATTCCAGAAATTGCCAGCCTGGAAAAATGGAGTGGTCAGATGGGCGCACAATGGATGTGCGTGTGTAGGGGTAGGAAGGCAGCGCTCATTGGGAGAGAGGGAAAGGCGCGCACCGCCATCGCCCAGCCTGTGCAATGCATCGTCACGCAAGATGGCGACGCCGGCCTCGAATATCTCGCGCGAGTTACGAGAGTTCTTTTTGCTGTACTTTGCTAGTCGTTCAATGGCGCTGGCGGTGTCCATAACTTGATCGTGTGTCCGCCAACGTGGCTTGCGCGGAACTTGACGCTTGACGAGTTGGTCAGCCTGGCGGAGTAGTCGGACCGGAACCCGAAGACTGCAAACGACGTCGACGACGAGCCTGAGTGGACGATGATGATGACGTCTGCGAGGGTAGATGATTCGCCACCTCCTACAAGGTCAGTTGGCTCCCCATCTTTTAATCTGCACGCTTTACACCACACGGAATTGAACCGGATCTCTGTCCAGCCAAGATACCATCCGAGTCCGCGATCTACTCCTTCTCACACATCTCGCGGACGGCGCGCAGTGGCCTTCTTCGACGTCCGCACCGGTGCGGCAGCCCGTGCGAGTGAGCGTCAGCGTCCCGTACGACGTACGTCCCGCAGCGGAAGCCGACGACGTCTCAAAAACGATCAACTACGGCTCGCTGTCGAAATGCATCCTCGCCTCGGTCGTCGAGGATCAGGGTCAGGGTCAGAATGACCTGGCATTCCGCAGCCTCGAGCAGCTATCGGACCGCATCTTTGCGGCGTGCTTCGACGCGTTTCCGGAGATACGGCGTGCGACGCTCGACGTCGTCAAGCCCCGCGCTCTCCCGTATGCCGACGGCGTCCGCGTGCTCTCGTCACGCGCCAGAGACGGCTCTCGGCTCGCGTCCGAGCGCTTCTCGATTCAGCGGCTTGCGTGCAATGTCATCGTCGGGCTGAATCCGTGCGAGAGAGAAGACAAGCAGCTGGTGTGCTTCGACGTGGACCTGTCCACTGCGCACTGCCCCTCAGTACTACCTTCGCGGAACCGGTCCCAGACCCGTGAGCCGCCGGAGGATGATGACGCGTTCGACTTTCGGGGGCTGGCAAGGGACATACGTCAGGTGCGCGCGCGTTCTGCCCGTCGTCGCAAGACCCGTGTGCTCCCGAGCAAAGGATTGGGCTGACCCCCGACCCTGCTACGGTCAGGAAGTCGAATCCTCCGAGTTTATATCGCTCGAATCGCTCGCGTCCTTAGTCGCTCGAATCGCGCTTCGTCACGCTATTCGGTCGGATGACGTCGTCACTGTTCGCGCTGCGAAACCCAAGGCCCTGGTATTCGCAGACGCCGCCGAGGTCGAAATCGTGCGAACATCTCGCGACTACCCGCCTACGCCCAGTGCTGAGGCCTCTGCTCATGGATCGCATTCGCTTGGGCTTGACCCTCCCGTTGACTCGTCGACACTGAACCTCCAAGTTCAGAATGTGGTGCCCGGTCCACCACAGGGGCGGCACTTGGTTGCCATCGCCCTTGGATCGAACCTCGGGGACCGCTTTGCGAATATTGCGGCCGCCCTCCATCTCTTGGAGCACCAGGAACTTATTCCAACAACCCCATGGGGAATCGCGTGTTTAACGGTCATAAACACGAGCTTTTTATACGAAACCGCGCCGATGTATGTCACCGATCAGCCCAGTTTCTTGAATTGCGCTTGTATCGTATGTCCCTTTTTAGCTCTGTGTTACTATCCCTCACTCCCTGTTCTTCAGGTTAGAACTAACGCTCTACCATACGCGCTCCTGGAAACTCTCAAGGCCATCGAGCATACTGTGGGGCGCGAACCTTCGATTCGTAACGGACCCCGAGCTGTCGACCTGGATATTCTATTCTATGACGACGCGTATCTTGACTCCAGACCCGTGTCCCTCAAAGGGACACCGGAAGGTCTCGAAGGTCAATTGGTCATCCCACATCCTCGGATGGCCGAGCGCGAATTCGTCCTACGGCCTTTATACGAGTTAGTATTTTCTCTCCTTTTCCATGATCAGCCTCTAATCGTCCGGGCAGTATGATACCAGACTTTGTCCATCCAGTGCTCCGCAAACCGATCCACGAGATGCTTTCCGACGTACTGAAAGCATCTCCCGTCGGTTCCCCAGCCATGATCAAAGTCATGCCCTTCCCCGCATATCCCCACTCTCCCCGCAATGCACCACCAGTTGCAAACGTTCCCAACATCCCCCACACACAAACATACTGGAAGCTCCCTCCGACCAGATCCACCGTCCCCACCGGAGGCGACGGCGGACGAACCTCTCCGCCGCGCCGCACACGCCTCATGGCGACCCTGAACGTGACACCGGACTCATTCTCAGACGGCTCGGACCACACCACGCTCCCAGCCGCACTTTCCTACGCGGTGACGTCCGCAGCTGCAGGCGCCGACATCGTCGACGTCGGCGGGTACTCGACGCGGCCTGGCGCAGCGTACGTCCCCCCGGCCGAGGAGACGAACCGCGTGGTGCCCGTCATCGCGGGGATACGCGCGCTGCATTGCGACACGGCGGGCACGAAGAACGTGCTGATCAGCGTGGACACGTTCCGCCCTGACGTCGCGCGCGCGGCCGTGCTAGCCGGAGCCAACTGCATCAACGACGTGCATGCATTCACAGGTCCCGACTACCCGCCCTCCGCTGCGTCCACGTCGGCCTATTTGGCAGACATGAAGAAGACCGCACGCGAGTTCGCCGTCCCCGTGGTCTTGATGCATTCGCGCGGAGATGCGGGCCAGAACAAAGACTACTCCCGCTATGGCTCGGTCGTGCAAGGCGTGGCTCAGGAGCTGGGCGAAAAGGTCGAGGCGATTGTGCGTGGCCCAGGCGGCGTGCGGCGCTGGCTTGTGATGGTCGATCCTGGTGTCGGCTTTAGCAAGTCACTTGACGACAATCTTCAAGTGCTGCGTGATGCCTCCTCGATTACTGCAAACGAGCGTACAAAGGATGGTGTATGGAATTCTTTACGCGGATACCCGCAACTCATCGGCGCATCGCGCAAGTCATTCCTTGGGCTCATTCTTTCGCAACCGACTGAGGACGGGACACATCAAGGCCGCCAGACGACACCAAAGGAGCGTGGGTGGGCAACAGCAGCCGCGGTCACAAGTGCCGTACAGCAAGGTGCCGCCATTGTCCGTGTACATGATGTCGCCGAACTTGGTGATGTTGTAAGAGTGGCCGATTCGATCTGGAACTAGAATGTATCGCAAATTTGTACTTATCGTAATATTCTCATGGTCAAACATGCGCATAGTGTAAGTCTTTTAGTGCCTAGTTCATAGAATGGGCATGGCAAAGGAGCATGCATAAAAGCACAGTGATGACGATAAGAAATGCGGATACAGTGACCAGACAACGGCATAACCGCCCTAGGAGCCATCTCTAACACACCAACGGAAGACCCATCCTCCGATGGAGGCGCAAGGCGCTTGGATGATTAGGTTGCGGCTTTACTTCTCGGGGTTCGGGTTCCTAAGAGAAAAGAACCAGTCAGCATCACATCACGATATCACTACACTGGGGTCGGGAGGAAAGGAGAGAGGATCAGATAGGAGCGAAAGACGATGATGCATGTTTGTCTACACGATAGTTTCAGTGTGAACTATGCTTGTGATTTTGCTTGTTCATCAGATGAGAAGCCGCTTGAGCACACCGAGAAATGCGACGCGATAGCAGTCCTAAGCAACGCGAAAGAGAGAGGACCCACATTCTCCGCTTGCCACCAGGAAGTGTTGTGACATTCACGAATCTGAAGATGAACCCCGTTAAGCTACACCAGCCAGGACTGTGCGGGTGGGGACCACGAACCGACGGTTGTAGAGCATCCGCTTCTTAGCACGGCCCCTTGGGTTTTTCTTCTTCTCCTGCTTTTCGACTTTGGGTGTCTGTGATTTGACTTTGCCAGCGCGGGCAAGAGATCCGTGTACTGAACATTTCGGTTACATGTCATGAACGATAAAGACACAGTAGTCTTGCGGACGACGGGGACGCACCTTTTCCCATGTTCTCGACGTTGTGTGATTCTGTTGGGTGCAGTTAATCGTAATCTTGGTCAATTCTGTACAGCACCAAATTAAGGTTCAATCTCCGGTTGATCTATCACTTGGTCTTGGTGCTGGTGCAGCACAGTTCGTACACAATAATACGCTACATGCATATGTACAACTGCTCAGCGCTCAGACACCATATATGCATAGTAGTGAAAAAAAAAGTCCTAGGCCGCCCATGCGCTGGCACCCATTCTTCGAGGTATCGAGATGTGATAGAACCGCCAATGACGACTAATGCGTGCGGGTAGACACAAAAGCTACCAAATGAAACACTGCTCTGACTGCAGCTACCCTCCATGACACAGCGCACCATTATGAAGCTTCAGCAGCATCTGTCTGGGACCTCGCAGCACGCCGTGCTTTCTTCGCGGCATTTGCAGCCGCGGCCTTCGCCTTCTTTGCCTCGGCCTTCGCCGCCTACATAAACCGTTGGTAAGGAAAGGACGCTGTACGTAGTGAAACAAACAAACCTTCTCGGCCTCCTCTTTCACCTTAGCTTCTTCCGCACGACGCTTCTCTTCCTCCGCCTGTGTCATCGAAAGCCCTCCGGGGCCAGATTTGTTTTTGCGTTTCGCCTCTCGTGCTTCCTTCTCTTCCTGCTTGATGCGCTTAATTCGGGGGTCAGCTGAAAGGGCAACATCTACGATATTTCGGAGGCGAGCAGTATCCTCCTTCTTGCGACGCGCGCGTTCGGTCTTATTCTTCTTTTCTGTGTATCGCTTGTCGTCACGGCTATGTGCAGCATTAACAAGAGACATGGACCACAAAGAGGATACCATACTTGTCGCTGCCTTCATTAACTTCTTTGTCGAGGTATTCAAAGCTGCGCCAACTGTCGAAATTGTACCAGAAGTCATAGAATGCTTCCACCTTCTCCTTTGGGTCCGAATATTCACCGAGTAGGGGAACAGGCTCTTTGCGACTGAAGCGCGCTTCTCGTTCGAATACAGGGGCGAAATGTTTGAAGAATGCCGAATTTGGGTCCCTTGCCTTTGTGACTTGCTGGGCAGTAGGTACATCGCTCTCGAGAAGTTCATAATGAGGATCTACTGAATCAAATTGGCGGCGTTTTTCTGGGTGGGTGAGGACGTCATTTGCTTTTTGGATGCACTTGAAGAAGGCATCATCATTCGAGTCGCCAACAGCGCCAGCCTTTTTGTCAGGGTGGTGTTTCAACACCTTTTTGCGGTCTGGGTTGATCGAATAACATGAGGAGTGGAAGGGGTGGTTCAAAGACGTACATACGAGCAATTTTGATCTGCTCTGGAGTGGCTCTATATCTAAGATGCGACAATCCAAGGACAGCATAATGGTCTTGTTTCTAGAAAAACAGGACAGGGCATAGCATCACAACAATGAAAAGGAAATCTCACAACATACCTTCCACTCCTTAGGGTCCAGCGACAAGAGGTCCTCATCTTCCTCCTCATCACCAACGCCGAGATCATCCTCTTCATCGGCTCCTTGCTCGAGATTTCGCCGTCGTTTTTGCTCCTCTTCTACATGCTTATCATGTTCCTCGAAAGAAAGATCGTGTACAACTCTCCGCACGTGGGCCAAATATGCAGGCCCAACGGGAATGAGTCTGCGCTCTATAAATGCTGTAGGATAGATGGGTAAATTAGAAGGATTGTTAGCAGACGCCAATGTCACTCACGCGAGATGGAATTTCCTTGAGAAGGCTTATGTTCCCAGTCACTTGGAAGGGGAGAAGGAACAACAGGGAGTGGGATAACGTCCCCCATGATGATAAAACCGAGATATACTGTAGTACACGCATCTTCCGGTCGCCCGTCCTTTTCCTTGCCTCGTTCCCAAAAATTAAGCCCGTGGGAAAGTGCGTTACAGTAGATGAGCACGTGATTGACGCGATGCGCGTTCGTTCGGCCATGGACAAGTCAGGCATTCTGAATTGGATATTCGGCCCATGATTAGGGCTTTTTCAGTAATTGCTGCGCGTTCCGGCAGAGCACGGACCAAGTTGACCAAGTATCGTTCAGAGCCAATGTCTGGTACATGTGGCCAACACACTCTACCTCCTCAAACGACCTTGCAAATGTCCGCCTCAAGCTCCAAAGTTTTGTCTGCCATGGATTCATGCTTTCCGACCCTAGACTTTCGGCCAGACGAGGACGGCACAATTGACCTCACCACTCCGGAGAATGATACCCTTTATGACGCTGTGAGAACCCAGTTGAATGGCCGTCGTCCTTCGAAGGCGGGCTTGTGAGTACTGTCGTAATCACAGAATATAGCACGAACTAAGGATCACAGGGCTTCCTCTTCAGGTCGTGATGAGAGCCGCCGTTTGCAGAAGACAGTGTCTCTCAAAGAAAATGATCGGATGGCGAAACGAAATGGCCCACTCGTCGGTGGAGCGGCTCAAGTCACATCCACCTTGGCTTCTCGTCCCGCTCCTACCGATTCCCGCAGCTCTGGTGTCGTAACTAGACCTCCAACAAAACGACCAGAGCCAGCGTACCCACCCTATAACTATGCGGACACTATTCCGAAGCCGAAAGTGATTTACATCAGGAATGAGGAAAACGCTAACGAGATGGTCGGCAGTCTGAATGGGTAAGTGTGCACCGAAACGCTCGTGTTGTGGTGCCAGCCTCATGCAATGTGGGTGATGTACGCAGTGCTGTTGGCCTTGACCTCGAGTGGCCTTTTACTTCAAGAAGAATTGGTGGCGCCAAAGAGGGAAAGGTCGCCCTCGTTCAACTTTGTGACGCGGACATCATTCTTCTCATTCACGTCAGCAAAATGGAACGTATGTGAAGCTGTTTTTTTTACACGGGGCATTGAGGAGTGCACTGACTTGTCACACAAGGATTTCCCGAGAAAGTAAAAGTGCGTGCGTTCCCTTTGATGGATGTCATAGCATCACTCAAGGTTTGCAGGAGATCATTGAATCCACGAAAGTCCCCAAGGCTGGTGTCAACATTCGCAGTAAGTGAAACCTACTGTGGTACCACTCACTAGGCTAAAGACGGGTGTATAAACCCAAGACGACGGAATGAAGCTCTTCCGGGATTACGGTATCCTCCCTTCGAATCTTGTTGAGCTTGGAGCCTTAGCGTGCCAAGTCGATGAGAAATTTGCGTCCACGTTCAACAGACCGATTGTGTCACTTGCAAAGGTTGTGTCCTACTGTCTACACAAGACGTTGGAAAAGGGCCCAGTACGTATGAGCGACTGGAGCAAAGACCTTACGCGGGCGCAGATGAAATGTACGTATTCCTGCAGAATCGGAGGGAGGGAAGCGACGATCTCACGGACTGTAGATGCATCCAACGATGTCCACTCCGGGATGATGGTTTACAGATCCCTCATGAAGACCGCGCGCTCGTCAAGGGTACGACTCATGTCCGAGCGCTACACCGTAAATCTGGCGGAGGAATTGAAAGGGAAAGGCGACAGCGATTTTATTGACATGAGCCGCCACGATGACAGTGCCCAGGAGGCTTCAGAAGATGGTGACAGGTCTCCTCATCGACTTGCATACGCGCTCTGGCGCCAGGGTCACGGACTGTTGGATATTTGTATTCGGATGCGAGACAGGGCCAACCCACAGAGCGAGACAGTGGTGATGTGCGTTTGCAACAGCTTATCCTGAAAATGTGGACTAACTTGGGGAAATCACAGTTCGTACATTCTACGTGCATTAGCCGAGGACCCAGCGCTCCCGTTTTCTGTCGATGCGCTGCTTTCCTTGGTAAGGCTGGACAGTTCATCCTGGGTCTATCACCGCGATACTATCTCGCGCTGGGCC
>Ga0307510_10011336_pt1 | contig 10591 bp, 15 predicted proteins | sample 12_EM_MG_FD_207224 | JGI IMG/M metagenome (GOLD analysis project Ga0307510, IMG submission 207224) | Populus trichocarpa ectomycorrhiza microbial communities from riparian zone in the Pacific Northwest, United States - 12_EM | ecosystem: Host-associated > Plants > Roots > Unclassified | place...
TTATACATGATTACAGCCCAAACAAACGAAAAAGTCCAAAGTGATATACCCATGGAACAAGAAAAGCTCGAAGTAAGATTAAGATGAGACAATTACATTCCACAATACCAGGGGTCAACTTTGGTGGCGACCACGTCGATCGTGGTCTTTTCACCACCGTTCAAAACGTTGAACGCCGCCGTTCCCAAGTTGAAACCATGGCCGGCAGTGTCGACCGCGGTCATATAGATATACGCGCCGTTCTTCGGGTTAGTGATTTCCCAGCACCCGCCGCAGTTAGGAGAGTTCCACGCGACGTCCCAAGCGCCGCCAATGTAGGGGTATCCCGGGACCGTGCTGAACGTCGGGTATTTGGCGGCGAGGCCGTTGTCCCCGCTCGAGCACGCGACGTTGCTGACAGAGTAAGCGGGGTTGTCAAACGTGCTGTCGAACGCGGCGCGTGGGGTTGAAGGGGGCGCATTCGGATCCCTCGGGATCATGGCTGGCTGAGGCAGGGCGTGTGCGACCTGCGTGAAGAAGAGGGCGAGGGCGAAGGAGATGGTGCAGATCGATTTGAACATTGTGAATGCGAAGGAGTTGGTTTGTGAGTGTGGTAGTGGTGGGTAGAAGTCGTTGGTCTGTCTGGTGACTGATGCTTCACCGAGAGGAAAGCAGGCCCGCTTTTATACGTGAAAAACATAGGAGCCATTGGGCGTGAGGATGCAGTACAGTATAGAGGGCCTTGGCAGTGAACTGCTGGTGCAGTTTAAGCTCTGTGATGGGGGTTGTGCAATGATGTGGTATGCACGGTACAAACGCGAGGTGTTGGACGCGCAGTGTAGTGTGTCCCGCCCGACGTCAAAATCCGTGCCGTACAGTATGCCGAGTGCGATAACAATAGGGCTTTGGACCGCCTTCGTTCGACAGAGAAAATGGTTTGCACGGCATTTGGGGACATTGTGTCAAAGAGTTACTTGGCAGAATGATAAGAGGAGACCCAAGACGTTCCAGACGTGCATCGCGTTCAACATTGCGGGTCACATGAACAATTCTACAACGACTTTTGACAACTTGGCATCAACGCAATCGATCGGAACGGCGCTGAAAGAATGTCCGGTGTAGTATTTCTCCGGGAAGAGGTGAGGTGCTACGACAAACAAGGCTATACAAGCTATGTCGCCCCTGACGCCTTGGGCCTTGGCAAGGACAGTCTTGTAGTCGAACAGTCATTGAATGCGATCCGAATGCACTTTAATTCATGAAAAACGAACGAGTTTTGAGGGAGGAGTGGCCAGAACAAAATCGCGTTGGTTGAGAGGTCGGAAATTACCGCCTTGCACTGTATTACGGGAATTGAAAGCTTCGGGTGTGTATGCATGATGGAGAATCCAAGATCTGGGATTACTCTGACTGGCGGTTCTCGATGGAAGGATACATGCACACAGCACCAGATAGCATGATTCTACATGCAGTGAAACAAGCGGTCAAAGTAATTTGACCACAGAATGGGGAATATACTGGAATCTATGCCACAACGCCCGTGGTGATCTACACGAAATATGGTAAATTTCCCTTTGAGAAAACACCGCATGAGCATCTCAAAATGACGAGATCGGTTAAATAAACTACACACCGCACGTCTCGTCCGTTGTTGCTCCGTGTCGCGCTCATTTTCCTCAGCGGGTCCAAATACCGTGAAGCCACGCGTTCCGTCCTCCCGAACAGTGAGAATCGCGGCCATGTTCCCACAGCGGTAGCAGTAATTTGGCGCGGACCATACGGTGGCAAGCGCCTCGTCGAACATGTATTTGTAGCCTTCCTGCACAAGTTGATGGGCGCGTGCGATGAGCGAAAGCGAGTTGACGTGGTTGAACTGCTCGAACCCGTCAAATGAAATGGGGGCAGGGTGATGAAGAACAAGTGGACAGACCTCTTGTGTAACGCTAGCACCGAAAAGCCACCCCGCACCCCGTGGGCTAACACCCCAGTTCTCGACATCATCCGGGTCAGACCACATGAGGTCTGTCGAAACATACGGCATAAGTACATCGATCACGCATCGAGGTCCTCGGGCCGCCTTGGAATCCGACTCACCGCAAAATGCGCCTTCGTGCGGAATTTCCTGCGCTCGCGAAAGAACGCGAATTTGATCGAGGGTGCGAATATCTGGTGAGAGTCCACCATGTACGCAGAGTACATCGCCGTCTATGATCTACACGTGGACGAGATTATAGCAAACCCGGCTAGACGAGAATGGTAAATGGGAGGCGCACCGCAGCGAGGTTGAGGTAATCGAAGACACTACAACATGCTTTCCATACAGAGGCGCTGCCGTACTTTTGCTGACACTCCTCTCCATGAGGTGTCGGACAGCGGAGGGACGTACAGGACGGGAGGGCGCACCATAAAATCCGTAGACCTGCGTTATTTGCCTACTCTCGTGGTTTCCGCGAAGCAGCGAGATTTTATTTGGGTACCTTGACGGAACGCTCCTCAAAAGGGCACCAAAAACATGATCGGGAATAACGCACCGCGCTTTGAGGGCAAGAAGAAGTGACACAGTCTCGAGGCTATAATGTCCCCGATCCACGAAATCTCCCTGAGAGGGAACAAGGGTCAGTGAAGTGGGATATCTCGCGCATCGCACGTACGTGCCATGAATATGTAACTCGTCTCTGGGACGGAGCCGCCTTTCCGCAGAAGCTCGAGAAGGTCCCAGAACTGGCCATGGATGTCGCCGCATATCGTGACAGGACTTGAGACCGGTTGGATGTTGGACTCTTCCATGAGGATAGTTCGGACGCGATCGCAGAGGACCTTCATGTCGGGTTCGGGAAGGTGTTCACAGCGCATCAACTGTGCAATCCACTTGTCTGGGTTGAATCGGGTCATTCGGAAGGTGTACGGTAGAAGCTTGGTTTCGGAAATGACGGTTTGTCTAGATTACTGTGCGGTGTCACCTTACCCAGAGGTGGCGAGCGGCAGGAATGGACACTGACCCATGTTAGGAAAGAGATTCCCACGCATCACACTCAGCCCTAACTGGCCTAACCTTGCATGCGTGAATTCCATTCATCCTCTCCGTCGGAAACACCTTCCCATAGGAAACACACACGCCATGCATAACATGACCGCCCTTTTTCGGAGGAGACAATCCTTCCAATATTTACCTGGTATGCCCCTCTAAACTGGGGCGACCCCTTATATGTTATTCAACTTATTCTGTACTACATACGCCCAACATTCTGTCATTCACTGGACTCGAATCTCCATGGTATCGGGGTACAGCTTCCTCCCAGCTCGGTAGAACTACGTGCTGCAGAGGCTACACCCCTCGATCAAATTCTGTGCTCTAGAAGCCCCTAGTGGATGTCCCACGACCTCGGAAGCGATTTCCTGGCCTGGATCACTGGGGCGGTTGTTCTGATTATAAATCATGCTCCCTCTGAGCCCGGTCTTGATCCCTTTGTACCACTTATGGAGAAGCTTCGTAGAATATGGAATCAATTCGGCGCAGCACCTGCACTGTCCCGAGTAAGGTTATGGAATAAAAGCCGTTTTTGTTGTTGTTGGTGATCACCTTCGATCCACTTTTGACCGTGGTTTGTCACCATGCCGGCGCGACGGTCGTGATTGACGTCATAATCACCCCGGATCGGCAGTGGGGTATATCCGGGGACCCAACAAACTAAAACCCCCACCCCGTTGATCGCCACGACCACTTTCGACCTCCACGAAGCAAGTATGTCCAAGAAGATTGTCATCGTTGGTGGCCACGGCCAGGTGCGTAACGACAGTTCAATCCAGTGCTTCTGGTGGGTTGATGGCTGGGGCGACTCCTCTGTTGCACGATCTATATGCATGATGCGCGCCGACATGCTGGTAGGTTGCCTTACGCCTCACACGTCTTCTCAGCGATAAACAATACGCCATAACGTCAATCATCCGCACGGAAGACCACATTGCCGACATCACCGCGATCTCTCACACCGTGACCCCACTCATCCTCAGCTTGGAACATTCGCCCGTCTCGGCGTTCACGGAAGTATTCAGCGGCGCGGACACCGTCGTTTTCTCTGCCGGCGCGGGCGGTAAAGGCGGCCCAGATCGCACGCGGATCATAGACTACGAAGGCGCTCTGAAAGTATTCCACGCCATAGAAGCCGTTGCGGACAAAAAGCCGCATCTACTACTCGTCAGCTCGGCCGACGTCCGCGACCCCGATAAAATACCTCCGCATTACGTGAGCGTCAGATCAGGCAGTCACGAATGTCTTATTCATGCCACATTTCGTGAATAGAACGATGCCGACCGGGCTGCCTCAGCCCGTGCACAGTTATCGCTCAGAAACTATTTCCATTGGAAATACCAAGCTGACAAGGATCTCGTGGGCCGTACCACATTCCCGTGGACGATCCTACGCCCGACCGGTTTGACAAATGGGCCCGGTACAGGATGTGCTGACATTGGTCGCACGCATGTGACTGCCATGATCTCCGTACGTGAAGATGCTTCCCAAGATACCTGATTCTGAGCAGTGACGTCCTAACATTATTTTCAGCGCGATGATGTGGCTCTGATCCTTGCGGAGCTCGTCGAGCGGGTTGACGCAGCCGGGCTAGTGATCGATATAGAGGGTGGGGACATTCCTATTGCTGATGGACTCGACAAATTTATCAAGAAGGGCGAGACGGACTGGCTTGGCTAAGAGGATCCACAGTGGGTTAGTCGCGCCGTGAGACCAGAGATTGTGGCCTGTGTGGCTCGGGATAGAATAAATCAAGTACAAGTGAGGGAAAGAGTAACAGACAGCACGAATAAAGATAAGATCTATGAGGACCAAGGAGTTATAATTGTAAGCGCCAAGATAGCTAATGGCTTGTATTCTATGAGGAAATGTCGACCAGTGGAGGTCTTGACCGGTTTTGAAGATAACGAAGTACCAGGACAGTTGGTAGTAGACCTGCTAGAAACATTCCGGATAAAAGTCCAAGAATAAAGCCGGCTTTTCCCCAGAGCCCTACATACATTGGTCAGATGGTAAACATTGGGGCGACAGGAGCAGAGGATGAGCTTACGATATCGTCTGCGCTTGGGATAATTCGACCCGTACTTGCGAAAGAATCTCCTAACAGGGCCCCAAACCCACATGCGTTTCCACACCCGCCATTTCTGACTCGAGAAATGAGAGTTGAGAACGGCGAGTTACTTACGTACTAACCTCAGGGAGTAAAAAGATCAGGAAAGCGACGAGCAACCAAGAAAATAGGAGATCTAGGCCGCTCTGTTGATTGGAAGAGGTGGGGGACGCAGTAATATGCGATAGCACAAGGAGAGGGATGCCGATAAACAGACAGAATGGGAGCATTTCCCAATAGAGGGCAAATGCCTGAAGAACTAGGTGATGTTTAACCATAAACTTGGGCCCAGCGCGTGATTTTTGAATGCTCACCTCCTCCGAGAAAGCACTTCAGGATAAAGCCGATCGCAGGTGCCAAATCCACGTGGAGAAGCCATTCCCATCTAGGCGGTTGCACAAGCTCGTACAAATCGATCCAATAAGACCTTCGGACATGATGGGGGTCAATCAGCAGGTACAAAAGCACCAACACGGGCGAAGACTGAAGCACCTACAAAGCTGCAAACACTGAGCCTGCAACCCACTCCAAGCCTGTCGGGGCGGCGGCCTGGCCTTTCAGCGACAAGATGAACTTGGCGAGTCCCAACGCGAGTATGATGACCAGGTTGAGCAGTCTATACGCGGTGAGCTTGACTCCGAGCGGGACCGGGGCGTCTACTTCGTTCTCCTCTGGGTCATCCGGGTCTGCGTTCCCGGGGGGAGGCTCGGAACTTGTGGGCGCGGCAGCGGGTAACACCTGGAGTTCTATGTCCTCGACATCTTCAGGCGGTGGTGGTGGTGGTGGTGGTGTTGTTGTTATTGTCGTTATCGTTGGTTGATTGGGTCCAGGGTCCATGCCATAGGTATCACTTCCCGTCGCTACCAGACACTCTGCGTCACTCAGTCATGGTTTTGGCCCGGGGGCGCATCAGGAAGAGGAAGACACGGCATTGGCTGACTCAGCTCTACCCTGCCAACTGCTAAACCCTGACCAAACATCATCAAACATGGTTTCCCGGGCCGGAGGCCTGCCTGACGACTCTGCTGCGTCGGGCGTCTAGTACGGCTCCTCATCGAGTCTGGCCCCAACGCGGCAGCCCAGGACAAGTACGGGACGACTCCGCTCCATTGGGCGTCCTCACAGTACAATGGTTAATCCGAATACTCAAACTTGGTCAGAGAAAGTTGGCGTCAATCTATATTGTTTTGGGCTGCTGAATCTGTGGCATAAACGCTGCTGCGTCGGCGCCGTGCTCGATGAGGAGCCGAGCCGGATCCACATCACCCCACTGGTGTGCTGGAATCTAATACTCATGACACTCCTGGAAAAAATATCAGAAATGCGCCTATGCACCCCAGGTACGCTATCCTCCGGTCGTGATCATGTTCCACAATTGCGCCTTCTCAATTTCAACTTCAGGATTTGACCTAACTGGACGAAATGGTACATCCGTATTTTGAAAGATAAGAACGCTCGTAGGCGGTATCTCGGCACCCTTAAGCATCAGGGGACCTTATCATTGCTCATACACTACCTTTCTTCCTTCCTACATCACATTCCTATCCAACTTATGATGTCGCAGCCCTCAAAATTCTGATCCATTAACCATACACCTCCCCCAGCGTGTCATGAAGTTCTCTAGTTCCTGCGAGAGAGAGATAGACCATTCCGAGTGGCGAACAAACGAGGGCGATGCCGCAGAAAAATCCCAGTGTCGTACCGACGGTGCCAGACCACTCTAGATAACAAGTTTAGGTATCGGTGCGAGCATAGAAAAAGTGATTCGGGCCTCACCATGTTGTTCCGAGAGAGGTGCAGCAAGTCCGTAAGTTTGAAGGTGCGCCGTGTATTGCCTAACCCCCACCCACCCCCGAAGTCGCCGTGTCTGCACGTTCAATGTGTCAACCTTGAAGGGTACCAAACGTACGAGCAGGCTCACCTTCATCAAGGAATAGTGCGCGCCGAGGGTGAAACAGACGTAGACTACGAGCCAAATGTCGAGAACGATGCGGGGAATGAAATGGGCGAGTAGAAAGACGGGAATACTACACAATGAAGTGATAGCGAGTGTCCCTTGGAGGGCAAAGAGTGCGCCCAAGACTGTTGATTTGTTTGCCCGTGTCAGTACTGGGAGAGCGAGAGTGTTCAACGTAATGTACTCACCTCCTCCAACAAAACGCAGGAAGGAATAGCAGATCGTGGGTGTCAAGTCAACCTGGAAGAACCACTCCCACTTCTTCGAACATATTGCCTCGTACAGGCCGACCCAATATAGACTTGTGGCCAGGGTCAGTTCCCATCGTGGTGTGTCCCAAGACAAAAGACACACCAAACGGCCAGCAGCGCCCCTGAAACCCAGTCCAGTGTCGTCGGCACGGCAGATTGACCCATGTAGGTTAGGATCGCCTTGCTGAGACCAAAGGCGAACACCACGCCCATGTTCAGAAGTCTGTAACCAGTGAGTTTGACCCCCAGCGGTGGCTGCTCGACATCTGAAATTATCGCAAGGCTATCTTCAGAACCTCTGTTACTGTATGGACAGTGGGGTAAGTAGAAGTTTTTGAGCGAATGAGATAACACATGTGGCACCCACTCGATAGCCCCGTAACCCCCATTCACGATCGTTGAAGACGCCCCGAGGAACTGCGAAGCGCCCAGGCGATTGCAATCTTCAGACCCGTTCACTTGCATTCTTGAATTCTTTCGTTCGGGATCTTATTCTGTTTGTTTTATTCGGATGCGTAGAAGCCACTACTAGTACCTCGGTGGCGGAGGGTGAAAAAGTACAGGCATTTGGAGACAACATGACTGGGTGTGAACACCGCCCTCGGGCACGCGTTCCTAGGGATCGGGAATTAGCGGGAATTAGCGCCGATATGTCGTAAGCCCGCGCCTCCAGCAGACAGGTGGAGCAGTCGCTGCGACGGCTGACTGAACTTTGAGGATATTACCGCTCCTCGATGAAGGTCACAGGAATGTGAAGACCCTGACGATGAGCTTCAAATATTATGGGAGTAGGCAAACCATTTGGAAGAGAGTTAGTGGCAGCTTGTGAAGCAAGAATGCCTCGCACAGGTCCAGGCCCAGCCTGAGTGCTGACAGGACACACCAGTGACACTCTGCCAACGTGGTGGGCACCAGCCGGAACTATCCTGGTAAATCTCCGCAAGGCTCGGATTGTGACCAACAGTATTTTTCCTGCGATTCAAGTCTCAAACCACATATCCGTCCATAAGGACCATGACTTAGTCACAGCGGGAAGTCATCGATGCTACGGTACGCACGATAATAGCAAACGGCATTCTAACTCTTAAATTTATCCCACTGAGAAGACACTTCGGTACAATGATACAAGAGAAAGGCATAATACGAGACTACGGAGATAAGCGACCACTAATCTCGAGGGACTACTATACAGCTTGATAGGTAGCGATCACCTTGCGCCTCACAATTTTCCATGTTTCAACCGCGTAGAATATAACTAACATTACCGACCACACGAGGTGCAGTGTTGACCACATTGCGATCGAAACCAGGAACGTATCTGCTGAAACGGCTCCACACACTGAGTTTGGAAGCAAACAGAAGGGTGCGGGCGTAGGGCAATGCTTCAGGTTAAGGAAGTCTAGAAGCCGATTTTATCAAAGGCGAACACAATAAAAAAGGGTTGACGAAGCTTACGGATCCACACGAGATAGTCAAAGATTAGGATACCAGCCGTAAGGCTCGCCATGAATACGACAAAGATGAAATGGTTCTTCTTTCCGACTGTTCGGGCAGTGAATCAGAGACTGAGACCGGGGGAGAGGCAAGATATGGACGCACTACAATTGAGATGCCACACGGAATGGCTAGAGGATAATAGTCAGGTAGTGGATCAAATGCGTTGGTCAAGTTATGTCTTACTAAGGCGAAATTGGGTGACGCGTAACGCATTTCTTGCACATCGAGCAGTGTAAGGTGTGCGGAGGTTTGACTGCCTACAATTCAGGTGCAGCGTCAGCACAGACCCTAGCAAATCCGCTTTTGGGCCTACCAAGCATCGCACACAAAATGTTTCCTTATTCAGGCGGTTGCTCCGAACGAGATTTTCGGTAATCTATATAGGAAATCAAGCATATGTATTTGGAGAAACCTCCCTCGTAGGGAGGAACGAAATGCCGCGTACCGACTTCAAATCATCCTTCGAGGGCATAACGCACGCTCCCGGATCGCGGAACGATGTACCGCGGAACGAGAGCACGAAAAGGACGAACGAGAATAGGAATGCAGCGTGTATGGATGGATAGCTGTGAGCACCTGATCGGGTGTATGAGTGAGATCAATGATAGCACACAGTAGCGGTATCGGGAAGGAAGCATACCATCTCGAAGCCGGGTGATCCAGGCATACGCTACCCACAATGCAGAGCCAAATGTAAGGCCAAGGAAAAAGGGACTCTCTTCCAAGCTGTTTTCGACGGACTTCCTTTTGAGCACGTCGTCCGTCACCACCTATGATTCGACTACGGGTGAGTAGAGTGTCCAGAACAGCGAACGGAGTAGGAATTTCAACCTTGCAAATGACGAAAAATGCGGCCGGTGAGAGGATGATACTCATATACCACGGAAACACGCCCGCGATCATAAAAGCGATACCAAGAGCGACTGTAGGAACAGAGAAGGTGATGATATTCACACTGGGCTATGAATGTGTCAGCTCTTTCGAACAGCTGCGGGCCCAACAAGGCATAGGACTGCGACATACCTCGCTGAGCGGTTTGCGCTCCCTCGATCCATCGGCCTTGATTCCCAGTTTATCGACCGCCGCATTCCAGGCATCAATGTGTCGAAATTCGGACGCCATGTCCTCAGCGGTGCGTAGATCTCGGTTCTTCGCGTGGATGTCCGTGCCTGCCTCGAGGAGCTGGGTGATGCACCTCTTGTTCCCAGTGAACGCCGCCCAGTGCAGCGGGGTGCGGCCTTCATGATCCACGGCGTTCGGGTCCGCGCCCAACTTGAGGAGGATCCGGATCGAGACATCGTCACGCTGATACGCGGCCCAATGCAGCGGCGTGTGGCCTGAGCGGTCCGGCTCGTCGATGGGCATCTTCGGTCGGCAGAGCAGATAGAGTAGGGCCCAATAACTAGACGAGTGTGTGACGGTGTGCAGGGAGCTGTAGCCCTGCACGTCGAGGAGACGTGGGTTCGCTCCGTGCTGGATGAGTAGGTCCATGATGCGGGTAAGGCCGTTGCGCGCGGCCCAATGAAGAGGAGTGGCCTGCAGCGTTCCGCCGACGGCGTTGACTTCCGCTCCCTGCTCTATGAGGTACGTGCATGCCTCAGCTTTGTCGTTGATCGCAGCCCAATGCAATGGCGTGACATCGTCCTTGTCCTTGTCTGCCGCGCGCGCACGACCGGATTCAATCAGAGCTCGAATCCGCTCGGTCTTCCCCTGCTGTGCCGCGACAAAGATATCGAGCTGCTCACATCATGACCGAGTTTCCGTTTGTC
>Ga0307510_10011337_pt1 | contig 10591 bp, 9 predicted proteins | sample 12_EM_MG_FD_207224 | JGI IMG/M metagenome (GOLD analysis project Ga0307510, IMG submission 207224) | Populus trichocarpa ectomycorrhiza microbial communities from riparian zone in the Pacific Northwest, United States - 12_EM | ecosystem: Host-associated > Plants > Roots > Unclassified | place...
AGGAATCGTCGTGCCTCACCGACTCGCTGCTCGAAAATTCGAAGCTGACGATCCCCGAGATGATCGCGCTGAACGATCAGATACAACGCCTGCGATCTGCCCTGACCGAGCGATAACGCGGATCAAGCCCGCGCGTGCCAGGCCTCAGCGATGACCGTGCTGGCGGTGACGGAGCCGCCAGTTCGATAAGTGCGCGATCACCAGGCAGACACTTCCCGCGATCGTCACGGGCGTTTCGAACGGACCGCCGAGCAGCAACAGGGCACCGATCGAAAGCAGCCCGAGTCCGACGCCACCTGCAACCAGCGGAGACGGCGCCCGATGCCGCCGGTGGCCGAGCAGCAAGGCGGCACCAGACATCGGCACCGCGAAACCCAGCACCCAGATGTGGAAGCTCTCGGGCAGCGCGATCAGCTTCGAAAGCGCGGGCAGAGCCGCAAGCAGCAGCGGCAATCCCGCGCAATGGATCAGGCATAAGGCGGATGCGCCGACCGCGGCCCGCTCGAACCAGTCGGTGACGGGCGCGCCGGCATTCTGCTTTCCGCAGGTCATGCATCTCTCCGGGAAATCTAAGAGGAGCCGATCGGCATGTTCGCCGCCACGGAAACGTCCCTGGCGGCGAACCCGCCGGTCAGAACTTCTTGCGAATCCCCGCAAAGAACCCGCGCCGTGCGCCATATTGCGGCGCGCCGACCCCGACGCCCGAACCATCACGGATGAGATAGGTCCGGTCGAACACGTTGGTCACGTCAAAGCGGATCGACAGCCCCTTGAGCACGCCCGGTCCATCGAGATTCTGCGCGATGCCGAAATTGGCCGTGAAATAGGACGGCAGCTTGCCGCCATTGGGCACGTTGGCGATGGGATCATCCGCGCGCAGCCCGTCGCCGTAGAGGAAATCGGCGGTCGGCACGAGCGTACCGATCCCGTCCTTGATCGTCACGCTGGCCCCGCCCGACGCCGTCCAGCGCTGCGAATGGTCGGTGTAGATATAATGGTCCTTGATATAATCGAGCTCGTCCTGGGCGAAGAAATACTGGCTCGAGACGATGTTGCGCCCCTTCTCCTCGCCGCGCGCGACGTTGACGTAGAGGTCGAGCGGGCCGTGCGTATAGTTCGCGCTGAGCTCGACACCCCAGGCAAAGCCCTTGGCGTAGTTGAACGGCGAGAGCACCAAAGACGGGCCGAACTGCCCCTCGTCGAGCAGGTTGCGCTTGATCTTGTAATAGGCGTCGAGCCCAATCTTGAACCCGGGCGCGACGACCTGCTCCACGCCGCCATCGAAATAATGCTCGCGTTCGGCGCGCACCGGGTCAGCGGTGGTGATGTCCGTCGCCTTGGTCGTGCCGGTGAACAGCGCCAGCGTCGGCGCGGCGATCAGCTCCTGCGGCGGGGGGGTGAAGTTGCGCGCATAGCCGAGATGGAAGGTCGTGCCCGTCGCCGGTTTCCACACCATGTTGATGCGCGGGCTGATCTGCTGCTCGTTTGTATAGGCGCGCACCGCGTCGAAACGCGCGCCATAGTTGAGCGTCAGCGTCGGAGTCAGCGACCATTCGTCCTGCAGATAGACCCCGTAAAGCTGCCCGTTGCGGCCACCGCTGTCGCTGATCGACAGCGGCACGTTTGAGCTCTGGTCGCCATTGGGAGCGAGCGCGAACACCCGCGACGTCACCGCCGAGCGGGTACGTTCATTCTGGAAGAACACGCCGAAGCGCAGCGTGTGGCTGTCCGACAGCTTGTAGCTGCCATCGGCCTGCACGCCGGCGGTCAGGCTGGACAGGCGCGAGCTGTCCGCCACGCCGCTCAGGATCAGGTCGCCGCCCTGTGGGTCGGGCGTGAAGCGCGTCTGCGAATAGCGCACGAACGGCGCGATCTGGAAGTTGAGCGCCCCGCCGGCATATTGATAGGCGAGCACGCCATAATGCGTGATCTCGCGCTGGTTCTGGTCGAGCGTCGCCGAATCGAAGACCTTGTTGCCGTTGAGGTTGAAATTGTCATCGCCCGGTCCCGCGCCGCCCGGCGCCGTACCGCCCGGCCCCGTGGCGCCCTGGCCCGGATTGTTGGGGATCTGGAAATAACCGATCGAGGTGCCGCCGAATACGGTAAGGCGGCTGCTTTCCGACAGGATGTCGGAGAGATAACCGAAGGCGCGATATTGCCGTGTATGGTCATGGATCGCGTCACGCGACGCGGTCGGGTTTTCGACCCCCAGATCGTTTTCGAGATAGCTGCCCGAGAAGAAATAATTGAGGTTGCCGCTGGAGCCATGCACGCTGGCGCTCGGCTCAAGGCTGCCGCGGCTGCCGCCATACAGACCCACATCGCCGCCATTCTCGAACGCACCGGACTGCGTCTTGAGGTTGATCACGCCCGAGGTGCGATAGCCATATTGCGCCGGCAACGTGCCGGTCAGCAGGTCGACCGAATCCGCGATATGCGGGTCGAAGGTCGCGCCGAAGCCCGAGATGCTCTCCGGCACGATCACGCCGTTCAACCGATATTGCAGATTAGCGTGCTCGTTGCGCACATGGATCGCACCATAGCTGTCGAGCGTCACGCCGGGCGCCTGCAACAGCACCTGCACCAGGCTGCGGTCGACACCGCCGGGCTGACTTTCGAGGATCTTGCGATCGATATGATATTCGCTCGCGCCCAGCGACGGCTGGATCGCGTCGCGCGCAATGTCGAGCCGCTGGGCGGTGACGACAATGTCCTTCGGCTCGCTGGCCGGTGCATCGGCGGCAGTGGCCGGGGCGGTTTGCGCGGCGGCGGCGAAGGGAATCAGTGCGGCGCCGGCGGCGCCCAGCAGGAAGAGATAACGCATGTAAAAAGCTCCATGACCTTGGCAGCGGCGTCGCCTTTGGCGAATCCGATGTGACGCGAGGGAGCGCGAACCCGCGCCCGCACCTTGCGTCGTTGTTGTTTCAGGCGTGGAGGTTTTGTGGCGGCGCGCGGCTGCGCCAGGCGTGCGAAGACTGGCTCGGCGCCAGCGCGGACGACGGCAGGACGGCCTGCCAGATGGCGGCCGGCGCAATCGTCTGGATCGCCACCGGTACCGAGGGGAGATAGGTGCTGCCGTGCGAGATTTCCCGGCAGATCGGGCAATCCGGCACGTCCGGCGCCGGCTGCCCGGCCTTCAGCGCCGCCGGCGCGGTTGCCGGTCCGGCCAGCGCCACCGCGCGGGCGGCGGAGTCGAGATGCAAATGGGTCTGGGTGACGAAACTCTGGCACAGGAACGCCAGCATCGCCGCAAGCGCGATCGTGGCCCATCGGCCGCGCGCTATCGTCGCGCCTCTGTGATTCCACGCCGTCATGTCGTCAGTCTATCACCAGCAAGCATCTGCCGCTACCCGCGCCTCGTATGTTGTAACGTCACACAGATCAAGCCCGGCCGCGGAATTCATCGTCGGCGCATCCGATGGTCCGCTTCGAGGTCGCAGGTCTCGAAGCGGACACACGGCCGACGGGTCATCGTGCATTACCCGTCGGCACAAGTTCATTCAGGCCGCGACCGCGACCGGGGCATTGCCGAGCGCGCGCTGCCATGCCGGCAGCGTCGCGATGTAATCATAGTGCCGCTGGACATGCGCAAAGCGATCGAAATCGATCGCAATCCGGTCGCGATAGGGCTCGGCCGAGGCCATCGCGAAGTCGACGAAGCTCAGCCTGTCGCCGAGCACGAAGGGCCGGTCGCCGAGATGCGCATCGAGCACCGCGAGATATTTCTCGACCTGTTGCAGCGCATCGTCGACCAGCGGCTGATTGGTCGCGCCCCATCCCAGTTGTGGCCGGACCACGGCTTCGAAGAAGATCGTGCCGAGCGCCTTGTTGTAGTGGATGCCCTCCCACAGCAGCCAGCGCAGCGCATCGGCCTGTGCGCGGGCATCGTTCGGCAGCATCGTGCTGCCCCGCGCCAGATGCACGCCGATGGCGTTCGATTCCCACAATGTCAGGTCGCCATCGACCAGCGCCGGCGCCAGCCGGTTGGGGTTGATCGCGGCGAAGCCGTCCGACTGGACCTCCTCCACCGACATGGCGACGATCTCCACCGGCAGATCGAGATGGTGGATCAGCGCGAGCAGCTTGCGCGAATTGAGCGATTTGGGAAGAGCATAGAGCTTCATGGCAGGTCTCCTGAAAGGCGCGGCACCGTGCCGTCCCTCAATCTCGAAGACGGAAGCGCCGCCGAAAAGGATTCGTGGGGGCTTCGAATCCTTTTGCCGCCCCGCACCGTCCTTCGGGTAAGGAGACAGGCATGGCGTTCGACACTGCGCATTCGACACTTCACGAGACATTCGGCGCGGAACTGGTGAAACTGCGCCCCGCGCTGCACCGCTATGCCGCGCGCATGGTCGGCTCGGCGCTCGACGGCGAGGATGTGGTGCAGGAGGCGATCGTACGGGCCGTCGCCGCGCTCGACCGCACGCCGCCCGATGGCGCCGTCGCGCCCTGGCTGTTCCGCGTCACGCACAATGCCGCGATCGATTTCCTGCGCGGTCGCAAACGCCATGCCGGCGCGCGCGAGGTGGCCGATGACGACATGGTCTCGGGCGCGGAAGAGGCGTCGCGCCGTCTTGCCGCGCGGGCGGCGCTGTCGGTGTTCATGCGGCTGTCGCCGTCGCAGCGCGCCGCGGTGATTCTCAAGGACGTGCTCGGCTATGCCAATGACGAGGTAGCGGATATCCTCGGCATGACGCTGGCGGCGGCCAAGGCGGCGCTGCACCGCGGGCGGGCGCGGCTCCGCCTGTTCGCCGACGATCCCGCCGCGCCGTCGCCGTCCCATGCCGGCGATCTGGCGCAGCTGCAGCTATATATCGACCGCTTCAACGCGCGCGATTTCGATGCCATCCGCACGATGCTGGCGGACGATGTCCGCTTCGATCTGGTGGCGCGTCTCCAGGGCGGCAGGTCGGCGTTCGAGACCTATTTCGGCCGCTATGCCGAGCTGGCCTCCTGGCATCTCTCATTGGGACGGGTCGACGGGCGCCTCGCGGTGATCGTGACCAACCCCATGCTTTCGTCGCCTATGCCGATCAACGTGATCCATATCGTCTGGACAGACGGCAGGATCGCGCGACTACGCGACTTCTTTCACGCTGCTTACGTGCTGGACGGTGCCGACATCGTGCTGCTCGGCTGAGCGGGAGCGCGGTTCAGCGCACCACGAGCCGCGTATAAAGATGCCACGTCGCATAGCCCAGCCACGGCAGCACCACGGCCAGCCCGATCGCCAGCGGGATCAGCCCGACCAGCAACAGCAGCGCGACGCGCACGCCCCAGCCGAACGTCTCGCGCGGATTCTTGCGTACCGCCTTCCATGAGGTGCGCAGCGCCACGCCGGCATCGACCGGCTTGTCGACCACCATCGGGAACGCGACGATCGAGCACACCAGGGTCGCCACCGCGAACACGCCACCGGCAAGGTTACCGAAGACGATCAGCGCCCAGCCCTCGCGCGTGGTGAATACCTGGGTGGCGAAATCGGCGATGCGCGCGCCGGTCTGCGTGCCGAAGGTCGCGCTATAGGCGGTTTGCGCCCCGAAGGTTGCGCCATAGATCGCATAGGCGACGATCAGCCAGCCGGCGAACAGCGCCAGCAACCCGACGGTCAGCGTCAGCAGCGGCGTGCGGCTGCGGCCGCGCAGCGGATCGAAAAAGTGCCACCAGCTCTGGTCGGCACCCTCCTCGCGGCGCCGCGCCAGTTCGTAAAAGCCCGAGGCAACCGCCGGGCCGGCGATCGAGATGCCGGCGACCAGCGGGAAGAACAGCGGCAGCAGCGGTGCGTTGAAGGTCACCAGTACGGCGACGAAGCAGATCACCGGATAGAGCAGCCCGGCAAAGATCAGGTCGCCGCGCTTGGCGGTGAAATCCTTCCATCCTTCCGCCAGCGCCCATCGCAGATCGTCGCTGCCGATCCGTCGGACCTCGGGAAGGTCGGCGTCGGTGGATGTGGCTTGGGCGGCGATGGCGGACATGGCGGCTCTCCTGGGGGTGGTCGGCAATTCCTTTTGCTTGTCGCGCGGAAATACACCCGTTCGGGCCGGTACTCAAACCCTATGGCCGCGCACGCGGCACGCGATGTTTCGAAGAAGTGGAAAGCGTGGTTCGCGCAGAGGCGCAGAGGCGCGGAGATGTTGCGCTGGTCCTTCCGTTGCGCGTCAGCGCAAGCACTCCACCGTGCCGACCGCTGGGCCTTCGATGCTGCGTGATGCCATCGCGCCGGGCGCAACGCCTCCGCGTCTCTGCGTCTCCGCGCGAACAAATCCCTTTTCTCTGTCGTGCGCGGACGGCGACGGACTTGCTGGTTCACCCCTTGATCTGATCACCGCCCAATGAAGCCGCCGCGTGCGCATTCGCGCGCGCGCGTGCCAGCAGGGCTTCTGGCGCCTCACCCTGGCTGACGACGATTCCCGCGGACGCGGTGACGGCGCCGATCCACGCGCCGGTACCACGCAATTTGAGGCGGCGCGCCTTCAGTGCGGCCAGCGCATCCTCGGCCAGCGGGCGCGCGGCCATTGTGGCAAGATCGGTCGTCACGATGATGAACTCGTTGCCGGTCCAGCGAATCAATTCCACGTCGGGAAATATCTCTCGCAACGTCGCGGCGAAGGCGTTGAGGACATTGTCGCCGACCGGGCGTCCGAACCGATGGTTGATGCCGACGAGATCGTCGATGACGAACATCATCAGCACATAGCTGCGTCCATTCTGGATCAGCGATGCAAGCACGCGCGATGCGCCCGTCTGATTCAGCGCCTGCGTCAGCTCGTCATGGCTGACATCCACGCGCTGTGGACCGGGAACACCGATCGCATTTCGCAGCGTCAGGAATTCCGCGCGAAGTTCGGCCAGATCGCGCTCCGCATCGGACAAGCGAGCAATGAGGTCGCCCGTGCCGGTCGGCCAATCTTCGGACTGCTTGACGATCGTGCCGACGTCACGCCCCAATGCCTCGGTGAGATCATGGGCATCGGACGTCAATGTGCCGAGTTCCTCCGCCTGACGGGCGACGATCCGCTCCCGCCGATCGAGCGCCAGGCCCGGATCTTCCGCACAATGGCGTTCCAGCAGTGTAGACACGTCGGCCGACGTCAATCGCGTGCCGCCATAAGTCTGCTCATAGACAGCACGCGCGAGTTCACCTGCCGGCAACGTGATGCAACGCAGCGCAAAGGCGTAATTTGCTGCCGACGGCTCGAGGTGATGATGTTCGAGGAAACCCAGCGCGTCGCGCGCTTGCTGAAAAACGGGTTCGATTCCAATATCTGCCACTGTGGTCTTAACCCAACTTTGGATGTATTTGGTCTATCCAACGTTTCGTGAGCAGACAGCGTTCCCAATAGGTGAACGATGCCGAAGATTACACAGATAGATCAGGTCTCATGCTGTCACCGTCGCGACATCGCCCTGACGGGTGCTCGACGAGATCGCGCAACGAGCCGCGAGGCGAGCAGAAAAGTGGTTCGCGCGGAGACGCAGAGACGCGGAGAGGTTTCACCTCGGACTGGCACTTCGCGCCATCATGAACCGGGTGCAGCGGGCGACGAGATTGATTGGCTGACGCCGCCATCGCGGCGGGCGCGACACCTCCGCGTCTCCGCGCCTCCGCGCGAACAAATCTCTTCTTCTTTCCCGCGCGCGACGAACCCGGCTCAATTCGCCTTGAGATAGGCGATAATGTCCGCCCGTGTCTGCGCGTCGCTTACCCCGGCAAAGGTCATCCTCGTTCCCGGGATCACGCGTTGTGGCTTCTCGATGAACTGGAAGATCTTCTCGGGCGTCCAGGTGATCCCGCTACTCTTGTCGGTATCCGAATAGTTGAAGCCGGGAACGGTACCGGCCTTGCGCCCGACGACGCCGTGCAACTGCGGCCCGATCCCGTTGCGGTCGAGCTGGTGGCAGATCTTGCATTGCACGAACGCCACCTCGCCTTTGGCTGCGTCACCAGTGAAGCTGGCGAGCCTGGTGCCGTCGACAGTGTCGACATTGTCGGCGGCGGGCGCACCGCCTTCAACTGGCGTAGCGGTAGCGCCGGCGGTCGTCGTGGCGGCGGTGTCTTCCGCCTTCTTCGAGCATGCCGCGATGGCGAGGGCGGAAACGGCAAGTGCCAGCGTCAGCCGGCCGCAACGTGAAGGCATTCGTCGTTCCCTGTCGTGAATCGATACGCGACCGGCACGATAAAGCATCGTGCGAAAAAGTGGGTACCGGTTTTTCGCGCCACCGATGCGACAAACCCCGGCGGCAGGAAACGCCGCCGTCAGCCCGCCGCGCGATCGACGAACAGCCGCCGTACGGCACGCGCACCACCCAGGATGCGCGACAGGATCAGCTCGTCGATCCCGGCATAGCCCAGCCCGAGATGATCGGGCCGCACCATCGCCGCGTCGACCAGCCCGAGCGTGCCGTTGCGCAGCGCGATTTCGCCGATCCGTGCCCAGCGCCGTGCCGTCTCCCAGCGGATCAGCGCGCGGCTTTCCGGGTCGGGGCGATTGCGGGTGAGGTAATCGTCCTGCAACCGGATGATCGCCTCGCCGACCCGGCGCAGCGTGGTGCGGTCGGGCACCGCCATGCGGCCCATGACATAACGCACGACCAGCTCGGCATAATCGGCCGCCTCGTCGCCGAACACATCGGCATAGTCCGCCGCCAGCACGTCGGTCGCGCGGTTGGTCATCGCGCCGATATGCGTCTGCGAGGCGCTGCCCGAATGCTTGCGATAGGTCACCAGTACATCGTCGAGCCGCGCGATGCGGCCGAACTTCCGGATGCGGTGATAGAGGTCGTAATCCTCGGCGAAGACCATCTCCGGGCGCTGAAATGCATCCATCTTCCGCGCGGCGTCGGCGCGCATCATCACCGACGACCACACCAAAGGATTCTCGATCCTCAGCAGCCATTCGATCAGCGGCGGGGTGGTCAGCGGGGCGAGGGTGGAGGGCGAGATTTCGCCGTCCTGCAGATTATCGGAAGCCGTGCCGAGCAGCGCCGTGTCGGGATGCGCGTCGAGATAGGCTACCTGTTTGGCGAAGCGCTCGGGATAGCACAGATCGTCATGGTCGAGCGCCGCGATATAACGCCCGCGCGCCTCGGCAAAGGCACGGTTGCGCGACAGCACCACGCCCTGGTTCTTCTCGGCGGCGATGATACGGAAGCGCGGATCGCCCCAGGATCGCAGCACCGCCAGCGTGTCGTCGGGCGAGCAGTCGTCGACCACCACCAGCTCGAAATCGGTCAGCGTCTGTGCCTGCAGCGAGGCAAGCGTTGCGCCGACGAGATCGGCGCCCTTGTACGCCGCCATCACGACCGAGACGATCGGGGCGTTCACGCCGCCACCGCCGCGCGTTCGCCGAGCAACTGGTCCACGATCATCATCCCCACATCGTTCTGCCATTGCCACAGGCCATTGGCCTGACCGCGAAAACTCGGTTCCCCGCCCATCACGCCCCACGGCACGAAACCGGCGGCAAGGCCGATGCCGAACAGCCCGGGGAGCGGCGCGCCATGCGCGTTCATCACCCGACAATGCCGATCGACCATCGCGCCGCCGGCTTCCGCGGCGAGCGTGATCGGCGTGCCGTCTTGGTCGGCAACCGGAAGCGCGTGCGGCCGATAACCCAGCGCACCGATCACCACATCGGCACCGGCGATCAGGTCGCGCGCGCGCGTCTCGTCGTCGGCGATCCGGTGCAGCGTCACACGCGGGTCGGGCACGCGACCATCGACACCCAGCATCCGCAACATCAGCTCGCGCGCCTCCAGGCGGAAGCCGGCGAGGCGATAGACGAAGCCGGACACCGGGCAGATATCGTCGGGTCCGAAATCGGTGAACCCTTCCGCATGGGCCGATTCAACCGACGGATAAAAGGGGCGAAGAGGTCGGCGATGGAGCAGGGTCACGCCTCCCGCGCCGAACGCGATTCCCGGGCGGCTGCGCAGCAGCAATGTGGTGGTCGCCAGCGCGCTGGTCGAGCCGCCGATCACCACGACGCGCGGTGCGCGCTTGTCGGCGAGCGCGGCAGCGACCCGCTCGACACCGCCCTGCGCGAGCACCTCGTCGGAGGCGTGAAGCCGCGCGCCCGCCAGTTCGCCGAGCGGCCTGCCGGCGACCCGTTGCTCGGCCAGCCGCGCGAACGGCTGATGCCCGCCCGTGGCGATTACCACATTGCGCGACAGGCGTTCGAAGGTCTGGCCATCGGCGGCGCGCAAGGTGGTCGCCCACAACCCCTCATCCGTCCGCCGCGTACCAAGCGCTTCATGCCCGGTCAGCACCGTTCCGCCATGCTGTACGACGATCCGCGCCAGCCGCTCGCCGGTCTGGCGCAGCAACGGTCCGGCCTCGACCAGTGGCACGCCGAGCGCATCGGCATGCGCGGCGACGGCACGCCCGACTGGATGATGTTCGAGCGCGGCGATCTCGGGATGCGGGTTGCCCGCCACCGCACTGAGAAAGGTCTGCGCCGTGCTATCCGAAGTGATGGCGTAGCCGCCAAGCCGACCCCCGCCGACCGCCGCATCGCGCTCGACCAGCACCAGCCCGCGCGCCAGTTCGGGCAGCGCGCCGCGCTTGCTCGCGGCCGTAAGCATCGCCGTC
>Ga0307510_10011338_pt1 | contig 10590 bp, 8 predicted proteins | sample 12_EM_MG_FD_207224 | JGI IMG/M metagenome (GOLD analysis project Ga0307510, IMG submission 207224) | Populus trichocarpa ectomycorrhiza microbial communities from riparian zone in the Pacific Northwest, United States - 12_EM | ecosystem: Host-associated > Plants > Roots > Unclassified | place...
AAAAATTCACATCTTATAATAATAATAATAATAATAATAATAATAATAATAATAATAGATTTAAAGTTCATCCCCACTTTATATCTAGTTGACAAAAGTGAGAGTTCTGAAGACTATAAAAATAAAAGAGATGGTATCGTGGCAATAATAATATAACATGATATTCTATGAATAAAAAGCAAAAAAGCAGAAAATAGAAAATAACCTTCCGTTGTTTTTTAAAAACTGCTTTAGTTTTTTAAATCGTTTACATAAAAAAAATAAAACATCACAATTTAACCAAACATATTTTGTATTTTTCTTCAAAAAAACAATACTGATATTAAACAGAAAAAAATTATTAGAAGAGAGGTCAAAATATAAATATTGATCGTGAGAGCAAGAGAGTGAGTGGCATGACTGGGAAATTAAAGAAAATACCATTTGGATGTTTTGGGTAATTTTATGGGCTCATTTTTCACTGTCTTGATATCTGGGAGCATTCCAAATTCTATACCTCGGTTTTTACTCGAACTTCATTTTTCACTGTTTTTACTCAAAATTTTCAAGTGTCTGCTCCCGAAGTTTGCCCCGAGGAGACAACCCTGCAGCAAATCAGACCTGGAATTCTACCATGGAATCGGTTTTAAACAATGCTAAGTAACATTCTATAATCATTTCAAAATTAAGACACTGTTTTTACGCATCAATTGTTCTTTGCCCAAAATTGTTTTCATTTTCATCCAAATGGCGTCATACCTCGCTGTTAACAAAGGCTACAAACAATAAATAATTCTGAAATGAGGGATGACAGGCCATTCAAACCTCACATAGCATCAATCTTTATGCAAAGCCTTCATCAAGTATAATCGGCTGAAGCTCTGTCCAGAAACCCTGCATGTTATATGATACACAGCTACAATGAGACTATAAACATCAATGATTTGAGGTAGTGGATAAGTGTCACCTAAGAGAGAAGAAATTTTACTCCCAGACCCAGAGCATCAACAATAAAAGTTACAAACTAATTACCCCTTCTAGATTATGCAAATTTGTATTCTGATATAAATACGTAAATTTGTCATAAAGAAAGACAAAAAAATCTCTTCTATTACAGTTCCCCCAGGCTCAATGGCTAAGTGGTATTATCCCCCCCCATAGGACAACAAACAAGGAGCTCAGCTTGAAGAATTATTTACAAAAACACATACTTCTTCAGAGGCTATATCCGACAACAGAAATCCAAACATGGTCTCTCATTTTTTAAAGTTTTCTATGTGATCATCAGAGGCATAATCAATTAGGAGGAAAAAGTCAAGACTGCAATTAAATGAGCAATCTAGATGGGTAGGGATTTGGAAAAGTCAAATTGCAGAAGATGAAGTAACACAGAGCAATACAATTTTGATGCTGGGGACTGAGGCGCAACTGGGGCACTTCAACATGTCCAAATTTCATAAAAAGTTAACATTTGAGCATTTAGCCTAAAAAAGGTGGCAATTCTAACAAGCAGGTGTTACGAATCTAAAAAGCAAATACAGAAAGCACAGAATATCTCAGACAACAGCCAGACCATCACATATCAGAATTTCCCAAGGCAATGGAGAGTGGACACAGAAATAGAAGCCAATGAACTCATCAATGAAAACAATGATAGTCAGCTTTCTAGCAGGAGAGGCATTACAACAGGATATGATATCAGCCAGTCTTTTAGATCAGTAACATACCCGTTGATTTGGTTGCAATAATTTGCCATTTGATTGGTTATCAGGAAACTACCCAAACGTGATGGTTCAGGGATTGGTTTGAAGATGGGGTTTGAAGGATCCTCCTCAGGCAAGGGCTCTTCTCCTGCAGCTTTGCGTGTCATGTTCTCTGACCTGCAGAACAGAATGAATCCAATACAGGTGCCTCCATGAGCATATAAAATAGTAACAAGAAAAAATAACGGAAAAACAGGCACATTTGCGTTGAGAACTTTAATTCAAAATGACAACACAGCTCTAAAATCTGACAGATTTTTCTCCCACAGCTTCTGTTTCTTTTTGTTAGCCTTTCTTCTTTAGTCTTTTTGATGTAGACTTGTCAGTGGATAAATGTTGTTAATCCAGTGGTCAAGAGTTACAAGGAGCTTATATCCTAACTTCTGAAACCCCAAGCCTTTCAAATAGCCAACCTCTATCTTTCCCTTGTCCTCTGGGTGTCTTTGAGCATGTGCACATGTCAAAACCCAAGACAGATATGTTCCATATCCACAACTTATACATAAAAACAACACTCTAATTTGTGAATGGGTTGGGGATTCATGCCAGCCTATGGGGATGAAATTGATTTCTTAGGCCTGATGAAGTGCACTGTGATCCTTATTGCACACAACCAACTTATAGGGAAAACAGTACCAATTTCCTGTCAAAGCATCCATAGCAACTATCTGAAAATAATAGTTCCACCTCATATTTGGTTTCAGGGGCATATAAACATAAACTCTATGACAGTTAGTACTTCTACAAACCAGAATGCAGCCCAAACATCAGTAGAATTCCCAACTATGCAACCCAAAACACAGTACCATCCATCCAAACAAAAAGAGAGCAGTGAACAACTAAATCAACACTTTACCTTCTCTTTTGAAGCCATGCTTGCTGCTGAGCTTGCTGGCGTGAAAGGTTCCGATAGTGATATTGGAACTGCAAAGGCATTATAATGTTAGGCTAACATGTTATTCAGTAATAATGGATAACAAGAAAACCAACCTTCTGCTGCTCGACTGACAAATCATCCATGCATTCAATCAAAAATTCTACATTACTTTCCAAATATGGACTGGTTGATAATTGCAGGCGGTCATAATCACACTGGCATAAGAAACAACTGTAAGACAAATTACAAACATGAAGCTTAGGTTCCAATAGTTGCTCAAAATGCTAAAATTGTACCTGAGTCACTGGTGTATCAGCTTCTAGCCCAGTCATGAAGGCACTGATAAGTGCAGAATTTGAAACTTTGATCTGAGAACAGAAAGAAAAATGTTACCCATATAGAAACAGGTACCCTTTCTTCATGCTACATTTTTTACAATTTAATGAAAAGTCAGCAATATTTTATTTATCTTGCAGTAAAAAAAAAAAGCTTCAAAATCTTACAGGAATTTCCTCAAAAATATCCACCCATGACAAGTTTTTCTCCCTCAATCTATGGAAGCAAAAGAGACATCAAGATAAGATTGTGTTAAATAGTTTAAATCCAGTTCCCCAACTTCACCTCAGGAAAAGTTCTTACTTCTCTCCAGTAAAATTGTTGTTGCGGTACAGATCCATGAAAGAATCAGAAAGCTTCAAAGCCTTGAGAGCTAAGGCACCTTGATTAGCTCTTGAAGGATCATAAATTATACAAACACACCGCTTAATATTTTCCTGCATTCATGAAAAGTTTGAGTAATGAAACAATTGAGTGTGGAAAGCCAGTAGCAAGCTGCAGTACCAAGTGCTGGCAACCAAATTCGTTAATGAATTCATATATATTCAAAACCAACTTCCTGAAACTGGATACTAAGTTTGTGTTCAAAACCGTAAAAAATAAAATGAAATATATGCAAATGCTTTTATTTTCCTTTTGGGGTAAATAAACTGATGCAGAAACTGAAACAATTAGAATTCATATATCTTTATGTGATCTTTAAGGCAAGCATGTCCATTTTGCTTGACCCCCAACAAGAACTAGCCCAAAGAAGATTATATTCCTAAGCTGGTATTGTAATATTGTAAGATTCTGAGGTCTAAACTACCTGCAAGAGTTCTGTGATTGTCTTTCACAGGTTAATTTTATAATTTTGTAAAAGTTGAGCAGTCAACTGCTCACTCTTGTGAATGGTCAGCTGGCTCCACCTAACAAGCACCTCCTCATGGCACCTTCTTACTTGCTCCATATATATGTTAGTAAGCATACACTTTTAGAGAATGAATGAATGGGAGTTTCAAATATACCTGGGTGACTCCTAAGAACCATAGATGTGATGCTAAGGTTTTCATCTTCTAGGTGTGATTCCAAGAAACCCTACTAGTAACATGTTTGCAGAAATCTATCTCCATTTGCATTTATAAACCCCATATCCTTTTACCCTTTACCTATTCACTATACCAGTGAACATATCCCAATCCTCTCCTATAACCTATTCCTTAATTTCCTAATCCACCACATCAGCTATAATCTGAAAATCTCCGTATTTAGGTGCTGTAGTTAAAGATCCTGCATCATATTTGTAGAATAACCCTTAAAATTGCAATTTGAAGGGCTGTCCTAAACCATCAAATGTCTTAACCATCTTTCAAGCATTGCAAATAATGTTAGTTTTCCTTTATACCATTAATATGTAAAATGTCAACCAGCAAATCCTTAAATGAAGGTGAAAGGATTGTTCTCGCCTTCAATATGATCAAATTACCATGTCAATGGATGTACAGCAATTAAAAGCATTCCATTATCAATTCATCTACGCTCAAGCTGACCTTCCCACTAAGCCATGGTTCACTTTCAAGTATGACTGTAATTTCAAGAAAACAGCACACACGATACTAGTTTCTGTTTCAGGATTACTACTTTTAATAAGAAAAAGGCCAAAAACTATTCTAGCAGACAAAATATTTACCTTTCCAGTATTAAAAAAACCAAATAATCAGTAATGTAACCACTTAACAGTTAAATAGTAACTTGCTTCTCTCATATTTCAGTGCTAGCTTTCTATTTTCATTTGATTCTTTCATATTCCCACACTTTCAACTTCACAGACAACAATAATAAGAGCAGGGAAAATGAATTAAGATGAATACATCACTCAAATTGTGAGTATGCCATGCCAAAAAAGAAAACAACGAGGAAACCCCTGTACCTGGTAATTCATAAATGTCTCAATCAATTCCACCGTTTGGAAACAACCGAACAACATTGACTGATACCTGAAAATTGAGAAGAGAGTAATGGATCACAGATTGCACTAGCAAACTTGATATGCGCAAGCAAAAGCACAAGTACATATTTATTTTGAAGGAGAATAGTTATGTTGTAGAAAAAGATCGATGAAAGCAATGAACTCATGGTATAAAGTGGGCAAAGGTCCATGTCGCAACCTCTCATAATGGAAATTAGACACATTTAGAGAAGGGTTTATGTGTGTATCCTATTATATAGCAATAGACACATTGAGGTAACACCATACACATACAAAACCAATTAAAAATGAGTCTCAAGGTAAAACTTTACAAATAAATGCTCCTAATAAAAGATAATTTACTTGGGAAAATCCATACTTCCTAGAATTTGCAATCAAGACAGAAAATCGTTGTTTTTTTCTTTTTCAAACTGCCATATATTGAAAATCAAAAAGAAATACAGACTTGCAACAATCAGGCCAAAAACTAATCCTTCCCAAATAATTTAACGGTCTTTAACAGTCCAGTGAACCAGTTAAATTCATTCACTGCATTGCATGATGGATATAGTCCATGTTCTAAGGAAAAGAACAAGAAGATACCATGAAAAGTGAAAATTCAACACAAATTCTCCAAAAAATAAGAAATTGTAAAAGTATATTTCAATTCGAAAGGTTGTTGCAAATCCGCTGCAATGAGATTTGTTTTATTTGGATTGAAACACTAATATTTTTTCCCTAGTGATAACATGAAAACCTCATTAGCAACAAACATCAGTAGACCATGGTTTTTCTTGATCACAACAAAAGTGTCAGTGCTATCCGAAACAATCACACAAAAAACAAGCATTTGAGATCTTCGTTCCCATGTCAATTGTTTGATGCGACTCCATCTCATATTTTGTTGTAGAATCTAACCACAACAAGCCCAACCTTATGGTCCATGGACCACATAACTAATGACCAAGTTAGCATTAAAAATCATAAACTTAAAAAGAAAGAAAGGTCCTTCAAAGGATAACTAATGAGCCTAAAGGCCATAACAGTAAACATAACTGATTAACTGTAGAATAAATTATGGTATTATTCCAAATCCTTTGATTCTAAAAAGAAAAAAAAAAATTCTAACATGAGATGATAAATTGAAATATCATAAAGGGGAAGCTATCACATAAATTATCAGCTGTAATCCAATCATGTATTTCTATCTCAAAATTCACATAAACAATGTAGAAGAAATCAATAAAATACATGGCACCTTCAAGGAAGAATGAAAAATCATTAAGAAACTGACCATCCAACAGTATTATTGTCAACATTGACCTCTCTCAAGCACCTCATCATTTCAAGCTGGTAATTAGCACCATCTGCTTCAATCTCCTCATCCTCCTCCCTAATCTTCATTACATTACAATAACAATAACTAATTCGGCAGCGAAACCAACCAAACTTTTTCTCAAAATTGAAACAATCAGCATACCGGAAAAGGAAAGCAGTTGGTAATTTCAAGATCGCTACCAACATCCAACCCTAGGAGCTGCCCAGTCACTAAAGACGGCGAAAACTCCTTGCAGTGTTTGATTATCTTCAAAACAACCTGTAAACTAATTTTATTAATTTAAACAATTATTGTTGTTGTTGTTGTTAAATTATAAGAAAATGATAAAGTACCAGTCCTTCCATCTGAACAACACGGAGAGGAAGAGCAACCTCCTCCGTGGCTGCAACCTGAAGGAAAGACCGTGCCATTGCTGCACCAAAACGAAAAGATTAACTACAGATCGTAACCTTCCATGAAGATACATAGAAAAGAGTGAGAAAGAGAACAAACTGGGGGTAAGATTAGCCATTTAGTCGCCGGTGAATTGATGAAGGAAGGAAAGAATGAAGCGGTTGCTTTTGCTTCTCTGTTCTTCCCCTTTGCCTCTTCTACCTGGCGACAGGGGTAAAAAAAACCCTTGCTTTTAAAGGTAGTTTTCCTATGGGCTTACGGAGTGATGTTGTTGGTCTGGGCTTAAGGCTTCGTGGGCTTGGATGATTTGTGCTTTTTATTATTCTCTTTTATTTTTTGTTTTTTTCTTCTTTTTATCCATTATTACATCCCAATAGAATTTATTAAGGATGAGTAAATTAATCGAATTTTTGGTATATTCATAAAAATTAACTAAAAATTAATAAACTGAAATAGTTTATGAATTGTTTGGATAATTATGATTAAATGTTTTTTAAAAAAATCAGTTTATTTCGATTTCAGAAACCAAAATTAAAAAAAATTGAACTAAATCTGAAAAACTCAATATAAACTAAATATTTATTAAATTAAATACTATTAAAAATATTCCAACTAAAAGGTTTGTAAATTAAATTTTACTTATTTGATTTTTAAAAATATAAAACCAAATTGAATTGAGATTGGTTTAGTTATTAATTTTTTTTTATCCAAACCAAACTGTTTAAACCATGCTCACCCCTATAATTTATATTAATTCACATTATCAAACTAATAAGATTTATGTAATTGAAAATAAAGCAACAACTTGAATTGAAAATATTAAAAAAAATTCTTCTAAAATCCCAAAATTTATATTTGCAAGGTGGAAAGAAAATAAAAGCAAAGGAGTATTTTGAGATCTATTCACATTTAAAGTTAAAATTATATTACATTTTATAATCCTATTCACAATGTTAACATGTTTTTAAAATTAATTAAAGATAAATGAAGAAATATTCTTGAAAAACTTTTGTACAGTAGAGGTTTCAAACTAAAAATAATTTTATGGATTGAACATTAAGATTGTAAGCTCGTGAGTTTAGACTCAAGTTTGATTAATGAAAAATATTTTTTTATTATTAAATTCATGTTTGATCAGTAATTTTAAGTTTTTAAAATATCTTAATACATGAATCAATTCATTATAATTATAATGTGATAAGAATAAATGTATCTATGAATTTTTATGAACTATGAACATTTATAAGTTATGAATATTAATGAATTATAAGTAATTAATGTTTTTATTTTCAACTCCTATTAAAAGATGCTTTTAATTAATGGAAAAAACTTAAGAAATTTCTTGAGTAGTTCTTGTCTTTCAATGTGGTGCTGTTGAATTCATGCAAGACAATTGCATTCGGATTCAGATCATTAGCATCAAGTAACGGGAAATTATGCTTTGAGGATAAAAGATTCAATTCTTGGCAATAGCGTTTAAGTTCCTCATTAATTTGTTTTTTATTGTCTTCGATAAGTCTCATAAATTCTTATTAAGATAATGTTTTTCAATTCAATATTTATTTAATTGAATAATTGTTATTTTGCATGTATTTTTTTTTATATTTAATTCTTTAAAACTTTAAGCATGTTTATTTTTATGTGGTAATGTTTTATGCAAATAGTTTTTCATTTAGCAAAGATTTACAAATTTACAAAATAATAATAATAATAATAATAATTTTCCAACACAATCTCCATCCGAAAAAACATTGTCAAGTTCTATACACATATCATCATGATCACACATCAAGCAACCAGGGAGGGCCTCCATCAAAAACATTGATCAGTCGTCTTCATCTCCCATTCACCAGGTGCTAAAGAAACACGATGAGGACATGGAAGTTAAAGAATTCCCATCATTCAAGAGAGCCTGGAATGATCGACCTCAACAAGAGGTCCATGAGCCTGTGCAGCCATAGCAAGCTCTAAGTGCCTTAAAGAAATAGAAGGGAATGAAATTATTTCTGGAGGTTTCAGACTTTCCCAGCCCTTAATAGGATTTGTCGCTGTCGTTGTAGTAGTGGAACCATCCAATCCAATGTGTGTTAAATGCTTCACATCAGTCGGATATCCGATCTCCATCTCTCTTTCCATTCTGTCGTCATCATCTTCTTTGTACACTGCATCATGCATGAACCAAAGGTGGGGTAGAAACATGAGGAAGACATTTCACATAAGAGAATTAGTGCTAAGAAACTTGGAAAAAAGCTGAGATAATTAACCAGGATGACATGAACACCTAAGTGATTAACCAGAAGGCATGCTACACAGCATTAGTTAAGACCTGGGATTTGAATATTTTACTACATTAAGTCAATTTTATGATGGTCGAAGAAAAAAAAAAGAAATAGAGAGAGAAGAGCAAAGCAGGGTAAAGACACTGCTGCGGCAGGTTTTGGTCGAAGGTTAAAGTTGGTTCTTGTTCAAAAAACTCAGTTTCAATTTCTAATATATGTGACCATTAATCTGTATATATGCTACTGTGTTAATCTATTGCACTATTTGGACAGGAAGAAGAAGAATTAAGAAGAAGCAATCACTTACCAAATATTTGGGACAGGCTTTTAATGCCCCTAACGAGTTTGTACATGCCACTGGACATGTTAGGCTTTGGAAGAGCCAGGGAACTGAATGTATTACTCTTCGTCTTTTCTTGACAAGAGCTTTCTTCCCCTTCCCGTCTTCCTAGAGTCAAAGAAAAGAAAAAAAAGAATTGTTAAGAGACTTTTAACGGAGAGGGAGGAGGAGGGAGGTGAGATTACTTGTTGCATGTGATGATTTGGTCTCATGTTTTGGTTTCTTGCAGGGTTCAGCGGCGGTAGCCACCGCAACACTAGACTGAGAAGCACAGCCGATGGAGAAGGGAAGAACTACAAATCTTTCCTTACGATCTCTCATGTTCGATTTACACAACAAAATCAAACACGAAATCTGAAAGGGGCATGCATGCATTCAAGAGCTGTGCCAGGATTAGATATGTGGAAATAAAGAATTGGCATGAAAAATATATCAAGTTGTTATATTATATTGGGTTGCTGTAGGTTGTCTTACAAGCTAGAATGATTTGTGTATGGAATATGTTAAGATCCACCCAACTTTGGTGCTGTGCGCATGTGTGAGAGTGAGACTAGTATTAGACTCTACGGAGTGGGTTGCAGCATAGTTGTCGTACTCGTCAGGGAATTAACCTGGAAAATAGCCTAAGTTACTTAGATTATTAGGTCAATTCACGGGTTATCGGCTCAACACATGAATCATTTGGTTAACATAGACTTGTTTTTTATTAAAATAATATTATTTTATTTTAAAAAAAATTATTTAATAATAACTTTTAACCCGCCATAAAAACTTAATCCAGCCAACTAAATTTTATCGATTTAATATTTGTTTCGGTTCAATTAAAAACATTATTTAGGTTAGGATTTGAATCTCGAGTTTTCTCGAAAATAATTGGTTGAATAAATATGTGTTGCAGTGGGTGGCTAGTTAAACTAGGCAACCCAACCTATACAATATTATACACACACACTCTTCAAATTTGTGCATTAGAAAGAGTCCCACAAACCAACGTTTTTGTCGTTATATATTCTCTTGATTGATTTTGATTATTCTCTTAGAGGTGGGCTCATCTCTGACTTGCCTCTCTTGCAGATCAAGCCACCAATATTTCTAGCAAGATTTCACTCTCCTGATCTTTTTTTTCCCTTCTTTTTCTTGATTTTTCTTAGCATGAACTCCTTGGTGATGTAGACCAACTTTGAATTTGATTCATAGATAGAGTGAATCCCAAGCGACTTTCTTCATAGAGAATTCAAGCACTGACTCGAGTGTTTCTTTGGTTTCTGAAGAGGATGAGAGCTATATTTACCAATTTAATAACCTGTTTATTTTGATATATTTTTGAATGAAAATT
>Ga0307510_10011339_pt1 | contig 10590 bp, 10 predicted proteins | sample 12_EM_MG_FD_207224 | JGI IMG/M metagenome (GOLD analysis project Ga0307510, IMG submission 207224) | Populus trichocarpa ectomycorrhiza microbial communities from riparian zone in the Pacific Northwest, United States - 12_EM | ecosystem: Host-associated > Plants > Roots > Unclassified | place...
GACGGGACATATTAGGTAGCATTAGGTAGATTGTAGATAGGTCAATTTGGGTGGGGGGAGCTTTGGTGCTCGGAGTCGGAGGAATTAACTAATCTTCAAGCTTTCTGGCACTCTGAAACTGTGATATGCAGCCCTAACCCTGGCTGGACATGCACCATCACTCGGACACTGTAACAGGGGTAATGAATATGCAGCTTGTTTTTGAGAATTTCGATTTTGACCGTATCCGGACGGGAAGAGCAATCTTTGCCTTGGGACAATTTTTGTCTTCGCGAGAGGTGTCATATCCGCCACCCCGTTTTCTGGTCTCTCTTGTAGGTAGGTAGCCCCAGATGACGGCTAGGTAAGGAGGGGGTTGAGAGGAGGGGGGGAGGTGGGTGGTGGGTGGGCCTACAGGAAGGCGGGAGATGTTGCTCAGATGGGTGGATGGGTGTGTTGGCGATTGTTCTCCTCGAGCCCCCATCCAGACCCTATTATACACTATGCTAGTCCTCTAAGGCCCTGTTTGGCACGCCACCATATAATAAAAAAAATGCCATTTTTCTTGAAAATGACTTTTATGCTATTTTAAAAAAGTCTCATTCCCCAGAAACAATCGTGTTTGGCAATACCTTCTCATTATTTCAGGGTTTACACCAGTAAACAAAAAAAACACTAAATCATAGGTTTAGATTAGGTAAACCTAAATATTGGCACACTTTTTCATCAACATTACTGCTTTTATGGAGTTTCCCCAAAGTATGATGGAAGAATGCCATAAAAGTAAAGAAAAATGACATTTTTCTTGCGTGCTAAACAGGGTCTAAAGTTTGACTTTAGAGCAACACTCAGAACCTTAAAAATCCCCTCCCCTAAAGCCATCTACCCCCCCCCAACCCCGCGCCCGAACGCCCCCCGCCAATCCACTCGCACTACCTCCCACCCACCCCCATAGAAGCCTCTTAAGAACAAATCCAGGTCCCCCAACAGGTCTTCCATATCAGCATCACACCCCACCCATAGAAAAACACACCACCCCTCCGCCTCGCCAGCCACAACTATACCTAGCCCACCAAGCGAGCCCCACTCACCTAATATGGCACCCGCGTCCCAATATCCACGGGCAAACTTCCGAAGTGCGTTGCAGTGGGAGGGGAGTTGTTCTTTTAGCTGCCTCCTCCTCCCTTCCCGGGATTGAGGTGATAGTGCATGGTTCTGGGGTTGCTTGGAGTTTTTTTTATCATACGTGGGTGGATTGTACGAAAGTGATGGTCGATATGGGGTATGGGAAACTGCGTGCGGAAAGAAAGAAATTATTGTACTTGAACATCATGCGTCACAGTTGGATAGTTGCCTTTCGTTGAGCCTACGAATGAGAGAAATCGGAACAAAGAATACTATACGATTTTGCGGACTCGGCGCATTCCACATAACCCCAAACAACCAACCTTCAAGTTAAACTGCAACTGCATGCTACTATACTAAGTAGCCTACACTACCGAAAGGACTATCCATAGCTTCAACACACCACCGCCTCATAGCCCATAGCCTCATAGCCAAAAGTTGCACGTAGCAGAGAAGAGAGAATTTCATTCCACGTTTTCCCACTAGACTAGCGCCCATCTAATCCCAAGCACGAGGCCAAAAAAAAGAACCCCCCAAATAATTTACATTTCAAGCGTTCTGTACAGAAGAGTTTCAGAAATTACTTTTGCGGAGCGGTGAGTACGGACTCTGCACCGGGAGTGAGCGCCTATAGACCATTAGTTACTTTCATACACTCGCACGGCAGACACCCCAATATCGAGAGACACTCACATCTGTAGTCATCTGGTTCATCTATTTACTCCCCGCCGTCAGCCCAATCCTCTAACAAAAAGCAAGCAGAAAGGGAGGGAGTGGGAACGAACCTTCAGCTCCTTCTCCATCTCGGCGACCTGTTGCTCATCCGTAATCGCCACAGCAAACGGTACCCCAAGCACCAGCGCACTAGTAGAAAGGATCCAGAGCGTCTTCCCACCGAGCGTAAATCCCTTGCTGAAGAAGCTATAAGTCCTGGAGAAGCCATTGGAAATGTAGGTCCTCTGCTTCAGTGGTATCATGTCTTTGAGCGCAACGATCCGCTCGTATAAGGACTCCTCGAGGTTAGCATCGTCGTCCTCGTCCTCCTCCGAGATCTCGCTGTCGGTGTCGGTGTAATCCCCGTCGTCATCGGGGGCAGGCTGGGCGCTGACAAAGTGCTCGTCCTCTACTTCACGGAGCTCGACCATTTCCACAAGTTGTTGTTGTCGGATAGAAATTGGGTTATTTTCGTGGAAGTTGAGGTTAAGGTGGGTAGCGGTTGGTGGGGAGCGATGATGAAGATGACGTTACTTGAGTAGATGGAGGGAAATTTTTAAGTTAGCGCAAAGTTTTGGCATTCCTGTGAAAACGCCAAGGCAATGTCGTCAGGTGACTACTGAGTGATCGTTGGTGACGAATAAGCGCAATCCATCCAAGGCTTGTGTGTTGACATCTATCCCGGTGCTCCAAACGAGACTTTTACAGTTCTCTCCGTGGCCATACGGAAGTTTAATTGTGAAGTGCTGTGATAGCTCTCACCATAGTATCGTGATTCTAAAAGCGCCTACCGTAATTCATAAGAAAAGAAAAATAGCTGCAAAAGTACAAAAACTCCGTTTATTCCAAATAAAAACGCAAAGCCCATGAGATTAGACACGCATATGATGAGGACGTCTTATATAGTTTGCACGGCTCCATTGAACTTCACCACCACCATCATAGCCCCCACCTTCATCTCCGTATGCACCATCACCCCCAACGGCCTGCCGAATTTTGCTGTTTGGTGGTACATGAATACCCGCTGTAGGGCTTATGCTTTTGGGGTCTGCAGAGGTATCCCTTTGGACAGGAACTGCTAAGTTTTTGGCATTTGTCCAGATATCCATCCAGTCGATGATTTCGTTTAACCACTTGTAGATATTTTCACTCTTTTGAACGCTGCAGACCTGTCAGCACGCCGATAGCAAGATAAGTGTAAGATATCACCAAAACATACACATGTCCCTCGTCCAAGAACGTTACAAACCTACTAGGGATTCCCTTAACTTGAAGAACATTGAAAGCAGCAAGGCCTTCAGACACAGGAATACGATAATCGAGGTCATTGTGAATAATCAATTGTGGGGTCGCCCATTTATCAGTAAAGCGCGCCGGGTTATACTTATCGTAGTTCTCCCCGGGGCTCCACAAGGTTCCGTTAAACTGCTTCCGGTCAGTATTGCTTACTATACAGTAGGGGTAGAGATAGCAGGTACTCACCTCATGGTGGGTGAACCACAGCTCTTCGGAACCGTACATTCCTCGAGGTGAAAAGATTCCGTCGTGACAGATCAAGGCTCTGAATTTCCGACCAAAGTCGTGACCTTGGATCCAGTTTATCATGTAACCGCCATAACTAGCGCCTCCAGCGATTGCACGGTTCGCATCTATAAAGGGAAATCTTTTTATAGCGTAGTCATAGCCTTTCATAAGGTCGATGTAAGGAGATCCACCTATAATTTCAAATCAGTACAATGCTTTTGTTAGCCATGGAGAGCTGTCTTACCCCAGTTACTCTTGACTGCATCTGTAAACTCTTGCCCATATCCAACACTCCCGGTGGGGTTGATCGCGACAACCACATATCCGTTCTCGGCGAAAGTCTTTGGATTCCATTTAATACTCCAGTAATCCTTCCAGGAACTTTGCGGACCTCCATGGATGATAAATGCAAGAGGATACTTCTTTTTGGGCTCGAAGTTACTCGGCTTAACCAACCAACTATGTACCTATAATCCTATTAACATGGTTTAACTCCAAATATAACATATCGAGAAAAATGGAGACACCTGTTTATTTTTGTCCCCCTCGAACCAAAATTCCTCGACATCATCATGTTCGAGCTCCCCGATTGGTTTCGGGATTGACTCGGGGCCAAGGATGAGCTCAGTCTCATTCTTTGCCAGGTCGAGGACAGTATAAAATGGCGGGTCGGTCATGCTCGAAGATGTCAACAGCAGCTTCTGATCAGGTAATGTGTACGCTACCGAGATTGAGCCATGTTCGCGCCCAGTCCAAGGAACCGGTTCTTCGACCTCCTCGACCCTCCAGAGCCTAGTGCGCCCATGTACTTCTGCGAGAGCTACAACCTGTGAGCTACCCACGGCAACGAGAGCTCCTGGAGAAACCCCCCAGCCCTCTTGTATAGCGACTGGCTGTATACCACCGCCTTCCACATTCGCTGGCACGGCATATCTCATAATCCTCCGTCTGTCTGCCTCGTAGCCATTCTCGAACTGTTGCAAATAATATATAGTAGGGTTTGATCCTTCCTCCACTCCCTTCAGAAATACTGGTGAAGAAGATGCTCCAAGGCGGCGGGATCCTTCCGCTGGTGTATTTATAGGATATGGCGGTTTGTTAGGATTATCGAGGTCTACCAAGTATACGTAGGTAGTGGTCCACATCGCCTGATTGATAGTAAGGTCTTTAGCCACGAACACGGCCCATTTCCCATCATCGGAGATTTCGAAATCACTAGCGCCTCCTTGCGGCCCAACGGGTGATTCAAGGCCCAGAGGCACCGGACCTTTAGGGCAGCTATAAGCAGACGAGATACTGCGAAGGCTTGCTTTGATGTACCGGTATCTGTCTCCTTCCTTCCTCTTCTCAAGGGTTCCCACAAATATAGCATTATTTTCCTCCTCGCTCATATATCTATCCCATTGCCGAACAAATAGCGAATTATATGTCCTCCCTGAATGCCAGGCCTTTTTCTTTTTCACGCCCATCATAGCGCCGGTATTGGCGTTTGCAGTACCAGCCACAGCAAACCTAATGCGGCCTCCTGTATTCATGCCCATTTTTAGCCCCTTCACTTTCCCCTTGAAAGTAAGGACCTTATATCTAGACATTCCCCGTCAGTACATGCAACACAGAGTGATTCTCCATAAGGGTATACCAACTTCGATTCCGGCTCCTCAATATCCGCTATCCAGAGCTCATTCCCACTTGTCTTGGTCGCGGACGTAAGGTATAGGATGTTCATGTTATCCAGCCAAACAACATCGCTAACCTTGCCACCTTTGAATACAGTTTTTAGTCTCCCGTTACTTAAATCCAGCGTCCGCCATTCCGAGGACGATTTATGTGATCGCAAATTATATTTAGTGGTCAAAAAGAGAGCGTGAGTCTAAATCACCAGTTAGGCAATCCACAGTGATCAGCACTGGCTTCATATAAAGCACTCACTCCATCCTTATTAGGTACCGCAGCGCCCCTCCTCGGGGTCTCAATGAATGGTCTACCAAAAGAAAATACCTAGTTAGTCACCCCTTCAATATCAATAGCGAAGCAAAAGCACCCACGCTATCTTCGTAAGACCGAGCACAGAAGTGGTCAATACCGCAAAAGTAACAAATGACAACAAACATGTAAGCCTCATCACATCGATCGATGTTTTGGGTGAATTCTTGAGGAAACAAGGGTGGAAAGATTTTTAAAAAAGAAAGTGGGCTACCCCGATATTAAATTCTACTGTACATAATAAGGGGTTTTTTTTATTTCACACTATCCTTTTTTTTGCGGCAAGAAAAAATAATTAGGAGTAGAGCCGGTGTGTATTGTGGACAATGCCGGCAACGGTAAGGTGACCATGTTGAAACGAACTCTCCGATTACCGTATTAACTCGAATAAGAGAGCGGTGTGCTATGTAGTCAAGAATTCCCTACCTTGGAGAAGGGGCGGAAAACACAGCAAAAAAAGGGGGTGAAAAAACAAAAAAATACCAGACCTTACCAGAGGGGGCAACTCCAACGACATAGCACACCGCTCTCTTATTCGAGTTAATACGGTATGGTAAGGTCGCCCTCATCGGGATATTCCATTGCAACATACAGAGCCTCGGACACCTCGAACACTCCTAGGACTCCACAAATTATGACGGGCGCTAAAAAGAACTAACCGTTAGACAACGGGAGCGTTCCGTATGGTGGCAAACTACCAGCGGAATAATTTCCTTCGGAGGTGAGAACACAAACATTTGCTAATATGGCCATCACGAGAAGTTCCCTTGAATAATGGAACTTGAAATCCATCCTCTTATCAATCGTCTTAACAGCGCGATAGTGACCCGTGGTTTCTTGGGTCTGCTTATAGACAACTCCGAAACCTCCTCTTCTGGATTCCCCGCAGTTTCTCCAATCCTCCCTCACTTCCTTATTCCTACCTTTCGTTTTCGCTATGTGTCTCGTGTGTCTGGCATGATCCAGAAAGAATTCGTTTTCGAATTTACACCTGTAAATAGATCCGATTGAGTTTTTTCCATGTTTTGTGTTTGGGGCTCTTCGGATCAACATTCTCGGGTGAGCAGGGGGGGTTGGAATAACAGGCCGGGGCGACGGTGGTGGGCCCGGGGGGTCTCGCGTCTGTGAGCGTACTCGAGTACAGCTTTCTGGGATCAACCGCTTTCCGGGCGTCAGAAGCCGTCTTCTGGGTGCCAAAAACCGTTTTCTGGGCCTCCCCCGTTTTCTACCCTCTTTCACTGCATGCTTGCTTTTCCCCGTAGCACCTTTCAGCTAAAGCTTCAGTGCTAGTCTTGGCAGTGCCCTCCCCTTCTACCTGAGCGAACTAATTTCCGTCGCCCAGTCGCCCGGGTATGCCAAGGAAACAATGACCCCCCACACTTCAGCAGCCACAAAGCCTCATCTTGATCGGGGAGGGTCAATACGCCGGCCACAGCCACAGCCGGCACTTATTCTAGGTTGGCCTAATCCCTGCGCTAAAGAAGGCCTTAGTCATCCAGAACTCGTTGGGAATCCTGCCCTAAACCTAAGGCTAATCTGGGTTCTTTCCATGGTTGCCCTCCCCGAATTCTGACCAGTTAAACTTGGACCCTAAGCCGTTGTTCCCCAATGCTGGCAGGACGAATACCCCGCGGGCCACAAGGAGGTTTTTTTTTTGGCAAACAATAAGAGAGTTCAGCAAAAGAGGTTAACTAAAACTATTCCTGATTTCAATTCGTCGGCGACCGGTTTCGGTCCTTCCCCGGTTAAGGGTAGAATTGCGGCTCCATTTGGAGGGCTTTTTCTTCTTAACCAAAGATATAACTCCCGTGAGGGGTTACTTTGTCAAAAGCCTTACACTTTGTTTTAATCTCCTAGCGGGAAAACGAACTCTACCGGATTGTACCATCTTGGGGATAAGACTCCACAGATACTTTAGCGCCACCTAGATATTATCATTAAATTTTATGTGTTGCAATCTCTCTTAGTTAACTATCATTGCGCAATACCAGAAATAGTGATAGTGGGCATGTGGTACTTCTGGTTTTGTACGAGGCTACTACATTAAAAAAACATTGCAACAAAACCCGATCCCGACCCTAAGCTCTGAACCCTCAGGGCAGAATGGGAAAATTCTCATAATTTCTATCCAGATATTTTAGACAATCACCTATGCAATAGATTGATCTCATTAATTTATATTACTTTCGGGTGAGTTGAGATAATATAGGCAGTTGTGGGGTAAAATGGGGGAGGGCACCAATTTTGTGGCCAAGATCACAGTGTGCCGGTGCTCGGGTCAGTACAAAAACCAACCGCTCTACAAGCTCCTTGCAAATGTCTCTAGAGGTGTGATATAGGAGTATGCTGCCTTGGAAGATTTTGATAGAAAGCAGCAGTGTGGGCGAGAGAAATTAAGTTCGTTTTGCGGATAAGAAAGGCATTAGATGGATTTGGCGAATAAATTTTTTATACGCTTAGCCAATGTCTATCTGCCTGCAACTCTTCCAACCCCAGTACCTCTGAGTAGAAGTATAAATTCCGTAGCCGAAATCTAAACATATGGCTTAAGTCATACAATCCTAACCAAGGTTCCAAAATTAAGACCCTTCTAAAACCACCACCCTACCATCCCCGATGGGTAGCTATTGCTCTACTCCCCTACATATCCTCCACTTCTCGTGCTTGTATCGTTCCCTTAGTATTGGCTGCGTTCGGCTGCCGACAGTTTGGATTCCGTCGGCCATGTCTGGTTCAGGTTGGCATTAGGATTCCGGTTAGCATTCTGGCCGGAGTTGGGAATTGGTGTGGCAGCCAGGTCCCGCCGTGCATGAACCTTTCGCCTAACCGCCGGATCTCGCGCTGGGCCGGCAGTTGCACTTTCCCGGGTTCGGCGGTCTGCCCTTGTTGGAGCACGGGGTTTCGTTCTCTGAATTGTCCGGACCGGTTGGGCCGAACCCCCCCTACGGGGTTGTGTAGGTTCGCACGTGGATAGTTCTTGGGGTGGTTTTAGTAATGATGGAGATGCGGGCATTGGGCGTTTTCTTTGGGATGTGTTCTGTTGGGGCGTTTGTCCCGGAGGTGGATTGATAACAATTTCCACAGTAAAGGTCTGGCCTTCTGGGATTGCTTGCGCGTGGTCTAGAATTTAGCACTCAGTTCTCGTTAGTGACTATTTTGGTAGGTAAATGTGAGCGTAGTGTTCTGGGCCCTACTTTGGTCGCATGTTTGTGGAGTGTTATGGATCTGTTTTTTTCTCACCCGCTTGGAGCTCTTGGTGTGAGTTTCCTGGAAATTCTTGGGCGCAATTCCTGATTTCAGTGACCCTGTCTGGGCTACTAAGGTCTCGGCCGGGACTGCATCTGATAGCGTCACCATTGAAGTATCAAATGAACTTTGCGCGACAGAAAGGTCACCACCCATTTTCGATTCCTTCTCCGCCCAAAAATCCCCACTGCCGGGGGTGCACTTTGCGCCCGCCTGTGTGATTGGGCCTCTTGGGTCTCTTTCATGTTTTTTCTTCGGTTGGCTATGTGTGGCCAGTCTGTTTTTGCGCTTGTTGCTCAGGGTACTCCGGTTGCGACTTTGTGTCCTACTATCTTTGTCACCTCCGTTTTCTTCATTGTCATCCTTTAGGCCCGTCAGCCACGAATTCCCCAGCGCACCCGTAGCGGTAGGGCGATCCCCAGGCTTTATTGCGAGCATAGCTCTTAGTAACGAAATTCCGGTGTCATCTATCGGGGGTGACAGCGCCCTTAGGCTCTCTTCCGGGAAAGCCCATGTTCCGTAGAAGTAGCGGTATAATTGAAACTCCGAGACGAATAATCTCTCCCCGACAAGTAGCTCATATACCACACATCCGAGTGACCAGATGTCAACAGAATTCGTGTAGTTCGAGGTTTCACTATTGGAGTCTAATCCTAGGACCTCGGGTGCACTGTACACTGGAGTTGACACTTGGGTGTGAAGGGTTGTGGTCGCCGGAGCCAGAATCCGCTTCGACACTCCGAAATCCCCCAGCTTGACCCACACGGGAGACATGGAAACCACAAAAATGTTCTATGTAATCGTCAGTATTCTTCGACGCGATATAGTTAAGAGAGGTGTTTTGTGGCCAAGGCCATACCGCAGGCTTTAGATCCCGATGGGCTATCCCGTGCTGATGCATCACTTGGAGACCTTCGAGTATCTGCTTGGAAATATTTCGAACGGTAGTTTGTGGGAGCGTGGCGTCGATGTGTTTGGTAAGGTCCCCTTCCTCGAGGTGTTCCATCGCAATATATAGAGTCTCGGGCTCCTCGAACCATCCAAGGAACTCCACAAATAATGATGGACGCTAAAAGAACTGACCATTAGAAAACAGCAAGAGTATCCTGTATGGGTGACAGACCGCCGGTGGAGTGAATTCGTTTGGAGGTGAGAGCACGAACCTTTGCCAATATGGCCATTACAAGGAGCTCCCTTGAATAATGGATCTTGGAATGCATCCTCTTATCGATCGCCTTAACTGCGCGATAGCGACCTGTGGTTTCTTGGATCTGTTTATAGACAACCCCAAAACCTCCTCTTCCAAGTTCCCCGCAATTTCTCCAATCCTCCTTCACTTCCTCATCCCTGCTTTTCGCTTTCGCTATATATCTTGTGTGTCTGATGTGATCCTGAAAGAATTCGGTTTCGATTTTATACCATAAAACCAAATCCGATTGTGCCTCCTCCATATCTTGCGTTTGGGGCATTTTGGAGCCTGAACTCTGAATTGGCTAGGAAAGTGGAAATTCGTGGCTAGAATGATCGTGGCTAATAAGAAATGGGTAAATGGTTGTGAAGAGTTGCGAAATTTAGTAGAAAAAATTCCGAGTTGACATATTTCTCCGGAGGGGGAATTTCCTGAAAAGTTCTAATCTTTATACGGCGGAATGGTGTCTCAGAGCCTCGGGGCGTGGTGTGTCGCTCGCGAGAAAGTGCAAAGGCTGTCCTTGTTACAATAAAAAAACGAAGTGAGAAAAAGGAAAATGTAGGGATAGCCGAGTGGGAGCCTCAACCAGGTTAAAGGCGACCCGATGTCCTGTCCTATACTGGTTTTGTGGCCAAATTTGACATTTTAAAACCGACAATTCCCAACACTGTGGGCATAGAAACACTTCAAATCTTTCCTCCAGCTAGAAAATCACAACCTATTCAAACTTCTAGAAGTAGAAGTACAAGGAATCAAAGCTGCTTCCATTGTTTATGATTGCATCAGCCTGTGTGAAAGTGACCTAGATTTTTGTATGGGGCTCCATACAA
>Ga0307510_10011340_pt1 | contig 10588 bp, 10 predicted proteins | sample 12_EM_MG_FD_207224 | JGI IMG/M metagenome (GOLD analysis project Ga0307510, IMG submission 207224) | Populus trichocarpa ectomycorrhiza microbial communities from riparian zone in the Pacific Northwest, United States - 12_EM | ecosystem: Host-associated > Plants > Roots > Unclassified | place...
TTTTCCAGGGAGGGGAGAAGGAAGTTCAAGCCACCGTCAGCCCGACATCGACATTGCCGCGCGTCGCGTTGGAATAGGGGCAGACCTCGTGCGCGGCATGGACCAGCCGCTCGGCATCGGCCTTGTCGGTGCCGGGCATGGCGATTGTCAGGTTCGCGGTGATGCCATAGCCGCCTTCAGAACGCGGGCCGAAGCCGATCTCGGCGGTGACGGTGGCGTCGGCCGGCACGCTCACGCCGACCTTGCCCGACATCGCCTTCATCGCGCCGAGAAAGCAGGCCGAATAGCCCGCCGCGAAGAGCTTTTCCGGGTTGGCGCCGACGCCGCCCGGGCCGCCCATCTCCTTGGGCACGACCAGCTTCACATCGACCGAGCCGTCATCGGATTTCGCGCTGCCGTCGCGCCCGCCGGTGGCGGTCGCGTGGGTCTTGTAGATCACGTTGACGGACATGGCAGTGCTCCTCGTCGGGAATGGTGAGGCTCGCGATATAGGTAGGGGCCGCGTCGCGACAACGCCCGCGCGGCGTTCAGGCCGGCTCGCCGCCGAGCTTGACCCAGAAATCGTCGCGGTTGTTGGTGCGCGGAAACGGCGTGTCGGGCACAGGGACGTCGAGAAAGGCGCAGAGCGGTTCCCAGCCTTGCGCGACATCGAACACCAGCAGGCGCTCGGGTGCGATTCCCGCGCGCACCTCGGCCTCGCGCTCGTGATAGGTGGCGATCGCATGGTCCTTGTCGGCGAACCGGCCGGCAAAGGTCTGGGTGCCGACGATGGCATCGATCGCGTCGCTCATCGCGGCGACATGTCACGATAGATGCCGAGAAACTTGCCGATCGTGCCGTTGAAGCTGTTCCACCACGCCTCGGCCGGGCGCACGCTGTGGATCACCCTGGCGTCGGGAAAGGCGGCGGCAAGCTCGCGCCAGACATGCGCGCCGGGCCAGTCGATCTGCGCGCCAAAGCCGGCAAAGACCTGGTCCCACACGACCGGCTCATGCCGCGATATGGCGCACCAGTGATCGATCTGGGCCGGGCAGGGGAGCACCTCTTCCATATGATGGCACGGCCCGAAGCCGAGCAGATCGAGTGCGTCCTTGAGCGAGCGCGTGCCCGTACGGCCAAAGCCCGAGCCGATGATGGATAGCGCCATGATCCTGGCTCCCCCCTTTGTCCCCGACGGGGATGGTAGGGGAAATCCGCGCGGGCGGCACGTTGAAAGAGCGTCGCAATTCCAGCGCTTTGACGATCGCGCCGGTCCACTGACAGTTAGGCGCGCGGGCGTGTCCGGCCATGCCGCAGCGCCGGGAACAGCGCATAGCCGAGCTGCGCGGCCAGCCCCATCGCGCCGGCGAAATGGCGATAGGCGGCGAGATGTTGCGCCGGACTCTGGCCGAACAACAGCACCGCGAGCGCCAGTTCGGCGGCCATCACCAGGGCGAAGGCGAGTAAGCCCATCGCCAGGCGTGCGGGGATCCGCGCCGGGACAGCGAAGCGCTTCACGCACCAGCCCGCCGCGACCCAGCTCGCGGCGAGCATCACCGGCAGTTCGAGCAGCACGGCCGCCGTCTCGCCGATGCGCGGGATGATCAACAGCACCCGTATCGTGCCGAGCGCGAAGCCGAGGCCGAAGACGGTGACGAAATAGGCGAGGGCGGCCTTGATGATCTGGGTCATATCGGGTCCCTCGATCGCGCCGTGGATAGCGTGATATGGTCCCGCATGGGCGCTTTGCGCGCGCGAGGCTATCGGGTTGCTTCCGGCGTTCCTCCGCCGGCCGTTTTCCGCTGGCGCGCCGTGCAGTCGACACTTGCGCAATCCGCCCGATGCCTCAAGGGCGGTGCATGGCCGGAAAGAACCTGCTCCTCGAAGACCTCGTCCTTGGCCAGCGCTGGAGCGGCGGGCCGATCGAGGTGCGTGAGGCGGACATCATTCGCTTCGCCGCCGAATATGATCCGCAACCGATGCATGTCGATCCCGAGGCCGCGGCAGCGGGCCGGTTCGGCGGCATCATCGCCAGCGGCTGGCATGTCGCATCGCTGGTGATGCGCGACTTCATCGACAAGGCGCCGTTCGGCGACACGGCGTTGCTGGGCCTCAAGGTCGACGATCTGCAATGGCTGCGCCCGGTGCGGCCCGGGGACGTGCTGGGCATCGAGCGCGAAATCATCGAGATCGTCCCGTCACGCAGCAAGCCGGACCGCGGCGTCATCACCATACGGATGACCGTCACCAACCAGGACGGCGCGGTGGTGATGTCGTTCCTGAACCTGATCCAGCTTCCCACGCGGCTGGGTGCGGGGACGATCGGCTGAGCGCAGGAAGCCGGCGCGCTGACACTTCACGCCAAGCGGCCATCACGCTTGCATGTGATAATGTAACGTGATGTAGATCGTCGATGATGCGCGCGATCCTCGCCTTTGCAGCCATGCTGGCCTTGGCGAACTGTTCCCGTGCCGATCACGCCACGCGCGTCGTCAATCGGTCGTCACGGCCGGTGACGGTGACCTATGTCGACGCACGCGATGGTGTGACGCGCACCGTCATTGTCGCGGCGGGGAAAACCGGATCACTGCCGACCAACCGCGCCTTCGCCGACCTGGCCGACTTGCGGTTGTTTGCCGACGGCCGTGGTTTCGTGTGGGGTGACTGGACATCGATGCGCGGGCGTCTGCTTTGTTCGGGCGATTGCGTCATTACCTGGTTCGCCGACCATCGCCTCGACCTGTCCGGTCCCTTTGCTGCGCCTTCCCGCGGACGGTCCAGCGGCCCGCCGCCATTGCTCACCCCGGGGTCGTCTCCACATGCGCCGGGCACTGGTTGAAAGCGCTGCGATAGCTACGGAGACTTCATCGGTCGCGCGCCGTGCGCCCCTTGGTCGAAAGCGGTCTCACCGGCGCTCAATAAATGACTCTGACCCCTTTTCTCGACCCCTTTTCTCTGCCAGCCGATCAGCCCGGCGACAACGATCCCTGCCGCAGCCACCAGAGAAAGGATAAGCTGGTTGATCCGCATAACCGATTGCTATCGCAACACCGGTGCGGCCGCCAGCTATCGGTTCCGTATATGACGCAGGAAAATTCCTAGACAGGTAGGATAATCCGGAACAGAATAGGAACATGAAGTCAGCCCCGCGAGTCGAGCCGATCGTGCTTCAGGAGCCGGCGTGTGACGTGGGCTGCCGTTCGTGCCTGCTCGAATGCGCAATCATCCCCGAGCGGCTGGCGTGGTGGGACGGGGAGGTCGAGCGGCTTTACCGTGAGCGGGCGCTGGCGGCGGATCGCCGGCTTTACGATGCCCCGCTGCGTATCGCCGAAGCCGCGTCAGCAACGCTGGCCCGACGAATGGCGGATAGTCCGCGAGGGCGGTGCCCGCCGGCAGCTCGGCCTGCACATCGGCCAGCATTTGCGCGAGGGCGTCTGCACTAGGCAGGGCGTCGGTCAGGGCGGGGGCGGGCGCGCCGTCGCCGGCGAGCAGCGCGGACAGGCTGAGGCCGGCGGTGCGGGCGAGCGCCTCGACCGTGTCGATGCGCGGCATCGTCCCTTTCCGCAGATCACGCCAGAAGCCGGTATTGACCCCGGCGTCGAGGCACCAGCGTCGGTCCGACACGGGTTTGCCAGCGGTGTCGCGCGGGCGGACGGCTTCGAGCAGGGCGACGATATTGGCGGCGGGGGTGGTCGGCATGTGCGAAGGATCGCACATCATGGGCAGGCACGCTATTTGAGATATTTCGCATATTATCGTTGCAATGTGAGAAATATCGCAATATGCGCGTGGGATGCGGAATCGTGGATCACTATCTTTTCCTCCACCTCACAGACGGGGAGGGCCGCCGAAGGCGGTGGAAGGCTTGTGACCGGCTACGCCCGCATCCACCGGTCGGTGCTCGACCACCCGGCCTTCCGCAACGATGCCGAGGCGCTGGCGTTCGCCTGGCTGGTGCTGCGCGCCGGCTGGAAGGCGGGGCGCGTGCGCTACAAGCAGCGGTCGATCGCGCTGCGGCGCGGGCAGCTCGCGCTGTCGATCCGCGATTTCGCCGCGGCGATGGACCGGCCCAAGGGCTGGGTCGAGCGGCTGTTCGTCCGGCTCCGCGCCGATGCCATGATCGAGACCGCCGTCGGACAGGGCGTGCTGGTGGTAACGATCTGCAATTACGACAGATATCAGGCCGATTCCGGTGCGGGTGAGACAGCGGGCGAGACCGGGGCCGGGGCGCGCGCCGGACGGCCACCGGACACAGATAAAGGAATGGAAGAATCAAAAGAAGGGAATCTCCCGCCGGGAGCAGCGGGTGGGCCCTCGAAGAGTTATTTGCCGGTTGACTGGGCACCGCCGCCGGTCGCCGATCTGCCGCCGGCCGCGCGCGCCTGTGCCGCGCTGTGGAGTGGCGCCAGCTATGCCGCGCATGCGGAGGCGTTTGCCGGCTACTGGCGCGGGCGGCGGGGCAGGAATGCCGACTGGCGCGCGACCTGGGCCAATCGCGTGGTGGCGATCCACGGGCTGGTGATGCGCGACGAGAAGTTCGGCCGCGCCCCGCCCGATCCCGGCGTCGCGCCCACCCGCCCCGCGATGAGCGCGGCCGAGCGCGCCGCCTATCTCGACCGGCTCGCCGCCCAGCCCTGGGCCAGCGCCGCACCCCGACTTTCCGCCGCCGGAGCCCTGCCATGACCGAATCCATGACCGAATCCATGCCCGATCCCGTGCCGCTCCCCGGCACGCTGTTCCCGTCGCATATCGCGGCGTTCCGCTTCATCGAATCCGCGGCGAATGGCGGGCGTTACGTCACCGCCGCCGAGCTCGACAATGTCATCGGCACCGACAATGTCTCGGGTTCGACCCAGGCCGGAATCTGTCGTTCGCTCGAGCGCTGGGGGTTGATCGCGACGACCAAGTTCCAGCGCGGGCGGCAGTTCACCGTGCTGGCGACCGGCGCGAAAACCGCCGCGCCGCGCAACACCACGCCGCACTGGCGCACCCTGCCGCCGCCGAAGCGGCTGCCTTCGATCGCGCCCGAGGCGCTGAAGCGCAGCGAGCCCGACCTGGCGCGCCAGATGCTCGCCGCCGCGCGCGAGGAGGGCATGAGCCTGCCGGTGTTCCTGCTCGAGCTGGTGTGGGTCGGGTGGCGGTTCCGCAACAAGGGGCGGTGAGGGGGATGGTGCCCACGCTGCTTCCTTCCTTTCTTCCTTCCCCGGCGAAGGCCGGGGCCCAGTCGGGAAGGTCGAAGTAACAGCGCGCTGCCCGTCGCCACCATCGTCCCCCCAACTAGGCCCCGGCCTTCGCCGGGGTGGTAAAAGAAGAAGGATACCAAGCTATGCCCACAAAACGCCCATCCGCCCGCCAGCTCACCGACCTTGCCCGCGCACAGACCGTGGCGGCGGTGGATGCGCTGGTCACGATCATGACCGGCCAGGACAGTGCCACCGCGCGCATCGCGGCGGCCAATGCGCTGCTCGATCGCGGCTGGGGCAAACCGCGCGGCGAGGTCGAGCCCGAGCCGGCGGCGGACATCGCCGCGATCATCGCCGAGCGCCGGCGCCAGGTGGCGGAGGGGATGAAGGACCTGTGACGCCATCCCCCGCCACCATCGCCCGCGATATTGCCGGCTATACCCACAGCCCGCTCGGCCATGCGCTCTACGCCTATCCCTGGGGCAAGGGTTCGCTCGCCGGCGAGAAGGGACCGCGCCAATGGCAGCGCGCGGTGCTTGCCGCGATCGGCGCGCATCTCGACGACCCCGCCACGCGGTTCGTACCGTGCCGCATCGCGCGCGCCTCCGGCCACGGCATCGGCAAGTCGGCGCTGATCGCGATGATCGTCAAATGGGCGCTCGACACCTGCGAGGACACGCGCATCGTCATCACCGCCAATACCGAGAGCCAGTTGCTGACCAAGACCGCGCCCGAGCTGGCCAAATGGTCGAACCTGTCGGTCACCGCCGACTGGTTCCGCCCGACCGCGACCGCCTTGATCTCGACCGTGGCAGGGCGCGACAAGGCGTGGCGGGCCGACCTCGTCACCTGGTCGGCGACCAACACCGAGGCGTTCGCCGGGCTGCACAACAAGGGGCGGCGGCTGGTGCTGATCTTCGACGAGGCCTCGGGCATCGATGCGCGGGTGTGGGAGGTGGCACTGGGCGCGCTGACCGACGCCGGGACCGAGATCATCTTCCTCGCCTTCGGCAACCCGACGGTCAACACCGGGCCGTTCCGCGAGATCTTCGGCCGCCACCGCCATTTGTGGAACGCCGGCCAGATCGACAGCCGCACGGTGGAGGGCACCAACAAACGCTATCTCGACGAGCTGGTCGCGACCTATGGCGAGGACAGCGACATCGTGCGGGTGCGCGTGCTCGGGCAATTCCCCAGCGCCTCGTCGATGCAGTTCATCCCCGCCGCCGCGGTGGCCGCGGCGCGGCTGCGCGCGCCGCCCCCGGGGCTGTCGGGCGATCCGGTGATCTTCGGGGTAGATTGCGCGCGTTATGGCGACGACCATTCGACGCTGGCGATCCGTTGCGGCCGCGATGCGCGCAGCCGGGCGTGGAAACGCTGGCATCACCAGGATGCGATGACGCTGGCCGGCGATATCGCGCTGGAGGCGGCGAAGTGGCATCCGGATGCGATCTTCGTCGATGCCGGCAATATCGGCGCGGCGGTGATCGACCGGCTGCGGCAATTGCTGCCCGACACTTTGGTCGCCGAGGTGTGGTTCGGCAGCACGCGGGTGCGCGAGGCGCGCTGGGCCGGCGAGACGCGGGTGCGCGTGGCCAACAAGCGCGCCGAGATGTGGACCAATCTGCGCGCCTGGCTCGGCGGGGCAGGGGCGGGCGCATGGGAGGAATATGACGGCGGCGGGGGCGGCTGCATCCCCGACCATCAGGGCCTGGCCGACGATCTTACGGGGCCGCATTACGGCTTCAACGCTGATCAGGCGGTGCTGCTGGAGGAGAAGAAACACATGAAGGCGCGCGGACTTGCCTCGCCCGATGACGCCGACGCGCTGGCCTGCACCTTCGCCGAGCCGGTGCTGCCGCGCGAGAAGCCGGCTTATCTGGATCGCACGCGGTGGGCGGGGCGGGATGCGGCGCGCGGCGAGGAGGGGGATTTGTATGCGGAGTTGCGGGAGTGAGTGTTCAGGGCGCTGCTGACCCGCGCACCGCAAGCCAGTCGCGTACGACGAAGAGATAATCACTATGCGTCAGGTCGGCCGGATCGAGACGATGGGCTGGCAGCAGCGCGTCGATCTCGCCCTGGAACAGGCGATAGTCCCCCTGCATCGCCTTCGCGCCGGGTAGCGGCACCGCATTGTGTGGGCGATGGTCCGACAGCCAGTCGCGGACGCAGCGGATTGCCTGGTCGGGGTCATCGCCGTGCGATTCGATATCCTGCCCGCTGATATCGGAGAGCGCGCGATCATAGCGATGGCGCTCGCCATCGAGAATCAGGGCGCGCTTGCGACGCTGGCGCGCGTCGCCGAACCGCCGTGCCCCGAGGTGCAGGCCCAGCTCCAGCGGCATATTGAAGCGCGGCACGTCACCGGCAACGACTTCGACCCGCGACAGGTCGTGGATGCCCCAGTCGCACGCGCCGATCATCGCCGCGATCTTGCCGATCCGAACCTCAGCGCCGTCGGTCGCGTCGAGCGCGCAGAACGGGTGGTAGCCCGAAGCGATGATGGTGAAGACCATCGCGCGCAGGATCGGCTTGAATGCGTCGTCGAACGGGCAGTTGATGAAAACGGAATGCGCAGCGACCGGTTTAGGCCGGCGTGGCGTCGTCACGTGTCTCTTCGTGGCGGGCGCGGAGGGCATCGCGGATCAGGCGCGACAATGGCGACCGGCGTCCGCCGATCGGCGCGATGCGGATGCCGCGATAATAGACGGTGTCGCGCTCGCCGCGAGGCGCGCGACGAACTGCTGTCTTGCTTTTCGGGCGGTCGACCATGGCCCGAATATGTCGCCTGGCGGCGGTTTGCGCAAGGTGGCGGTTCGCGTGCCGGCCACGATATCAACCGCCCGGCGCCAGGCGGAGCGCCGGCCGGGTGTGATTCGAAAGAAGGCAGCGCCGCTATCCATATTTGTATAATAAACCATTTGGAAATATTCACAACAGGATTTATACGACGTCGCGTATGCGACGACATGGGGCGGGCGATGTCAAAGCGCACTCGGCACGGACGGTAGAATGATATGACACAATGACCGGCGGGGCGATCTCACTCTACAATCAGGGCCGGCGGGACGACGATGCCTTCGTCGCCGATTTCGTCTCGCGGCACGAAACGCTCGCTATGCTGCTAAACGTGCTGCGCGTAGCGGCGGGCGGCGGCGAACCCGAGCATCAGATACTGATCGGTGCGCGCGGCATGGGCAAGACCTCGCTGCTGCGGCGGGTGGCGATCGGCATCGGCGAAGATGCCGTGTTGGGCGGGACGTTCGCACCGCTGCGCTTCCGCGAGGAGCAATATAATGTCATCGCGCTCGATGCCTTTTGGCGCAATTGCGGTGAGGCGCTGGCCGAATGGTGCGAGGCGAACAAATATGAAGCCGAGGCGGACGAGCTCGACCGCGCCATCGAAACCCCCGAATGGCGTGATGCCGACAAGGCCGCGACGGCGTTCCTCGGCTATTGCGCCAGGATCGGCCGGCGCGCCTGCCTGCTGATCGACAATCTCGATCTTATCCTCGACAATCTCGACGACCAGCAAAGTTGGAGCCTGTGCCATGTGCTGCAACGGCCCGACGGCCCGATCATGATCGGCGCGGCGACGCAATTTCTCAGCCAGGGGGCGGATCGTGGCGCGGCCTTCTACGAATTCTTCCATCCGCTAACGCTCGACCCGCTGAGCGAGACCGAACTGATCCGCTGCATGAAGGCGCTGGCCGATCGGCGCGGCGCGGCAGGGGAGCCGGTGCGCAAGGTGCTGTCGCAATCACCCGAGCGCATCCGCACGCTCTACGCGCTGACCGGCGGCAATCCGCGTATCCTCACGCTGATCTATCAATTGCTCGAACGCGCCGACACGAACGAGATTTTCGCCGATCTCGAGGCGCTGCTCGATCAGGTCACGCCCTTCTACAAGGCGCGGATCGAGGAACATGGCTCGGCGCAGCAGCGTGCGGTGATCGACGCAGTCGGGCTGCACTGGGACCCGATCAGTTCGGGCGCGCTAAGCGGGGCGACGGGCATCTCCGTGACGACGATCTCGCCGTTGCTGATCCGCCTGCGCAAGGACGGGCTGATCGAACAGGTGCCGACATCGGGCGCGCGCGACGGCTATCAGTTCAGCGAGCGCTTCCTCAACATCTGGTATCTGATGCGCCACGGCACGCGCAAGACGCGCCAGCGGCTGAAGTGGCTGACCAAGTTTCTGGCGAAACTGTTCAGCCCCGAGGAATTGAACGAGATGGCGGTGCGTGCCTCGGCTGAGCGAAGTGCGGGGCGCGGGAATGCTGCGTTTTGCGAAGCGATCGAGGAGGCGTTGCAGGAAGTCATTGCCCTACGATCAACTGACACGGCCGACTTCATGGGCGCCAGAATGCAAGGCGATCGCCGCTCAGTCGTATCTGGGTCAGCTCCGGTATCGCACGATATGGCGATGGTGGACGAGTTGCTTGAACAGGCATGGCAAAATTTTGAAGCGAAGCGGTTCGACATCATGCTGAACGCGCTGGACGACCTGCTAGATCGTTTTGGCGTTAGCGACGTGGTGACGCTTCGGGAACGGATATCCTTGGCGTTGGGGAGCAAGGGTGCTGCACTCGGCGAACTTGGCCGCCACGAGGAAGCTATTGCAGCATATGGTGCGGTTGATGCGCGATTTGGCGCGAGCGAAGTGACTGAGCTTCAGGACCAGGTTGCCCTGGCTTTGGTTAGCAAGGGTGGCGCACTCCGCGAGCTTGGTCGTTCCGAGGAGGCCCTCGCGGCATATAATGCGGTCGAGGCGCGCTTTGGCAAAAGTGAGGCGGCAGCGCTCCAGGAACGAGTAGCCAAGGCACTGGTCCACAAGGGTTTCATACTCGGCGAGCTCGACCGCTGCGAGGAAGCCATCGCGGCGTATGATGCGGTCGAGGCGCGCTTTGGCGGGAGCGAGGTGACGGCGCTTCAGGAACAGGTCGCGATGGCGCTGCTCTACAAGGGCGTGAGACTTGGTGTGCTGGGCCGCTGCGAGGAAGCCATCGCGGCGTATGATGCGGTCGAGGCGCGCTTTGGCGGGAGCGAGGTGACGGCGCTTCAGGAGCAAGTCGCGATGGCGCTGTTCAACAAGGGCGTCAGACTTAGTGTCCTGGGCCGCTACGAGGAAGCCATCGCGGCGTATGATGCGATCGAGGCGCGCTTTGGCGGGAGCGAGGTAACGGCGCTTCAGGAAAACGTCGGCATGGCGCTGTTCAACAAGGGTTTCACACTCGGCGAGCTCGGTCGCTCCGAGGAAGCCATCGCGGCGTATGATGCGATCGAGGTTCGCTTTGGCACGAGCGAGGTAACGGCGCTTCAGGAAAACGTCGGCATGGCGCTGTTCAACAAGGGTTTCACACTCGGCGAGCTCGGTCGCTCCGAGGAAGCCATCGCGACGTATGATGCGATCGAGGTTAGCTTTG
>Ga0307510_10011341_pt1 | contig 10587 bp, 8 predicted proteins | sample 12_EM_MG_FD_207224 | JGI IMG/M metagenome (GOLD analysis project Ga0307510, IMG submission 207224) | Populus trichocarpa ectomycorrhiza microbial communities from riparian zone in the Pacific Northwest, United States - 12_EM | ecosystem: Host-associated > Plants > Roots > Unclassified | place...
TCTCCTGAGGACCTCCGCGTCCACAGACAGAGGAAGATAGGTGTTGCGGTGGCGGGTGGACTATACTGTATCTCATATCTCACAATCATGTATTGCATCCAGGCTGAGTATCGATCGATCGTTGCATCGTACTACTTCGCGTTCTGTCGTGTGAAACTCACCGCCCATTCATGAGTGTTTGTCGAGATAGGTACTATTCCGTTTCGGGGAAGCAGCAACCTCGGGGTCTGTTAATGTGTGTGACAATAGGATGAGTGGCCGCGTCATGTGCTTCGGCCGGAGTCCGCGAAGTTCCCAAAGCTAGAAAAGAGGAAGTGATATGCCCCGGATGGCAAGGCAGACGTAATGCACCCAGAAAAGAAAGCAACACCGAACATAATGAGTACCGTATGCGCCTGGTCCTCTTGTCAGAAAAGTGTAAACATTCAAGACAGCAAGGCGGGGTACTCGGTCAGCCTAATGGGGAACGGAACACCAACTGTCCGAATACTAACAGGGCAGGGGGGTGGTACTCGTATTTCTCTCCCTTCATGATGCCAATGGTCTGCTTTCCTGATCCACTTGTGCTTCCACCAGACAGCGCGCAAAGCTCACCTTCTTATCAATCTTTGCTGCGCACCGTTATCTGTCTCCCCACTCAGGCAGTTTCTGTGAAGGTACTACGCGCCTTGGCCTGTGTTCCCAGATGATAGGGGAACCACGAGGCCAGGGTAGGGGGTCTACAGATCTTGTCCAGGACGCGGAGCAACACGAGGTGTGATGGCGTTGGCAGGATCGCAGCGCTTTCGCTCGGACATGAACCTCATGGCCAGAGGAGTATGAATCTGAGCGTTCATGTTCAGGCGCTCTCGTTATCGACCCCCGGAAACCAGGTTCGGGCGCTCTTTTTCAAGAAAATGAACATTGCCCGTTGTGCGCATATATAAGCGAAGGCCTCATGCATTCAACACGTGTAGCCCACCTCTTTTTCCTCCCAACAGTCACCTAACGTTTTTTTTCTCCTTCCTACGACTTTCCCCTTCATTCATCCCTGATCACGTTTTTACGACTTAAGTGACGCTACCGTCACCAACTTTGACGATCATGACATCGGCCGTCAGTCCGAACCCAGCCAGCGACCGTGTCGTCCGGCACCCTGAGTATTACATCACCGGAGGAGACGTCGTCTTCCGCGTACGTGGATCTGTGATCGACACATCATGACAGTTATCAACGTTGACTCGTCCAACAGGTCGAAAACACATTATTCCGTTGCCATCGCTACTTTTTTACACGAGACTCTGCGTATTTCCGGGAGAAACTTCCCCACCCTCCGCCGCCTGGCGAGTTTACCAAAGGATCCTCTGATCCGAATCCTTTTATCCTCGAGGACACACTCAGGGTCGATTTCGAGCGACTCCTCTGGGTGTTCTATAACCCGTGAGTCCTCCAGTTTTTGCCTTTCTCATCCCACCTGATAATCGCATTCCAGCAAATATAATATCTATGAAGGGTCTGTCGAGGAGTGGTCATCGATCTTGAAACTTGCCCACCAATGGGGCTTTGTCGAGGTCAAAGCATTTGCCCTTCGTGAGCTCGAGCAACAGGAGATCCCCGCTCTGCAGAAAATTCTCCTTTACCACGCCCATGATATCGATCGGGATCTACTTCAGGCAGCATATGCGACTCTCACTGCACGCGAGGAACCCATCACCCTCGAGGAAGGTCGGCTGCTTGGCTTGGAAACTGCTCTACAGCTCGCACGTGCTCGCGAAATTGCACGTGCGCCCGTCTTCAGTGGCAGTGGCAAGAAATCCGGGAATCCCCGCTCCCCAGTTACTCTCGCAGGCGTCGAGCTGGGTGCGCTCATCAAGGACCTATTCCAGCTGTCCACGCCGGACACAGCCACCGAGCGTCCTCCCACCCCGCATACACCTACTAGACGCGGCACTCCAACTGGTCGCAGCACGCCTCAGATCAGCATCGAGACCCACACTAATGGGACGGGTTCTCCCGCCTCCAACTCACATCGAGGTGGATCGGTGATGCGTGCCTATTCTTCCTTTTCATCTCATGCTGACTTGCCAGCCCAGGTGCCACCAACGGGACCAACGGCTACACAAACGGAACCTCCAATAGCCATGGCGGTAGCCGCCGCGGCGGCAGGTAAAGCCGCCCCAACCCCACCGTCTGGGTCGCGGCCTATTCAAGATACGGGAGCTGTGCAGCGCGCGCGCGAAGGAGCTGGGAGCGTGGCGGGGGTGCCGAGTGGTCCGGAACCAAAAGGGAAGGAAGCTGCAGCAGCGGAGGCGAGTCTGGATTCTGTTATGCACTTGTTGGACATCAGTAAACGAGATTCTTCTATGAAAAAGGTTGTTTCGGATGGTCATCGATCTGAGCGTGTCGTATCACAAGCAAGAACTGACGTTGTGGAATCGAAGGCGACCACCGAGGCGCAGGGTGCCGCGTCGGCCTCGAAGAGTGTTTCGAACAAGAAAAAAGGCCAGGGGCCTGTGAGGAAGAGTGAGGCAGCGGAGCAGGGCTCTGGCACCGTGCGCCCGGAGCGTACACGCGCTCAAAGTGAGCAAGCAGCGGCTACCACGTCTGCGCAAGAAACGCGTTCTGAGCGCTCCCGTTCGCGGACAGCAGAGCCGACCAAAAAAGAGCAACTGCAGATCAACACGACGGTCCCCGGTTCCGAGCACCCTAGACGCGACAGCACCCCCACCCCTACTCGTGAATCGTCTTCCTTTTCCTTTGACGAACACACGCACCGCCCCGTTCAACACAAGAAGCAAAGCTCCTCTACTACCACCCCTGCCACGACCAGCGGGTTGTTTGGCCTCGGCGGCTTCATGTCAAACTTCATAGGGGGTGGCGGAGACCCCGGCTACGAGTCATCTTCGCGCGAATCAGAGGATGACACTCCCATGGCTGGCTCGTGGCATTCCACCAAGCCCCGCCGGGACAAAGCTGAGGCCGAAGCCAGGGCGAAGGCGCAGGAGGCAACGAGGCTGCGTCTGGACGCTGAAGCCAAGGAGCGCGCCCAGGCTGAGGAAAGGGCGCGCCAGGAAGCGGAGGAGGCTCGCCTGGAGGCAGAGGAGCAGGCATGCAGGGATGCAGAGGAGGCGGCTCGCCTAGAGGCCGAGGAGCAGGCACGCAAGGAGGCAGAGGAGGCAGCTCGCCTAGAGGCAGAGGAGCAGGCCCGCAAGGATGCAGAGGCAGCTCGCCTAGAGGTCGAGGAGCAGGCACGCAAAGTCGCAGAGGAAAAGGCTCGCCTGAAGGCCGAGAAGGCACGCAAACTTGCAGAGGAAAAGGCTCACCTGAAGGCCGAGAAGGCACGCAAAGACGCAGAGGAGAGGGTCCGCCTGGAGGCCGAGAAGGCACGCAAAGACGAAGAGGAAAAAGCTCGCTTGGAGGCCGAGAAGGCACGCAAAGACGCAGAGGAAATGGTCCGCCTGGAGGCCGAGAGGTCACAGAGGGACGTAGAGGAGAAGGCTCGCACGGACAAGGCTCTCGCGAAGAAAGCAAAGAAGGCGGCGAAGAAGCGCGAAGCGGAGGCCACGGCTGACGCGGATGCCAAAGCCAAAGCTGCTGAGGCCGAGGCTGAAGCCGAGAAGATGAAGCGCGAGGCGGAGGCCAAGGCTGATGAAGAGGCCAAGGCCGCGAAGGAAAAACTCGAGGCCGAAGCCAAAGCAGAGAAGGCTAGGATCAAAGCCAAGGAGGACGCGGATAACCAAGCGAGAGCCGAGGAAGAGGCGAAGGCCAAGGAGGCAGCCGATCGCGAAGCAGAGGCAAAGGAGGCCGAGGAGGCGAAAGCGACTGCCGATGCTGAAGCAGAGGCGAAGGCGATCGCTGATGCTGATGCTGAAGCAGAGGCAAAGGCGATTGAAGAGGCGAAGGCAATCGCTGATGCTGAAGCAAGGGCTACGGCTGAAAAGGCAGAGCAAGAAGCTGCTACCAGGGCTGCCACTGCCAAAGCGGAAGCCACAGCGGCGGAAGAGACGAAGAAAGAGAAAGCGAGAAAGCGAGCCGAGAAGCTGAAGGAGGCTGAGTCGCAGCGTGCAAAGGCGGCCGAGGAGCAAGTCGCAAAGCAGAGAGCTGCAGACAAGGCCGCAAGGCTCGCCACTAGTAGTCCTGCCCCCAGTCCAATAAGTTCACGGTCTTCCGGAGGCGGCTGGTTGTTCAGCAAAGTGACTCAGGCTGTCTCGGCAATAGTCACTCCTGGACTGCCAGACGATCCGAGGTCGCCATCAAGACCCGCCGCCACGGGCAGTGCAGACCTGTTTTCGAGGCGCCCGATCAAAAGTCTCTCTTCTCCTACTGTGGAACTCGGCCCCCGTAATCATTCTGCCATGCGCCAATCGACCTCCAACCCTTTCCGTGACCCCCTTTCCTCACCCTCACCCTCCGCCACGTCGGGCACCGTGGCTAGATCGTCTGTTAGCGTCTTGTCATCGGGGACCACTCTCGTATCAGAGGAAGTCGGCACGACCGAAGAAAAGCAGGAAGGTACGTAAACTGGGTCAATCCTGCTATACTTTCGCTGAGAGTTCTCTAGACGCGGAAGGCGAAGGCGAAGGCACCCAGGCTCGAACAGCGTCTGAGACACCGGCTGCTCCCTCAGCGGAGCAAGCGGGCGGTAACGAGGCTAAGACCGAACCAGCAGAGGCGATCGCAGATGAACAATCAACACCTGACATGGAAGAGCCGACCCAGACTGGCTCCGATGCAGCGCAACCTGCAGTTCCCGATGCCTCCGCTGAGCAGTCCACCAGCTCTGGCCGTATCTCCAGTGAGGCCGACAACACGCAAGAACCCGAATCCACAACTCAGAATGCTGCAGCTGACCCTGAGGCTCCCAATACGTTCGAAACTCCTCTCACCCCTCCGGCAGATGCTCCTGTACCCCCACCTGTCCCTGCCAAAGAAGCTGCGGTTGTCAATATGCCCAGTCCCGCCTCACAGGAGACGTCAACTTCATCCGCTCAAACTACCGACCCAGCGTCCTCGGAAGCCGTAGACCCAGACAACGCGGGTGAGACTATAGCACCTTCACCGGAGGGGGATGCAGCCGCAGCAACAAACAGCGATAGCCCGGACCCAGAAGCCGTCGCAAATGAACCCGCGACTCAATCCGGTGCCGATGATAGCCACGCAACCGATGAGGGTTCTACCGCGCCTCAGGGTGAGGATGCGAAGTCAGAGAAGCCACCCAAGCTTACGCTGCCCATGGACCGCGTCCGTCAGCTCAGCACTGCCACCGAAATGTCTTCCTCTAGTGTTGAAACACCAACCGACGAGGCCGGGTCGCCTGCAGTCGAGGTGGAGGAGGAAGGTGGTGCTGGTGAGCCCGGCACTCCAGGCAAGTCCAGGCGGAAGAATAGAAAGAGCAGGAAAAAGAAGGGTGAGAAGAACAGTCCCCATCCAGCATCTGGGGCGACTGTGAATGATGTAGATAACCCGATCGAACAGGACCTTAAGCCCATCACTTCCGATCCTGTCGATGTTCCTGGCGGAGAGGGTGATGGTATACTCGTGGATAAGGCAGACAGCAGCGGCGAAGATTCGGCAGTGTTTGTGGATGCACCTCTGGCAGAGGCTGAGGTTGAGAAGGTGGCCGACGCCAATACCAGTGGCAGCGACGAGTGGAACGACTGGGCTGATGAACGAGAGGTGTTGCACAATTGAGGAGTTGCTACGATTGTCATGACCGTGCGCCGCATTTCGTTTTCTTTATCTTGGTTTCATGTTCAGTATTCGTTTACCATATATCTCATTTCATTTCATTCTTCTCAGTTGCCTCGGACTTTAGTGTAGTGTGCGCTACGCTGCACGTCCTCACAGTAACTTGGTCATGCGCTCAATTGTATTATAGTTCTCAGTACGCAAGATTTGGTTGATTCCGTAATGCAAAAAGTCAAACCTCTTAGGATCATACTACATGGAATGGACTGTTTGACTTGGTGGCGTGGTGACGTGGTTCTCTGCCGTCTGCACACGACGTTGGCACCAGTAATTAAACCTGCCGAAATAATGGAGGGTAAGTGTGACACCTTCGTGGAGTAGTAATATTGAGACAAACCACCCGAAACAATCGAAGCGTCAAGCGCGTCACCAGTAATATTGACATCAGCGTTCTTCCAGTGATATATCATCCCGTTCCTGCACCTGATTGGCTTCTCAACCACAGCCGCCGCAACAGGTGATTTGTTTCAGCGGAAGAATGCTGCAGGAATTCGTGTGCGATTTTTTTTTTCAGAAGTCTGCCCTTCGCTCTCCGTTCTTGAAAGAAAAGAGAGCATGACTTAACCCAAGATCGCGCGAGCGCGCCATAAAGCTTGATAAAGACTAAGAAAATAAACCGCCACTCAACCATCACTCACTGGCACCTTGAGGTGTAGATTCACCTAGCAAATCTAGCTTGTCCCCAAGTGATCAAGCCAAGTGAGAACCACTGTGTGTTACAGACTTGAAGGGAATATCCACTGACAGACCAGAGCAGTGTTTGGCGCATCCCGTGCCCTAGTGGTGGAGGTAGGACAGGACGACGCATAAACAAATCAGGAGGCCAAGAAAGACGTCATGTCTAGCGATGATGAGTGGGATGAATTCGACAGCTGGAACGAGGAATGAGAGCGGTGGGAAAAGAATACCAAGATCCATGGCCGAAGTCGAGGTTCGGGATCTGGTGAAAGGAAGTCAATGAACGCATGGCCAAAGTAGAACAAAGAGGAGGCCGAGGGAGCAAGGGTGGCTCGAAGCGGGATCGCTAACAACGGCCTATACGGTATTGTGTCAAACCCGTGAACTTGGAGTGAAGGAGTGGCCGAGGGGGTTCCTGGGTTGCGTTTAGTACTATCAAACACTGATACTTGAGGCTAAGGCAGTGCTACGTGGGGTCCTGCACCCCGAAGCGCACGGTAATGAAACTCAAAAAAGAGGCTAAGGGTTATATCGACACCATGGAAACCAGTCCAGAAAAGACCAGCTCTTGTCAACATTGATTGGCGAAAATTAGAGCAATATGCCCATGGTAGGTCCCAACAACATTCGTGACGCATTGTCGTGCAACTGAGGCGCTCTTTGACAGTGAAGAGTTGCATGAAGTTGAAGTCGAAAGAAACAAACTGTAACTGGTACCTGATGCATGGATGCATGATGGTTTACATGGTAGGCTTCTGACTCACTGTTCTGAGTCACCAAGCTCGAACGTCCACGAATCCCGTCGCAAAACGGGCGCTCCGAACCTCCGACCAAGCACTGACTGGAACAAACCACCCCTGAACGCGTGTCCTCTTATCTCTTCATCTCATGGCAACCCACATAGTCTCTTGGAGTGGCGACGAGCACGCCATCTCGCCGAATCTTTCGAAAACACCCTCTGTTATTTCCGTCGATTCCATTCTCTCTGACAAACCCGAGGCCTCCTTGGGTGACCAGGGTGCTCCCCGCATGGCCAAGTCACACCCCACCCATACGGCTTCCCAAGTAATTGAGCCAAATGGAACCAGGACGTCGACTACTATACACCCAGGGACCGATGCTGCCGCCGACCATGATGGTTCATTTATGCGACACAACAAATACTTCTTCAAAGATGGGAACGTCACATTTTTGGTGCGAGATCTTTAGCCATAAAAGTGATATGCGATCAGACCAATTGGTTAGGTTGATAACGTACTGTATTGCGTCCACCGATATTTCTTCTCTCGTGACTCGACATACTTCTCCGCCCGATTCGCCCATCTCGACATCCGTGACCACGAGCCCCTTCCTACCATCATATCACTGGGAGACATCGAACGCAAAGACTTTGATGCCTTCCTTGCCATCTTATATCCCGAGTAAGTTTTCTAGACCATCTTTTACCAGCTTACTTATGGAGGCGTATCTGGGGGTAGGGATTTCGAAGAAAATCATTTCTCCTATGAAGAGTGGGAATCTGTGCTTCACCTCTCAACTCGTTGGGGCTTCGCTTCGATCCGCAGGCTAGTACTTGGCTCTATCAAGCCTCTGACGCCTCACGATCGTCTCCTACTTGCGCGCACTTATTCAGTTGACGACTGGGTGATTCCTGCATTATCCGCGTTGTGCGAAAGAACGACACCCCTCTCCCTGTCTGAGGCTCGGCAGATGAGTATCGAGGATGTCGTGCTTGTATCCACTGTTCGGGAAGATATCCGTAGTCACACCCTTCAAGTTGATTCGGTTGAAATTCCACTCCGCATCGAAGCCGAGCAACTTGGTGCTCTTGGCCTTGAGATACCCGTCCATCTACATTTTCCAACGCGCGAAGCATCGTCGACTGTGGATCTGAAACGGGTGAGCGCTCATGAAGGTGATGACGAACTTTCAGTGAGTCCCAATTACCGTCCGTTTTGGAGAGTTGGTCGACGATGGAATTAACGAATATTTGCAGGCAGAGGAAGGGGGGCCGGGGAACGTGAGTGTGTTGAAAGGAGAACCGGCACGGCTCGTGAAGAACAGCCGGGGAGAAGTGGCAGAAACGCGCATTGTTAAGACAGGCAAGGACGCAATGATGTCCAACAACATAGGGAAACAACGTGGTGACCCCGAGGAGGACAACGATGGTGGAGCAACTGGTACGTCCACGCCCAACTCCAAACCTCCAGCCACCCCCGCCAATGAGAAACTGGCAGGTGTGCCCCCGGTAACCGGTGGGCCGGGGTCTGCTGCATCATCGGTGCCTCATTCCTACCCTGTGGGAAGAGGGATATCCTTGCCATTCGGCCGATTGCTCCCTAAGTGTTCCCGGTGCAGTTGGAACGCTTTGATCGCCTGGAGACTTACTTTCGATCCGAAGGCAAGCGGTGTCATGTGCTTGAACCACGGTCTTCAAGACAATTCGGCTACTCGAGACCTGGTCATGAAGGACAACCCCTTCTTCCGATACGGTTTCATCTCCCCAGAGCATGAGGCTGCCATTCGGGGATTCCTTAACTTAAGTGTAGTAGTTGAAACCGTTACCTAAACACTATTCTTCTATGGCTGTATACCTAGAAAAAGTGAGGCAAAAGGAGGGCATGTGTGGGGTCTTGTACCAAGTGGGTCATATGAGCATGAGGAATTGAAAACGAATGTCATGAGCAACTTATGGTCGTCATGGGCCGCCTTGAGCGTAAAAATTGAAGCTTGAAGGTTGAGGCCTTCAGGCTTTGAGGTCCAAATGCCCTGTTCAGAGACGTGTTCGTAGAAAAGTCGAAAGTGATAAATGGTCAACCAGTCAATATTCAATGACTGCTGGCATCGAGGAGTCCGTCTTATGACTCTAGGATTTATCGAGGCTAGCGGATCCGACCAACATCACCAACACCATGGCTCTTTAAAGCCGACACGGGCAGACCCACGGATATTTTCCTGCAATTGGCCGGGCCCAAGAGGGAAAGATTTCAACCTTGCTGAGCTCCGCGCTGAAGCCCAACACACACATCTACCTGCTGACCTCCCTCCTCTCCCACTCAAGTCCCTCCCCTTCCGCCTCTGGAAAGAGGATCAGGACAACTGTGCGGATCCGCCCCATTGCAAATGGACAGGCGGCATAATCCTGGTTCCTGACTCTTCCTTGCTGTAGAGCATGCACATGCTGTGGCCTTGGAATCGGCCATTTCTGACCACATGATGGCTCCCAAGTTGCCTGAGCCCGACGACACGACACAAGCAATGCAAAGTCAACATGTCAAGTTTCTCATGCACTTCACCTCCTCCTCGTCCCCTCGTTCCTTCCACTTTCCCCACCTCCTACCTTTGTTGTCAGCCAATCGGACCCAGGCCACATATAGTCAAGACCTTCCACTTGCCACTCACCAAGCCCCTTCAGCTGAAGAGACTCGGATTGCCCAGATCGGACCAGCCAACGACAAACCCAAAGATGACACCGCCCCCCATTGCACATGCAGTGCGCTGCCCTTGCTGACTGTCCCAAGGTCTAGGTCTGGACCAATAAGGAAGGATTCGGAGTAGAAGGAACCGGGTCTTTGTTGTGTATTTTCCCTCTTTCATTTTAGTTCACTTTTTCTACATTCTCGTTTCCTCCATTAGACTTAGAGGTTGGTGTTGAGTACCGCCGAACCATTCCTTGCTCTTGCCGCCTTGTCTCAACGTTGCACCCTTCACAACAATATAGTAAAATTTCAACATCGTTTCCACTTCCATACGACGCTGTGCAGCCTGTCGCCAGCTCAAATGTTCATTTTCTTTTCTTTTTCTTCTCACTTACTTTGTACATAGAGTAGCCGATGTAGTACAAATACCTTGCCCTTGGATCAGATCAGATCAGAGAGAATACAGAAGGCAACTGTGGCCTCATTCCCCCTCATTTCCATGTGATCCCCAACTGTGTAACAACTCGCAAGCCTGCTGTGCCGCAACCATCTTTCTCTATTCTCCGTTCTCCATTTTCAGTTCTCTTTGTTTCATCTCACGTCTGTACCCCTCGCCCTCGCTCGCCCTCACCCTTGCTCGCCCTCACCCTTGCTCGCCCTCACCCTTGCTCGCCCTCACCCTTGCTCGCCCTCACCCTTGCTCGCCCTCACCCTTGCTCGCCCTCACCCTTGCTCGCCCTCACCCTTGCTCGCCCTCACCCTT
>Ga0307510_10011342_pt1 | contig 10587 bp, 7 predicted proteins | sample 12_EM_MG_FD_207224 | JGI IMG/M metagenome (GOLD analysis project Ga0307510, IMG submission 207224) | Populus trichocarpa ectomycorrhiza microbial communities from riparian zone in the Pacific Northwest, United States - 12_EM | ecosystem: Host-associated > Plants > Roots > Unclassified | place...
TCGCGATCATCCTTGGCCCAGCTTGTGAGCAGTGATAGGTGCAGTTATTGTTTTAGACCAACCGTAGGTACGTTGTGGATCACTTCATCAAATGCGTCAACTTCCGTCGAATCATCAACGGACAAAATCTGGAGTCCCCCCTCGAAAAGCCTCTTGCGAATTGTGTAATAGCGAATAAAAACACATCGGGTATATTCGTCCGGGATCTTGGACCCAGGAGCGAAGCCTTCGTTCAACCCGAGGCCTTGATGGGCGAGGTCCGGCCCGCAGTTCGTGTGCACAAATCCCTGAGGGTGCCATGAACCCCACACATCTGCCGAATTGGAAGCAACAGCAGGAAGTGTGGCCAAGAACTCGCACTCCATTGGAGTTCTGTTGTCGGAGTACGCGGCCGTCGCGAAGTCCCGTGTTAAATCGACTCCAGTCACGAGAATTGGCCTGACATCCTCCGGGTAGCCCTGTTCCCGCGCAAAGTCAACCCACGACTCATAGTATTGTTTGATGTAATCCCCGAATCGGCGATCCCTTTCGATGTCTTCCCTATAGGTCGGATATTTGGTAATCAGGGTAGCACCTTGCTTGCCGGTGAGCTCAAAGTCAATACTTGCGCCGGGCTCCACATCACTAGTGTATTCGTTTAGTCACCATGATTTCCGGCCAGACTGAGATACTTCTGCACGCACAGAGCAACGGCAACTGGACCCCCAACGTCCTCCCCAATCTGTCGAACCGTGTCCGTGCGCAGATAGCCTGGGGGACGGACTTCGCCTAATATGATCGGACCGATATCCAAAGGTTCGAAGGTGAGAGGAACGTCCTTGCCGCGTACCCTCGATCCTAACTCAACCCCCGCGGAAAATAGAAGGTGGAACATTCCATGGCGAATGTAGCCGACATCGCCTAGTCTGACCCGTTTGTAGCTATAGATAGGACTGGGCTCCCTGCAACTGGTATCAGACTGAGCTTGTGGAGATGAGCAAAAAAATCTACCAAAGGCCGTCACCGAATTTCAACGGGATCAGGGCACTGCGCTGGATGAGACAACGAAGATGGCATGGGCGTAGGGGACAAACGTACTCTCTGTAAACCCCCCAGGGCGTGGATGAGGAAAACATGGGAAGAGCACTTTGGGTTTCTCTTGGGTTCCGGAATCGTGCAAAATATATAAGGAGTCCTGGGACAAGGCCGCCTAGCAGATCCCTGACACGCTACCATAAACAATTAAATGTGTCAAGCCGCCTCGGCCTTGGTTTGGGCGGGATATCTGAATGACAGCCTGCTCAAATCGTTATCCAATCAGCACCTCGTGGTGTATACGCGCCAGGGTTATGCTTCCATCAGGGCTATGTTAATGTCGTACGAAGATTACCTGTATCCTCAGTCAGTTATGTAGCAGTAGTTGGGTGATTCTTGAGTCGCGGGGTTTGAAACACGACGGCGGAACCCAGACACCCCTCGAGCCGCAAAATTGGGTAAACCGAGAAAGCCTTCGACATCAAGCATACAATACGCACCTTTGGTTCCACCTACCGGAACTCACCTTTGTTCATCCCAACACAATAGCTCCACTGCATCTACACGTGATAGCCCAGGCTCGACATGGTCAGCTTTGTTGGTTACATCAGGAAAACTGCACGTTGCTTTTCGAGCTTTCCACGCTTGATCGGTGGAAAAGCAAGAAAAGCGTCATATTGAAAAGCAGCCATTGTGATTGACAAGCAAATTACAAACTGGAAAGCACAAAAAGCAGAAGGACGAGAAGGCATTAAAAGTGATAGGAATATCTAGTACATTGTTCAGGGCACGCAATAGTCCATAAGTATAGTCATTCACACGGGATCTTTGCCTTAATTTCTTGGTTACACGGGTGTGTATTGACAGAAAAACACAGGCCGTTTGTCAGATTTGATAAACACCCTCGAGTGCACGTTGCCACAAGGAAGAACCCTTTCGGTCCGGATGGCATTGACCGAACGTTTCGGATCCTTAAAAAGTCAGCAAAAGTCACGCTACCCTTGAGAGCATTGCAAGCGTCCCAGATTCACCTGACTCACAAATTTGAGCATGAGATGTTTCCGTTCACACGAAGAACGGTCTAGCGAGTCCAATCAGTAACCGGCGACCGTTGAACAGTCGCCCAGAACTCTTTTTTCGGCCTAAGATGGTGAAGTACCCCAGGTGAAAAAAATACCCTACACGGCCACGCAGCTGTGCCATAGTTGTGTGAAAAAAATAGGTCTAAATTAAACGGGTGAAAAACTCACCTTCAAGGAACGTGCCTGGAGTATCACGAGGGCAGGTGCTGGGGGGGGAGTTGAATTCACGGAGGACAAAGTATCGATCCTCGAAGGAGTGGTAGCATCCAGAGAGCGGATAGCGGACAAACAGTCAATTCCGACGTCGTATCACACGGTGACGTGTCTTGTGTCGATGATTGGAGTCAAAGACAATCTCATTCACCACCCGTATGAACGTCAGCGTTTGAGAACATTGCGAATCTCTTTGGGGGTGTGTGGTGGAACCGCCCGTTTGGCGTTCAGACGGAGCTTTGTATGGCAGAAGGGAGAGATTGCGATCACAATAGGCCAGAATTCTCTAGGTCCGAACTCCGCTGTCACGTAGAAACTTACCGTCTCCCACACTGACGCAAGCCCCACCTCCACCCCTCTCTGCTCACACCACCCGCTTTGCCGCTGTTTCGGAGGGTCGAAGGGACTGCTCGTCGATGGAAGGAGTCTATCGGCGTCCCATTTTCTACGGGAAAGTAATTTGGCTAGTGTGGCGGGTGACCGCAAGGCGGCGTCCAAGGGATTGACATGATGAACCGTCTGTCCAGTTTAGTATTTCATGCACGGTTGGTCCCACCTTCACCCTTCATAGCTGTTAAATGTTAAGGTGTCTTCTGGGCCTACTCGACCTCAAAACATTCGCGTTTCGGTTTGGAATCAAAATCTGATATTTGATGGTTGACTACGAAGTACTTTGACCGTGCTGTACTTAGCCTATAAATCTCCGTGTCTTTCTGATGTGCCTGCGAGCACAATATTTTATGGTTTCGTATGGCCACCATTGCCTACTGGTTAGACAATATTTCCTCGTTAGCACTCTACCCATGCTTTTCGTTGCTTTCAGCTGCTTGATCAAGCAGGAAAAGCATCCTGCGAAGAATTTTGAAAAAATGCTTTCGAAAATGGACCCTGCTTTACGATCACATGCTTGCAGTGCTTATCCCCGCTAATTCCCGCTTTTTCCGCTTTTTCAAGCAGAAAAAGCAAATTTCCAGTTTTCCTGATGTATGGGAACGGGTCGGAAGAGATTGGCTGAGATACAATGCCGTCTTCGCGAGATCCGTTGTCTCAGTTGCCATGCTTGACCAGGCGAGAGCGATGCCAGCCATTTCTTTCGTTGGGACTTCAAGCTTCAACTGTGGCCGCGGCCGGGGCTCGACGTAGCGGACGAGGAAAAAATCTAGAGGCCGAACCGTGAAGGCGGGCGGCGAGCGTTAGAGTACAGCACGCAAACGCCGCTCGTGGTATTGACGCGTGCGGGAACCCTAGCAGACCAGTCGCTCCGATCATCACAACGCTGAAGTTCTATATTCCCAATAAGGTCAAGCGAGAACTGCGAGCATCACAACAAATGTGGAACGGTGCACGAGTAACAAGTCAAACAATACGAGAGGCACTGATGTCGTTGGAACAACTTGGGAACATGAGGATAGCAACAATGACGAAGAGTGGGGTAGCCAAGGGGGCCCGAGGGGTTGGGCCTGCGGGAGGAGTAAAGGCGATCCTCAGGGCTATTGCTCTGTTCCTCTCTCTTGAGATTAGGAATTAATGCGTGTAGGAACTGACATGGTTTCGAGAAGATCGCCATCGAGGCCTGGGATTACAGATCTGAATATGAACAACCGTGGATGCCCTGTTGGCTCGTAAGACCCGTCGGACGCGCCGATTAGAAGCGGAGAAAATATCCTGCGACTCCGGACAAAGCAGACCAAAAGAACCGTAAACCCAGAGCCATTGCCAGTTGCTGTGTCTCCTGTCACTGTCGTCGTCGCTGGCCGGTTTACAGCTGTAGCGGGAACGAGGCTGCATCATTCGCAAGTGTCAAGTGGACGGCTTAGGACGGCGCCAAGCGATCGGTTCACCTTGACCCGACGGCCGTGACCACCCTCCGCCATCTTTACGCTCAGTCGCGCCTCGAAACGCGGTCTTTCTTCCTTAGCCACCGCCCACAAGACCAACGCTTCACCCTGAAGTCGTAGAGGCGCTGCGTGTGCGGAAGCCGGTCGTCGCTCTGGAGTCTACCGTCATATGCCTTACCCGGTGAATCTGGAAACGGCCAAGTCTGTCGAGCGGAACGTCAGGTTATCGGAAAGCATACCCGCTACCGTCAGTCTCATCAACGGACGTGTCAAAATGGGGCTCAAGCTGCACGAGCTCGAACGATTGGCGGAATAAGCTTGTGAAGTTTTCGGGAGATATCTGTGCCGCTATTGCGCTCATGGGAGATGGTGGGACCACTTGTAGTGTCACGGTTATTTTTGCAGCACTTGCGGGCATTATAATAAGGTGCGACCCAACACCGGATTCTTTGTAACACGTTTTAATCTGACATCCTGTATTCTTAGCTTGGGGGGCGTCCATCGTGCCGGCCAGGATGGTAAGCTGTCTATCTATATTATCCAACTCTCGGGCTGATTTCCCCCATTAGTCCTGGACATCTCTGCAGGGGTTAAATCTATGTAAAGCGTACGTAACTCCCAATCCCAGGCGGTCAGATCGCTGCTTCGCATGCGAAGCTCACGGCTGAACGAGCGGTTGAAGTTGACAGGAGGCTCGTAAGCAATTTCTCTCAACTCTAATCATGTCTGGAGCCGGTCCCCAAAGCACGGCCAAGTAGACAAGGCTTCTGACATTTTACCGCAACAGACTGCTGGATTTTCTCAGCGTTCATACCGACCTGGGTCTTCCCCTCCCTTGGCTATCGTTAGTTCGGCTGCGGTGGAATACCACGTCCAGGGCACACGCAAACAGTCCGGCATGGCGACGACACATTCTTTGCACTCGACAACTCCGGGTTCTGCGCCCGACCCACCCGGTGGCGCGGGCGGAAACAACACAGAAGCAAGGGATTGCATTCTATCCAAGAAGTCCGGCTCTCAGGCACCCGCCCTAGTGTCACTCACCGGGGAGGATATCATGGGGCTTCTGCAGAATGAGCTCTCGTGGATAGGCATGGGACCAGACAGGCTGATCCCCATCGTTAGAAAGGCATCCACTTTGCGTAACGTGGTGCTCGACGCTGGGGGAGGAATTTTCACTGATGTGGCTGACATGGATATTATCGAGTCGCTGAAAGGCAAGGCAGCAAGTCTTTCCCCCTTCACAGTTCAACCGTACTAACCGCCCCCATTCTCGTAGGTCATTCAAAAGTTGAACGTGAACCTGTATGACTTGAATCTGGTTGCGTTAGGTGGCAATATGGAGGCTTCAACGATCACAGACATTGTATAGCACCGCAATAGGCACGAGACGCCTGGTACAATAGATACGGCCAGTTCCCTCCGAACCCACCTCTCCCTCAAGTCAATAGGCTAAGGATCAACCTTTCGATTTTTATTTCCCTCTTGTCCGAACCAAACTCCAAAATCCCTTCGCCTCTTTCAATATTCTCGAACTCAGGGAACTATGGGGAGAAACCCAGCTCGACAACGTGGACCCCACCAGCTCCCTGAAAACTCTTGGCTCACTCAGCTCCACCTCCCAGTTCCGAATGGAGCTAGAGAAATTGGCGAGATTATCCGCTTCCCCTCACTCGAACACGACAGGGACTCTTTCGATCCTCGCCGAGGAAGGAATAGCCTAGATGGCTGTAAACCTTCTTCCGCTCTTCCGACACTTGATCGTCAAGTGTAGGAAACGAGGGGCCGTGGTTGTCATGTGGATCTCACGTCAGACCAAATGGACATCCGAAAGAAGCAACATTCACAGACGGTACATCGTATCGAGCGGAAGTGGAAGCGGATATATCGTCGTTTTACAGCATTTCCACGCGGATCACCTCCATCCAGAATCAATTGTCAGCGTGACGGGAGCTGGGGACACGCCCGTCGCGTCCGCACCCGCGTCGTTGACTCAGCCCCCGAGGGGATTCAAGGGCCTGGGATCATTGAAGAAGATCGTGGAGGATGCTCACTGAAGCGGCGGCGGCCGAGGCCGAAAAGCGGATATGCGGTTTCTCCATTTCCCGTAGTGCTGGGATGAAACTCCGAGGTATCTGGCGCGGCTCCTGTGGCAGGTACGCCTTGGGTATGCCAAACCTATTTAGAAACAACGACGGTGTTTTTGTTTTTTTCCGCACGAGGAATTCCCACTTCATGCCCATCTCCGCCCGATCGTTCATACCCCCAAGGCGGGCGGCGTCAGGAGCCTAGGGATGTACGGTACACATGTGCTATGGGGTGGGACCGTGGAGTTCATCGGAACGTCGTTTCCTGGATGTACACTGGCCAATAACCACGGGAGCCGACAGTTGGCGGTCACGCAGACAGGGAGGTGCGATAAGAACTGGCTCACCATGGTACAATACTCATACAATCGTTCAGGCTACCGCTGAGAGGCACCGGGTCAGGAAGGCTCTAAAAGTTGCAATCAAAAATCCCCTTCTAACTGGCGCGCACTGAGAGACGAACGCCCAACGTCCGACGTCCAATATTTACTACACGGACCTCTCAGCAATACCTACCGCACCTCTCTCCGCATCCTCCATGCCCTGGACCAGATTCATCCGTTGGTCAATCATATATTCGGGGTCGACTCATCAGTCCCGCTCGCTGATATCCACAGATGCTCCATTCCAGGGCAAGCGATGTCTCGAGATCTTGTGCGGCAATCCTTGGATATGAATGTCAAGCGACACATCCCGAACGAAAATCGGAGAGGTTGGAGGAGTATTGTGTGCCAGACTAACCAAGCGAAGAGTGAAACGAGGGATCGAAGATAACAGCTAGGAGGCTAGGAAAGCGAGTCGAGCGGAGATGAAGAGTGTTGTCAAAGCGCGTGTAGAACCCGACTAGGAGAGAACCAGCAATTGTGAGGCGAAGAAGACATCGCGAACTGCAAGATTATCCCATTCCCGTGCTTCCGACTGCCCAGTCTATCAGCATTCGGAGCCTCTACGAGTCGCTCTCAGTGGTTGTTCTTCGCCCGCTGATTATGTAGAGGGACTACGTGATACAGTGACTGATCTCTCAGTCTAGCACTACTCGACCTCAACGGCCGGCAGCGTTTTCGTGGCGATCGCGGCATCTTCAAAAGCGGACGATATGAATATCCCAGGGACACGTATACATATGCAAACCGACATGACACAAGAAACGAAATATTGAAGACAGGTGGTAGGACAACAAACGAGACGACATGGCGAATAAGGGGGAGAACATTCTTGGAGAGGAAGCAACGGTTTTAAGTATTGAAAAAAGGGGATGCGGAGGGAAGGGACAAGGTGCCGCCGACTTATGGGGGGGTACGCTTAGGGAACTTGACACGGCCATGGACGCTTTCTTTTTGGTCCCTTGATTTAGAATGAAAAGTCAATACACGCAAGAGACAGCATCGTTTACAGGAGCTCACGATCGGAGTCTGATTGACCAGAGGCAACCGCACTGGTCTCTATCTTCCGGAGGAGCTCCCTACAATTCTCCATCTTGTCCGTAGCCCCAAGCTTGTCGTAATTGTCGGCGGCGCGCAGAGCCTCGGTCCTCGCCTCTTCAAGCCTGCCCTGCTTGTACCAAACCGTAGCCTGCAGCTCCATCACAAGGCCCAAATTGTATGTGTTATCGGCCGCGTGAGACCGGGCGCGTTCGAGATGAGCCTGCGTGCCGTCGAACCCGCCCTGATCGAGAAACAGCTCTGCCAGGGAATAATGAACCCAAAACAGGCGATCGTGCCAGTTGAAAGAAGACGCAATCCCGAGAGCTACCTTGAAATGGAGAATAGCCTTCCCGATGTCGCCCTTGGATCGGTATATCTCGCCGAGAATTTGATGAGATTCGCAGACCAGAAATTGTTGGTCTTTCTCTGAGAGGAGAGCGATTGCGCGGAATGCGGCTTCTTCTGCGGCGTCGAGTCGTTTGTCATCGCATAACAACGAAGCAAGGTGGGTCAAACAATCCGCCTGTTCCACTGTGTTGCCGAGCCGTTCGTAAATCTCCAACGCTTCTTCCACCTGTTCTATCCCTTCCTCGAGGAGTCCCATCAGCCGGTTTGTGTCAGATAGCCCTTTCAGTGTTTGAGCAACATTATTGTCATCCCCCCGCTTTCTCCAGAGCTCCAATGCGTGGGAAGCGAGCCTTTTGCATTCCGTGTAATTGCCGAGCGAGTGAAACAACCGCGAGAGCCAAGATAAGCACACCGGCTTGTGGTGGTGATCGTCTGGGAGCCCTTCAATCTTCGGCTGCAGAATGGTAGGTCGCGCTTTGTGCCAATAGAGGTGTTGCATAAAGTTGGCGCAGGCGGCCCAGATGCTATCTGAGTTTGGATCGATCGTCGCGAAGACATCAAGCAGATGCTCGACGTTTACATCCTCCGACGTGATCCATTGCGTCTCTCTGAAGCTGGGCTTGTCCGGGTCAATATTGACCGACATCCGGGAAAAGTAGAGTTCCCTGGTTGCGCAGAGGAGCGAGGATGAATTTGGATCCTTGGGAGAAAGGTAGTCTCGAAATGGTGCGAGCATCGTGATGGATCCGTCTCTCCGGTGCGCCAGGGAAAGGATACAGAACTTGTCGATGACATCGGTTCTGTTTGAGATGGTGGGAAAGAGCCAATCGATGTTGTTCTCGGTAACACCTTGTGGGAAAAAGGCAATGACTTCCAGAAGCATCCGAGCGTCAGGGCCAAGCCCTCGGAACATGGGCGAGGCAAGCGAAAGTTCGATCGCGGCCGCGAGGCTCCCGTTATGCGTGGTCTGCAACACACCCGTCCGTTGTTGCTCCCATTCCCTCGTCAACCGGTTCATATCCCACTTGTTTTGAGTTGCCACTGTCGCGAGGAGTGTAACGGAGAGTGGATGAGAATCGAGCTGGTCCAAGATATTATCGATGAGATCGGACCGTTCGCCGTACTTGTATATCCGATAGAAGGTGTCACGTGCGGCCTCAATCGACAATGTTGGTATCTCAAGCCTCTTGCAGTTGGGAGGGATAACGGAGATGCGCGAGGTGACACAAAGGCAGATGTTGTTGAGTTTACTCAGCTCCTCCACTGCGGCATAGATCTCCCGGGCATCTGTCCCTTGAGGATCAAGAACCGACTCCGCATTGTCGAGGACCAGGAAGATCTCATTCGAGGATAGGAATGGATGGAGGCTGGCCAAATCCTCGGGGTTCTCAATACCCGCACCGACGACCTTGGATAACCGGCTCAGGAAATGAGCGTGTGATACGGGGAATCGGTCACAGCGGATGAACCGACGGTTGTCACCGAATCGCCGTCTGACGCGATGGTGGTGGAGAACAGTCAGAGCGATGGATGTCTTCCCGATCCCGCAGGGACCAATGAGAGCGATGGGTGTGAGGTTTTCGGCCAGACCGATGATCTTCTCGACCATCTCGTCACGCCCAAAAAAGTCCCTCGGCGGCTGGGGAGGCGATTCGCCAAATTCCCTAGAAGCAAACATAAGATATTGGATCCGCTGATAGTTCAGGTCGCTGACCTGGTCTGAGTCTAACCAACCGTGAGCGGTCATTCGGCGATGGGTACAGTACGAGTTCCACTCACCAACAAATTTATCCCATCACCGCCTTCCTGACCTTTTGCCATGGTACGATGCACGTCGGACAGCATGGTGTGGGTGCCCTTGACATCGCGCTGGACCTTGGGGATGGTGCGAAAGTCCCGACGAATGTCGGAAACTATTCCATGCGTGATCGGCAAGGGAGCCGGTGAATCTCCGAGTGCACTGGGCGCAGAGGTTAGATATCAATCTCATTTCTGGCCAAGATCGCTGACCTATTGTGAGTCTAGGCAGGGATGAGTGGTTTCTCGAGGAAAGGTAGCTAGGGTACAAACGGTACTTACCACCCGGTTCTGACCGCGCCTATTCTCGGGGCTTTTTGATACGTTCCGATGAATGTCGGAAAAACTGGCGGCAGGAATGGCTGAATCTGTGTCTGCTGCAAGCACCTTCTGGAGCAGAAAGTCAGCAACGGTCATCACTCAAGCGACAGAACGCACGTTGAAGACCTGAAGGATCTTGTCGAGGTCCAATCTCCAGGTGGCAACCTTTTCCCTGTCGTCCTTTGCATGCAGATATCGAGAAGTCACGTCTCGTTTTTCCTGCTTGATGATATTCATTTCGATCTCTGTCACAACCCTAGGGTCAGGTAGAAAGCATCGCTAATGAGATACCGGAAGTGTGCGTGGCTGATGTAACTCACGTCGTCAGCTGGTTGGTTGCCTCGCGCGCGGAGCTATTGAGATCTTCCAACGTCTTCCCGTTCAGTCCCCGTTGGAGGGCGCTACAGACCTCAAAACAGGCCAGCCCAAGTTCGACATAATCTTCCCGTTTGATTATCGTGAC
>Ga0307510_10011343_pt1 | contig 10586 bp, 8 predicted proteins | sample 12_EM_MG_FD_207224 | JGI IMG/M metagenome (GOLD analysis project Ga0307510, IMG submission 207224) | Populus trichocarpa ectomycorrhiza microbial communities from riparian zone in the Pacific Northwest, United States - 12_EM | ecosystem: Host-associated > Plants > Roots > Unclassified | place...
TTTAAATTTGATTAACTCGATTCAACCCATATTTTACGTACCATTTGTTTTGTATTTGATAATTTTTATTTTATTTAGATATATTTGGGCTTCAAAATTGTATTTTCTATTAGATTTATTTAATGTATTAAAATAAAAGCTTGTTTATTAGAGAAGGGGATAACTAAAATTTAATAATGATGCAAGGTGTGAAAATGAGTGAAGCAACAAAAACAATAAAATTATTTGTATTTATGATATTTTTAGAGTTAATTTGTGTTTTTTGTTTTTGAAAAAAAATAAGAATAAAGAGACATGTGATATATGTTCCAATGATTTTCAATTCTTCCATCTCAAAACAAGCTGAATGCTATGAATAAGAAAAGAGTGATGAAATTGGTAATTTTATAACAGATTTTATATTTTTCTTTCCCAGGTTGCTGTGTTCTTTACAATAATAAAGAAAAAGAAAAAGAAAAAAAAGAAAAACAACGATATAGGAACTGGCAATGATTTCTATTTATGCCTGCCTGCCTGCCATGGAGCGTGGACCATGCGATCTTTGTTCCCTTGTCATGGTTCGTGTCCCAGTGGTTCTGTAGTAACAAGAACAAAGACCAAGGGCATGAATCTAACTTTGACACCTCTGCGGATATGTCCTCACTCACACGTCCCTTGTTATGGAGCGAGACACAGAAAGCTCACCAAAGTAACTGACACACAAAGCCAACCCATCAGCGGCAACAAAAACCAGTAAAAATCAAAATAAAAATGCAAATCACTGACATATTTCTTTCTTTAGCCCCTGCAGTCATTTTTATATTGAACAAGGAGATGGTTAGTTGTGGGAGAGAAGGAGAGATTCTCTCAAAAACAAACTTACTGTAGAGGCAGAAAATTTCTTATTGGTAGCATGGCTGCACGTATTAGCCAAGTGTTAGGCCTCAGATTTAACTCAAGGTTAAGTAACCCAGCTCAAAAATCCTTAACCCCGTGTTGGGTTATAAAGTTAACCCCCAAGAAACATGCTCTAGTCAATTGGCCTCCCCTCTCCTCTCCTCTCCTCCCCTCCCCTGTCTTGGTTTTGTGTGTTATTTTATTACCTCTCACCTCCACTCTTCTTCCCTTTCCACTGTCTCTCCTTGTTTTGGTAAACCACTTTTGGTTGCCAAAATACACTCCTTCCAATTCCCAAAGTCACAAAATCTCAACTGGAGTAGGAAAACAAGGGAGACCTCACGGGTTAATTAATATAGCATAGACCCATCTTTTTTCCTCTGACAACTCTTGCTTGCATTCCATCATATTTTGTGCTCTCACGTTGCCAAAAGAAGAAGTAAATGAAGAGGTCTTCATCTTGCTCCTCCTCCTCCTCCTCCTCATCTTCTTCTTGTGTTGCCTCTGAAAGCATTCACAAACCAAAGGCCAAACGCATTAGAAAGAATCAAAAGAGCAATCAAGGCAAATCCCAGAATGCTGCTGCTGCTGCTGCTAATAACAGTCATAACTCTGGCAAAAGAAGTTCCATTTATAGAGGAGTCACCAGGTACCAAAACCTTGCTCAAGTGTGATTTTTTTTTCCTTCCTGTGGGGTCTCAAATTTGCATGTGTGACATTCTTCGTTGATTGATCAAGAACAGACATAGATGGACAGGAAGGTTTGAAGCTCATCTTTGGGATAAGAGTTCATGGAACAGCATTCAAAACAAGAAGGGAAAACAAGGTGAATTTTGCTTAATTAATTAAAGATTAACGAAAACCAAGGAGATCTACAATCTTTTTTTATATATTTTAATTATATATTTTTAATCCATCTTCTTACATGTTCTGACCATGTTTTAATCTTTAAAATCATCCCTGTCACTGCAACTTTCACATTCTGCTGCTTAGTTTATTTGGGTAAGCACTCCACCTTAATGATCTCAATCTATTTTTTTTATATAAAATAATAACAATCCCTTTTCATTTCCTTAAAACAAAATAAAGATTATGGGTCCCGATTGTGTGTAACACGTAGGTGCCTATGACAATGAGGAGGCAGCCGCACACACCTATGATCTTGCTGCCCTGAAGTACTGGGGGTCAGAGACAACCTTGAATTTTCCGGTAACCTCACATTGTTTCTTTGACTTCTTTTCAAGCTTTGACCATTATCAACATCCATGTACTTTCTTTTGGTGTTTTCTTTGAAATCGCTAAGTTACATTTTAAATTATTACATGGATCCGGCGCATGCATGTGGGCCATAACTTTCAAACTGTGTGTTTCGGATTTTGGTAGCTATGCGGTTATAATTTGAAATGAAAAGATTAATTTTTTATAAATTATAGTTTTTTCTTCATTAAGTTGTAGTTTTTAGTGGTATATATGTAAAATTTTACGTTTAATCAATAAAACTAAACGGGATTAAAGGAGCAAAACACGATTTCAAAGCCTATTTTGAATATTAATTGGTGGTGATGATGATGCAGATAGAAACATACACAAAAGAGATCGAAGAGATGCAAAAGGTGACTAAAGAAGAGTACTTGGCATCTCTTAGACGGCAAAGCAGTGGATTCTCTAGAGGAGTCTCCAAATACCGTGGGGTGGCTAGGTAAATGCCGCCTTTCTCTTCCACTTTATTTCACTACTTGATTTTTGGGCATTGGTTATAATCAACATGACTGGCCTGGCTTGAAACTTGACAGGCATCATCATAATGGCCGATGGGAAGCTAGAATTGGACGAGTTTATGGGAATAAGTATCTCTACCTTGGAACTTACAGTACGCTCCTCTCCCTCATTTTACTGTGACCATGGAAACTATACCTTCTTAGCATGAGATAGTAACGATTTGCTGTTTTTCTTGGATATGGAGAATATTGCATGAATGAATGTATACTTTAGGAAGAATACAACTTGGCTTTTGACTTTGCTTTTTTCTCCAAAGTTTTCCCAGATTGGAAAATTTTGTTTGAGATTTGACTACAAGAATTATTATTATTTTTTTTATTTATCTCGACTCAAATTGACAAGCTCTAGCGATCTTGAAGAAACTTTTAGAAAGACGGATTTATTTTGGATGAGTCGAATAGGGGAGTACCGTTTTGGATTTGCATTAGAAGCAGGGTAGGAGGGGCAACTTTTATGCTGGCTAGATGCCAAATTCAAAGCTGTCAGTGTGAGTCCACTCAAGCTTACGTGGCACAAACCCTTTTCTCATGCTGTCAAAATGGCAGGTTCTGTGATAAAAATGTTTGTGGGGGACTAAATTGGAAACAAACTTTAAGGTTAGATGTCTTTGAACTGTTTTTCAGTTTACAGTAGGAGCACCTGCAAATGCACCGGTGCCCAGGATTAGATTACCGTTTTAGATGCTAAAAAGGATTAGATTTTTAGATCACCATGCCACTCCGATTACTAAATTAGTATAAGATGTGACGCCCACAATTCAATTTCCATCAGTAGGTCAGGTGACATGCCCTTACCATGACAAAAAAGGGCGTGTCAGTTTTGTCAAAAACCCTAGATCTTTAATCTTTTTGCTTGCAAAAGCCTGGGGCATTCCATCGCTAGTGCAGGGACCAGTGCTAGGGTTCATCAAGAAAATTGTGGGGTGCATCCTTAGGCTTGAACATATACTACAGGGTAAGGCTTAGATGCCCACAAATTAGGCATTAACTAGCCACCTTAGTGGCCCTTGTTAATGGTGTCGGCCTCTGGTGACCCCCATGGCAGGCCTAGATTGCTTATTAACTAGGAGAAATGGCAGTCGAAGGCGGATTGATGGTGGTGGCCTTAAAGTCAGAGCATTTTCATTTTGTCTCTTTGCATTAGAAGGGAATACATGGCCACATGGGTGAGGTAGCTTTCACACCATTTTTGGTGCAAGAGTTGGGGTAAACTATTTTCTTGCCCTTATAGATTCAGAGACTTTCCACTTTGGTCCTTGTAGTTTAAGATCACTCAGTTATAATCTTTGTAGTTTCCAAGGATTTCCAATGCGGTCCCTGGAAGTTAAATTGCCAGCACAAGCTAAAATCACTCTAGGCCCTCCTTCGTGAATTCTTTTATCGGGATCTGTGAATTTTTGTGGGATGTTATTGACATGCATAGGAGTTTGGAAGGAAAAGAAGGGGGAGATGGGCATTTTGTTAGGTTTAGTTAGATACATCATGGCTATATGCCAAGTTTTGAACTCTTTCAAAACTGCAAGATTAAAATTGGGAAATTCAAACTACAAGGGCCGAAATGGAATGCTGACAAATCTATAAGGCCTAAAATAAACTTTTCCCTTGGTATTAACCAAAAAAAAAGCATCACCAAAAAGAGGATCGATCACCTAGAAGAACCCCAACAAAAATTTTTCAAAAAGAGAAAAAGGCTAGGTGGTGTGGAGCTTTACATGCTTGGAAATGGACAATCTTTTTGGTTGAAAAACTTTGAAGTACGGCTGATTCTTGATGCTGTACTTGTCTAATTAAGTAGCAAGGTCTTCTTCAGCAACTAGCTAGGGCACGATCAAGGGGACTATCTCGGTTAGCTCTGTTGCTTGGTATATTTTTTTGGTACTTCAAAAGTGAGATTTGAATGCAATTATTAAAATACTATGCAGTAAGCATGTGAATTCCCAATCTAGCTTTATTATTTAAAGCAACCAACCTCGATTTATTCTGTATCATAAAGCTACTTTTCTTCTCGCATATCCCTAATTTATTGATTGCTTGATTAATTAATTCACTAATCAGATTTTGTTTGTCTACTTTTTGTTTGTTAATTCCGTAAAGATACACAAGAAGAGGCAGCGGCAGCGTATGATATGGCGGCGATACAGTATAGAGGAGCACATGCAGTGACCAATTTTGATGTTAGCAATTACATAGAACGGTTGAGGAAGAAAGGCATCCCTATAGACCGAATCCTCCAAGAACAACAACTTCTTAACAACTCGGTAGATTCCAGCGTGGAAGTGGAAGTTGAACAACCAACACCACCACCACAACAACAAGAGGAACAAGAACAAAAGATAGTCTCGTCGTCTTCGCAACTTCAATGTTCACAGCTAAATTCAAGCTTGGATGGCACGCCTCCTATGGTAATTATGGACACTATTGAAGAGCACGAGCTAGCATGGAGCTTTTGTATGGATTCAGGATTGAGCCTCACAATGCCTGATCTTCCTCTCGAAAATTCCTGCGAGTTACCGGACTTGTTCGATCATACAGGGTTTGAGGACAACATTGACTTGATATTCGATGCATGTTGCTATGGAAAGGAGGCCAATCCGGCTGGCTACACATTAGAAGATAATAGCACAGGAGGAGTTGAAGAGGTTGGTGTTACAAGGAGCATTGACGAGGAAAGTGAAAGTGGGAAGGACAGGTTGTCGTCTGATTCTGTCTCAAATTCTCCAACTAGTTCAACAACCACCTCTGTTTCTTGTAACTATTCTGTTTGAGCGTTTCTTGGACTTCCAAGGCTGGGGATTGTTAAGGTTTGTTTAGATTTTGTTTTGTTGGGTTCTGTTGTGGGTGGATGGATGAGGAGGGGGGAAAAAAAAAACAAGAGGATCAAAATATCCTTAGTTTTTCATTTTTCATGTTTGTTTTCTCTTAATTACTTTAAAAGAAAATATGAGTTAAAAAGTGGGGGGGGAAAAATTCAATAATTTTTTTTCCATTTTCGATTTTCTGAGCTGATTTTTCTCTTTGTTAACTTGGGGAGGAATATGGCTGGTCTCTCTGTTAAAGTATAGCTACTCACTGAAAATACTCTAAAAAACATTCTAAAATCTCTTGGGCCTGGATCGGGCTCTAAGCAAACCACCCAAAATCCATACTTGTAGTGGTTGGGGTAGGAAATTTGTAAATAGTGAAGAAGGAAAAGGATGAGAATGATCGAGTGGCTTCAAGCTATGTATAATGCTCGCCAACAGTGGGCACCAGTTTATTTTCGTAACACCTTTGCTGCCCTTTCTTCATATCATGGTATCAGCTCCTTCTTTGATGGGTATGTGAATCAACAGACCACAATACCTTTGTTCTTTAAACAGTATGAACTTGCGCTCGAACATTCTCTGGAAAAGGAAATAGAAGCAGCCTACGATACAATTTGCACCGCTCCTGTACTTAAGACGCCATCGCCAATGGAACTACAGGCTGCAAATATTTATACCAAGGAAGTATTCGCAAAGTTTCAGGAAGAACTAGTTGAAGCTTTTGTATATACAGCAAATAAGATCGAGCGAGATGGGATGGCCACCAAGTACAGGGTTGCAAAATATGAGCATAATGACAGGGCATGCATAGTGACGTTGAGCACATCTGAGATGCAAGCAAGTTGTAGCTGCCAGATGTTTGAATATTGTGACGTTCTTTGTAGACATGTATTGACTGTCTTCACTGTAACAAACGTTCTTACCCTTCCGTCCCATTACATATTGAAGCGATGGACAAGGAATGCAAAAACTTGGATTGGGTCAGAGGAACAGAGTGCAGATTCACAAGGTCTTGATGCTCTGACCTCTCGCTTTAACAATCTGTGCCTTGAAGCTATTAAATATGTAGAGGAAGGTGCAATTGCCATTTAGACTTGCAATGCAGCGATAAGTAATTTAAAAGAGGGTGGAAAAAAGATTGTTTCTGTGAAGAAAAGCGTTGCTAAAGTCGAACCTCCTAGCTCGCATGGCAGTGGAAATAATCAAGAAGAAAACAACAAGAAAACCCCTACTACTCCTCGTGAAATGATCCCGTCATTGTGGCCTTGGCAGAATGCTATGCCACCTCGGTTTAATCTTAATGATGGGTTCATGACTTTGACACCAGCTGGTGAAGTGGCTGCCATCAACTTGAAGGTATACTCGTCTTCTCTTTTAATGAGCTCTTGACTTTGGTAAACTTAACCATTACACTGTTTTTCAGAATTTCTCTCTAGCCATTTACACTTTGTTTGCTTGAAATTGATGCCAATTGTGCTATTTGGAAGCACCCCACCCGCTTCTTCTGCACAAGGCTTGCATATTATTTCACAGTTGTAGCTATGTCCAATGAAGTTTTAACTGTTATTTAGTTCATTTTGCTCCAACATATGCTCTCAAATTAATGAAGTTTTAACTGTTATTTAGTTCATTTTGCTCCAACATATGCTCTCAAATTAACTAACCACAGTGTGATGCATTCATTTTTATTATTATAGCACTTTCAATTTTATTTGTGCATGCTATAACCTACCAATTATCTCTTTTGTCACTGCTCTCTTTGCAAGATTATGGTAAAAATCCATCAGGGGAGACAGAGGTATAGTTCAGGTTAACCAAGGTCACACTGCAGCCTATGTTGAGATCCATGGCCTACATTAGCCAGCATCTCTCAACTCCGGCTAATCGAGTTGCTGTCATGAATCTGAAGGTACAAAACCAGATTGTATTATAATTGTTTGTGAAAACTTGGTAAAACAGTAAGGCTAAATACTCTGTGTCAGATTGTATTTTTTTAGTACTCCCTCATAATTCTTGATATTATGGTCTGCATAGATTCATTTGATACACGCATTTCTTTTGTATAAAATCAGCTCCACACTTTTCTGATTAAAAAATTTATATAAAAAAAATACATGTGAGCTCAAGCTGCTAGCAGCATCCTCTATAGAAAATCTCTTTGATATGCTATATGCGGCACAACTTAGACACGGGCTTTCTCTTTTTTGTTGCTCCTCCTTTCGATGAACCATCATGTTAATTTTTCATTTCACGTAACATCTCAAATGAGTAGTATTGCGTCATCTGGTAACTTGAAAGTTTTAGTCTTTTGTTTGTCCTACAAACCACTTGGAAAAGCTGAGACAGACAATTATGCATGCAAGGCTTGATTTTTTTTCTTTTTTTATCAACTCATTATTGTTTTGCTTATTTCAGGATACCAAGACAGCAACTGGAGAAACAGTGGTAATATTTCAGGTTTATAGAGATACACTTGGTTCCATTTTGACATCAATGTCATGCACTCGTGACCAGCTATGAGAACTGTAAGCGTATTCATATGGATTCTAAGATTTTGTTACTCATTGAATAATTAGCAAGATCTTTTGACGTGTTTTTGAAAATGTCTTTTCAATGTGGCGTGAAGAAATAATGTGTGGTGACATGCATGTCTGTAATCCCTGCAGGTTTTTTCTGCAGCAGCTTCATTCTACTTTGTCTCTGTAAGCAAGAGTTGTATAATCTGTTAGAATTCCTTTGGGTGAGCTGAGCCCGAAATAGATCCAGGCTTCCAGCTGCAACGGGAGAGCTAGCAGAAGTGGAAGCGTGCTCCTTCTGGTCTGGTAACCATTTGATCATATTTTATTTTCCCACACGGGCAGCCCCCCAACAATGTACATTGCTACACAAATCACTATCACGATACTGATGAAAAGGGCATATTCGAAGATCACGATGCTGATTACTGGGGCATGTAAAGTGGAGACTAGTCATTGTTGGAACATTAAGGAGACAATAGTACTGATTCCTGCATGAGAAGCTCCTTGAGTCACAATTCAATTTCAGTTCATACTGTTCAGGTCTTGCCCACTTCACCGCTCGCACTTGCCAACAAATGCTGGCTCATGCCTGAAGTGAAACTTGTTTGTTTTTGTGGTTTTTAAAAGTGTATTTGTTTTAAAAAATATTAAATTAATTATTTTAATTATTTTTTATGATTTTAATATACTAATATAAAAAAAATCTTAAAAAAATCATTGTAATATATATTTAAGCGAGAAGTATTTTTAAAAATTATTATGCATCACACTATCCAAACAATAATAAAACTAGAAGCAAAAACTGATAATAATTATATAATAAATGTGAGAGCTGAAGTAGAACTTTTTTTTTGTTGCTAATCTGAAACCTGATTCAAATTGTGTTTTATTTTAAATCATCTTATACATTAATTCAATTTAATTTATATGATTCGATAATTAATTCATGTTTCATTTACTTAATTAAACCTAAGTGATTTCTAGTCATGTCAACTTTAATAATTTTTTTATTTTATTTTTATTCAAAATAATGTTATGCTGTAATTGATCACATAGTGATTAAGGGAGAAAAAAAAATCATTTAATCACTAATTTGTTTATAAATTCTCTTTTTCTAAAAAAAAAACTCTTAATTTTAATTAATCACTACAAAAACTTATATATATATCTATATATATATATATATATATATATATTTGTATTTACCAAGCATTCCTTAGATTAAGCTTCATGGATTGATTGTTATCCTTGATGAAGTCATGATACCAATTTCACTACCACTGATCAATCCTTAGTTCCCGCACAATTTCATAAGGTCTGTCATGCTTTAGTCACATTGAACAGAAGGGTAATCGATTGAATAGCTTTTCTTTGCCATTCATCAGAGTTGATTGGCAAATAAGAAATCTTGTTGTCGTCCTGATATAATATTGCATGATATTTTACACCCTTGTGATCCCCTTCTCTTGATTGAACTGTAATATTGCATGATATTTTACACCCTTGTGATCCCCTTCTCTTGATTGAACTGTCTCCTTGAATGTAACATGTTGCAAATGCTAATTTTTCTTTTTTTCACCCCAGAAGGCGAGCTGAGGCAACAAAATCCAGGTGCATGAGAAGCAACATTGATCTTAGAAGCTATGGGTGCCAATATGGGAGACTACGTGGAGGATTTGGAGGCCACAGAAGCTGAAGAGTTAAGCTGGCTGGATGTAACAATCACCAGCGAGCAAGTGAATCATGATGTACAAAATACCGATGATTCCAGCGAGAGTACTGACAACAGAAGCAGCGATCTCACGAAAGGTCTTGATGGGGATGATGATTTGTATTAACCCACTTATTTTGTCATAGGATAGCAAATTGTAGAGTTCATATAATTGCCTGGAATCTATTTTGAAACTAGTTTCATTCATGTAGCAAGAATTGCTAAATCAAGGGAATTATCCTGATTACGTTGAATGGAAATATAGAATTTTGGATCTTGCACGATTCATTTTGTGCTAAGAATTTGTGTAAATTTTACAAAGCTACATAGTGGATGGGCACAAATTCATCTGCAAGTTCAAAACCACTGTAGCTTCCAACTCCGATTATGCCTATTTTCAAAAAAAATTTGGTGAGCCAAATGCAAGATTATAGGAGAAGATTAGCAGGTGAGTTGAGCCTGACCATATGGATACATGATGGAACATTACTAAGATCTCCTGAAAAGCTGTACCTGAATTAACAGCTGCATCTTGTTTTTCTGTTTATGAAGTGAAACCTATTCAAGCATCAAGCATGGTTATGTTCCCTGATATCTATGCTTCTACTGGTTTAGTATCCATCAGACTGAGAAAGTTCCTAACTTCAACAGCAAATTAAGAAACAAAATTTCTTTTACCTCATTTAGTCACCATCTCTATTGCCTGAATATCATTAGCTAAAAGAAAGACTTTGAAAAAAACAAAAGGCATATCTGGAAAGATGGTAGTGAGAAAAAAAAAAAAAAAAAAACATAGCTGGAAAGATGGTAGTGAAGGCAGAAAGTGGGAAAATTATTGTTGCCGAAGAGATGAGAGGACTACATCCTGAAGCGAACTGTCCCTTTTCATTGCAGCTTT
>Ga0307510_10011345_pt1 | contig 10585 bp, 18 predicted proteins | sample 12_EM_MG_FD_207224 | JGI IMG/M metagenome (GOLD analysis project Ga0307510, IMG submission 207224) | Populus trichocarpa ectomycorrhiza microbial communities from riparian zone in the Pacific Northwest, United States - 12_EM | ecosystem: Host-associated > Plants > Roots > Unclassified | place...
CATAGAGGAATAGAAACATCTAGAAACAAACAAATTATGCACGATAGTAGTAGTAGTAGGAGGCACACCGGCAGGAATGACTAGGGTGATATCGGCGGCAAGTTGTTATGAGCACGTCCGGAAGCAGAAGGAAAAGGGGGTACCTTGGGGAGGCGTCCGGATGCTGCGGAGATGCGAGGCAGGAAAAGAGACGTCAGGACGTGAGATAAGGGGGGGGAGAAGAGCAGGAGATGTGGGGTGGCGGAGGGATGTGGGTAAGGTCCGACGTCACGTCAGGACGCAATCGGCGTTGGGAATGGCGTCCGGACGCTGGGGACGCAGTGGACGGAAAAACGACGTCGGATGCGTCCGGACGCGGCGCCCGCGCCTCAGACGCAGGATTAATTTTTGCTGATGGAGCTGTTTCCGCCCTTCGTTTCTGATGAATTACGGAAATTTGAAAATGTTCTGATTTCAGAATTGACTGTGCACTGTGACGAGCTCCCTCCTCAGGACGGTACTCCGGCCGTCTACTTAACCCGTCGGGCTTCCCGCCACAGCTTCCCGGACGGTAGACTATTTTGAAGTTATAGTTGGTAAACTCCTGTGCCCATCGGATGTGTCGTTGGTTCCAGACCTTTGTGGTTAAGAAGGACTGCAGGTTTTGGTGGTCGGTGTATACCGTGACAGGTTCTTCTTCACCCCAGAGGTATCTTTTCCACTCTTTGAACGCTTCCATTATTGCGAGTAATTCCTTGTCATGTATCTTGTAGTTTCTTTCAGTGCTGTTTAATTTTCGAGAATGGAAAGCTACCGGGTGATGCTGTCTGCCCTGGTACTGAGATAGTACGCAACCAAGCGCAAAGTCGCTTGCGTCTGTTTCGACTACGGTTCCTCTTCCTGGGTAGAAATGCGATAAAATTGGTGCCTTTGTAAACCTCTTTTTCAACTCCTCAAACGCCTCTTCCTGCTCTCTTCCCTAATGAAAATCCTTTGGGTTTTCTTTCAACGTCTCAGTTATTGGCTTTCATACTTTGGAAAAATCTTTGATGAAAGGTCGGTAAAAGTTTGCAAATCCAATGAAAATTTGTACTTCCTTAACCTATCTCTGGTGTGCCCAATTTTGGACGCTTTTCACTTTTCTATCACGCATGGTGACTCCGCTTGTCTTGACAATGTATGCTAAGAATTCAACGTCTTCTTAGTAGAACACCGACTTTTTCAACAAGACTGCCAAGTCGTGCTGTTCGAGTCGGTCGAGAACTATTTGGACTAGTTTGATGAGGTCGTCCATATTTTTGGAGTATATTAGGATATCGTCTAGATAGACGACTACACCGTGGTCCAAGAATTCCCTTAGGATTTTGTTCATCATTGTCTGAAACATTGCGGGAGCGTTCACCAGCCCGAAAGGCATGACTTTGTATTCATACTGACCGTATCGTGTACGAAAGGCTGTTTTATGCTCATCGCCTTTCCTCATTCGAATATGATGATATCCGTCTTTTAGGTCAAGTTTGGTGAATACGTTTGCTCCAGCAACGCGGTCTCAGAGTACGTCCATGAGTGGTAGGGGGTATTTATTCAGGATTGTCAACTTGTTGAGGTTCCTATAGTCTACGCATAGTTGCAGAGTTCCATCTGGTTTTGGAACGAAGAGGATTGGAGCACCGTAAGGGGATTCGCTGTCAGCTATTTTTCCCTCAGCCATCATTTTCTTGAGGTACTTATCCAGCTCGTTCACCTAGTGTGCCGACATTGGGTAAAGCGGCCCCCATGGGGGCTCGGCCCCTTCTTTAAGGTTGATGGCGTGATCGAAAGTTCTTTGACCCGCCAACATCTCAGCCTTTTTCTCTTCAAAAAGCTCCTTATACTGCCAATACGGTTTTGGCAGCGTCTCCAACTGTACTCCCCCTTCTTCCTCTCGTTTTATCCGTCCCACATACTGTGCTTCCTCATCGTAAGCCACAGTTTCATCCCATTCAAACATATCGGCCACTGCTTCATCTTCTATATGAGCGTGACATTTTGGTTCTTCAAAGGCCCATTTACTTGGGTCTGCTATATTTTTAAGGGGGTGTTCGTTATGCCACCACCCAAAGGGTATGATTAGATCATGTCTTCCTGCATTCGCAATTTCGCAGGATATGATGCTCCGGTGGCCGTTGGCACCAATCTTTAGGAGAATAGGATGGGTATAGAATATTCCACCAGTAGGCGCGGTTTCGCCATTGAAGTTTGTGATTTTTAACGGTGAATCCCTAGCTTCGGTCAGGATTTCGAGCCGTCGCGCAGTGTTTTGGTTCATGAGAAAGATATTTGAACCGGAATCTAAGAGCACGCTTATTACGTGTGTTCTTCTTAATACTTCAATAAATGCCTTCCCTTGTGGGCAGGCGTAATGCTTTGGTTTTTTAACGGGTCTAGAGCTTTCGCTCGGGTTTTGATGAAATCTTTTCATCTTCGCGGTTACAACTAGCGTGCGGGTTTGTTACCGCACCTGCGCAGTTTCTGCTCTTAAAGCATCCTCAGACAAACTTTTCCAATAAGCTTCTAATATCTTGATATCAGGCAGCCCACTACTAGCGGTCTTTGCCTCCTACCGAGGAGTTCCCATATCACAGGAGGGGTAGCTCACTAGAGTACCCCTCGAGTTCGCGACTAGGGTGCGTGGCCCTTTATCATCGACTTAGCCCTCATGTGAGGCTGTCCCCTGTGACGAATCCACCGTACCTCGGCCTTCCAGTTTGGTCTCACTGCGGAGAGCCACTCGAACACCATTCTTCAGGCATGAACCTTGTGCCCAATAGAGGCGCCCCCAGCTTCTATGTGCCCGGCTGTTTTACCCTAAGAGAAAGTCAGGTTGCCCTGGATTTCGACCCTCCTTCGCGTGTCATGCAACTCAAGTTCCGTTCCGCCGAATGGTAGTCTTCTCTTTCCCTTTTAGTCTCGGCAACCGTTTTCTTCACCTGTAATTATTTTATGGCTCCAGTGGTGAGCACGGAATACCCATATTTGGAGGTAAAATGGGAACCGCAATCCTTTGGTCTTTGAGCCTTCCGGTGGGCTATCGTCACCGACTACGCCGCAGGTCTTTCGATTTGAGGCGGCAACCTCACTACCCGAACACCGTTGTTGTCGGTACCTGGATGACCTTTTATAAAATGTGGTCATCTTCAAAGGCCCAAGCTGGGGGCCTTTGCACCGCTCGCTTCGAGCTTTCTCCCTGGCCATCAACGGCCACAGTAGCTACCTGGGGGCGTCGTTTCGGTGCGAATGCGGACTGTCGTCTCGGCTTCGATTGCCCTCGGTATATGGCCGACACCTGTATCGGCTTTCGACAGTATTTCCAGGTGTGGTTTTTCATTCCGCACTAGCTGCATTCGTTGTCAGATTTCTGTTTATCGACAACTTTTTGATTGACGCCCTGGTGGGCCTCTGCCCACACCTTGTGTTTAATTTCCCCCGCCGGGGCTACCGACCCTTCTTTCTTCACCTTTCTTTCCCCAGCCTTTCTCTTTTGCTAATCCCCTTTTTCCATAGCGGTGTATTGTTTTTTTACACGCTTTGCGGGTACCGTTGGCTTCGAATCCTCGAACTTTCTTTTCTCGCCTCATGTGGCGCCGGAGGGACCGCCCCCTCGAAGATCCTTCTGTTCTTTGAAATCTTCTTCTGCTCGGGTTACAGTCCTGACTGCTTCCAACCATTCCCCATCGTCGACATATTCTCTCTATGAGAGTCGTCGTAATGCTTCGACAGGGAGTTCGTCTTCACTCATTTTCCTCCAGGCTATCCTGGTGACTCTTGCATGGATATTTACATTTTACATCTCCATCAAGAATTTTGCGACATCACCGCGATATTTGACCAATCCCGTTTCGCGTTGCGATTTTTCCGCTTCATAGGTGGGTCCGTAGCGTCGCAGGGCTTGTTCTTCAAAGACGTGCCAGAACTCGTATCCTTGTTGTCTCGTAGAACCTATTTCTCCAGTCATTTGTCGTCGGTAGGTTAACGCAAATGGTGCGAATTCTTTCCCATCCATCCGGCTTATGGCGTATTGGATTCGTTGTCCCTCATTTCCCTATTGCCAACTGTTTCGACCAAAATAATCCATACATGTCAATAGCCACATACGTATATCTTGGTGTTTCTCGTTCCTAAACATGGCAGGGGGTTCCGCTGGGACTCTCGTTCGTTGTCCCAAGGCGTTGGCCATGACTCAAGAGAACAGGTTGAACTGTTCATCATTCTCAGCGTCATAGTCGTCTTCTGGCTGGGGTGCGGGTCTCTTGTCCCATCTTCGTTTCCTACTCTGATCTGGCTTTCTTCCAGATCCTTCTCCCTCAGCATCAGGGACTCCTCCCACGCCTCCACCTGGAGCTCCTGTTACTCCGTGCCGTGGTGGTGGTGGTGGACTTCCCCCACCCGCCCCTGAAGCTTCTGGTGTCGGATCTGACACCTTCCCGTTTCCCTTGACCTGCCCCATCAACTGTTCCACCAGGGCTTTAAGCACCGCGATCTCGCTATCTTGGGCTTCTCGAGACTCCTGATCGTGTCGTAGCTCATCTCTCACAAGATTAGTTCTTATCTCGTGATTTGCCAGCTCCGGTTTGTGTTGTTCGTTTATCCCAACGATCTCCCGGTCCAGGAGTAGGTCCCAATGCATGGACTGTTCCCCAGTCCCTTGCACGGCTTCGTGGATATGGGAGGTAACAGCCTCGTGTCTGGCCTGTTTCTTATCTGCCTCCCCTAGTCGTTCTGCGACCTGGGTAGCGAAGCTGTCTTGAACCTTCTGAGATTCCAAGTCCAAAAGCTGTACTTGTGCATCTATTCAGGCAAGCTCTCGACCGACTATCTGGACCCCGGATTTCAACTGTATTTTGACTTCTACCAGCTCTTGGGCCATGAACAGTATGTTGGTCGGTAGGGAACTGAATGCAAGATGTTGCCTATCTTGGCTAACGGTAAGCTTTGGGTCGAATCGGCCTAGGATTTGTTCGAGTTTCCGAATTTGAACGGCCATGAGGGATTCAGTTGTGGGTTCCGGCGTTCGGCGACCACTTCTCCGTGGTGGCCCATATTTGGCTAGAAAGCCTAGTTCGACAGGGGATCGCGGCGTTCTGTCGGCTGAGTGTGACCGGGCTAGGTTGGTGACGATTGTCTCCACACTTGGGGCTGCGGTGGAGGAGAGCTCATCACCCCCTTCGTTTCCTTCCTCTCCTGCTTGCCATTCCATGACTTCCGGAGCTTTGGGGTCAGAGGCCATTTTTTCGACTTCTTAATGGGAAACTTATCTTTTGTTTCCTCCCCACACTATTTGTATCTCAAAACACTGACATGAGTGTTGCTCGCTTTCTGGGTACTGGGTGTACCAAATAGAGTTTGATTTCTACGAGGGGGTTTTGTAGGCAAAGTTTTCACCGTACTGGTATTGGTATAGTGTGGCTATGTCTTCGAGTGTGACAGTGTTTTCTGGGTTTATCCACCAGAAATAAGATTCATGGTAGGGCTCTTAGGCCCTAACTCGGGTATAGGAGTGAGGACTTCGTCTATTGAGATAGTCCTCAAGGATCTTGGTTCGAAAGGTTTTTTGAGTTTGGGAGTATTAGTGTCTCTGCCAAACATTCGTCTCGGTAACAATGAGAAGTATCAATATACGGTTAGGTGATCGCTTCGGCGTGAGGTATTCCGACAGCTAGGACCTTATTCGTAATTATATCGGAGAACTGGTTAAGAAGACACCAGTAATGTAGGCTAGATATGATGGCTCGCCTTGGTATACATAGTCGAAGTATTGTTAACGTTATAAAAGTGTAGATAACTTATTATGTTGATAAGATCTCTTCTCCGTGGTTGTTATGTCTAATAGCAGCGAAGATGCTTCGATATTTATATTCCGCGTCTGAGCAATCGCGGTATGAATGCTAACTCTATACTAACTAAGTATCTTGCCCGCAACTCTGCGAACTTCACCTGAGTGCGAACACTCGTAGACCCTGAAAACTCTCTACCACATCTTTTTGCTCCCATGGTCAACTTATCGGTCTGCGCGTCTGTTATCCCTGATGGTGTAGAGACCACGTCAGGTGTCACCTCATCCGTTTATCCGTTGACAACAATGGTTACGAATTATCTTGCCTCCCTGCTCACCGAGGGTAGTCTAACTCGCTGGACCGAAGATGGCGATTCTTTGTTGGTTGGTTCCGTTGAGAATTTGGCACGCAACTGCATGTCGTATTCTCGTCTTCCAGCGTTACATGACTTGTCCTCGGGATCGTACCTATGGGCTTTTTCCCTCGGACTCTATCTTTTACCAACTTGTCCTATGTGGATGCACCCGATCCACTTCCTCGGCAATGTTACCTCCTTCATACTCTACACAACTTTGTAGGTACGCGGGACTAACTTTCTTGAGAAACGTCCTGTTACTTGCGACCCACCGGTCCGACCGTCTGTCTTCAAGTGTCTGTAACCTTATGCGCCGTCGTCGGATCCACCTGCTTCCACTTGCATAATGTGCCCGGAGGTCCCCCCTCATATATCCTCCGAACCGGATCCGGTCGGACAGATAGCCGCGACGTACACGGTGTTATAAGATGTGTTCCATTGATGGTGGTCTTTGGCGTTGGGACGCAACTACTCAGGCTGCCAGTGATGACGCACCGTCCCAACACCAGGGCTGGAGGGGGGTGTTATCTTTTTCCTTCGAAGTTCGTTTGCGTCAAGGTAGGGTAACTTTGCCTTGTAAATCCTCACGGGGAGTCCGTGCGCCTAACAGGGAGCTCGTGTTAGGCGCACGCACTTCCTGTACGGATTGAGGGGTAAGAGTTACCCTACCATGACGTCCACGAACTTCGAAGAAAAAAGATAACACCCCTCTCTAGCCACGGCTTTGGAATGGCCTGTTATCACTGGCCCCCTGGCTAGTTGCATCCAAACACCAAAGACCACTCCAAGTGGAACACATCTTATAACACTGTATACGTCGCAGCCGTCCCTCTGACCAGATCCTGTTTGCAGGGTATATGAGATGAGACCTCCACCTACGATGTCCAAGTGGGAGCAGGTGAATCGGATAACGGGGCAAAAAATGCGACAAACACTGAAGACAGACTGTCAGAAGAGTGAGTCGGAGGTAACGGGACATTTTGCATACATGTTAGGCCCCTCTTACCTACAAAGAAGTGTAGAGTATGAAGGAGGTAAGTATGAGAAAGTGGATCAGGTGAATCCACAAAGGACAGGTTGGTAAAAGATGCAGTCTGAGGGGAAAGACCCATAGGTGTGATTCTGAGCACATGTCATGTAATGCCGGAAGTCCAGAATAGGACATGAGGGCGCATACCAAATTCTCTACAGAACCGACCAAATAACAATAGCCATCTTCTCTCTGGCGAGTTAGACTACCTCCGTGAAGCATGGGGGCAAGATAATTCATAGTCATTGCTGTCAACGGATAAACGGATGAGCTGACACCTGACGTGGTCTCCACACTATCAGGAATAACAGTAGCGGCAACCGACAAGCTGAGCATGGAAGCAAGAAGGTGGGGTATAGAGTTTTCAGAGTCTACGAGTGTTCGCACTCAGCATGTGTTTGCAGAATTATTAGCACGATACTTGGTTAGTATAGAGATGGCATGTATTCCGCGATTGCTCAGACGCGGAATATAAATATCGAAGCATCTTTGCTGCTATTCGTCAAAAAAGCACGGAGAAGAGATCTTATTAATATAATAAGTTTTTCTTCTTGATCGTTACCACTCCATTGAATATCTATACCAAAGTTCCTTATTGTATCTAGTCTACATTACTCGTGTCTCTTAATGAGTTCTCCAATACAAGACGATCCAAGTACTAGCTGTCACAATACCTCACACCGAAATTACCATCTAACACAGACTGGCACAGGGAACTCTGTACCAGCCCTCCCCCCAATGTAATGCGACTCTCTGGGAAAGCCAACTGCCCACACTTGAAAGTCAGATCCCACTTCGCTGTGCCTGAGCTCACCAACATAGCATGTGCTATACTTGGGACTCTCTCCTTTGCCCTCCTTGTCAAAGCTGGCATCGTCCGACAGGGTGGTGCTCTCCTGCCCCATGACACCATGGGCAACGCCTACCGAGCACTCAAATGAACGACAACACTCGTGCTTCTTGAAGAGTTGCGAGACCTAGCACTGCCCTCCTTATTCTACATGTTCCCAATATCATTAACACCTTCCCAGTTCACAGGGCTTGGCCACTTCATGGGCTGACATATCCTCCAGATGAGAGCCAAGAAGAGCTACTTTGCCGCCCACCCCTCATTGTCAAGGTTAGATGAGCCCAGACACTGCCCCATGTGTGGTGAAGAAGAAGAAACCTTCAGTCATGCCATACTCTGCTGTCAGTCAACATCCTACCACAGGGAACCCCTCGTTCAAGGCTTCTCCACTTTGGGCCCAGACTCTCCCCTCTGGTCTACTAAAGCTCTACTCCTCACCCAGGCCGCCTGGATAAGAGCCGCGGCAACAAGCTACCCACCCCATCGGTTCCCATCCCTTCCCCCCTCCCATGCCTCAATGGTCCCCCCAGCTCGCCAGTTTCATGCCCCATGGGCCTATTTTGTTTCTCTCCACCTCATGTTGTCTAGGTTTTCTCCTGTAGCCAACCCCGGTATTTTCCATGATAAGTAGGGAACTGTTGTGGCTTGCTATGTGTGTCCTTTCTTTTGTTAGTCATGTGATGGCAATGCTTCCAGCACTTGGCACACCTTGTAGACATTTTTATAATTTGCATTTGTTTTTTGGTTATAGAGATTAAGGTTTTGTTTACGCGAGGGCTAGAGCTGCATAACAGTTCTTGTCTCACGGTCCCCCTGATGAGATACGTGTTGGGATAACTTTGGTGTTCTTTCTTTTATTACACGGTTGTTATGAGGGGTTTCCTTTGTAAGGTTTACAAAAGATTTTACTCTTTCCTTGGTTAGGCGGATATGCGACTCATACTGGGGTATGAGTCGGGAGGCAAAGGCTGTGCTAGGATTTCCTTCGATAAAAGGGCGGGCTCCGCCCCCTATTTCCTTCATCTTTCTCGTCCGCTCCACCTCCAGCAATTGAAAGCTCAACACCATGGGAAATCATCATGAGAGTGTCCTCTGCCTCTGATCTTCTCCGCCCGTGGCAACTGCTTGGGGGTTTATCACGCCTTCATCTCCTTCCTCTCTCTGGGGCCTTTGGCCTCCCCTCCCAGGGGTTATGGATTCCTTTCTGGTTCCGTTCTTCTTGGTTGAGCACGCTCACGTTGATGTTCCTACGCTTTACCCCGCACTTCTCGACGCGTCTCGCTTAGCGTTTTGCACGGTCGGCAACCCTCCTTCCTCCGTCAACACATGGTCGCTAGTTTCGGACTATCGGTGAAGTAGTTGCCCTGGTGGCCCTGCTCTCTGGTATTGCACTCTCTCCTGAGTTGCAGGATCGGTACGGTCGGTGTTCGAAAAACGGTGACCCCGTGTCCATCCTCCGTGTTGGTACTTCTCGGTTGTGTGACGAGCTCTCCTCCTCCCGCTTCCTACACGTCGGATCCGCTTGCACTGTACTACTACATCCTTCTTTAGCTGGCACCTTGTGTGCCCCATCGGCTGGCATGCTGCTGCCCCTCACGATAGCTGGCACCTTTACTGCTGAGTGTCTCACCTCGCCGGCTGGCTCCCCTCGCCCTCCGCATCTGCTCTCACGATTTACTCAACGGTCGCAAACCTCCCATTAGGTTACGCTGTGTCATGGTATAGCACTACCTCCTTGGCCCATGCTAAAGTCCAAAGAGTCGCTGATTTTCTGGGCAACCTACCCGTGACAAACACCTTGCCCCAAAGCCGCTTAGGTCGGGGACATTCCGTGAGGCATCCGGCAATAGTAGTTTTATCTTCTGTCTCCGTCGGCACTTGGTGCCGTAAGAATCTTTTCTTTTGTTTTGGAGGGCCCGCCAAAGGGTTTGTGTCTTTCCCTGGTTTCTTTTCTCTACTTGTCTTTCCTGACATGTCTGGAGGAAGGTATTGCTCCGTCTTGCTTTCGTTTTAGGTGCTGCGAGGGGGGAGGATGGGCTCTGGTTTGGAGGGGTTTGATTTTTCCCATGAGGGGGTGAAGCGGCTCGTTGGATTGTTTATAGTTTTGTTCACGCCATAGCTAGCACTCCACGCCGTTTCTTGTACTTTAACAACGAATACAAGATTATAAAAAAAATAAAAAAATAAAAAAATAAAAAAATAAAAAAATAAAAAAATAAAAAAATAAAAAAATAAAAAAATAAAAAAATAAAAAAATAAAAAAATAAAAAAAGTAAAAAAATAAAAAAATAAAAAAATAAAAAAATAAAAAAATAAAAAAATAAAAAAAAGCTCCCTATTTTCTTGGTTCTTTACACTACGTGGGATTTCTTTCATGACTCCGGTATGGTTCCGGAAGACTAGAAGTAGACTGAGTTTTCCCATAAAATCCGTGACAATTTTGGGGGTAACGGCAACTGTAATGCTTGGGATTTGTCTTGGCATAACATGTTTTTACCTGTTATTCTTCCTACACCAGCGCATTCTTAAGTCTTAATATTATGTTTCTTAAATGCTTT
>Ga0307510_10011346_pt1 | contig 10584 bp, 14 predicted proteins | sample 12_EM_MG_FD_207224 | JGI IMG/M metagenome (GOLD analysis project Ga0307510, IMG submission 207224) | Populus trichocarpa ectomycorrhiza microbial communities from riparian zone in the Pacific Northwest, United States - 12_EM | ecosystem: Host-associated > Plants > Roots > Unclassified | place...
TCCAGGTGACACCATAATTGAAACAACTTCCGGAAATACAGGTTTTAGTTTAGCTATGGTAAGCATTATAAAAGGCTATAACTGTATATTGGCAGTAAGTTCAAAATCATCCAAGGATAAAATAGACATGTTGAGAAGTTTAGGAGCAAAAGTATATGTTTGCCCGGCTCACGTTTCTGCAGATGATGAAAGATCCTACTACAATGTTGCAAAACGTTTACACGAAGAAACAAAAGGTTCTGTTTACATAAATCAATACTTTAATCAGTTAAATATTGATGCGCATTATAACACTACAGGCCCGGAAATCTGGGCACAAACGAAAGGGAAAATTACTCATCTTGTAGCTTGTAGTGGTACTGGAGGAACAATCTCAGGAACTGCAAAATTCTTAAAAGAACAAAATCCAAACATTAGAATATTAGGTGTAGATGCTTTTGGATCGGTATTAAAAAAATACCATGAAACAAAAGAATTTGACAATAAAGAGATTTATCCATACCGTATTGAAGGTTTAGGAAAAAACCTTATTCCATCAGCTACAGATTTTGATATTATCGATAAATTTATCAAGGTAACTGATGAAGAAAGTGCGCATACAGCCAGAGAAATTACCAGAAAAGAAGGTTTATTTGTAGGATATACTTCGGGAGCAGTAATGCAGGCTATTAAACAATATGCCGAAGAAGGAGAATTTACTAAAGACAGTAATATTATTGCTATTTTTCCAGATCATGGATCTCGTTATATGAGTAAAGTATTTAGTGATGACTGGATGAATGAACAAGGATTCTTTGATAGTGTTAATGAAGAAGAGGTTCAAAAAATTGAATTTGTAAAGTAAGAATTCTTAAAAAGAAACACTCATTATAAATATATAATAAAACCTGCTTGAGAAATTGAGCAGGTTTTTTTGTATACCTGTTTCTGAATATTGCATTGAACTTGTGTATTGTCAAGTGTTTATTTCAGTATTTTGTTTTGTTAGGTATGGATTAATCGGAGTTATAATTTGTAATAACTTTGTCAAAAATGATTTAGAATATTACACCAAGACAATTTTATGTTTAATGGCGTATAAAACCAATCCAATTCGGGTTTTAATTTCCAGTTTATCAAATAAACATTCCCGATAACCATCAATTGTTTTTGGACTTAAACACATTTCTGAGGCAATCTCTTTGTATGTTTTTTCGGTACAGGCATGTTTTATAAAAACGATTTCTTTTTCTTTTAAATTGATTTTTTTAGAATCGTCATTAGCTTTTTTTACCAGCATTCCTGAAACTAATTCTGTAAAATAAAAGCCTTTTTCAATTACAGAAGCAATGGCTTCTTTAAATATTTCCGGCGAAGTATCTTTCAACAAATAACCTTTTGCACCGCTGGCGATCATTTTTATAATAATTTCTTCGTCATCATTTAGTGAAAGGGCAATCACTTTTAAATTGGGCCTGTTTTCTTTAATCCATTTCATTGTGCTTACGCCATCTAAAACCGGCATGTTGACATCTAATAAAATTAAGTCGACTTCTGTATCGACGTTTTCCTGTAAGTACGAAATGAATACTTTACCATTCTCAAAGTGATTGATCACCTCAAAATCTTTAAAACTATCGATTAAAAGTTTGAGTGATTGTGAAAAAAGATGATGATCATCTACAATAATAATTTTGTTTTTAGTGTTAGATTTCATTGGTTTTGATTAAGGGGTAATCCAAAGTTACGGTTGTTCCTGATGAATCTGATTCTATTATTAAGATTGCTCCAATTAACTTGGCTCTTAATTTCATGTTGTTTAAACCTAATCCGGAATTTATCTGATTTGTATCATAACCAATTCCGAAATCTTTTATTTTTAATCGAAAAACGGCATCAGTTGTATTAATATTTACTTCAAATAAATCACTGTGCGAGTGTTTAAGGCTGTTGTGTACTGCTTCCTGAAAAATTCGATAAATAAATAAATCATGCTCCTGACTAATCTGGGGCATTTCTCCCGTAAGATTATAATTATATTGAATGTTTTTTAGTTTTTTTATACGCTCAAGATCTTGTTTTATGGCTTCGATGAAATTACTCTGCAATAGATTATCTTTATTGATGATTCGGGATAAAATCCGGATCTCGTCTAGTGATTTGGCTAATATTCCTTTAAGATCATTCAGTTCATTCGCCTGAATTGGTTTTCCGCTATTGAGATAGATATTGAGCTGCATAATACCAACAGAAACTATCTGGCCTATATTGTCATGGAGTTCCTTGCTAATTTCACTCAGAGTCTGATCTTTAATTTCAATTCTGGTCTTAATTAATTCAGATTGAAAATACAGTTCTGATTCCATTTTTTCAACCAGATAATTATTTTTCTTTTTTAAAAAATAAAAGAATATGACAAGCAAAATAATCAGTAAAGTTAAAAAAACTATACTTAACGAAATGACTAATAATTGTATTTCTTTTCGCTCCATAAAAATCCGATAACGTAGCAGCCATGTGCAAGGAGATTTAAAATAAACACTACTAAACTAAAAACGGATTCATCATGTTTGATCAAAAACCAATTTAAAGCAAGCATAAAAGGTACAAACGGCACATGAAAGACTAATATTCCTAATATGTACCAAAAAAAGACTGATTTTTTAAAATTTAATATTTTGTCTGAATTAAAAATCTCTACCAAATATAAGCAGGATAATATCATAATTAACAGGACACCAATAGCAAAACTATATGTATATGAACGATTTGCATCTTCTTTGAAATATAAAATATTCATAGAAAAGGATATTATAAACAGTGCCAAAAAGAGAATTGCTATTATCCTGTAATTTGTTTTTAATAAAAGACTCCTTAAAAGTAAGATATAGGCACAAAAACTGACCAGCATGTAAAAATTAAACACATAGTAATTTAGTATGCCTGTCCACTCAGTAAAATAATATCCAACTTTTTCTATTATGGCAGAAAGCCAAATTAAAATTACTAAAAATTTAGCTTTATTGACAGGAAGTTTGTGCCATGAAATCAACCCAATAATTCCGGAAAATAAAATTAAATAGACAGTATAAAATCTTAAAAATTCAAACATAATTTTCTAATATGATAAGCTTGGTGGTCTTCCAATACTTCCATAATTCATTGGTTCGATGCTTGCTATATCAGCATCATCATTTTCAAGAACTAAAGCAAAGGTCTGTACACCACCTGTTGTAGCTGTTTTAATTTTTTTACCTGTGGCTGTTAAAAAAACTGTCATCAGACCTGCTTTTTCAGCATATTTTCTTTCATCAGGATATACTCCAAAGTAAAAACGGACCCCACTTACATTATATCCGGTTTTTTCGCCTTTGGCCTTGATGTAGTGAATATAATTTTCGAGCTCCTCTACAGAAAACCAAACAGCATTTGCGTCTTCCTTATTAATGTATTTAGCAATTATGCGGGCCCGGTATTTCATAAAGTTCAAATGTAATTCCTTAGCGAATTTTTTTGTAATTAATTGAGTTGGTCTTCCAGATTCTCTTTCCATAATTATTTTAATAGTTAATAGGTTAATTAATTGGTAAATATGTTTTTAATAAAATATTACGAGCAAAATTATTTTAAATTCCTACAACAGACAAGGGGGAAAATACCCTTTTTTGTAAGGTAAATTTATTTAAAATATTTGGTTAAAATATTGTTTTGTAGAGAATTAAAGAAAATATGTTTTACATCGTTCATTTTCGTACACAAAATGGATAGGCAAAACCTATTAAAAGAGTAAGAGTTAATTTAAAAAAAAAGAAAACCCGACTGATAAAGGTCGGGTTTTGTGTATAAAAAAATACTCCGGATTTTCATCTGGAGTATTTTTTATTCTATTTAGATAAAAGCTCTATTATTTTTGCTTTTAATTCAGGACCTCTTAAGTCCTGAGCAACTACTTTTCCTGATGCATCAAGTATAAATGTTGCCGGAATCGACTGAACATTGTATTGCTTTGCAATTGGTTCGTCCCAGAATTTTAAGTTTGAAACGTGTGTCCAGGTTAAGCCGTCTTTTGCGATAGCTTCTTTCCATGCAACAGCTTCTTTGTCCAATGAAACACCAACTATATTTAATCCTTTTGAGTGTAGTTCTTTATAAATAGCTACAACATTTGGATTTTCTTTTCGGCATGGTCCACACCATGAAGCCCAAAAATCTACAATAGTTACTTTTCCCAGACTTTCTTTCAGGGAAATTGTTTTCCCTTCAGGATTAGGAGCTGAAAAATCTGATCTTCATTTAGCGCTGCCAGGAGCAGGAGCTGTCGCACCAACTGCAGGCATTTTCATCTGACCGATTTTTTCTTTAATACTTTTTCCTGGTTTTGTATTTTTTAAAGACTCATCTAAAGAGTTATAAAGAGCTTCATTCTTTTTGAAATCAGAACTAGGATCATTGATTAAACTTTGAATAATTAAAGCTGTAATGAATGATTTTGGATGTGTTTCAGCATAAGCTGTATATTTCTTTTTTGACTCTGTCTGAACTTCAGTTTGAATAGCCATATATTGTTTCATCAAACCATTGATAACTGCTGTATCTTGTTTTTGTTGAGCAGCTTGCATAGTTTGTGAATTTTTTTTCTGAAAATCCATTAATTTTTTCTGAACTTTAGTAAGGTCTTCGTTGAATTTAACATATTCGTCGTTGCTGTAAGTTCCTGAAATTTTTGATTTATGGATGCTGTCTTTATCCACATCAATTTTAATTTCACCAGTTTCTAAGATAAATGGAATTGGACCTTGTAAATCTTGTACAATTAAAGTATGAAAAGCTGGTTCAGTAACTTTTCCTTTTATTTCAAATTTTCCATTTTCAACTTTTACAGTATCAAGGGCTTTAGGTGCCATGGTTGTTGGATCCTGACCTTGAAGGATAATGGTTTTCCCGTTTTCAATTCCTTTTGCAGTTCCTGTAATCAGGTATTCTCCGTCTTTAACTTTACTGCATGAAATTATCGCTACAGAAGCGGTAAGTAAAAAAAATATTTTTTTCATTATAAAAAATTAATTAGTTAATTGATTTGTGCAACAAAAGTATTTAAAAATATAAAACATCTACAATTTTACAACCTAAAATTTTGTTATAGTTTTTTATCATTCAATTGTCTTATATATAATGGGTTATAAGAGTTTAATTAATGAAAAAATGATGATTGTTTATTTATTTAGATTATAATTAAATAATTTGATACTTTTTAGGCATAAAAAAAGCATCCTGAATTTAGAATGCTTTTATAAATATCAGATAATAAATCTATTCTTGATTTGTTTTTTTTCTCCAGGTAAAAGAGTTCAGAATATGTCTTTTTGCAAATCTTCCAGGAGAATCTGCATTTACCATTTTTACGTAAGTTGCTTTAGGAACACTAATGTATTCGTAAACACTTCCGTTCGAGAAATCGATAATTAAACGACCTTCAACAAATTTATAATCAGTAATTGTTGCAGTTGCGATAGTCTCCGTATATTCAGGTAAATTTGCTTTAATCGTTTCAGGATTAATGCTTACCAAAAAGTGATAAGCTTCAATAATAGCTTTACTTTTTTCTTCTGCAGCTTTCAAACCAGCATCATCACCTTGAAATTTATCAGGATGAGATTCTTTCATCGCATTACGATAAATGGTTTTTAAATCTTTTAATTCAGCAGTTTTTTCTACATTTAGCAACTTGCGATATTCAACTATTTTTTTCATAAATAAGGTAACTACTTGTCTATTAGTTTGAAATTGATATTAATTGTTCAAAAGACAAATTTTTTGCAAAGGTACACTTTTTTTTAACTTTTTAGTTTTGAAGGAAAAAATATTCCGAATATTTGGAAGATTTCAATCTCATTTTACAGCTGTCCTGAAAATGGGGACTTGAAACTGAGGTTTTCCATAATTATTTATGTTCCGGTTTATTATTTGCCTTATCGAAGTTTTTAGACTTTTTTGGATATTTGTTATAGCTGATGTCACTTGGGTTTTCGATAACAGATTTTATCGTAATCCAATCGCCTACAGTAAAGTTGCTGTGTGCCATTTTATAATCTAAAAGGTATTCACCACAGAAATAATTGTTGTTTTCATCTTTTTCCATGATGCCTGTATAAACTCCTTTTTGCAGCATTTTTTCTTGTGATCCTTTAGACATGACTTTATTATTTTAAAATTGAAGATGCAAAGTTAATCAATATATTCTTTGGATTTAGGGAGTTCAGGACAATCTGAGTATATTTGCATATGCAAAAAAACTATAAGCCACACCCTAATTCGTTTAAAAATACTTTTTGTGTTTTTCATGAAGTACTTTCAAATGATATTGGAGGTTTGAAAATACAGTTTGAGAGCAAAGCGGGAAGTACCTATTATTATACCGAAAATGGAATGTATCGCGTTTCGAATCATTGGGGAAGATTGGCCAACAGCAAATGGCGTTTGATAGCGCGTGAACCTGAAACGGAATCGAAAGCTAAAATTGGTTTCGCAGCCTGGAGTGAATTTTATGCTGATAATGCAACTGATAAATTATACTATATTGAAGCAGATTTTGAAAAAAATAGGGTAACCTATCAGCATAGAAATAATCCGGAGTATGATAAAAAAGCAGTTTTGAGAACCAGTTTTGAAACTACAAAGCGAATTAAACAAATTAGAAATCTGCAGCAATTAACTTCATGGGCAAAACATTTTGATGAAGATATTGATGTTTTGAGAGAAAAGATTATTATTGAATTGATTTATACCGAGAAAACTTTAGACGAAATTAAAAGAGAAATATAATGGGACGCAACAACGAAAGAAATATAAAAAAGCACAACGATAAACTTCACAAAGCTCAGGATAAAGCAAAACAAGCCGTAATTGCGCGTAAGGAAAAGCTAAAGGAAATTGTGAAAAAGTTTAACGAAAATAAGACTGAAGAGAAATAAAAAAGGCTGCCACGAATTTCACGAATTAGCACTAATTTAAGATGCTTATAAATAATAATTTGTGTGAATTCGTGAAATTCGTGGCAAAAAAAACTACAACACTATGAATACTAAATTTGAAAGTTTAAAAGCGAGCGTACAGGAAATTATAGATTTAATTGCTGCTGAAAATAATAGAGAAGCGAATAATAAATTATTGGAAGTAAGTGATGTATTAGATGAAATGCTGGATTTTGCAGAAGAAGATGAAGAGCTAAGAGAAATAAGCAGATATCAGGTTTTATTAAACCAGTTACATGTAAAACTTAATGGCGAAGAGCAGGTTGATGGAGAATAAATGTTTTTGTGATACCGGTTTGTTGTTTGCCGATTGTTGTGGATTGTATCTTCAAAACAATCAGAAAGCGCCAACTGCTTTAGCTTTGATGCGATCCAGGTACTCGGCTTATGTTACCCATAATGCTGATTATCTTTTGGAAACGACTTATGTTTCTGAACGGAAATATTATTCGAAAGAAGAAATCCTAAAATGGGCAACCAGCAATAAATGGCAAAAGTTAGAAATTTTAAGTTTTACAGAAACTACGGTTGAGTTTAAAGCTTATTTTTTAGACGCCAGCCAAAAGCCTCTGGAACATTACGAATCTTCAACTTTTAAATTTGAAAATGGAGCTTGGTTTTATATTGATGGAAAATTTGAATAATTGACAGAATTTGAGTTGTTTTTAGCTCATTTTTTTTAAATATTTTAACTAAAAATTAATAAACGTTTCTTTTTTCGTAATTCTAAAAAACCGTAATTTTAGAATTATGAAAAACGAATTTAAAAAAGGTTTTTATTTTAAAACTTACGAAGCCCCATTTCAGTCTCCGTTTGAAAAACTTTTTGGCATTTTTAAAGAGTTAATTACCCATACTTCGGGTGATTTTGACGAAGCTATAGATTGGCTTCGGGAGTTAGATAAAGAATATAAACTGACAGACGAAAACTACACAATCGATGATTTTATCGAAGACTTAAAAAAGAAAGGTTACATAAAAGACGAGGTTAAAGAAGATGGAACCGGCGGTTTTGGAATCACAGCCAAAACAGAACGTGCCATTAGACAGCAGGCCCTGGATCAGATTTTTGGGAATTTAAAGCGTTCCGGAAACGGAAATCATAAAACCAAACATGCCGGAAATGGCGACGAACATACCGGAGAATTTCGTGAATTTAATTTTGGAGATGGTTTGGAACGTATTTCTTTGACTGAAAGCTTACGAAATGCTCAGATTAACAATGGTGTAGAAAGTTTTATGCTGACCGAAAATGATTTGGTCGTTGAAGAAACGCAGTATAAAGCTCAAATGAGTACTGTTTTGATGATCGACATCAGTCATAGTATGATTTTATACGGAGAAGACCGAATCACACCTGCCAAAAAAGTAGCGATGGCCCTGGCCGAATTAATCACAACGCGTTACCCAAAAGATACTCTTGATATTTTGGTTTTTGGAAATGACGCCTGGATAATTCCAATTAAAGATTTACCTTATTTACAAGTTGGCCCTTATCATACGAACACTGTTGCAGGATTGCAATTGGCAATGGATATTTTGCGAAGAAAACGAAATACCAACAAGCAAATTTTCATGATTACCGACGGAAAACCAAGCTGCGTACGCGAACGTGATGGTTCCTATTACATGAACAGTAACGGTCTTGACGAATATATTGTTGATAAATGTTACGCACAGGCACAGCAAGCCAGAAAATTACACATTCCGATTACGACTTTTATGATTGCAAACGATCCGTATTTACAGCGTTTTGTGAATCATTTTACTGAAGCGAATCAGGGAAAAGCTTTTTATACAGGAATAAAAGGTTTAGGTGAAATGATTTTTGAAGATTATGAAACGAATAGGAAGAAGAGAGTTCGTTAAATAGTATCAAAGTAACAAAGGCTCAGAGCAACAAAGTTTTCGGTTGTCACGCTGAGCGGAGTCGAAGCGTTTTTAAGACAACGTATATCGTAGAGGCGTACAGCAGTGCGTCTAACTCGTCAAAATAAAATAAAAATAACAAAATAGATATTTCAATAAAAATGGAAATAAATAATATAAATACATTAGGCCAATTAAAAGCCGCCGGATATAAAAGCATAAGTATCAAAGATGAATTACGAAATAATCTTCGTGAGAAAATCAAATCAGGACAACCGGTTTTTGAAGGAGTTCATGGTTTTGAAAATACTGTAATTCCAGAATTGGAACGAGCTATTTTGTCCAGACATAATATTAATTTATTAGGACTCAGAGGTCAGGCCAAAACTCGTTTGGCGCGTAAAATGATCGAATTGTTAGACGAATATATTCCGTTTGTGTCAGGTTCTGAAATTAATGATGATCCGTTAAATCCGATTTCCCGGTTTGCTAAAGATATCATTGCGGAAAAAGGAGACGAAACACCAATTTCATGGCTGCACAGAAGCGAACGTTTTTTCGAAAAATTAGCAACTCCGGATGTTACCGTTGCCGATTTAATTGGTGATGTTGATCCAATAAAAGCGGCAAATTTAAAATTATCATACGCAGATGATCGCGTAATTCATTTCGGAATGATTCCGAGAGCGAATCGCTGTATTTTTGTTATTAACGAATTACCTGATTTACAAGCCAGAATTCAGGTTTCATTATTCAACATTTTGCAGGAAGGAGATATTCAGATCAGAGGATTTAAATTGAGAATGCCGCTTGATATGCAATTTATTTTTACTGCCAATCCGGAAGATTATACGAATAGAGGAAGTATTGTAACTCCTTTGAAAGATAGGATTGGTTCACAAATTTTGACACATTATCCTGAAAATATTGCAATTGCCAGAACGATAACTGAACAGGAAGCAAAATTAGACGATACTCAAAGTGAAATTGTATACATTCCAAGTTTAGCAAAAGATATTCTGGAGCAAATAAGTTTTGAAGCACGTGACAGCGAATACATAGATAATAAGAGCGGTGTAAGTGCGAGAATGAGTATTACAGCTTTCGAAAATTTAATTAGTACTGCCGAGCGTCGCGCTTTAAAAGCCGGAGTTGACCACACTGTTTTACGTTTGTCTGATTTTATTGGAATTATTCCTGCGATTACCGGAAAAGTAGAATTAGTTTATGAAGGAGAGCAGGAAGGAGCTGCTGTAGTAGCACAGAATTTAATTGGGTCTGCAATTAGGACTTTATTTTCAGATCATTTTCCTAAGATAGAAAAGCTTGAAAAACCAGGTGAAAAAACACCTTATTCTGATTTGATTGATTGGTTTTTTGTAGAGAGTGGTTTCGAATTATTAGATGAAGCTTCAGATACAGACTATAAAAACATTTTGGATGAGGTAACCCCGCTGGATATCCTGATAAAAAAATATCAGCCTCAGCTGGACAAAAATGACCAGTATTTCATGAAGGAATTTATTTTATGGGCATTGGTCGAATATAAAAAATTAAGCAAAGACCGTTTTGCTCAAGGACATCAGTTTAAGGATATGTACGGAAGTTATATAAGTAAATTATAAATTAAGATTGCGTAGAAATCAAACCCGACAGGTTTTTAAAAACCTGTCGGGTTTTTTATTGTTGAAAATAAAGCTATTAC
>Ga0307510_10011348_pt1 | contig 10583 bp, 7 predicted proteins | sample 12_EM_MG_FD_207224 | JGI IMG/M metagenome (GOLD analysis project Ga0307510, IMG submission 207224) | Populus trichocarpa ectomycorrhiza microbial communities from riparian zone in the Pacific Northwest, United States - 12_EM | ecosystem: Host-associated > Plants > Roots > Unclassified | place...
TATATATATATATATATATATATATATATATAAACAAATTGAATATACAAGTAAATTGGAATGATGGGTATAAAATACTTGAAAACATTGCAAATTTGATGATGTGTGACCATATTCATTACCCTCTAAGAGCTATTTATCCTAATTAATAAGGATTTGGTTATGGAGTGAGTTTTGTTCTTGAAAAAATATTTATCAGGAAGAGAAGAGATTCTCATGCTATATAAACGACTAAAACTTTTATCTTGTAGCCGATGTAAAATAGTGACATAATCATTTACTGTGTATGGATTTGAACACATATCATCATTGATGTTGTTTGTGAAAATACCAGCTATGCCGTATCATCCAAAACTCTCGTTTAGAGGGTTATGATGATATCACTATCTTATATCGATTAGGAGACGAGATTTTTATTTGCTTATATAACATGAGTATCTCCTTTCTTCTTAAAAGACGTCTTTTCAATGATAAAATTTATTATGTGGTTAAACCCATTTCAATTAGGCTAATACTTTTTGAATGTTCTACCATTGAGTTCTTACATGGATTACATATCACTTGGCATCGAAACAAAGTCATAGACATTGTCATAAGAAACGAATGTATTCTATAAAATACCTAATGACACCTTAACAAAGAAATACTTGTTGGGTAAGCTAAAGAAGAGTTGTTGCACCAACGCAACCCTTTGGAAATTCATCTAAATTATTTTTCTTTGATTTGTGTGCCTTCCTTCCTTACACTAGAAAGAAACATCCCCTCTTACGTAACGAAGTTTCAAGTATTTTTAACATATTGTTAGTAGTTTTTTCTCAAGAAACGAGGTTGATCTTGGCCCAGGTTTTATGTTAATTAAAATATTAAAAAATAATATAAATTATATTTTGAAATGTTATTTAACCGATTAAGTAATTAAATTAAAATAGTTTTTTTTTGATATGATACACATATCAGAGCCTTAATGATCAAGCAGTCATGAATTTGAATCTCATCATTTCTATTTATGTGATAAAAATTAAACACAATATAATATAAGTCTGTGCAAATTTTAAGCCCAAAAGATTTTCACTTAAGAAGATATGTTAAAAATAATATAAACTATATCTTAAAAACTTTTCTAACAATTTAAGTTATTAAACTGAGATGATTCTTTTACATGAAATAAAGTTGTTTCATCATTCAATTTCTTAGAAAAATACTCTCTTAAGTAAAAAAAAAAAAAATTAAAATTTTTACTCGAAAAGGTCAGGAAGAACAAACCCTAGTGATCTGTGAACTATCCTGTGTTGTTGTTTATAACCTGGTCCAGAAGCCATGTCCAGAGAGGAGAATTCTTGCTTCTTTTAATTTGTCTTACATTAGATGGTCTCTGGACTACGCAGCTTGATCGATCACATGGTCTCAAAGTCAAGCTAATTCAGGAAATACCAGTGCCGACAATGGAGAACATGACAAGGTCAGCTTGGGACTTTGAAGACAGCCTGGGAGGTGACGTTGAGCAGAGACAAGATCCTCCGTCTCTAAACTGTTCTCATCCTCCATGTTTTCGGCTTTTGACGCTGTCTTGGCCCCGCATGAACTCAGATGTCATGTCTTCTAATCAAGTAGTCGGCCGTCCATAATCAAGTCAACAGCCCACCTTTCCGCCGGCCACCTGACACCAGCATAAATAAAAATGCTATCCAAACAGAGGGATGCCTTCTAAGAATGGCCATGGATTTCTACTGGTCAGCTTCTTATTATATTTATTTTCTATCCACTGTTCTTCTTTGTATAAGAAAATTCGAATATTCGTTTCTTAATGGTTTTGGTCATTCATTTAAATATTTAGATTCTATTTAGTAAAGCGGCTGTAGTTGTTATACAACTTGAGTTTTTCAAGCTCGTTTTTTGTTATAGTAATAATTATTTTTTATAATGTATTTTATTTTAAAATAATATTTTTTTATTTTTTAAAATTTTATTTTTAACATTAGTATATTAAAATGATCCGAAAATATTAAAAAAATAATTTTGATATATAAAAAAAGTACTTTAAATTTTTTAAAAATAATTTTCAAACACAAAAAACAAACAACTTCATTCATCCAAAATAAACAAAGATTGCACCACATGTGAGTTTTATTTATTATTTAATATAAATAAAAGAGTAATATAAATATTTAAGGTTTATATACATGTATTAAATAACAAAATTATAAATATTATATATATAATAAAATAAATTCATTTGATTCCAATCAATTCAATTTGATATTAGAGTTCAAGTTAAATGGTCATCGTTGGATGCCTTAGCAACCAATCTCGTTTCATGATTTGCTTGATTTTATTATCATAAATATTTATAAAAAGCATATAAAAATATAAGCAGAATTGTGTCAAACACTATCTTAGTTACTTTCATTTTTTTTTTTAAAAAGTCCTAATAATATTTCAATTATCATTATAAATCTTGAAATCAATGACTTGAATTATGTAATAGAAATTAAATGATAAAAAAATTAAATTATTTTCATTTTTATTATACATTAAATGACAATCACTCAATTTTAATTCGATAATTTATATTTAAAGAAACATTTGAGAATCCCAATTCTTCTTTTGTACACCTTGTCTCCATGGCCTATGCTCATTTCTTAAAATGGAAAATTGGATCCTACAACTTTATCATGCTACAATTTCTTCCTCTTTTTCAGAATTTGTGAATCTTAGCTAAGCTACTTTATTCAAAAGATTAAAAAAAAAATAAGAAGTGAAAAAATAATTAGTGTAGATTGGTTTAGTTCTTTTAATTTCCTTATAAATTATACTAATAAATTGCAAAAATCAGTGAAAAAACCTTTTAACACCAAAAAATTTCAAAGTTTAAATATTATTTTGATGCATTTCTAAATGAAAAACAATTTAAAAAGCAACCACAATCACACTTCCAAACAGACAAGGCAAAGATTTGACCTAATTAAACGGTGTCTTTTCATAAATAAGTAGCAGTGATAAAAATCCTAAGAAATACTGACTTTTTTATGAATAATAAAGAGTTGTCATCAAGTGTTTATTCATTAATCTTAAAGAGTTGTATCGTTTAAATTATATATTTTTGTATCGTTTTAAATTGTTGAAAAAAGATGCTTTCTTTTAACTGGAATCGCAGTTGTTGAAGGGGTTGCTTTTGGAGCCACAGTGACGTAAAGAAAGTGGATGTTACTCGAATGCTTTATCTTTGCTTTGGCTCTTTGGGGGCTTCTGCGGTTTTTGCTTGGAACTGCAGCTAGATCATGTGCTTTCTGCTTTTTCCTTGGTGACCCATTTTTCATTTGATCACTGTCCACTCCTCCTGCACTAAGCATTCTTTCGGTTGACTAGGGCACTTGGAATTTAACTTGCATTTTTCTCAGTTGTTGTTGTGCTGCGCATATAATCTTTTGATGCGCTGATGCTCTCCTTTTTTACAGGTTTGGGTCTATCTTTCTAGGTCTTTTTCAAGGATGATTCACAGGTTGGTTTTGCGGTTACCCTATCAAGGCATGTCAAGTTTTGACGGCTCAATTTTGCTTAAGAAGCTCCATTGCCTTACAAAACAAAGTAGCTAGGGAATAGAAGCACAAACTTCGTCCTGCAACATCTCGACAGTGACAGCAGAATCAATCTGTGAATGCAGCTGCTCAAAACCCCCATCTCGAGCCCCCCTCCAAACATGTTATGACAGCCCACATTTCTGCAACGATAGCTGATGACTTACTGAAATACAAATTCTCCCAGCCAGGTACCACCAGAATCATGCAGTAAATCATTATTAGGTGGCCTCCAGCCTCCAGCAAACAAGCCTCACTACTTTCTGAGGTCTAAGAGTGGATGCCGCCACCACCTCTGAGCCATTTTGACCTCCCCCACAAATCTCTTAATTTCTCAAAGAGCAATATCTACACTAAAAACTCCTACAAAGTGGCAATGACAAACTTCAAATCCCATCACTCAAATGAGCTCTAGCACACCATCCCTTGATATTAGAGGCAAACCATTGCCCCTTGTATAAAGCAAACACTGCATTAGCAGTAGAGGGGATCAAATACTGCCAGAACGCCCTTGCCAAGACACAGTAATGCAAATGGTAGCAGGTCTCCTCACTGCATGAGCAAAGATAACAAACAGCTTGATCTGCTACATCCCCTCTACTGAGTGGCAATGACAAACTTCAAATCCCATCATTCAAATGAGCTCTAGCACGCCATCACTCAAATTTCTAAGATGCTATGAGAATTATCACATCACTCTCTCTTTTGGGGGAAACAATAAAATTTAATGTAAATTATAAAATTACCTAATATTGAAGAGGGAAATAAAGACAGCTTATGGATTATGATAAGCCTCCATATAGGGTGCTCACTGTTTAACACCAAAGAACTTCAAAAACCCTGTTGCACACTCCTAGTTTGAAATGGCAGTAATACATCTCTTACGAAAGTAATATTTTCTGTAGCAAATCTGTTACGCTACTGATTTTGCTACTGATTTCAACAGCAGTGACGTCGCCACAATTGTAGTCAGCTTGATGATTTTACAAATGGAGGAGGAAAAAAATAAGAAAATCAACCAATTGAAAAGGCAAAGACCTGAAACCATTAAGCATTTCCGGTCGAGATAGCTTTTCTTTTCAAAAGAAAAGGAAAAGAAAAGAAAAGAAAAGAAACAAAACAAAACCAAACCAAAGGTGTTAAATCTAAAACTGAAATTAGGTCATAGATAATATTCGACTTGGCCATCCACAAGGCTACCATGCAGCCACTCCAGGCTGTCTGGCAAACCTTACTAATTTTTCCTAGGGGTTAATTTGAACACATTCAGCTTTTAATTAATTTCCTCATGGTCATCCTTCTAGACTTCTAGGGCTTTATTCCAAACCTTTCCCACTTGATTCCTTTAACTTTTAAAGCAGTACAGCTCTCAATTTAATAGTCCCATGGTGCCCTAAATCATCTACTCCTTTTTCATTATCTATAAAGGTTCTTGAGTTGAAAATAAAAGTATGGAAAGAGAAGAAACAAAGTTTGATTGTTGCTAACATCATTGTTTCACAATAAAAATGTTGGAGTGTTCAGAATTGCCATTTCCACAAACTAGATAGATAAAAATTAAAACTTAATCTGAAGACACTCTTGCTCAGCTAGTAAAGGCCAAGAACGCAATCCTGCAAACTATATTCTCCAAAATGCTACTAAGTATGAAATGAAGAACAGGATTTCTGCAGATTTATTCTTCTCTGGTTATAACAACAAGAAAGACCAATCTATAATTTTTTTTCCATACATTCTAGTTCATCAGGACAACTTCAAAAACACACACAACTTCACTCTATACCAAATTCCTATCAAAATCATATTCCCACTTGATATCTCCTACTTGATACACAAAACCAGGCAATTCTAATGCAAAAACACACAAATAAATATAACCGCGTTAACATTCATAGAGAAAAATCCACAAATATCATAAATCATTTAAAATAGCATCAAACATCAACCCAAAAATCCATCATCTTTATTCAAATTTCATTTCAGTGAAGTTAAAACAAAAAAAAAATGAAAAAATAAAAACCAAATTCAAAACAACAAAACCACGCCCATTACCTCCTTTTTGTATGACGAAGAACTCTTGAAGGAATCAGCAACGACTACTAAGCAACCTCTCGACATACTTCCCCAAAATATCCACCTCCAAATTCACCTTCTGTCCAACTTCCTTCAAAGGAACAACAACTTTCTGCTGTGTATAAGACACCAGCATAAAATTAAAGCATCCCTCTTCCTCAAAAACATCAACAACTGTCAAACTAGCCCCATCCACTGCAATAAACCCCTTTGGCACAATATATTTCAACAACCCCTTTTCTGTTTTCACTTTGATCCACAGCGAGTCACCTTCTGGCACCTTCTCTACAATCACACCCGTGCCATCCACGTGACCCTGCACAAAATGCCCTCCCATCCTACTAACAGGCTGGACTGCCCTCTCCAAATTAACCAAAGATCCAGTCTTCAACTCAATTAGAGATGTTTTTCTCAAAGTTTCAGGAGATAACCCCACAGTGAAATCTTGATTGGTGAAATCAGTGACAGTTAAGCAAGTCCCATTAACTGCAATACTGTCACCTAAATTTACACCTTCAAGCACTGTTTTTGCCGCTATTTTAAGATCAACGCCACCATCTTTGGTATCTCCCAATTTTTGAACTTTGCCCATTTCTTCAACTATGCCAGTGAAAAGAGACCTTATTGGTTGAAAATGGGATTTGGGTTTCGAGTTTTTTGAGGGTTTTGTAACGGTCAGAGAGAAGGAGTTGGGTTTTGAGATTGTAGAGAACTTGTTGAGATTGAGCAGTTTGTAAGGGGGGAGGTTTAGGATTGTTGATTTTGTTGTCGGGGTTTTTGAAGGAGAGAATTTTGGGGTTTTGGAGAGAGAAGTAAGAGAGAAAGAGATTGCAGCCATCCTCTTCTCTTGTCTGTTTGGTTGCTGAGAAAAAAATTGAAGGGTTTTGACTTTAAGTCGACTGAAAATGTAACTCGTTACAACTATTCAAAGTCCCTAGAACTCCTTGTAAGGCCCAATGGAAAACTAGTTGTCGAACTTGATTGCTCGCTCTTTGTTGTTCAAAATGAATGGTTTTGTTTTTATAATTTTCTATCTCATAGCATTTGTTCACTCGAAATTGATCCGCTTCTATTTCCATTTTTGGTAAGTGGCCCCGTGCTTTTTTCATCTGCTCCATGGCTCCTCGGCGTAGTTCTTCCGAATTTTTCAAAATTCTCTATTTTTTACTATGATCCAGGGTCTAGGTTGGCATGTTCCTGAATAAGTGAATTACGCGCATCATGTTCATACATAAATCATTTAATAAGTGATAGATTACATAATACAATGTGGATACTTTCTTCCTCCTTTAATCATAGTCATAGGCTATGTGATATTCATCTGCATCAAGAAACACTAACACCATGAGCCATAGGTTGCTTACCCTAAAAAGTCTGCATAGCAGAAAAGGTAGAAAAACTCTAACTGGACGGTGCTGGTGACAGATGAGAAATTCAACTAACAATGCACAAGCAAGGACCTGAACTAGTGCACCTGTCACCACCACCCTCCATACCTGCCTTCTTAGGCAACAACCCTATAAAGAAACATATTTTCTCATCTGCCTCCAACAGTTCTGTTTTATATTCCAACCTTGTCTACAATCACAACTTTCAATACTTTTAGTGCACTCAAACTTTCAGGTTATCATCAATGGTCAAACCCAAGAGGCTACTCAGCCTCCTGCTAAGGCTTATTGCCTTTGGTGCTACACTTGCAGCAGTAATTATCATGGCTACAAGCCATGAGAAAGGTTCGTTCTTTGCACTGTCATATGAAGCAAAATACTCCGACACACCAGCCTTCAAGTAAGTTCGTTTATAGTTACTGAAAAGGGTCTATTTGCTTCTATAGTTTTTTTGCTCTTGCACCTTTGTATTGGTTACTGAAAAGGGTTTCTGCAGGTATTTTGTGATAGCAAATGCAATTGTTACTGTCTATGGTTTTCTTGCTCTGTTTATCCCTTCAGAGAGTCCGCTATGGAGATTAGTTCTGGCCTTGGATTTGGTAATATGCAGCACACAGATTTGATTTGTTTCATTAACTTGATTGCTTCAGTTCAATATCGAACTCCAGAGCAAATATTACAAAGCGATTTCAGGCACTGCAGAATGCAGGAAACCTTTCATAACCTTACTCATAATTGTTCTTCGTTTTTTCTCTTTTTTGTTTCAAGTAGGTGTTTACCATGCTGCTCATTTCAAGCATTTCGGCGGCCTTGGCGGTTGCTCAGGTAGGCAAGAAAGGGAATTCTAGTGCAGGTTGGCTACCTGTCTGTGGCCAAGTCACCAAGTACTGCAACCAAGTAACAGGAGCATTAGTTGCTGGTTTCATTGCAATCATAACTTACATAATTCTGCTGCTTTACTCTATTTACACTTTCCTAAATTCTCTTCTTGGAAAAACGCCTTGTAGGCTATCAAGTCCTGGGATTTAGTTCCTGAAATCATCGCCAGTCCTTTGCATTTTCATTGTATGGTTTGTAGGATGCCCATTTAAAATTTTTTGCCTTAGTAGATGCTTTTTCAGAATTGTATTGATCAAAATGCTTTCCTCGTCCTTTAAGGGAAGCTATATCACAAATAAAATGCCTAACAATGGCCATTTGCCAAGATTCAAGGAGACGTTTGTGCTATCAAGTGGTATCAGAAGAAGGGAAGACAATTTTCTAGCTGATCTTGCATCTTACAGAACTTTCTTGCTGATCAATGTCATGGCTACTGAAATGCCATTTATAACTCCAATTTCCTCTTTGAATTCAGCTTCTCAAGCCCATATATGGTTTTCAAATGAAATGATATTTCTTTAAACTACATGAAACTAGATGTTTCCCTGTTTAAATGACATAGTTCTAACAAGGAACATGCCATAAATTGATTCTGCAGAAGTTATTCTGCATATTACTAGTCTTGGATTGTTCTTCAAAGAAGATTCTCAACATATGCAGATGATATAAGATCGATCGGCATTCTGAAGATGAAATAAGAATATTTATAAGAAAAAAAGATGGATGATAGATTATCAGTCAAGAAAAACCTTTCATGGCCCAGACAATAATTTTATACATAAAGCTTCACCACAAGACCTTGAAAATGAAAGAACTTCATATGGAAATTGGGTTTTTTATAGCTGGTAGCCCAAGCACGAAGGATTTTCTTTTTCTTTTAATAAATTACTGTGTTGTTTTCTTCTACCATCACTTTGCTTTCAAAACTATTAACTCTTTGCCCTCAACTGAACATTTATTCAACACATCCAAAGAGAAGTCGTCAAGACATAGCTTGGATGGATGCAACAGAGACCGGAAGTTCAATCCTTCTCTCTTGTTATAATCAGGTAGGTAGATTGAGAGGAAAATTGATATTTTAATAGATAATAAATACTATTAAAAAAAAGTGGTTGATGTGTGTGTGGGCACTTGTGAGCACATATGTGGTTGTTGTGTTCTTCGAGTTGTGCTTGCAGCGTCGCCAATCGGTTAAATTAAAAATGAGCAAAAAACCTGAATAACCGATTAAACTAAAAAAACAAAATAAAAATAACTAAAAAAATCAAATTGAAAAACTAAATGAACCAATTAAAAAATCACAAAAAAGTTCCAATTCAATTCGATTTTGATTTTTAAAATCTGAAACCGATTGAACCAAACCAAACAAACCGAACTGAACCTATTCAACCAGGCCAGGTATAAATAGGATTTTTAATCAATATTCCCTAAGATAAAATCATTTGCCCCCTCCCTTTGCTCTATACATCTCTCTTCTCTTCTATTTTCCTATATGCTCCATAAATGTTAAGCTTCATACTTCTTAATCCTCTAATCAAAGGCAATCGCCTCCTTGACTTAATGGTCACATGAGGAGGACGGATTTGGGGTTCACAATTCACTGTAGCAATGTTGTTGTTCTCTCAACACTTATCTTTAGCCTGCTTGCTATTAAAGCTTTCTATTAAAGCTTTCTTGGGGAAGAAGACAAGCTTGCAACCCCAACAGTTGATGGGGCTAATTACTATTAAATGGAATACTTCAAGTACAACAAGAAGTGATATTGTGAAAGCAAAAAAACAAGGGAGTCCTCTGCATGCAAAAGCTTGTGTCATGGTTGATGTGTTAGGGAACTCAATCTATAGTATTGTGTATGCTTTCCACGATAAGATGTTGATGAGCACCAAAGCAGGTCTTATTGAGAAGGATTGAGTTACTAAAAGCAAACCTCTTTCTGGAACCTATGAGCAGCTTGTATAGAAATAATGTCATTTTCTATATTTCCAAGCTAGCTAGCGAATCGAACCGAACTAGTTTGGAAGGGGAAAAAACCAAACCAAACAAAGAATGATCGGTTCGAACTGGTTTTCGGTTTAGTTCGGTTCAAAAACTTGAAAAAAATTAATTTTGATTTGGTTATTTATTTTGATTCAAAACTGGACCAAACCGAAAATGCTCAGCTCTAGGTCAAATGACAGCTTTCGAGGCAACTGAATTTTCTTAGCAGCCCTTCCATCCCTAGTCGATACATGTGGTCAAAATTTCTTTGATTTAGCATTGACGATCCTTTTTCATCTTTTTTTTTTTCTTCTCGTCGGTTTCTACGCATAGCCCTTTAAAACAACCCTTTAATTTATTTATTTTTTTCGGATTGCATTCTTGTTCTTTTTATTACAGGAATTTCTTTCACAGCATCTTTAAAAGATTAGAAAGCCTTGAAGATAGGCAATTACTTGGCATAAAAATTCTAGTTCTGGAATGGACCAGAATTTAGTCCAAGATTGGTCAATGAATTCCACTCCTCAACGATTGATTTTTCTTGATTCTTAAAGTGGCAAGAATATGGCTCAAACTTGAAATCAAAATTCACTTCCTCCTCCACTTTGCAGGAGTGATTCCCATGATCATGGATTGCAAAGCTCAGTTGTGGGCAAAAGGGAGCAATTCCCATGCCCTCCTAGGATTATCA
>Ga0307510_10011349_pt1 | contig 10581 bp, 5 predicted proteins | sample 12_EM_MG_FD_207224 | JGI IMG/M metagenome (GOLD analysis project Ga0307510, IMG submission 207224) | Populus trichocarpa ectomycorrhiza microbial communities from riparian zone in the Pacific Northwest, United States - 12_EM | ecosystem: Host-associated > Plants > Roots > Unclassified | place...
TTTATTTATAGGATTTTTAAATTTTTAGCAATTGCAACTTCATTTTTTTCATATGAATTTTTTTAGTTGAATTTATTTTTTTGTTTTATTTATTTGTTGCAAATTTGTTTGAGTTGATTTTCTTATTCTTTTTTCCAAGCATTTTGAGTATATATTATACAATGTTGATTAATGTTAATTTAATTATTTTATAATTTTATAAATTGAATTTTTTTTAAAATGTTTTTAAATAATTACCGATGGAATTTCCGTTGGTATATCCCTTGGTAAATCTTACCGAGGGATATACTGAGGAAATGAAGCAGACAATTTTATTTTTTTATTACAAACGGATTTACTGATGGACAAAAAATCACCGATGAAAGATTCACCGACGAAGCATTTCCGTCAGTGATTTCATCGGTAAATTAATTACCGACGGAATATGTGTCTTACTCCGATAGAATTTTTCCGTCAGTAAAACTGTTAAATCTTGTAGTGAGTGTCTATTTGACTTGTCACTAAACTAGAAAAAAAAAAAACTTAAAATCTTAATTGATTACGTCTAAGTAAAAATCGTAATCATTCAAAGACATCAAATGACTAGAAAGGTTAATCATGATTTGTTTTATATCCTAAGTCTCGACCATGCATATCCTTTATTTGTATAATTATTTCTTAATCTTATTGGTTATTTTTTTTTTGGACAAACCTGAGGTCTTTCTAACATGTGATTTTTGGACTCAAGTGGTCCATTAACTCATCATTTTTTTTTATTAGTTTGGGGTCTTTGGAATCCAAACGAGGTAAGGTGTGAAAACTTTGGGATTTGAAGCCATTTCCAACTATTTTGAACAAGGTTTTTAGATAAACTTGTAAATTGTAAGTTTTAAAAAATAAAAAATATTATAAAAATAATTATACAATTAAACTAAAAAATCTTGTCCACTCAAAATAAAATTCATATAAAAATAAATGTGAAAAGTTTTGAAGAGCAAAAAGATGAAAGATATATAAAGATGCAATTCATGGAATACGAGATCTTAGCTAGTAAAGATGCAATTTTGAATATGGTAATTTAATAAAAATTTATTGTAAAATCATATTTATTAATTTTCACGCCCTTTTTGGCTGTGGGGTTTAAAAAAAATATAAAAAAAAACTATTTGACCAAACAAACATCGTTTTAGGAAGCCAAGTCGTATTACAAATCCTCCAACAATCCTAATAAACCGAGAGCTGAACCTAATCATGAGGAAACTCATGGTATTATTAATCCTGCAGCACAAGGAACAGAGATAATTGCATTATAAGTACATCAATCTTTAATATTTTCTGATTTTAATTTTAATTATAAGTACATCCGTAAATCAGTTTTTTTTTTCAAAACTGTTCATCAAGTATTTTACATCCAAATACTATCAATTGCTCTGGTATATCCTTTGCTCCATGCTACTAAATTATGATTTTTCCCTTTCATTTGAAGAAGCTGTCTCTCTCAAGTTATTTTACTCTTCTTCTACCTCTTGGATACAATGACAATTTGGATATTTACTATATAAAAAGTTGTAAAGGGTAAAATAACTTGGAAGGAAAAGTTCCCTCCAGTCATAAAACTTCATAAGCTTAATTTAGTAGTTTAGGGCAAATAATGTGTCATGAGATAAGGGAGTTATTAATAAAAGTTGCATGAAAAATACTTGATTATAATTTTTTTTTAAAATAATATACTTAAATAAAAAAATTAAGTTCATGTACTCATTGAGAAAACATAAAAAAAATGGAGTATCTAAATTGCAATTATCTCAAGGGAGTAATTAATAAAAGTAGGATGAAAAATACTTGATTATAATTTTTTTTTAAAATAATATACTTAAATTAAAAAAAAACATTTACTTAGTTCACGATAAGATTTAACAGTTTTACCAATAGTAATTTTCACCGGTATTTAAACGCACAGTCTGCCGGTACGTATTTTAATGACGGGCTCACGAACCAAACCAATCCGTCATAAAAACTCTCATCAATAATTTTTCGTCTGTTGGTGAGTTCATTGGTAATTGATTTACAGACGGACAAAGTGCATCAAAAAACATTTACCCGCTTCATTTTGTCTATATGTCCCTCAGGAAGTTTGCCATATAACCGATTAAAATACCGTATGCAATTTCATCGGTGTTTTTATTTGTCCATCGATATATCGGTTGGTAAATATAATATATCATCAACGAAATATCATTGTAATTCCATCAGAGAGTTAACATTCATAGTGGCATTTGTAATAATTCTTTTCTAACTCTCTGGAATATACCAACGGATGTGGTCCATGGGTAACCCTGTCCGTAATATTTTAAAATATATTTTTAAAACAAATATTAAACAGAAGTTAAATAAAAATGAAATTAAAATAATATAAAAAAGAAATTTAAAATAATATAAAAATTAAATATTTATTATAAATTTAAATATTTGTAGGTTCAAATACAATAAATCTAAAATAGAGGCAGCGCTGGATGAGGAGGTTGGTCGTCGCTGGGATCGTGGGGCTAATAAAGAGGAGCACATGGATCACACATGTGTGATCTCATATCCATCACCACTTGATGAAGTTCTTCATAATCCGCAATGAATCATTCATATTTTTCATTGAGATGGCTCGTCCGATCCTGTACTCGTTGGTCTAACATTACCTCAAACTCTGGAGTATGAGTGCTCGTGACCAATTATGAGCATCCAACGGTCAAAACACTATAGGTTGTCCACAAGTTCCCAGTCGTAGTGTTAGAGAATCCGTATACCTAATTTTTATTGGGCCTACCAGACGATCTTGCCTCCAACCACAAATCCGGATTGAGATTCGGTTGGGTCGAAGGATTGTCCCCATATTTCTCTTTCAAACAAGTGTTATATATATCATAGAAAGAAAAAATAAATTCATCAAATTGAATGAAATTATAACTTAATAAAATGAATGGTTGAAAACTAACGTACCACAAAGTACTGAACTCGGCTATCCATGAACTGCTGCACCCCCTTTTTGGTAGTCATCGCTTCACACATTTGTTTCAATAAAAAGCTCTATTGGGCATGACTTGCATCTAAAAAGCTCTAAATTTTTTAAATATACAGATAGACAACATATATCCCACAAACACGTTGATATTATTCTTCTAAGTGGTAATATATTTAATCCTATATGTGTAGGGCAACGTACAATAGTAATGGTGGGGGTTACCACACAAGAGTATGGCTATAATATTTTCTATATACAATATTTCCTATATAGGTACATTCTATAATAATACTTGACAAATTTACTATTTAGTCATTGATGCTTATTTACATTTAGAATAATTAAATTTGGATTTTTTTAGTCGGAAATCTAATGTAGGGTGTTCACCCTAACAAAAAAAATCTATAACTTTTAATTTGGTCATTAGATTATACTCAAATTTTATCAAGAGGTTCCGAAGATCCAATTTTTAAAAAAGTAGTTGAAGTTTAGAAGGCCTTCAAATTATTTCAAGTGTTGTTCAACCTACTTTTGTTATTTTTCCTTGTCAAAAGGTTCCAAAGACTGAGTTCAAGAGAGTAATCGAGGTTCGGAAGGCTTCCAATTATTACTAGAAGGTTCTATTCGAGCTACTTTTGTTATTTCACCACTAGATAGCAAAACAACGATGAAATATTCCATTGATGTGTAAAGCCTAATTCCATTGGACGTATAATTATCGATAGATTCATAGATGGAAAAATATCATCGAAAAACATATTATCAATGATTTCTATTTCATTGGTAATATAATCTCCGATGGATTTATATCACCAAACAAAAAAAATTATTGGCAATAATTCCGTCAATAAATCTATTGGTGATTGTGGCAAATTACGGACGGATTTGATCTATCATAGAATTACATTTATATGTATGTTACCAATGCTAATAGAGGCAATTCCTGTAATTTTTTTTTAACTCTCTATAACTATCTAAGGGACTTAGTCTGTCGGTAATTTCATTGATATTTCACATTCCATCAGTAATTCTGTTGGTATTATATGTAATATTGTTTTTTAAAAAATAAACAATACAATTAAAAAAATAAAAAAATATTTTTTTAAAAAAGAAAATTTGTATTATTAATTTGAAAAATCTTATTAAATATAATTTATCTATTTAGTGGATAGAAGCTAGAGGAAGAGGCAGAGGCGGATCTTCACTGGAACTAGGAGGGTGACGAGGTGGAGCACAGGTACCAGTGAGGGTTATCAATAGCTACTCGAAGACATTCACTTTATCCCTCAGTTTGATCATCTCAATTCTAAATTGGGTTGTCTTAGCTTGAACTTGTTCTCTTAAGATTGCATAGACAACCAATGATTACTAGCTCGATCTGAATTGCATGGTCCCAACGGTCAAGACATTACGATTTGCCCATATGTACTCGACTGTAGTGTTGGAGATACAGTAAACCCGATTTCTATTGGGTCCATTGATAGATCCAGTCTCTAAACATACATCAAGATTGAGTTTTAGATGAATTAAAAGATCGTCATCGTATCTCTAAAGCAATTGAGTGTTATATGTTTCAGTTGGTAGTGGAAAAAACAAAGTTATTTTCTGTCGGTAAATGTCACCTTAATGTACCAACATAAATTTTTTATCGGTATTTTCGTTGGTATTTTACAGGTTTTTGGTAGCGCTTTTACTTTCTTATTTTTAGATTTCCTAGTTTTTTCTAGGATTTTTATTGCTTTTTCATTATCTTTTGAATTCGTTAATTTGTTTAGGTTGCTTTTGGGGTTTACTTAAGGAGTTGTAAACCTCTTAAAAAGATAAAATACTTGAAAAGAAAATATTCAATGATAAAATTTTAAATTAAAATTTATGTGTGATGACCATATTTGACATGATTTTATGTAACTTGTTTTTGTTATCTTACTTGTGTATTTTTTGTCGATTTCATGTACTTAAGTTTGGATTTGTAGTTCATTACAACTAATTAACACTATATTTATTGAGTGAATTTTTCTAGATTAACAGGTCAATAAAAACAAAGATGTGTTTTCAATAATATACAAAAAGCATGGATTTTCATTTCCGAAGTCAAATTTTTTCTTTAAAAAAATATTACAAGAGGAAAATTAATTTCCTAAACCCAAAAAAATTAATTTTTCTGTTTATTTGTGCCCGAAATTGATGGCAGGAATTGGATTTAACAAAATATAAACAGGGGCTTGATGCTAAAATGTTGGTAGGAAACACAAAAAATCATGAAATTAAAACAACAGAAAAATCCTACCTGAATCTTTCCTGATCATGCCAGGTGAGGAAAATCTAACCTTGAAGAGAACCTGACAGGGGCCCATTCTCTTGCTCCTAAACCCTAGCATTCCACCAAACACAATGTATTAACTTGCCACGTCAGGCTGCCATCCTGTCCAGTAGCCAATGAGACAGTGAACATTTACCTGGCAGTATAGTCTTTCTACGTGCCCATCAAATGCCACAGATTCAGTGTGCCAAACAAAACCCCATGTCATACATGTATAGATTCAGAGATCTGCTCTTCTGATCATAATATATCATCTATTTCGTTATATATCAATATAGATTTGATATATAACATCCAATTGTGGGTTCTCTTTATTTATTTATATATATTTTTTTAAAATTTTAGTTTGTATGCGTTAGGTACAAATTCAAATGGTTTTTTTCAAAAATAAAAATAAAAAATTGAGCTTAAATGTATTTTGATTGGTGTTGATTTTCCAGATAATGATGATCGTAGTTTCATTTCTAGTTTTTGTGTTTTAGCTTTCATTTTTTTATACAATTTGAAGATTACTAAGGTAGAAGACTTGTGAAAACTAATTAATATAGGGAGATATGTTTGTACCAAAAATTTAACCTATTCAAACTAACATGAAAATGAATATATTCCAGATGGACATGTCCGAGTCGGAGGAGATCAGTCAAGATCAGGAGATAAGCAGTGATGAAGAAATGATGCGTCCTGATATCACTGATGCGAGCTCAGTCAATGGTGATGGTTATAGTACTGATAGTGATTATAGTGAAATTGATGATACTGAAAATACGGAGAGGTGAGTTGTTAATGGAGATGTTGCTACCTGCAATTTGATCATTTTATTTTGATGGTAAAGAGTTTCTTCTTCTTCTTCTTCTTTTTGATCAGTTCGGTTGAAGGGTTAGAGGAGATGAAGAGTACTACTGAAGAGGAATTAGGGTTTGATCATGAAATAAATCCACAGGTAACTAGTCTTGCAAGATATACATGTGATTAATAACCTATCTGGAGATATTTATTATGACTAATTAAGATTTGCATGACATTTTCTAAAGTAACAGAAGAAAGGGTATGGCATTTTTAATGAAAAGCCCTAAAAAATCAAGCAAGTCCAGTACCATTCTAAGATGAAAAACATATATATAAAGGCATCTTGTGCTGGCACTGTCATTGATTTTTCTTGTGGGGATTAATTTCTATAACATTCTATGATAGTAAATCTTGATCTCTAGCATATTTTGATGTTTCCCCCCTTTCCTTCAAGCCCTTTCTTGGGTTGGGAGGGTTCATAAAAAGAGATGTTTTTAGGATTTCTTTAGGGTTTATATATGGTGTCAAAGCTTAATTTTGTACTTCATTGATGATTTTTTTGGAGATTGATTTTAGCTTTGACTTACAGGATGATAACATGATCCAAAATAATGGATATGTTCCATTCAATTCAGATAATTGTCAGCCCCCTCAGCTTTCTCCTCGAAGTGAGGTTGAGTCCGTGTCATCCACAAACATGCCTTTGGAAATAAATGATCGAGCTAGTGACCTTTTAATGGCAGTCTCAGTTGGTTCTGATGCAAACAAGAAAAAAATCAATGAGATGGCTGTTTCAGCCATGGACGAGCTAGTAAGAAAGTGCCTTGCAGGAGAACCTCTATGGCAGCACCGACAAGATTGTGACCTTGAGATTCTAAATGAAGGAGAATATATAAGAGAATTCCGTCCATTTGATGCAAGTCTAGGAGAGCTAATGAGAATAATTGAGATGGAAGATCCTCAAAATCTTGCAAACTTATATGAGAGCAATGCAAGCACTAATGGAACTCAACACAAACCTATGTTTCAGCGAGATGCTGAAAAAAATTTCCTTCAAACTGAAGCTTCACGACATATAGGGTTTGTTCGTATGGATGCTACCAGCCTTGTCGAGTGCCTCATGGATGTGGTAGGGTTTCTTTCCTCTCTCTGTGTTTAAGTATTTAAGCATTAACTCATTTAATCTAATGATATTGTTATTAACTTTGGAACACAAAGGATAATTGTTTTTCTTATTTTGATAAACAGAAGCAGTGGTCATCAGTTTTTTCTAATATCGTCTCAAGAACAACTGTACTTGGAGTCTTGTCAAGAGGGGTAGCTGGGAACTACAACGAAACGTTACAAGTGGTAATTTAGTTAATCAAGCTGTTTGAGTATCATCATCATCTCCTTCGTTTTATGAAGATATTAGTGAAATGGATTCTAAATGCCAATGGAATGCAATATTGTTGATTTCATTAGTTAGAATTGAGTTCATACTTGCAATGGGAGCTTCTATACATCACCATGAAACGTAAATAATCGCAAGGAGTCTTCAAGTATCATGTCATTGGATGTTCGATGAAACTAGTAAACTATCTGGAAATTATCCTGATAGATTCAACCAAAAAAAAAATGTTTACAGGTACCCTTGGATGCTTTAATGTTTTTTTTAGGAATCTCAAGTAACTCAAGCATTGATTGCGAATAATACCTATATGATCTGTTTCATTGCAATTATATGTATTGGTATGTGGGGGACAGTGTAATTCTTCCAACCAACAAAATGTGCATATGAATAATCGATTTCATAAGATCTCAATGCAATGCTTTACAGATGAAGGCAGAGTTTCATATGCCTACACCACTTGTTAATATTCGAGAGAGTCAGTTTGCAAGGTATTGTAAGCAGATAGGGCCTGGAACTTGGGGAGTTGTTGATGTATCCTTGGACAGTCTATTCCCTTATCCACTAGTAATTTTTCGGAGAAGACCATCAGGGTGTTTAATCGTAGAAATGCCGGACGGATACTCTAAGGTGATTACATGTGCCAATTGGAAAAGCATCCCTTTCTGTAGTTTACTTGAATTAAGCCTCATATTATATTTCCATGTTCTTGTCTTCATCAAATTCTGCAGGTTATTTGGGTTGAGCATGTGGAAGTGGACAATAAATTTGTCCATAGAATGTTTTGGCCAATTGTTCTCCCTGGTTTTGCATTTAGCGCTATGCGTTGGGTTGCCAGCATAGTCCGACATTGTGAGCCAGTTGGGAATATAATCTCTACTTCCCTTGACAGTGGTAAAAACATTTCCTTTTCTTCTGACTTTAAGCAACATATATATTGGTTAACCTGTTACAGTTTTGGTTTGATATTGCACAGCAACAATACCCCGAAATGGGAAAACAAGTGTGTTGAGGCTGGCTCGTAGAATGATGAGAAGCTTTTATCATGACAACAGTGCTTCTACTGACAATTTTTGGGTCCGAATACATCTATGTGATGGTGAAGATTTTAGGTTAATGACTAAGACTATTTATGCCCTCAATGGAAGCCCTAGTTCGACTTTAGTTTTCACAACATCTCTTTGGGTTCCAGCTCCACCAAAGAGAGTCTTTGATTTTCTTCGCCATGGGGATTCTAGAAACAAGGTATGCATGATGCTTAAACTTTAAAGCATCGTTTCCCTTTGATGATGATTGGTCAATTTCTGCTTCTTTCCTTGTAAAATAAACGTATCCAAGTTAAACAAGCAGGGACTGCTATGAAATAATTAGAGGAAGTTTCGAACGAGGATTCATTTATGGATACGTCTTTAGCGTGTCCGTGGATTTTAGAAAGGAAACTAAATGAATCGGATCGATTTAATTAATTGTTAGCACTACTACTTCTGATTCATCTTGCTATAAATCATCTGTATCCCACACTGTTTTAGCATTGTCGTTCAGATAGTTTTCATTATACTTAAAGCTAGTCTGGCATCAAATATTTCTGTAGGGTTTGATTACTATCTTGAGATAAGAAGAAAGACTGTCGGGACAAAGAGGAAATGTCCCGTCCTTCCTGTTCTGAAAGAACCAAAATTCACTGTAAAAATGTCTTGGTTTTTGGACATTGAATGTCTTACAGCAATGCAGTAATGCTATGGCATTAGCATCTTGTTTTCTCCCCAAGTATGCTATATTTGCAAGTAGAATTGTTATCTTCGCTGGCTTTTCATGCAGTGGGATTTGCTTGCCCGTGGATACGCAGTTCAAGAGATTATGCATATCATCAAGGGAGAAAGTCCGGAAAATCGTGTGTCTATCATGCAAGTGAATGTAAGTTGCCACTTTTTTTCTTTCTTATTCAGAATATGCTATAAACATATCCAAAAGTTCAACTATATGAACCGCACATTAACAAAGAAAAGATTTCTTGATTATGCAGTCTGCTCCGAACCAGATAGAAATCTTGTACTTGCAAGAAAGTTACAGCCATCCAACTGGATCGTACGTTGTTTATGCCCCAATAGACATTCTTACTATGGGCATGATGCTGGGTGGTGGAAATTCAGATCTTGTTAATATTTTGCCATCAGGTTTTGTGATACATCCTGATGGGCCACTAAGGAATGGAGAGGAAACTAGAGGAAGTCTTCTCACCCTTGCCTTTCACATTATGGATGGTTCATCCACGGAGGACTATCTTCCTGCTGCTGATTCTGTTAATACCATTCAGAAAATCCTCACAGAAACTGCAACTTTGATCAAGACAGCTCTTTTATCTGACAATCTATAAAACACAGTTCACCATCCGGCCGGCACACATAAATCGAAATGCGTAAGTACTATCCACACTGTTGGTAAGGCTTAACATCGCTGATTTTTGGATAATTAACTGATCATCCAAATTTTTAATGTTTCAAGTTCTTTAAACCCCTCTTAGGGCCTAGGATGTTATGAAACTATCTATATATGGCTAGCTAGGGTTCGTCGTAATTGCAATTCTGATTCCCTAAGGATTTGCACTAATGATTAAACTGTCTACAGAAATACATGAGGTTATAAACGGCTACTGATTCTGAAAGAATATATGAACTAGGGTTTATCAAAGCAACCAAATATGATTTGGAACAGCAATGATCAGTGCACAGTTGGATTTGAATTCATGATCATTCCTCCATGTTGGAAAAACTGATATATAAAGAACAGATTATTGTTGATAAACAAAGAACAAAGAACAAAGTCTAAAGTCTTTACAGTTGAAAGAACAGGGAGCAGAAAATGTTTCAGATAGTTACTGCCATCCCTAGTGTTTTATTTATAAAAGGAAACAAACATTACAGAAAAATAAAAAACTAAAGAAACGTACCAGCTATGTTCTCCTTTATCAAAGGAGTTGTATAACAAGCTAGTCTAATCCTAGATAAACTTAAACAAATGAATTGAAAGAAACATCCTAATCTAGATAATGCTATCAGCTAACAGATAGATAGCTATCAGCTAATAGATAGATAG
>Ga0307510_10011350_pt1 | contig 10580 bp, 7 predicted proteins | sample 12_EM_MG_FD_207224 | JGI IMG/M metagenome (GOLD analysis project Ga0307510, IMG submission 207224) | Populus trichocarpa ectomycorrhiza microbial communities from riparian zone in the Pacific Northwest, United States - 12_EM | ecosystem: Host-associated > Plants > Roots > Unclassified | place...
AAGTTTGCCTGGTTCTCTTGAGAGTACATTTTGGCTTGCACCTTGTTTTATCTTAAGCCATGCATGTCAGTACCAAAAGTCTCCATGCTACGTGTGGTTTTTATTTCTAGTTAGCAGCGTGAATAGCGTTATACAAGTGCTTTTATAATTTGCATGGCTTCACTCTATCATGTTTGCATCTGTTATTATATTGGCTGGAGATAGATGAGAAATGAATGTGCATGCCTAGTTGAAAAAGAAAAAGACAAAAAAAGGAAAAGCTGTTAGTCTACTTGAAGAAGGAAGAAGAGAATATATTGCTAAGCTGTGGAGGTGAGGATTTTAAGACTGTAGGTGTGTGTGTTCGTAGTCCTGTTCTGGAGTTGAAGGGATAGGATTTAGGATTTTGAGTCTCTTGACTGTTCTTGATAATCAGAGAATGAAAATAGTGATCGCTATTTGTATTTAGTCTGATTTACAGCTCTCTTCTCTAGAAATTTTTTGGACATGAATTTGGAAGAGGCAAAAAATTGTGATATAACTTGCTTTGTTCTCAGTTGCTGAGGCCACTGCCGAGCAATGTCATTAAAATATTTTCGTTTTATGTTTTTAAAGTTCTTTTGGACCAGTTCAAGATGTCAGGATTCCATACCAGCAGAAGCGAATGTTTGGATTTGTTACATTTGTCTACCCAGAGACTGTGAAGGAAATATTGGCAAAGGGAAACCCTCATTATATTTGTGAGTCGCGTGTGCTTGTCAAGCCATACAAGGAGAAAGGAAAAGTTGCAAAGTATAGTATCTATTTATCAGTTGTTGTTATCTTTACTGTCTCACTTCTGGCATTTATGATTTACTTGTCAATGAAACAACAGCAGGACGCAACAGTTACTGGAGAGGGGGGGTTTTTCACCTGCTTCAAGCCCTTCAGGGTTTGATCCTAGAGAGCTATGTGATCTTCACCTTGGTCAGTAAAACATAAACAATCAAGCATGGACTTTTTAGAAGTATTTTTTAATATATTTATTTCCTTTTTCATCATTTTTTCTGCTGTCAAAATCATAATTTTTTTCTTGATTTATCTTTGTTTAATTTCTCTTCTACAGGAGCAAGAATGCTTTATAATACTCCAGAAATGATGCTGAGAAGGAAATTGGAGGAGCAGGCAGAGTTGCAGCAAGCTATTGAACTCCAGGGGAGAAGGTTAATTAATCTGCAACTTCCAGACTTGAGGGGAGATCATGCACATCATCACCAGCATAGTCTCTCTGTTGGTGCTCCCATTTCTCTGCCCACTCATCATACTCCCATCAATCAAACTGATATTCTAACCTCTGATGGCAAGAATGAGATAACATTAGAAGGTTAGTGTTTGAAACATATTAGGTCAGAGATGGAGAAGCTTTGGTACTACTAATGTAACTTGCTTTTGGCAGACAATGGGAATTGCTCAGGGGCCTCTAAATCCACCCTTGTTCCTGTTGCTGCAGAGAATCTTCAGGATGAAGTGAATGCAGCTTGCATTCAGAACAATGACACTGTTAATTGCAAGGTGGAGAGCTTCACTGAAAGGTATTGAATTGCAGACTCAGTAAGGTTCACCTGTTATATCAAAATGCCATTTGTGATTCTTCTTTAGATCTGAACACCCCCCCCCCCTATTATTTCCCCCGTATGTTCTGGTTTGTTTTTTGTAGCCATGGAAGCAATTTCGAACGTGATAGCCTCACAAAATCTTCTGAGAATCAGCATCCGGACATGTCCCCATCTCGGGCCGAAGTTGAAGAAAGCAATGAGTTATCTGTCTCTTCGTGTTCTGAAAACGACGCATCAGTACCCACCACATCTACCAGCAACGAGGCTTCTAATTGAGTTCTAAATGCCAAGGTTCTACCTGCTTGCTATAATTTGATTCAATTGAAACAAAAGGTTATTTCCAATGGACAATCCTTTTTTCTGATTGGTTATATTTTGGATGTGGCTAATGTTTTGTAGGTAATAAAGTTTAGTGTGGCCAAAGAGATTAACTTAACTAGGGTAAGGCATCATTCCTCCATTTGAATTCTGAGGCGACAGATGTATGAACTTCTGTTCAAATGATTTCTTTATGATATTGGATTGTTGTTTGTTTGTCCATGCAGAAAAATAGAGAAGCACATAGAAGGAAGAAAGATCCTGTTGATGTATAGCCTATATGATACCTGCGCTTGATGGTAGATCCGCAGAGATTACCTCAGCTAGATTACCATCCTTGTCATCAATACGATACTACTAACAGCAACTGCATTTTACATACGTGGTGGACGGACGAACTAGTTTGAGTAGGATCTTCTCTTAGCTACTTCTTGCCCTGTTGTAGGTTGTGTGCTGGACCACAGACTGTAGCTGGACTTCAAATATCATGGCTCTTGTTATTATGACAATTACACGCTTACAATCTCTTACCATCGTTGTCTTATAATTGTTGAACACTAAGCAGCCTTTTAAACGGTGTTAAGAGGATCAGAATTCAATGCGTAGTTGTCATGCTGAGTAGGATATGCAAGAAAAAAATGGTCCTTTCCTTTATGTTTCCAGCTTGACGTTGGTGCATGATTTATGTTAATCGAAATTAAAACTTCTATCCGCTTTGGAATCATTGAAGAAAGTGAACTAAAAAGAGAAGGAAGGTTGAAAAAAGTGATGGTGAAATTTGCTTCTCTCTTTCGGATGATCAAGGCACACTCTCTGGGACTCTTTTGTCTCATTTTGTTACGTCAGGTCAACATGTGGGGAAAGGGCCACTCTTGTCACATGGGTGCTGACATTGTTGAAAGATGCTCTGGCTATCCCACTCATTTCCCTCTCAGCTTTGTTGAAATGTTTGTTTTTAATTCTCGTGGTTTATTGGTACTTGACTGGATCCCGTGTGTTCTGGTATGGTTTTGTGGAAAATGGCAGTTCTGCATGTGCTTCCTTTGTTTCTGCCATCTCTTGTTCGTCACCAGACTTTGCCTTGCAACTCCACATTCTTGAGCTCCATTCAAGTCCAAGCATTAGTCCCAAATGATATCCGCCTAAATATGCGATCGCTAACATATAAAGAAGGATTAGGATTGCAATGCATGCTGCAGCTATGAGCAGTCTTGTAACCTAAGAAATTGCAATTAGTTTAGATTGCGACAAGAGTATAAATAAAGCTAATTAATTTCCCATGATTGATCAAATTGTCTGCCATAGGCTAGGCCCCAGTCCTTTGCCCGTATAAGATCATGTCTGGAGCAGTATCTTCTCCAACGTGCATAGAGGAGCTTATGGACCACCGCAGTTGACTAGTCTATATCAGTTTTATGTTGTATACAGATATCTTGTCAAGTAGTCTTTAGATGACATTGACTCTCATTTCCTGTGTTGTTTGTGATGTTAACAAGTCATCTGCATCTAATTTAGTTGCCCGCTTTTGGTACAGATATGACACCCTCCCCCCATCAAAATGCCTGCTTCTGTTTTCTCAGTTGTAAATGAGCTTAATTTACAGTGATCATGGCGATGTTTTAACCGTTCCCAAGTTCTCATACCAACCTTATTTTTGTCTTCGCTCGCGTTTCATGTTCATGGAATGAACGCCATTTATTCACCTTATTTGAGATTTTTCCTGACAAGTTTAAGAAACTAATCATCCAAGGATACACACCTCATTGACCAAAAAAAAAAAAAAAAAACCCCCAACAAGATGATATCCTCACTAAGCAAGAAGATAAACAAAGAAAAATATATATTACCATTACCATACTATACTAAAAATACTTGGAAAACTTAATGAAGTTTCCTTTTTCTACTCTCTTTTTTTGTCCCTCAATTTCATTCTAAGATTTTTTTTTTAACAATTATTTGATGGTTTTTGGACCGAAGAAGTTAATTGAATTACATCAGGTAACTTTTATATGATTTGATTTCAAATCTAGGATAGACAAGGAGTATGGTCGATAAGTTTTTTTCTTGTTAATTTTATTATTTTTATCTCTATTTTATCCTTAGATTTTTTTTACCGCTCGTCCGGGTTGTTTTTGGATTAATAAAGTCGATTGAGTTACATCGGGACAACTCCAACACGATTTAACCTTAAACACGTGATAGGCAAGATGTTGGGTTGTGAGTTTTTTTTCCTGTTAATTTTATCATTTTTTCTCAATTTTTTTTCTTAGATTTTTTTTACAGGTCTACTGAGTTGTTTTTGAACCGGTCATGTCAATTGCATCATATTGAGCCAACTGTCACATAAAAACTCGAATCATGTAAAAAATCAAATAGAAAGGTTTTAAAGTTAGCTAATCAAACTAGGTTTTACAACAATATTAAATAGTTATCTACAACCTCAATATTTTTATTATATTTAAAAAGAATTAATTTTACCCGCGAATTGTGTAAACTAGTTAATTACAGTGTCATCTAACAGTCAACGAGAGTTTTCGAATGAGAAAAAAAAATCAGGGAAAGAAATTGTCCAGTCTATCCCTTCCACTGATAGTATGATATGGAGGTTCAACAACTTTATACCGCAGATAATTATGTCCATCTGTTTCCACCAAGATCGATCGATCGATTAAATGCTTATATGAAAAACTATCTTGGCAATGTAAAATTGGACTTTCGATACATTTCTTGAAGAAGGGACTTTCAATATATATACTTTTTAATCAGGTAAAATGGCTTCCCATCATTTGAAAAGAGAAAAATCAAGCAAGCATCGGCCGAAAGGAGAAAAGAAGAGCTCAGATGGTCAAGTGGGTCAGATCCAAATTAGGCAGTGATGAACCAGAAGAATGCAACCCAGCTTGAGCCCACCTGCCAGAATCACTAATAAGTGTGTGTCTGTGTGTCCAATCAACTGTGAAAAGACAGATAGGAAATTCGGCATCAAAACAAGATTTTCTGTGATGGTCTTGTTTTAGGAAGTGAAGTTCCATACACCCATTATTGCAATTCACAGCATGGCCCAATATATTCCAAATAATAGCTGCAGCTCTGTTTTTCTGTCTTAAGAGACAAGCCCATCCTCTTCCGAATAACAGGCACTGGACAATGGGCTGCATCCATTTAAACCTTGGAAAAAAAGAAAGCTAAGAATTTTTCTGATCTATTTAATTATTTATAACTCTTTTGGAGATATTATGAACCTGACATGCTAACTCTTGTGATCACAGAAGCAACTTTTAGCTACTGGACAATGAAGTTGCTCTTTTGTTTTGCTTTGCGCATGATACCAGCTCTATGGAAACACATGTTCCTTCCCTTCCAAGCGCTATGGTCTGATCTTGATGGCACTGTAAGAGGCTCGTGAGGAGGGTGAGAGAGACTTTCACATTAATGGCCAGGCAAATATCCGCACCAGAATCCACAGCTATGATTTTGTTTCCATCAGAGGAAGATGCCCTCCTGTCATGGTTTTTGGAATTTGCTTTTCTGCTTGCCCATGATCTACCAAGCTATACCTTCCATGATCAGTCATGCTTGTATATAAAGTTGTTGTTCTGTTCACTCAGGGGTCACACCATATCAGATTTCACAGTAAAGGGGCCACCATAAAGCAAGAAGAGTGCAGTTCTTGCTTGATATAACACCGTGATTTCCGAGGTTAGTCCATACAACATTATTGAAGAAGCTTTTCGCTGTTTGTTGAAATCTTGAAGCTCTATGTATAAAACCAAAGATCAAACACTCTCTTTACCTTCTAAATTTTCTCCCTATCCTCCTCTAAACTAATGCCATTCAGAGCTGCATGGAGTAAGCTAATTTTGTTCTCCTCCTCCTCTTTTATTTTATTTTTTTTTTAAATTTTAAATTCGCCAGTGTATCTGTTACGTACGATGATTCCAAATGGAGGTCCTTGGGTGATAAATGGGCTATATGTCTAATAGGGGAATCCTGTCTCAACACGTTGGGGACATGCTCACATGCTCCAGTTAGGTCACTAGATGGGCCAAGTCTTAAGAATCAGTGAGATGCCCATCCAATAATAGTAGCTTCCTTTTTGTTTTTCTCACCCCACGAGAGTTTTCTTCACTTGGACACTAACACATCAGTCCCTTCATTAACATGTGATTTCATATTACTTATTAGTAGTAAGCAGTGATCATATCGTTTGCTTTGATTTTTGTGAGTAAGGAAGTTTAATTCTCATCTATGTCATAAATGGTATTTCTCAGCATTCTAAAAAGCTGCGTTTGAGTGTTATTCGATCAATGATATGCATCTCGGGGAAAGACTCGAGCCTGAGTTTAATGTATTACACTTTGGCAGCAAGCCTCCCTAATGGACATTGCATACGAAAGATTTGGATCGAGTTGTTTTTCTCTAGTTAAATTTCAAAGTGGATGCTATTTTTCGTTCTTCTTTCTAGTTTTGCAAACTTAAGTTCGGGCACACATGGTTCAGGAACTGGGGTGACATCAAATAGACCAGAAAGAACAAGTCAAGAAATGGTTAATGCATACATACATGCGAACATATAACGTCAGGCACCATAACCATGGTATAGCATGGTTTAAAACCAAACACAAACAACAGGCACATGATCCAATTGTAGAAAGCCAGTAGAAAGTGTGAGATCTTCCTGTGGATGTCCATCTAACTTATTCACATTTAACGAGGATGTTTTTGACTAAATAAGTGGGTCTTGGACAGAAAAGTTTATGGAGACAGGGCTCTGAAGGTACATGCGTTAGGAAACAATGTTACAGATATGATGGAGAAAATTGAAGACAGTTAATTTAAGGAACAAATATAGGGGGACAAATGCTTGGGAACATTTTATGTCTTGGTATTTTTCGAATAGTAGTAAATTTCTTTCATTTTGTTCCTTCAGGAATTAACTTAATTCTAGAGCATGGACAGCAGCAACGGCACCTCAAGCAATTCCTTCTCAGGTTCCCTTGTTTTTTCTTTTTAAAATTCAATTTTCTTGCAATTACTGTTTGTAATATTTGGTAACATTAGAGTATCTTCTTGGAAATATAGGAAAAAACCCTTCTGGGCTGGAAGCACTGCAGAAGCAGCATGAGGAGAAAACCAGAAAGGTTGAAGAGCTGAAGAGTCAAATCGTTTCAGTGAAGCTTGATCTGGAGAAGAAAAGGAAGGATGCTTTAGAGGATAAAAAAGAAGTTTTCAAGAGCTTGAGTGACAAATACAACAGCCTGAGAGAGGAATACAATACTCTGGCTGAAAGGTCCAGTGAATAGTCCACAGAGCTGTTTCAATATTGCATGCTTTTATCATCCCGTTTTATGCAGCTACCTGGAAACCTATGCATTAGATTGTAAGATTTGCTTCCTCTTCTGCATAACTTTAACTGTTTCTATAAAATTCTCCACATTACTGGGAGACATTTAGAGCTAGTACCACATGTTAGCCTATCTTACAATTTCATCATGTATGCCATGTAAATCATGCAGTTCATCACCAAAATGTCATACAATATGGTAATGGATTTGGGCTAACGAGCATCGTAGCTATTTTCTCACCAAAGTAAAAAAAAATCCTATCTGAAAGGAGCATTAATGGAAGTAGTTGATTGGAAGTTTTAGAAAAGTCGTTGTACTCAAATGAAGAAAATTAAAGTCTATATACTCAATTGAGAAAAAACATAAAGTTAATGTACTAATAATGTAATCAACAGGATTTCACCAAAGCAGTATTTTCAGCCACCGAAAAAAAGAACCATGGAATCACCCTGTAAGAGAAGATTCTGAGGTGGCTTAATTTCCAGGATCCATAATACTATTAATGTTTCTATGGCATCGACCTGATGTTTTCAAAATCTAGAAGCTGCAAGTGCCAAGTATATATATATATATCATCTTTTAGCTTGGATCACCATTCTTGCAGTAGCATAATAAAGAAGAGAATTGCATGGTCTCATCAAAAAATAATAGACTGTCAATAAGTTTAGCCTGGATCGATGTACAGACAATTGCATGAGCGATACCAGTAATTACCAAAGCTTTTCTTTCTCTAATTTCCTAAAAATCATCTCTGTGTCCCCAGTGAATTGATCTTCTGCTTCTATTTGGACAATCTCGCTTCGGATTATCCGTCGTGGATCATATGCTCTTGCAGAATTTTGAAGATTATTAAGGCTTGGGCCACGACTATTAATTAGTCTCAGATGCGGCGTTCACAACTTCTCTGCCCACTTGATTGATTACTCTCGGAGGATAACTATTCTGGCATATTGGATTGCCAGCTTGATCTGTTAAGCGCACATTTGTAGTAACTCTTCGATCATCGACGCTATTCGTCCCTGACAAATACTCATGTCACAGAAACAATATTATTAGAAATTGAAAAAGCAACTTCCAGGAGGAAAAACCAAACAGAAGATCAGAAAGACCAGACAAAGTTGTTAAAAATTACAATCAAAATGTAAAATGTTAAAACTAACAAGTTTTATAGGAGCTCATACCAAAGCATTGGCCCATGAGCAGTTTATAGTATAAACAAGTAGCACCCAAGTGTTTCTTAGGGTTAATCAGTAGCTATATATATACATGTATATGTATAGATTAAGGGTATACGACATAGGAAATATTAACACATAACAGAACAGGAAAGGGCCGCCGAATGCAATGCTCCTGTATGAAAAGTAAAATAAAAAACAGTAGCACTGCCAACTCTAGGAAATTACAGGAATTACCATTGATCTAAATCACCGGAATAAATTTGTTTATGAATCTAAAACAACAAAACAAATAAAGGCATCCCTTGATCAAGATAAAAATTCCATGATCAAGAGCATCTTATTTAGTTTGTTACTCAAAAATAATAAAAATTCTTGTAAATGAAACAACAAACCACAATTATGTGGTAGTAAAACCATGAGCGGAAAAAGGCACGCTAAAATGAAGTTAAAAATGCCTTAAAAAACATCTACTAATTAATTAAAAAAATAAAAACTGAAATCAGAAATCTTGTAAGAAAAGTGGTACTTGGGCTGTTTATTGGGGAAAAAGAGCCAGAATGTCTCCCAGTTTCAGCTCCACCCTTCTGGTTTTCATCAAACACGGCAAACAAATAATTAGTCTCAATTGATCGTCGTGACTAATCGTAGCTGCACCATGCCTCATCGACGGCCAGCCAGTCTCCGATACAACTATCTCCACGTTGGAACCACCTGCTCTCTAAGTGCAGCTGAGTAGAGGGCATCCAGCGATGCATCAAAAAGATTATGGTAATTCAAGCCTCCATCTTGCACTGCAGATCCTACTCAGTTAAGCAAGGCATAGCCTAGACCGACATGTTGTGGGTTATCAATATAGCTGAGGTACGTGTACAGATTGGCAAGAAGTGGTTCCCCGGTGCTTGATAGGAATTAGACTGTTGGGAAAATGTATGGACCTGCACTAGTACTATATATATGCACCTGCTGATGGAGGATAAGAAGCGCCTAACAAAGATTGCTCTCTATTGAAGTAGACACCTTAATGTTTAAATTAGCAGATGCTATGGAATTATTATAGATGTTTTTCATTGCAGTTAGAACAAATTGAGCTGCCGCATCACCAGGCTTGACTTCCTTACCGACTGAAACTTATCGAAACTCGACGTCGATCGGGTGAGTGGGCTATAATACTGGCTTCAACCCAAATGTTTGCAGCTCATGAGGCATCAGCAAACGCCTGAAGGTTTTCATTAGGAACGCCAAGGGTAAGCTCGATATTGTTTGAACCTCTAAGAGCCTGGAGGGTTGCTTAATTTGGATCATAGATTCACATTCTGCCAATGCCATTGCTTCTATAAAAATCTACAACTTCTTGTTCAGAAGGTAGGTCATTTCCCAACCGTCCGTTGCAGACACCTACAGATTGTGCACCAGCTGGTTCGAGTAGGAAACAAAGTTGGATTATATCTTAGAAAGAAAATCAGTGATGAAAAAACGACAGAATTATTAAGAGAACAAAAAAAAGTACAAAGATCAACCGATGCTCATGGAGAAAAAAAAGTCTCCAAACAAGACCCATAAGCGAGAAAAAAGAAAAAACCCTAAAAGCAAACAAAACCTAAGCAACCGAACCAGGTAAGCAAAGAGGCCAACGCACAAGAAAAAGGAAAAACGTGAAAACTGAAATAATAAGAAAAAGAATGTTATATGTGTTGGGGAATTCCGGCACCCCCATGCGCGGACCGGGGGTGTACTGATAGTTGCTCATCGGAGGGTAAAGCACACTGACACAATATTTTACGTGGTTCGGCAAAACCGCCTACATCCACGGAAGAGAGTCCATATTATTTAGAGATAGAGAAAGGATACAATAAATACATGGAGGAGGATCACTCAACTCCCAGCTCACACACCCTGCTGCATATGGCAGCAGGGCTGCTCTTCTTCTCTTCACGTTCTCACACACTCTCACTTCTCTCTCATTTGCTCTCCACAAGACATGCCTCTTTATAGGCATTTCTTAGCACCCTTCTCCAGCACATGAAGGGGACAATGGTCCTGAAATCATGCCACTAATTGTGGCACTAGTGGTGCTTCCACTAAGCCACAATTAGTGGTGGGGTATTGCCACTAAATGACAATATCCTAACAATCACCCCCTTTGCCATTTGTGTGGGCAATTGTCT
>Ga0307510_10011351_pt1 | contig 10580 bp, 8 predicted proteins | sample 12_EM_MG_FD_207224 | JGI IMG/M metagenome (GOLD analysis project Ga0307510, IMG submission 207224) | Populus trichocarpa ectomycorrhiza microbial communities from riparian zone in the Pacific Northwest, United States - 12_EM | ecosystem: Host-associated > Plants > Roots > Unclassified | place...
GTTCGTTCACTTCCCGCACTGAAGCGGGTACCGCGGTACCCGTGGGTAGGGATGAACGCAGTCGCTTCATGGAGGCAGTGATGGGTGTGGCAGCCGGTCCGATCCGCGTGGTGGTGGCCAAGCCGGGGCTCGACGGCCACGATCGCGGGGCCAAGGTGATCGCGCGGGCGCTGCGCGACGCCGGTATGGAGGTCATCTACACCGGCCTTCACCAGACCCCCGAGCAGATCGTCGACACCGCGATCCAGGAGGACGCCGACGCGATCGGCCTCTCCATCCTCTCCGGCGCCCACAACACCCTCTTCGCCGCGGTGATCGACCTCCTCAAGCAGCGCGAGGCGGAGGACATCCTGATCTTCGGCGGCGGCATCATCCCCGAGGCGGACATCGCCCCCCTGAAGGAGAAGGGCGTCGCGGAGATCTTCACCCCCGGGGCGACGACCCAGTCGATCGTGGACTGGGTGCGGGAGAACGTGCGACAGCCGGCGGGGGCGTAGGGCCTGCGGCGGACGGGGATTCACTTCTCCATGCCGGTGACTCTTCAGCCTGGTCTTCGGCGAGCGGGGATTCGCTTTCGGGCGCAGGCCGACATCATCCAGCCCGTCCGGGGCTCGCTTTTCAGCGCGGGCCGACATTTTCAGACCGTCCTGAGTTCGCTTTTCAGCGAGGCCAGGCCTTTTCAGCCTGTCCGGCGTTTGAGGACGAGGCCGTTCAGGCCGAAGGGGGGTTTGGGGGCGCAGCCCCCAAGCTTCTACGGCGCTCCCAACTCCCGTCGCTTCTACGGCGCCCCCAGTTCCTCCGCCATCGCCGCGCGCAACCGCAACGTCGTGACCAGCCGCTGAAACGCCTCCGCCCAATAACCCCCCGCTCCCGGCGCCGCGTCCTCCGACTCGTCCGGTACCGCCAGCAACCCGTCGAGCCGGCTCGCCTCGGCCGGGTCGAGACACCGCTCGGCCAGCCCCATCACCCCACTGAAACTCCATGGATAACTCCCGGCGTCCCGCGCGATGTTGAGCGCGTCCACCACAGCCCGTCCAAGCGGCGCAGCCCACGGCACCGCACACACCCCGAGCAGCTGAAACGCCTCGGACAGCCCCTGTGCCGCGATGAACCCGGCCACCCAGTCCGCCCGTTCGCCCCCGCCCAGCGTGCTCAGCAGCTTGGCGCGCTCGGCCAGGGACACCGCCCCCGGTCCGCCCGCCTCGGGTGCGGACGGGGTCCCCAGCAGCGCCCGGGACCATGCGGCGTTCCGCTGCCGCACCGCCGCCCGGCACCACGCGGCGTGCAGCTCGCTCCGCCAGTCGTCCGCGACCGGGAGCGCCACGATCTCCATGGGCGTACGTCCGCCGAACCGCCGCTCCCAGGTCCCGAGCGGCGTCGCCTCCACCAACTGGCCGAACCACCACGAGCGTTCACCTCGTCCCGCCGGAGCCTTGAGGACCACACCGTCTCGCTCCATGCTCGAGTCGCACTCGTGCGGCGCCTCCACGACCAGGCCGGGCTCCGCACGCGTACGGTCGACGGCCACGCACGCGGATGCCCGGACCGCCATCCGTGCGGCGAGTGCCGAGTCGGGGAGCGCCGACAGCAACTCGGCAGCAGTGGCCCGTACGTTGCGGCTCCGGTCGGCCAACGCCTGCTCCAGGAACGGCTCGTCCTCGGCGGAGAGCCCCATCCGCAGCGAGTCGAGGAACATCAGCCGGTCCTCCGCGCGCTCCGTCCCCCAGGTCGTGGCGAGCAACTCCCGTGCGGCGGGCGGCCGGTGTGCCCGTATCGCCGCGAGTAGGGCGACCCGCTCGGCGAACAGCCCCTCCTGCCACAGCAGTTGGACTTGGTCCGGGGCGTCGAGATCCGGCAGGGCGGTGCCGCCGCCCGGTGTCGCGCGCAGGGCGAACCGCCAGTCCGGGTTCAGCCGGGCCAGCCACAGCGCGCGCGGGCCCGCGAACTCCAGCGCCGCCGGCCGCAGATCCGTACGCCCCCGGGCCGCGTCCAGCAGCGCCGGCAACGCCTGCACGGGCGCGGCGAAACCGCGCGCGTTGGCCGCCGTCAGCCACTGGGGCAGCAACTCCATGAGATCCGGCGAGGTGCCCCTGCGGCCCCCACCGCCCGTACCCGGACGATCGGTCAGCAGCATCGCCAGCCTGCGGGCCGCCGCCGCGGGCAACGCCGCACGCGCGTCGGGCGCGGCCGGCTCCGGACGCTGTGCCGCCCGCACCGGACACAGCCCGGCCCGCCGCCGTACGGTCTCCACGGCCGCCGCGTCCAGCAGGGCCACGGGTGCGTCCTGGCCCGGCGCGCACCCCGGAGGCGTACGACGGTCCGTGCCGAGCAGCGCCGTGGTGACGAGCTCTTCCCAGTCGCCCCCAGTGGGCGCCGGAGCCGAGGTGCTGTTCATGCGGTGCCTTTCCGTCGGTGTTTCTGAGGGATGGGGATCAGCACAGGGACACCGGCTCTCCCGCCCCCTCCGGCCAGGCCGTCAGCGGGGTGAAGCCGCGGTGGCCCAGCTCGCCGAAGACCTTCACCGGGGCGCCGCCGGAGAGGGCGACGAGTCGCCACAGGCCGGGGCGGGAACGGGCGGTGGGAGTGAGGGGGAGCGCCGAGTCCGCGTCGGCGTCCGCCAGTTGCCAGGAGTCGCCGTCCGGGGTGGGCACGACCCGGTCCAGCGTCACCGGGACCGCGTCCAGCCACGGGTCGTGCCGTAGCGCTTCCCCGTAGTGGACGGCGGCCTGAGCCGTCGTCACCCCCTGCGGCCGGGCCGTCGTGGGCGAGGGTGCCGCGAACTGCTCGCCCAGGGCCGCCCGGAGCTGCCCGGCGCCCGGGAAAGCGGACACCTCCGCGTCCAGGGCCAGGCCCATGGGCAGCGCCAGCTCGGGGGCGCGGCCCGCTGCGCCGTAGGAGAGGAGGAGGGACGTGCGGCCCGACTCCGTGCCGTGGAGCCAGATTCTTCGGGTCGTCAGTTTCGGGTCAGTCGTGTCGTACTGGGCGAGGACCAGCCAGTGGTCGCGCAGTGGTGGGCCGTCCGGTGAGGCGGGCAGGCCGATGCGGGAACGGACCGTCGCCGCCAGGTCGTCGGGCAGTCCCTCGCGGCGCAGCCAGGCCTGGTCGAGGAGGTGGAGCAGCGCGCTCTCCTCCAGCAGACGCACCGGCCAGCCGGGGCCCGACGACGGGATCGCCCCCAACTCCCTTGCCCGCGCGGCCAGTCCGGGGGCCTGGGCGTCGACCATGCGGGCCGCGGTCTCCTCCCACAGGCTGTACCCCGCCTGCTCCGCCGAGGCCAGGCCGGTGCGCAGCAGGTCCGTCAGCCGCTGCTCCAACTCGCCCGCGCCCGCGGTGATCCGCTCGGCCCGGCGCTCCGCCCTGCGCCGCGCCGCCTCCGGATCAGCGGCGGCCGGGGAACCGGACGCCCCCGCCGCCCGCTTCTCCTCCGTCCGCTTCCGCCGCCCCGCCAGCCACTCCTCGGCCCAGCCCGGCGCCTGCCCCGACGGCACCGCGCCGTCCTCGCCCGCCCACAACAGCAGCAGCCCCAGCGCGTGCTTGCACGGGAACTTGCGGCTCGGACAACTGCACTTGTACGCCGGCCCCGCGGTGTCCGCGATGTCGACGACCGTCTGATACGGCTTGCTGCCACTGCCCTTGCACTGCCCCCACACCGTCCCCTCGTCAGAACTGCCCGCCTCGGACCACGGCCCCGCCGCCCCGAGCTTGCTTCCCGCTTTGCGTGACGCTGCGTCAGGCGCCAGTGCCAGCACCTGGTCAGCCGTCCAGCGCACCCCCTGCTGAGTCATGTCATCGAAGGTAGATCCCAGCACTGACAATCGGTCCGCGAGCGGTCCGGCCGCCAACCTCGCGAACGCGTTTCCGCAGGTCAGATCGCGTTGTCAGTGGCGTGGTGCACGGTGGACACCAGATCCGAACCGGCCGAGCTGGAGGGGGCCTCAGCCATGACTGTGTCCGCAGAACCCATCAACGCGCAGGTGCACGAGAAGCGGGCGGCCGAGCCGTCGGACGAGGCGTTGCGGCCGCACGCCGAGGACGCCTTCGCCGACGAACTCGCCGCGCTGGCCGCGCAGGACGACCGGCCGCGCCCGGTCCGCTGGAAGATGTCGCCGTGGGCGGTCGCCACCTATCTGCTCGGCGGCACACTGCCGGACGGCACGGTGATCACACCGAAGTACGTCGGCCCGCGCCGCATCGTCGAGGTCGCCGTCACCACCCTCGCCACCGACCGCGCCCTGCTCCTGCTCGGCGTACCCGGCACCGCCAAGACCTGGGTCTCCGAACACCTCGCGGCGGCGGTCAGCGGCGACTCGACCCTGATCGTGCAGGGCACCGCCGGCACCCCGGAGGAGGCGATCCGCTACGGCTGGAACTACGCGCAGCTGCTCGCCAACGGCCCGAGCCGCGACGCCCTCGTGCCCAGCCCCGTCATGCGGGCCATGGCCGAGGGGATGACGGCGCGCGTCGAGGAGCTGACCCGTATCCCGGCCGACGTACAGGACTCGCTCATCACGATCCTGTCGGAAAAGACGCTGCCGATACCGGAGTTGGGTCAGGAGGTGCAGGCGGTCCGCGGCTTCAACCTGATCGCCACGGCCAACGACCGCGACCGCGGCGTCAACGACCTCTCCAGCGCCCTGCGCCGCCGTTTCAACACGGTGGTGCTGCCGCTGCCGGAGAGCGCCGACGCCGAGGTCGAGATCGTCGCCCGCCGCGTCGACCAGATCGGCCGCTCCCTCGACCTGCCCGCGGTGCCCGAGGGTGTCGACGAGATCCGCCGGGTGGTGACCGTCTTCCGCGAACTGCGCGACGGGATCACGGCGGACGGCCGTACGAAGCTGAAGTCGCCCAGCGGCACCCTGTCCACGGCCGAGGCGATCTCCGTCGTCACCAACGGGCTTGCCCTGGCAGCCCACTTCGGCGACGGACTGCTGCGGCCGAGCGATGTCGCCGCGGGCATCCTCGGTGCCGTCGTCCGGGATCCGGCGGCCGACCGGGTCATCTGGCAGGAGTACCTGGAGGCGGTCGTCCGCGAGCGCGACGGCTGGAAGGACTTCTACCGGGCCTGCCGGGAGGTGAGCGCGTGAGTGATTCCAGGGGGCTGGTCGACGACGACTCCGCGTGGAGCTGGAGTTGGAGTTGGAGTTGGAACGGGATCCGGAGGGGAGGGGGACGACGTGGCAGGGACTGAGGAGGGCCGGGGCGCCGGGCCGCTCTTGCTCGGGGTGCGGCATCACGGGCCCGGTTCGGCGCGGGCCGTGCGGGCGGCGTTGGACGCGGCCCGGCCGCGGGTCGTCCTGATCGAAGGGCCGCCGGAGGCCGACGCGTTGATCCCGCTGGCCGCCGACGAGGACATGCGGCCGCCGGTCGCGCTCCTCGCCCACGCCGTGGACGAACCGGGCCGCTCGGCGTTCTGGCCGCTGGCCGAGTTCTCCCCGGAATGGGTCGCGATCCGCTGGGCCCTGGAGCACGAGGTCCCGGCCCGCTTCATCGACCTCCCGGCCACCCACACGCTGGCGTGGGGGAAGGAGGACGCCGAGGGTGAGTTGTCGGGGGAGGAGCAGCCACCGGACCCGACCGCCGAGACCCCGACTGCCGAGACCCCGTCCGATGAGACCACGTCCGAGGAGTCCCCTTCCGCCTCGGACATCCGCGTCGATCCCCTCGCCGTCCTCGCCGGGGCCGCCGGCTACGACGATCCCGAGCGCTGGTGGGAGGACGTCGTAGAGCACCGGGGCGTGGGGGAGCGGGACGCGTTCGCGCCGTTCACCGCGCTGGAGGAGGCGATGGGGGCGCTGCGCGAGACGTACGGGGCCGGCGGGCACGAGCGGGATCTCGTGCGGGAGGCGTACATGCGGCTCCAAGTGCGGGCCGCGCAGCGGGAGTTCGAGGACGACGTGGCCGTGGTGTGCGGGGCCTGGCATGTGCCCGCGCTGCGGCAGAAGGCCGCCGTCGCCGCGGACCGCGCGCTGCTGAAGGGCCTGCCCAAGGTCAAGGCCGATCTGACCTGGGTGCCGTGGACGCATCGCCGGCTGTCCCGGGCCAGCGGTTACGGCGCGGGCATCGACTCGCCGGGCTGGTACGGCCATCTGTTCGGCGCGCCGGACCGGCCGGTCGAGCGGTGGATGACCAAGGTGGCGGGGCTGTTCCGGGAGGAGGACCGGATCGTCTCCCCGGCCCATGTCATCGAGGCCGTGCGGCTGGCGGAGACGCTCGCGGTGATGCGCGGCCGTCCGTTGCCAGGGCTCGGTGAGACCACCGACGCGGTGCGCGCGGTGATGTGCGAGGGCTCGGACGTCCCGCTGGCGCTGGTGCACGACCGGCTTGTTGTCGGTGATGTGCTGGGCGAGGTGCCGCCGGGTGCGCCCGCCGTGCCGTTGCAGCGCGACCTCGACCGCTTGCAGCGCAGGCTGCGGATCAAACCGGAGGCGCTGGAGCGGGAGTTGGAGCTCGACCTGCGCAAGGAGACCGACGCCGGGCGCAGCAGGCTGTTGCACCGGTTGCGGCTGCTGCGGATCGAGTGGGGCGAGCTGGCCGCGTCGCGGGGGAGCACGGGTACGTTCCGGGAAACCTGGCGGCTGCGCTGGGAGCCGGAGTTGGCGGTGCGGGTCGCCGAGGCGGGGGTGTGGGGGACCACCGTGCTCGCGGCGGCGAACGCGAAGGCGGAGGCGGACGCGATCGGGGCGCAGAGCCTCGCCGATGTCACCGCACTCGCCGAGCACTGCCTGCTGGCCGAACTCCCGGACGCGCTCCCGGTGGTGATGAAGGTCCTCGCCGACCGCGCGGCCCTCGACACGGACGTAGGCCATCTCGCCCAGGCGCTGCCCGCGTTGGTCCGTTCGCTGCGCTACGGCGATGTGCGCGGCACCGACACCGGCGCGCTGACGGAGGTCGCGGCGGGCCTCGCCGAGCGGGTCTTCGTCGGGCTGCCCCCGGCCTGCGCGGCCCTCGACGCGGATGCCGCCGAGGAGATGCGGCGGCATGTGGACGCGGTGCACGGGGCGGTGGCGCTGCTCGGCGATGCCCCTGGGACGGGCCGAGGGGAGGCCCCCAGGCCTGGCGACGCCTCCGCGCAGGATGACGGCGCGGCCTCTCGGCCCGGGCATGCTGATGCCTCCCGACCAGAGCAGGGCAACGCCCCCGCCCTCGGCCCCCGTGACCTGCGCGGTCGCTGGCGCGCAGTCCTCCGCACCCTCTCCGCGCGGGACACCGTCCCGGGTGTGATTCGCGGACGCGCCGTACGACTCCTGCTGGACGAAGGGGAGTTGGGGCCGGACGAGGCGGCCCGCCTGATGGGGCTGGTGCTCTCGCCGGGGACACCGCCCGCGGACGCTGCGGCGTGGATCGAGGGCTTCGTCGGTGGCGGGGGCGGGCTGCTGCTCGTGCACGACGAGCGGCTGCTCGGGCTGGTGGACGCATGGCTGACCGGAGTGCCGGCGGAGGCGTTCACCGACGTACTGCCGTTGCTGAGGCGAACGTTCTCGTCGTACGAGCCGGGGGTGCGCAGGACGCTCGGTGAGTTGGTGCGGCGCGGACCGGGGAAGCAGGTGGGTACGGCGGCGACGGCGGCCGGGATACCCGGGTTCGGGGCGGAGTTGGACGCCGGGCGCGCGGACGCGGTCGTGCCGGTGCTGCGGCTGCTGTTGGGGCTGGACGACAACGAGCTTGTGGGGGTGGCGGGATGACGAGCGGAAACGGTAGGCAGAGCAAGGGAAGGCCGGGGGAGAGGGTTCAACTGGCTCGTGCCGGTGGGGGCGTGGACCGCCCGGTGACGGCCGTGCGGGTCGTACCGCTGTGGGAAGGGCTGCGTACGGCGGGGGTGCGCGGATGACGGCCGAGGCGGTCGCGGCCGGTGGGATCGCGGACCCCGGGCCGGAGCGGTTGCGGCGGTGGCGGCTGGTGCTCGGGGGTGATGCCGCCGACGGCACCGGGTGCGAGTTGTCCGGGCAGGACGCCGCGATGGACGGGGCGCTGGCCGCGTTGTACGGCAGGCAGGACAAGGGGCGGGCGGCGAAGGACCGTTCGGCGGGGCTCGGGGCGTCGGCGCCGTCCGTCGCGCGCTGGCTCGGGGACATCCGGACGTACTTCCCGTCGTCCGTCGTCCAGGTCATGCAGCGCGACGCCATCGACCGGCTCGGGTTGTCCGCGCTGCTCCTCGAACCGGAGATGCTGGAGGCGGTCGAGGCCGACGTGCACCTCGTCGGCACGCTGCTCTCCCTCAACAAGGCGATGCCGGAGACCACGAAGGAGACGGCGCGGGCGGTCGTCCGCAAGGTCGTCCAGGACCTGGAGAAGCGGCTCGCCTCCCGCACCCGGGCCACCCTCACCGGCGCGCTCGACCGCAGCGCCCGTATCAACCGGCCGCGCCACCACGACATCGACTGGAACCGCACGATCGCGGTCAACCTCAAGCACTACCTGCCCGAGTACCGGACGATCGTGCCGGAGCGGCTGATCGGATACGGGCGCGCGTCCCAGTCCGTGAAGAAGGAGGTCATCCTCTGCATCGACCAGTCCGGGTCGATGGCGGCGTCCGTCGTCTACGCCTCCGTGTTCGGCGCGGTACTGGCGTCCATGCGGTCGATCAACACCCGGCTCGTCGTTTTCGACACGGCGGTCGTCGACCTCACCGACCAGCTCGACGATCCGGTGGACGTGCTCTTCGGGACACAGCTCGGCGGCGGTACGGACATCAACAGGGCGCTCGCGTACTGCCAGTCGCAGATCACCCGGCCCGCCGAGACGGTCGTCGTGCTGATCAGCGACCTCTACGAAGGGGGCATCCGGAACGAGATGCTGAAGCGGGTCGCGGCGATGAAGGCGTCGGGGGTGCAGTTCGTGACCCTGCTCGCGCTGTCCGACGAGGGCACGCCCGCCTACGACCGCGAACACGCCTCCGCGCTCGGCGCGTTGGGGGCACCCGCCTTCGCCTGTACGCCCGACCTGTTCCCGGAGGTGATGGCGGCGGCGATCGAGAAGCGGCCGTTGCCGATACCGGACACCGCGTGACGAACAGGCATCGGCAATCGTGACGAACTGCCTTGCGTAGTAGGGGGCTTGCGCGTCCTCGGGAGGGCCGTGCAAGGATCGACGCCTCATGAACTGGCCCGCCGCACTGCCTGGTGTCGCCCTGCGCGTGATGCGTACGGCGGTTGGGCGGCGTGTGCTGCAACTGGCGCTGCTGGTAGGCGGGTTGTGCGCGCTCGGGTTGTTGTGCGGGGGACAGGCGCAGGCGGCGGACGGGGGCACGGGGCAGCGGCCGGTGATTCCGGTGGTGGCTCCGGTCTCCACCGAGGCGGTCAAGCCGGTTCCGGTTCCTGTCCGGGTTTCGGTTCCTGTTCTCGCCCCGGTACTGGCCCCGGTCTCGGACACCGTGGAGCGGGTCGTGCGGCCCGTGACTGACGTCGTGACTGACGTGGTGACGAAGACGGTGACCGAGGTGTTGGCCGAGGCACCTTCGCTGCCCACTCTGCCTACCCTGCCCACGTTGCCCTCGGCCCCCGTGGTGCCGAGTCAGCCGGTGGTTCCGGTGCCGTCGCCTCCGGCGCACACCGCGCCGGTGCCGGTGCCGGCGCCCGTCCGGTCCGCCCCGCAGCCTTCGGGCGGTGGGCATCGTCCGGAGGCGAGACCGGCCGAGGTGACGGTAGGCGTCGCAGCCACGTACGGGCCGCGCTTCGTCGCGGACACCGCCGATGAGTCCGGTGCCGTAGGACATGCGGTCGTCGTACGTCACGCCTCGTCGGCCTGCGCCGGACAGACCCCCACTCAGCGCCCGGCGCCCACCGGCGACACCGATGGTGCGGACAACGGGTCGTCGCGGCACTGTGACGCGCACGCCGTGACGTTGGACAACCGGGTGCCGGTGCGGATCGTGCCCGGTGCCGCCGCGCGTGCGGACGCGGGCGAGACGCGGGACAGGTACCGGGACGTTCCCGTTTTCCCAGGCTAGGCAGGGCCCTTCCGGCAGTTGAGCTGCCTGGAATGTCGCCATGTCCCTATTTCTGTCATGCCTGAGGAACCGACGTACGCATGAGCACGAACAGCATCGACACCACCCCCACCGAACTCCGACGACGCCTCGTCGACGCCAAGGTCTCCGTCCCGAGGGAGTCCAGGGTCAGGGCTGCCGCCGCCATCCAGGGCGCGCAGGCCGCACGCACTGTCTGCGCCCAGAGCGGCCTCGCGCCGCAGCCGCGCCGGATCCGGCACTGGGAGTGACCGACTCCGTGAGGCAGTGACCCCCGGACGGCCGAATGCCGTCGGTCTGTCTGGAGTCCGTCTCACGGTATGGGGTCCCGCCGGGCCAGCCCCAACCCGGCGGGACCCCGCCCGAACGACCAGCTCGAAGACCCGTTCGAAAGACCTGCCCGAACGCCGCGTGTGCGGCACTCCGTGTCACGAAAACCGGCATCATGTGACAGGTATCACCGCTCAGGTGTGACCCTCGATTTAGGGGCCCTCTGCAACCAGCGATAACCTGCGAGACGGACATGCCGCGCGCTCGGTCACCGTGTGCGCCTCCCTTGTGACAGCGGACGTCACGTTGCCCTTCGCGGCACGCCCACGCATCCAACGAACCGCGA
>Ga0307510_10011352_pt1 | contig 10580 bp, 5 predicted proteins | sample 12_EM_MG_FD_207224 | JGI IMG/M metagenome (GOLD analysis project Ga0307510, IMG submission 207224) | Populus trichocarpa ectomycorrhiza microbial communities from riparian zone in the Pacific Northwest, United States - 12_EM | ecosystem: Host-associated > Plants > Roots > Unclassified | place...
CGACCAAGTCATAACCTACTAGTAGTCCATCTTTTATAAGCTTTAGCTTCCTCTACCACAGTCAATACTTTCAGCTTGATAGTTCAAAACACTTGTCTTTTCAAATAAGCATAGTACATTATAGTCCAACCAACACTGGCAGTGACTTAAATGTTCGATCTCTTGTCTGATTCTGATAGTTTGAGAACCATTCAGGAAATATATAGTATTAATTGCTGACAAGAGCACCTAGGTGATGAAGATATGGTCAGTAGTAGTATTGCATAGTGTATAGCACACAGGATATGTTATTAAATGTCCCTCTGTAGATATATGATATATCAGCAATGTGAAAATTAATCAAATAGCTCAATATGTGATTTTTTAACAAACCTAGTAGATTTCCATCATGATCAAGAACAACAGCTCCTGATTAAATATTTGAGTGCAGGAATGTTAATGTAACTTATTTGGTTTTTGGATTAGTAGCTTGTAATTGCTCGCGGGGGCATGCTTGGACAGCACGCTGGCGGGTGGGGAGTGCACTGTTCATATACCAAGTACTGATATTGATTGCAATAGTTTGAATAACAGTCCACAGTGATGAGGAGTGGAAGAATAGCTTCCAGCAAGTAAGCTGGTAGGCAAGGATTACCAATTTAATGGTGCCACTTTAAGTATTTAGTTCATGAGTAGATAACATATAAGCTGTTGTAGGTTGACTTTTAGTTAGTAAACTTATTTTTGTATAAGAATTATATCAGAAGGAAATAAGATGTAATATACCTATTAACCATATGCTCTTATAGTATGAACAGGAATGCAAGTGGGGTGAGCGGTTGTAGAGGTGATATTTTTCACCTGAATTAGAGAATATAGTGAAAACGATATTTCGTTATCCTCCATGGTACTAACCAGACCGTATTGTTCATATATTTTCCATTCTGACTCGAAAGTAGAGTTTTTCCACTAGTTCTAGGACTAGTAGTTGAAAGAAAAAGTGGTATAATATTGGACTACCACCATCTTCATAATGCCCTACTATTCTTAATTTTTGTATCAGAATTTGCAGTAAGCCTGAGTACTGCTAGCCTGTAGTACGAGACTTTCTTGAGAGGGAAAATAATAGGGAATGATTGTATAATACTATTGCAGATAATCTAAAATTGATCTTAAAACCAACCCCTCAACTGTATCTCTTAAAACTTGTACTTTAAGAGTGTTGAGGGGTGGACAGCAGGTATTAATTCTGATATAGTTAGCAAAATTCATAAAGAAGAAACAAGGGGTAAGTGTGAAGGTTTAGAGAGATGTCATAATTATAAATTTCTAATTCAATATTATTTTAAAAGCCATATAGGCTTGAACCAACTGCTGGTATTTCCTGATCAATTAGCAATTAGTCTTGTACAAGATTCAATAATAGTCTCTATCTGGGGAATCAAACCAGAGTTGGTAGGCAATCATGCCTAGTCTGCACTTGCTCCAAGCCAGAAGTACCTGAACATAAAGTCAGGTAAACATTACCTCAGGTAATTGTTACTAAATTCACCCCCTATTAATGGTAGACACAGACTCTGAACCTGTATCTTACCTCTGAAATATCCCTGAAATGTCCCTGTATTATCCCTGTTTTCGTCTAAATGTTCTGGTACTTCTTGCCTAGGACAAGTAGGGCAGTGTGCCAGCGGGGACGAGGGAATAGAGAGAAGAGAGTGGAAAGGATGGAAAGAAGAATGGGGAGAATGTAGAGAAGAGAGGAAGGGTGGGGAGGAAGTGAAGAGATAATGGAAAGAAATAAAGCGAGAAGTGAAATCAATTGCCATTGCAGCGGTCCCTTCTGCTGGTCATGTCCAGGGGGGTATTCCATGTTGTCGTTTATGGGTGAGGATGTAGATCTGAGAAAGGAAAGGTGCGGGAGGCGTCCCTTATACACTTCCAGAGAACCCACTCGCACAAATAATTCCCACGACCAAAGGTCACCTTCAATCCGCAGTCACCTAACCTAGGGCCCGCACTCACTTTTGATGCGCACCGCAGTCACCCCGCGCACCCTATGGAAGCACGGCCACAGATAGGGGATACAAATCAGGGCTCACAGCGAAAATAGAAGACAGACTTTTGCCTTCTGAGTGGGAAGGACGTTGTAATTACAAAACTATCACACCACTGCCCTGCGATCATAGAAACTTTATGAAAAGACTCTGGATGTGAGGCAAATGCGGTTATTGACTAACTAGATTGCTAGGATTTGACTCTGTATGCGAAAACACAAAGTCCCTATTACCGCATGAAGTTGGATGTTGGATTCGGGCCCGACCAAGCATTCAAAACTGGACTGTGCCAGTAGGGAGATTCAAAGTTCTCGTTGCGCTAACGGCGGACAGTCGCATTTCGCAGCCTCTGAGCTGATCTTCGGTCTACCGGATGGGGTATCGAGCCTTGTCGGCCGGGTGGTATGTCTCTTCGCCGGGTATGTCGGGGGACTGGGTACGCGCATGGTGCATGTTCGAGTACTAGGAAATACCTATCGACCCGGCATGGTTGGATTTTGAGGAAGACATTCCCAATTACTCTCCAAGCATTTACTCGGAACAGCACGATATTGATTTTTTGAAAGAAAAATATGGACCTGGGTTTTTGCGGGTTCGCTTGGTAGGCATCTGGATTAGGATGGGTGCTTGACGTACACCATCTGCGTACCTAGGCTCCCGTCCCGACATACCTGCTGAAGCGGCGTACCACCCGACAGGAATATCTTGAAGCGGAGGTACTTGTCGAATTTCCCTACATCCTATTAAGCCTATAGTGAGTGAACCTAATGCTAACCTAATAGTAGAACAGGTAACATTCATCGAGCAATATTGCGGCTTACCTGCTGCCAGTTCTCCGCATACCGTATTGGCTCACCGAATTCGACCCACCGCAGAAACCCACTACCGCAAGAACTCGAATATGGTGCTAGAAGCGATAGGGACGAAGTGTGTAACCCCTTGGCCCCAGAGTGGCTCGCGGGCAAATGTTCGGTCCATCGTGGCTCCAAACTTCGAGAGGGTATGGTTGACTGTCTTCTAATTAAATGAAGAAAGGAAAAAAGACATCAAAGTGGGAAGTTACGCGCTTGTCCTCCACGGCCTCTAGCACCATAATCGAATCTCGTGCTAAGACGCTCAAAATTCCCTCTTTTAGGGAGAGAGGTGAAAGCACCGCGAAAGCTGTCCACCTCGCCACCTCACAGTAATTAAAAGAGCGAACGAAAGTGCCGGTCTCTACCGGTAAATGCAACTCTAGCCCTCAAAGTCGAGGCTCAGTCATTCGAGTTCATACGGTGTACCCGGAAAGGGGGGGGTAATCGCGCGAACAATTAAAACTGATGCAGGGAGTTGGCGGATTGCATGGTTAAACTCACTATGGCGATGTACCGGTATCTCGGGGGCGCTGTGAGGATTTGAGAAAATGAGAAATGTCCAAACAGAGAAGACAAACCTGGGGAGGTGAAGAGTGATTAGGAATTAGTTCACGCGGATATACCAGCAAGGTCGGGAAGGTTTAGAGGAGAACTAAGAAATATTGCGAATTCAAAGGCGCAGTTTCCTGTGATAGCTGGTGGATAGTGCACTGCTAACCCGCTCTAAGGTCTAGTACTTCCTGGCTGCAGGGGGTCGATACTGTGTTGTATCGTATACTATTTAACTGTGTGGTGCTTCTGTTCGAACTCTAACCAGATCCGCGTGATCACTGGTGATGCTACTGGCAATTCTCTCGGCTCCGGTAAAACTTGCTAACCAATAGAACCTCGTGCATCTCAACCGACTCTTGCGGACTTATCTACGTTCTACGGGTATGAAGGTTTGGAATAAGAGACTGAATTCTATACACCATGACACTAGTGCAGTGGTACGAATGATCGAATCCACCTTTCCCGTATTTAGAGTTTCCGGTATTTGGAAGTGCGGGCATTGACAGTCCGCCATTCTGGATTTTTGCCAGTGGTTGATGATGAGGAAAGCTTATCGGGAAGCGCGTTATCAATTACGAGGCGTTACTCATCTAGGGCTGTAGGAGTACGTTCTAGCCTTTGCCACAAACCTTGAGTTTGAGCCTTTTCGCTATTATACTAAAGTGTTTGTGGTTGTCCCGGGTCTAATTAGTAGCCTGGGGTCGGTCATGCGAGAATTCAAGAACCTACTGACACAAGAGTACTGTGTAGATAAAAGAGCGCTAGAAACACCAGGGACTAAGAAACAGCACTACGGGTATCAATGATTTCGAGAATCTATTATTTAAAAACCTGCAACCCCAACGATATATAATACAAAGGCCATAATGAATCAAGTTTTCGGAATCCTCCAGCTACCCCCTTCATACTCCACTTTACCTTCCGATTTCATTCGAGACAAGAATTCCCTCAACTCCTCTTGCCCCCAGGAAAACCCCCCAGGGACTAGCCCGAGCATCATGGAAATCCTCTCCAGAGGCATTGTCCCGCCATTGGTCAACATTCCGACCACGAATTGCTCAACAACCACCCTTTCTCGCTTCTTTTCGTCGGTGACCTCCTCTTCCTCCTCCGCTGCAGTAACGCCTGCTTGGGGAGGGGTGTTGGCTTCGAGCTCTTCGAGGTTCTCTATTACAGTGTAGACACCGTTGCCAATTTCTCTGAGGACATCTTTGCTTTGCCAGAATTGGACTGCCTTCTTAACTAGAGATTCCTCCATTTTCAGGTTATCGACTAGCTGCGAGATAGTCCATTTATCAGATCGTTCCTCCTCATCAAATTGGTGAATGACCACTGCCTGCCAAGTTGTGGCATCAGGCACCTGAACCACTCTGTCTTCAAGCTCAAGTTCTACCTCCACCGTTCCCATCGTTTGTAGCCAAGTGAGCTTCCGCTTTTTCCTAAGGGTTTCAAACCCTCGCTCGTAGCGTTCCTGCAGCTCTCTAATTTCTATAGGGGCCTGAAACCCGTCCTCCTTCATTGTTGGCCAGAACAGCCTGCTGAGAATTTTGGTGTGAATTTCTGGGAAACCTTCTCTGTTCAGATGTTCCTCGGCCCGGATGTGTGCGTCCGACCGCTTAGAATCTACAATATCTTTGAGCATGACATCGCAGCCTTGCATTGTTGTTTCGCCGAATCGAATTTTAAGGAGCTCGATTGTGCGGATTTCCTTTTCAAAAAGCCATTCGTCACTACCAAGAAGCCTGCTCGATAGCACTGCTGCTACTTCTTTCGTCCAGACTTCCCTGCTCTCCCATAGTGAGATCAAGCTTCCAACTACATCGAGACCTTTGCTTCTTCGGAACTCAGGACCTGCGTCAACTGGGTCGGGTGCCCAAGACAAGTCGTCGTAATCAAGTTCTTCAAGCCCCCCACCCTGTTGGGTCGCCGGAATCCCCTTTCCAAGTTCATGAGCAAGTTCTGAGAGATCTTCGGCATCTTCTAATCCATCGGGTAGAGACTCGGACATTATCCCTCTCACTATTACACGAACAGTGTCATCGCGTTCTCGGAGATACCGCCGAATACCACGCGAAACCCGATCGAGTAAGACACCACGAGGATCTAGAACGGTGAAGGCACGAATCAAAGAGATATAAGCCCGGAGTATATCGGAGGTTGCGGCTGCCGGATGCAGGAGGCGGGTAGACAAAGCAGATGTGAAAGTTGTCGTTAGGTGTAGACGGGTTTGTGGTGATATAATATAAGACTTTAAATCCTCGACACCTCCAAGACTTTCTGGCCACTCTACAACAATGTCAAATAGTTCACCGACTCTTAGTCGACCGAGTCTACCAACAGCAATGCGTTTCCAACTCTCTAAGTCTTCTTTCCTTCGTTTGATATCATCCTCTCCTACACCCGCCCCGGCATCTACTTCCATCGCCCCCTTCTTCCGGTTATCAAGGCTCTGACGACTAGCCCTGAAACTCTCCCGGGGGCTTAGTTTTTTAAGCCTAGCTGCCCAGCCTTCAGGAGAATTCACCGATTTGGAGGAAAATAAGACATCTAAAACTAATTGCCCAAGGACGTGCTCTACCCAGCGGTTCAAGTCGTCGCCAACTTTGGAAGGAGTTTCCCAAACTCCAGCAAAATGAGCGTTTATGTAGGTAGTCAGGAGAGTATTGATAACCTATATAGAAATATATTAGTATCTAATAATATCTAGTGGGCTCGTGACCGATCTTTACCTCTGCAAATACCCTCTCTCCTCTCCGGCCGCCGCCACCAACACCTAGCTTTTCCATGGCTGCCCAAATCTCCAGGACCTTCTTTCGAGCCTTTTCTCTCGGCTTTTCCTCTTTCCGCTTCTTCCTCTTTTCCTCAGCCTTTTCCTCAGCCCTCTGTCTATACACACCGAATTCATCAATTCCATCCATTTCTTTGGGGTTACCAATCGCGACCCCGTCATCATCGACAACGATATCTCCATCAAAGTCAGTTTCGGTAGCAAAGCTTTGCTGGCTTAACCTCACGCCGTGGTATACATCCTCATCTCCACTCATGCTCTCGTCCCCCGCCTCGTCGTCAATTACCGTGTCATCGTCGTCATCACCATCGCCATCTCCAGGCAAGCCCACTGCTGTCCCACACAACTCCAAAAAATTCTCGTAGACAAGCTTATTCCAAGCGGGATCGGGTAGTGAATAAGAAATAATAGAATTTAACGACCTAATGAACGCTTGGACCTTTGAGTCGTCGCTCTCGTCCCAGCTGTCCAGATTCCTCCGTGCCCTCCCTTTCTTCTTCTCTGGAATAATGTAGGCTCTCAAACGAAATAGATAAATGCTCTGGGCGGTAGTCAATCGGCCTAGTATTTCTTCCAACAAACGCGGACCGTCACTGTATTCCGTCGGAATCGATATCTCTGGACGAACATGAGCTAGGAAGTGCCTTCGGACTTCGCAAGTATACCATTCCAGGAGGCTTGTTTCAGGGGTTGCATCTTCCGCATGATGAATCGTTAGATATCGGATTGCTTCCACCACATCTCTCGTCGGGTCTTGGTGTGTTTGCACGTATTCTCTAAGGCTGCCTGGGAAGGGATCAACGGGGAAGGAGAGGTATGTTGTTGCCAAGTGCCACGCCCTAGACTCCTTGGCGAATATAGCTGCCGGACTGGGGGCAAGTGATACGGGGGCCGGAGAGAGTGTAACATTGGGGTGATGCCGGGTGTTATAGCCGTGGGAGAGGGTAGGCGTTTGTGGTGGCTGCGATGGTTGTGATGGTGGGGCCACAAATGAGGACGTAGGGGTGGCTAGAGGTGTGGGTAAGGTGGAGGATGCCGAAGGCGGGAACACAGATTCGAAGATTCGTTTTCGGCCTTGTGGATAGGGAATTGGATGCTGAGACAAAAAAGTTGCCATGTTTGTTGGTTGTTTGCTTGAATTGGGAAAGTAGGTCGTTGTAGAAGTCGCGATGCGGGGGGACGCGTTGTTAATGTTCCGTGAACTCGTGATTTCGAGAACCCTAACCCTGCAACCCCACTCCAAGTATCATAGCTTATGGGTGGCTCTTATCGGAGCCAATGCGTGTTTGAACGGGTCAACTTTCCGATATCGTGTGCTGGCAGCAAACCTTTCGGATGCCATTTGCCATGCGAAAAGTGAAACACTTGCGCAGAATTGCCCCGCCTTTGGTCCTTTCTAAAACGCCGAAGGAAAAAAATTCATGAATAAACTCAAAGCAGCAAGAGCAAGTGTAGCGAATCATCCGATTTTTAGTTTTTTTCACTGCTAGAAAAGATTTCATGTGTCTGTCTGGCCTCACCTAGAAGTGGTGTGTTTTGGGTGGCAGGTTGAGCCAGGAAAAACACTAAAACCCTTTACCTAGGGACCCTGTTCATCTCTAAGAGTTGTATCATAGGAAAAAATTATAAAGCATCCGAAGGCCCCGGGCCATCCGCAAGCCCTCCCGCGATCCCTCCCAAAAATTATTCGGGCTATTTGAGAAACAGGGAGGCTGCTGATAGTCTGTAAATATATTGCCCCTCGCCACCGTACAAAACCTGTTAGGTTGGATAGTAATTGATATCATATACTTATCCCAGATGTACTTAACCAGCGTCCTTTATGCTGCGGCCTAAGATGATACCGAAAGATATGCACAATAATGTAACTTATGGTATTGAAAAGGTTTAGCCCTCACAATTTCACAGTTCAAAATACTTACACTCAACACATACAGTATGATACCGGCAGGCGAATTATCCATGGTATCATAATTGTCAAAGACTCTATATTCCCTCACTTCCTTTAAAGAGCTAAGAGAAGGAAAAGGAATCACCTCACTCGCTCTCCTGTTACTGATTTGCCACCATAGCAGCAGTATAGACATCAATCTGCCCCATGATGTCCCTGTGCCTTGGCTCCCATCCTAAATAAGTCCTAGCCCGGTCACTACTAGTGTTGAACTGGGTGAGAATCGCCTGCTCAAGCCTTCCTTCCGGATTTCGATAAATGATAGCTCCCGTGAACCCCATATGCTTCGCTGCAGCCTCAATGATATCCGTGTAGGATTCGTGTTGAGCTGTGATATCGAAGACAGGGTAAGACAAAGCCCCCACATACGATATCTGCATAATCAGTAACCTCCAAATTTGAAATAAATAAATATAAATAAAACAAAGAGTTACCTACCTTTTCTACAACTTTAAGCGTAAAATCAGCTACATCGTCTTTATGTATCACCGGGAACTCGACTTTTCTCCCCAGAACCTTCACCTCAGAAGCGCCTCCTTTAACCGCTGCAGCTATCGGGGCTAGAACCATCGAAAGAAGACTGCCACTACCGCCATAAACCATCGTCGGCCTGATGACCACAGCATCCAAAACATCGCTGAAACTCAACAATTCGTTCTCCACGGCCGGTCTCCAGGCTACCATCTCAAAAGGAGTTGGAGCAGTCAGCTCATTCACGATATCCCTCGCATCCGGCTGGTCTCCGTGAACCCAGGATCCGGAGAATAAAACGAAGCCAAGCTTTGGTCCTCGCTTAAGTCCTTTCAAACGCGCTGCTCCCAATCTTTTAGCTTCCGTGAGCACTTTGCTCACATCTTGGTGGACATTAGACGTATCAATAATCACGTCTATCCCCTCGGACTCAATTACAGAGGTCCATGAGGAAGGCTGAAAGATATCGCCGATAACTGGAGTGATCTCATTCTTGGCTAAGTCGAGGCCCTTGGCAGGGTTGCGGACAAGACCATAGACCCGATGGCCATTGCGACGAAGGGCAAGAGCGACCGCGACTAGGAGCAGTAAGTTAGATATAACACTTATAAGAAAAGTATCAGCGCACAGGAAGAAAACTCACAGCCAATGAAGCCAGACGCTCCGAGAATGAAAACTTTAACCATTTTAGCAAATTTGTTGGATTATTAGGGTTGTCGGAACGGGAAATAACGTGGAAGGAGAATACGTGAATTTAATTCAGAGAGGATGTAACAGATAGAGAGGGGTCAAACACCATTCTGCTGTATGCACCTCCTATGTTATTAATCCCTGTGTTGTTAACCACCACTAATTGCTCTGATACCCCACACCAAGCTCCTATTACTTGGCACTAGTTTCTCCCCCGGTTCAGGTCTAGTAAGTCACGGCGTTATCCCGCAGAAAGAATTCCCCGCCGAGACACCTAACTAACTCTAAATTGGTTGTACCTACCTTCCGGCATTCAGGGCGGACGGTGGATCGCGAATTGCTCAGAGCAAGTGTTTAGAGATATTAACACTAGCGGAAAAAAAGGCCCCTACCGCCTGTGTACGAGTACAGTACCTTGCGAGGGCAACTTGCGGGGGTTTGCGGGGTAACACAGAGTTTGGGCATAAATTCTCACTCGGAGACACAGTTGGTGTAACGTCATACAGATGCACCCAGAGAGTTATTTTGCAGTGTCACGCCGATAAGAGAGTGCTCTTTTTTGCGTTTAGGTAGGAGAGTCAAGGCTTTGTTTGAGATCTCGTCGCACAGCACAGTACGGGATCATCCACCAGCACCGAATTTAAGTCGGATCCAGCCAAGCCAGAGACTATAAAATCTGCAAGCTACTGCATCATAATTTCCCTTTCCGCGGGGGAATCGTAGTATTGTGGCTTTAAAAATGTCTGATAGTCTGAGTGAGGCTGAAGGAAACATTCCTTCATGTTCGAGCTAGAACGTAGTATCATAATATTATTATAGTCAAACTGAAAAAATAAGAGGGAACAAAGCTTAGTGGGTGAGGTTCTGTCCTAAAGACAAGCCCATACCCCAAAAACCAACCTTCTTTTGGGAAACTCATTAAAATTTCTGGGGCCTTTACTGGACTAGGTTAAACCCGACCCGGGCACTGTGTAAGAATCTGATGAGTGTGATCATGCATCAAGCTCACTTAAATTGTTAAGAGCCTCTAAATTCTGAATCATTGTACTGTACAATCTTAAATAATTGAGCTATGAACTATTATATGTCATTCAAGTTCCCCCCTCCAGTATCATAGTGTATAGTAATTCTTTGCTTTCCTCTCATATCATACTTGGAAAAAGTGAGCTCAACTATACCATTTACGGGCCCAGAAAATGATTAGGTCTTAAGATAGCCTAATAGTATGCTGAAAGAATAAA
>Ga0307510_10011353_pt1 | contig 10579 bp, 10 predicted proteins | sample 12_EM_MG_FD_207224 | JGI IMG/M metagenome (GOLD analysis project Ga0307510, IMG submission 207224) | Populus trichocarpa ectomycorrhiza microbial communities from riparian zone in the Pacific Northwest, United States - 12_EM | ecosystem: Host-associated > Plants > Roots > Unclassified | place...
CAGTTCCTTGTCAAACATGGTGCAGATGTTACCGCCCAGAACAAGGACGGGCGGACTCCTTTGCATTTTGCGTCGCGAGAGGGACATGTTGAGATCGCGCGGTTCCTTGTCGAGCACGGCGCCGATGCGTCAGCCCAGAGCAAAGATGGGCAGACTCCTTTGTATTTGGCGTCGCAAAAAGGACATGTGGAAGGCATGCAGTTTCTTCACGTCAAGCCGTGAGTTGCATATCTCCTCGTTGAGCGCGGCGTGGGCACATGATCCCATTTCCTTACAATCCGTATCGGACAGTGCGACGGACCCCGGCGCACCACGACACCTTTTGGCCTCCCCCTTCAAGCTTCTCAAACGCCACAGCGCAAGTTGAAACTGTTCGCTATTTCCAGTTAACCGTTCAAAACCATATTCTTCTATTTTCTTGCCAACCCATATTTTTGCTGGACTATGACCTCATTTATGAGACCATCGTTACTTCATTCGCTCGACTTGCATTATTTCCCCCATCGTATTTTACAATACCTGTATTACGTTGTCAACAACGCCCTAATTGACTCAGCTTATTCGTCTTTACCCATTACTGCTTTGCCGCTGACCCATCACAACCGTTAGGCTTTGACTCGCCTTTCTCTTTTCACACAACCATCTCCGAGTCCCAAGGACTGTTATTTGTGCCCCGTCACATTCTGCTTGGGACCTAGACTACAAGCGCATTTGCATGTGTGAACGTGAGTAATCTGCTGACTCTAGAACAAATCCATTAGCATCGTTCTCGAAAGGCGTCTTGTGCGCTTCCTAGGATCCCCCTCCCTTTCTGACGTTTTGATCGAGGTACGGCCTTCGCATCGTCACGTCAGAGTTGAGACAGGAAGTCTACCCCCGGTCTCTTGTTCGAGCTATTGGTCTCGCCTCCTGAAACAATTTCGTCATAGGCGGGATGGCGCTTACTCGCGGTCTAAACACCGTGATATTGTGCTGACACGTATTGGACAGTCAACATTGATATCATGAGTTGTCCCGGGCCACCGAGTCGGCAATCGGCCTGTGTGTACCAATGTAGTAAGTATAACGATGTGATCGCTTGGAAGATGAACGTGGGCATCCTCTTTGCCTTCTCACGGATCAAAGGCGAGATTTACCTCAGTTGGTGTTGTATCCCCCGTTCCCTAATCAACCCTAATCAACGAGGCAAACTCGAACGAGATTAATGCAAAATAAAAAATCGGCAATTTTATTCTTCCTTGAGGCAGCGGGGCCAGGCTGGCATGCAGAAATGTGGGGATGCCAAATCGATCAGTATACCAGTGTCCACGTACGGGAAGAACTATTCTGTCTATATTGGCAACAAGCAAATGATACAAGGGACTGAGTGCTCAGGGGGTGGTCCAAGTCGGCGATAGTTTGATCAGTATCCCCAGTGAGGTGAATCCGAGTGGTCGCGCTGACGAACCCTAAGTCCCGCCGCATGTTCTAAATCAAATAGCAGGTTGCAACGTCAACGCTTGTCGCTTGTTAAAGTTCTCTATTATTCCTTACATCAGTTGGAGGCAGCGCGCTGGCGGGCGAGCTGTGGATGCACTTGCCGCAATGCGCTGTTCGAATCCAGATTTCTGGCATAAGCGCACTTGAGTCTGCGCCGCCAGATTTAGCGGAATGGAGACATGGGGAAACAGAGGAAACAGATCGAGTTGTTGCGTCTGTCTCAAAAGGGGTCGGCTCCACCCGAGAGCCACCTCGGCCCCCGCAGCTATTACGTAGCCCGCCCTTCGCCGGTGTGTGTTACATCTACTGTGCAGTTCATTTTGTAAAAGCCACCAACCCTTAGTCGTCCAAGCACGTCCAAGGGACGGCATCTCATGCGAGGCTCGGATCAACGAGCGCTCTCGAAGAACCCCATTTTTTTTTCGAGTGTTGCTGTAGATGACAGGACGGTACACTAAGTAGATAAGTACAGTTTAGTGGCGTAAAAGGTATCAGCGTTTTGCGCAGATGGGCCAAGGAAAGACATTTTTACTGACCCCGCTAGTCGTGTGGTGTCGAGTGACCAGATATGGGACACGGTATGGAGACGACCTGGGATGGAAGTAAAATCGCAAAGATCCCTCCATATCTGTAACCACAGCACGTTTTCCCTTTCAAAAAAAAATCAGGCAGCATATCTATGTACACAATGGGTGTTTCAATTATGAAGTCACCAGAAGGAGAAGCACAAGTAAGAAAATCAGAGAACGCAACTTCCAACAGTGCTCGCTTTTTCCCCGTCTTGGCTTACAGCCTCATGAACGCGCGGCAAGAAGTCAGAAGACTTTCACTGTCCGCTCACTCGGCAGAATGCGAGATGCAAAATTTTTGACCACGGCACATGATGCATGATGATTGATCTGCGACAGCACCCTAGTCAATCGAGAATACGCCCCTTCTCCTGGGGGCATATTTCATATATAGCGCCATGGGGAGAGGATTTAAATGACCCATACTATCGACTTTCGAGGGGCGAAAAAAGACATGTTGTATATCCATCCCGTCATCCCAAACCCCGTGATAGGACAGGCCTGAGTATGAACCATTCGTCCGTCTGTAATCGTCCATTTCAAAATCATGCCAGGGCCATCCCGGCTTTGCAAAGCCGTCGAGGGCGCTGTGCTTGTCCTCCCTTGGACATCCAATGCACGGATACCGTACCTGGAGGACCGGTGACTTTTTAACATTGCGAAGTTGTGCCTTGGCCGGCGCGTCTAAACATACAATATATGACTTGGCTGCTGTAGTGATTGACTTCCGGGCCACATCCACCTTCCCTCCCCGTTAACAATGCCGCCATACACTGCGTCAGATCAAGGTGAGGCCTCCCTTCGTTTCTTGGTCAGTCTCAAACTGACACAAACCTGTTCGACACTGGTACCAGGCGTAATATTGATTGCTACCTCGTGTGGGCCCCTTAAAACGCCCAGATATGACCCACCATTGATCCCCTGAACAGTGAATGTTGGCCTCTTCGGGTTGGTAAGCCAACAATTTTATTCTTATTGGATCCTCGGTGTGTGGAGTTGTATTACTTCTTTACTTCCAACGATGACGGTCTCGGTAGGCTTCAAGGACCCATTACGTTTGAGGTCGGCACTACCATCTTGTAATATCCAGCCACTCACACTTCTACACAGACTTTTCGTCGTTGCCCAATTTGTCTTTGTTGCCTTCCAAAGTTTGCTGTTCGCTCTCACTCCCATACCTTGGCGTGAAGTATACTCGGTTCACCCGTGTGGTTATCAGCAGGTGGCATATGGCGTGGAAGGTATTGTGAGTTTTCTCCCTTCTCCCCAATTCAAGGTGGCGATGCGATGCTCATCGGTCTTATAGCGTTATATTCCCCAGTATTGCAATGACTGGCATCAGTCCGTTCTATGTTCTATACACGTTTTCAACCGTCGCTGACACACATTCAAGCGCCGCCGTCGCCAAGGACGCTATGGCAGGGGCCTATAAATTCGGTATGTCAACTACTCATCATCGTAACGGCGAATATATTCCTCGCATCTCGGTCAGTTGATATTCAAGTTTGATCGACCCGTTCGCACTAAATACATACTCACCGATTTTTTTTAGTATTTACGGGCTGACCAAGAGTCGCTTGCAATTTTGTTCGGTCATCGCACTCTCCGCTGTTGCTTTTGCGCTCGGAATGGTCACTGATGTAATGAATTGGAAGACGAATGCATATGAGTGTTTTCATCAAGCCTTCACGCCTTTGTTGACAATGCCTGCAGTTTACAGACTCTGCGAGGAAATTTATCGATCGCTTGGCATGCTATCCAAGCTGCGGTCGAGTGCCTTATCACCTGTACGTCGTTTCGATCATGATCGTTTCCCGACGATTTACAGACCCATCCCCCCTCTCTGCACAGTTTTACTTTCTCGCGTGCTCCTCAAGGCCCGTAGTGGCATGCGCCAGTCAGACTCCACGATAAATTACATTGTTCGCAACATTACCCAAACGGGCTTTCTGGCCACAGCCTGGGCCCTTGCAGCGTTGGCAACATGGTTCCTTATACCAAAGAACACGGCCTACCGTATTTTCGACGTAACCTCTGGCACGATATACACGCATGTGAGCTTGTTCCTTTCCTTGTTCCACCTGTCCCATCTGAACGGGGGTAACATTTTTAGGCCATGTTCGAGACCCTTCTGTCCCGCATCCGGCTACGTGAGCGCATGAAACTACCAAGCTATATCCACCTAGGTTTGCAGGTGTGTCATCGTCATTTTTTTTTTTCATTTGACAACCCTCAATATGTCCTCTGTACTGTACTGATGGACCGGAAACTAGCGGTCACAGGGAGGGCGGATGGGATCATCTCAAACCTCCGGACAGCCTAGTAGCCCCACCTCCATTCCGGGTGTGGATGGCCTCTCTTCTGCCCCACTCAATGCGTCTGGGCTCGAGTCTGGATCAATCCCCGCTAGCAAGGTCGACGTCATTGAATTGGAGACCTTGAGGTAGTTGGGAAGTCTCCACATTATCATCAAAGGGACACCAAACCAAGCGAGGCTCTGCCCCAATGCTAGGAGCGGTGGCCTGGGGAATGCAGTGTCCTCGGCCTTACAGTACTCTATCGGGCCGTTGTTTCATGGGATACTTTTCCCGACATCAGAGGGACCATGGGAATACCTTGATGTCGCTCTTGTGAGGATTATTGGTACTATAGTTGGTTAATCCGCGCTGTCCGGTAATGCCAAAAGCATGGACATGGTGTGGTGTAAGGTGGCCACAGTCGTTGACCGTGAAACCGCTTGCAAATGGGGGTATTGGTGACACCGAGACGATCCCCGCAAGTTCTATACCTTGCCTTGTGTCCTTGTCTGCTCCGGTTGTCCTCGTTCTCGCGCCCTGTCTAGATCCCTCAAACCTGTGCCTTGTCATCGCCTCTGCCACGCGTCGACTCCCATTGTCCTTTTCTCCTCTGCCCTCGTCGACATTCCATCTGTCAAGATACCCACTCTGATGCACTGGACCCCTCGTCTCCAAGTCCCAAGCGATCTCAACATCAAACTCGTCTTGTTTCCACTGAGGGTGTTTGCTTGTGCATGTCTGATGTTCTCGTTTCCCCCATTGTTCTCTCTAAACGGCCTTTCTACTATACTCTTTTTTGACCTTATTTCCTCCTAGATTACCGGCCGTTGTGGCCTTGTGCTTCCCCTTTGTGGCTCCCCGTTCTCCTTTTCTGTCTCAACACCTTGTCCTGTGCTCCCTCCTGCATGTTCTCACCATCGCCTTCGTCCCTTCCTCCTCCCTATGTCTTTCATCTTGTCTGTCAACTCCTTCCCCCTGTGCTCTGCCTTTCTTGTAGACTTACATTTTGTTTCGATGTTCTTGGACGGCCTCTTACTGTACAGCCAGCCTCTCATGTATTTAAACTGTCTTGCTCGACTTGTTGCTGATTATCGAAGTTTCCCCACATCTCACTCTCTCACTCCCTTCGCGTGCCTTCAAGTTCTCTTCGCCCCTCAAGTCCTAATGCCAATTCAGTGCCGCCAAGCAAATCCGCGTTCACCTTGTTTACAAAGATCCTCCTTGGTTCGCCTATCTTACCTTGTCTTGTCTCGATTCTTCCTTCCTTGATCATCCCTGCATCCCTCATGCGTGATCTCATCCTTATCGGATCGATCATTGGGTTGCTCTTCTACAACTCCTCTACATCTATTGACCCATGTCTGCCTCGCTACTCACTGCAAGATCCTTCATCCATACTATCTTATCTTGCTTCATCTGGCTGCCCCAGTGAGGCAGATTTAGGGTTTTTGATCTCTTGTTCCTAGTCTTTGATTCCTTTGTTCTTGGTTGCTATCGGCAACCCCTTTTATGAGCAAGCCCTACAGGGACCCAGCCACCAGAAAGTTCACCAAGAAACCTGCCAACCCCTCAGTACTGCTCACTCCTAGCGCCGCCAGCACCTCATCTTGCCTTCCTCTCGTTTTTCCTACACCGTGTTCACACCCTATTCCCGGCTCTTTTGAATCGCCAGCTTCCCCCGATCACACATCCGACGCATCCGACACCGAATCTTCGAGATCACCCAGCAAATTAACATCCTTCACCACCTTCCTTGATGCCTTACAGCATGCGCGATCTCTTTCGCCCAATCCTCCGTCACCAGAATCTCCGATCCCCTCTGTCCGCTTAGTTCCCCTTGACGACACCAAAACATCGGTCCCTGTCTCTTGCTCCATTGTAGACTCGCTTAGTTGTCTTGCTGCCCAAGAACCTCAGGAACCCTCGCCTATGTTTGCGTACACACAGCCCTCGTCTGCCTCCCCATCTTCTGCCACTCCTAGCTTAGTCTCCTCAGTCTCAGCCTCTCAGCTCTCGTCCCCTGCACTCACTCCCCAGACATCTTCGCCTACTCCTGCCTTCACACTGCTCTCAACATTGCGCCCCCCTCATTTCCAGTCGCAGCCTGTCCCGCCTCCACCTGCTCTTGCCATTGCGGCTCCGCTCGCCAACAGCCAGCAGCCACCCGCAGTCCCAAACCCGCCGCCAGCCATCTTCACTCCTCAGCTAGCTCAACTTGCGCCTCAGCTTCTCGCTCAACCACTAGCCCCTCCTCCGCTCGCGCCTGCTGCCCTGCCTGCACTCGCACCTGCTCCTCAACCACTGTTTAACGCTGCACCTCCCGCACCTCTTGCTCCACCCACTATGGCTAACAATGCTACTGGTCTTGCCGCTATGCCAGGACCACGCTCGGCCGACGCGCCCTTCTTCTCAAAATCTTCAAACATCTCCTTCACTGACTTTATGCACAAATACCATGCACTGGCCACCGCTAATGGCCTTACCGATGCAGAGAAGGTCAAAACAATCCTCAGATATGTCTCTTCAGACCTGCAGAAGTTCTGGAAGTCTGTTAATGGCTACACAACCAGTGACTGGGCAGCGTTCTCCACGGCTTTGGAAGCCATGTACCCGGACACCTCCGCTGCCACTCGTCTTACCAAGAAGGCGCTCCAAGACCTCCTTTACAACACTTCGCGGTCTTGCATGACCGACAAAGAGGATGTGATGGACTACTATCGAGAGTTCTTAGAGCTAACTAACCCCCTTCGCACAGTGCAGCAACTCTCCGAAGAAGATCGTGACGCAAAGTTCTTCAAGGGTTTCCACCACAACGACAGGGAAATCCTGTCAGGCCGTCTCTTCTCTATGAAGCCTAACCATCCACAGGACAAGCCCTATGAGCTAGGTGGTGTCTTCAAGGCTGCCCAAAGTTACTTTTCAAACGCACAATTCTACTGACCCGTACAACAAGGCCTCAGGAGCGACAACTACAACTACGATTCCGACTTCGACTACGAGCCGTGAGCCTCATGCCGTGGTTGCGAAACTCAACTCAACCAAGAAAACCACAACCACAGGTACTGCGACCCCTGCAGAAGCCTCGATGACTACGACCCCCACCGTGAAGACTGCCGGCAGCGCGACAGAGACCGCGAACAAGAGCGCAGACCTCAATGTGACCAACTACTGCAGGACCAAGACCCTCACTGAAACCTGTGAAGGCGCGATACCAATCGCGACTGCAGCCCCAACTACCCCCGCGACTACAGCCCTTGATGTGGCTCGCCTCCGCCCACCACTCAAACCAGGGTCGTACGCTTCAAGCCGCAGGACGAAGATCGGGAGATGGAGGACCTGCTAAGCAAAATGCATGGTCTTAACATTCGTGAAGCTAACTATGCCGTATTACATGCGCAGCTCCGCCGCCGTTGGCCCAATATTGCCGACGACTACCCAAAGCCCAAGCTCCCTTCAACAGCCCCGCCTCCCGCCACTTACGCGTACCAAGCCCCACCACCAACTAATGCCAGTGCCACGCAGCAGTGGCCTTGCACCCCAGCCTCAACAGCCATGACTCCTCAAAACGACGCCCCCGACTCTTTCTTCCGATCCCGCCCCTGTGCTGAAGGATGCGCCTTCTGCAACCAGAACGGCCACCATGTCTGTGAATGCAGCTTTGCTGAAGAATATGTCCGCGCCAGCCATGCAATTATCCGCACCGGCCAGATCCACTTGCCCAACAGTGACCCCATACCCAACAATGGCACACAACGCGGGCTCAAGTCCAGCATCAACGCCTGGCACGCTGCTCGCACAGCCACCGCGTCTGCCCCACCGCCCGCTCCTCCTGCGCTTCGTGATCCGCCCCCTCATCCTACCACCATTAGCCGTTTTGAGGAGATCACTGACTCATTCATGCTTCAGGTGTCGACCACACCCGACCGCAGGCACCTCAGCAACAGCAACAGCAACGCTGGCACCGACCCAGACATGCCCGGGCTCACCCCCAAGTCTGACTATGACACTGACTCCAACTTCAGCAACAAGTTTGACGAAGACCGGCCTGACATTTTCCATGTCTTTGCCGCCGAGAAGAAGAAGTGCACCAACAAGCCTTGCCGACTCCCCAAAGCCTCAGTGCTGAAGGCACCAAAACCACCACCCTTAGGCTCTGCGCTGCAAGTCCAACACAAAACCATGCCACAACCCGACTCACACAAGGCGCCACCTCAGTACCAATACCAGTGCAACACGGAAGACCAGAAGCTCATCGACAAGCTAGTTACTTGGCTCTGGCAAGGCAACCTCGCGCACATCACCCCAGCACACCTTTACGCCACAAGTCCCTCGGTCCGCAAGGAGATCTCGGAGCGGCTCCGCATCTGCCGCGTTGAAGTCACCTTGTACAAGGAACCCTCAGACCACCTGCCTCTTGCCGCTAAGCCCTCCTCCTGTTTCGGAACCATCCTAATGCACCTCCCAGAACCCACCTACTCTCTTCCACTACAGGAGATCGACGTCGCATTTGGCAATGGCAGCACGGAGCCCGGTCTTCTAGACCCAGGCTCCCAAATTGTGGTGATCTGCAAGGACTGTTGGGAACTCACTACTTTATGGGTAGTGAGACTCGACGATGGCACAGAGTTGAAGGTGACTGATCCAAAGGAGCAGCAAAGAGATGTTGAGGAGGAAGAGGCAGAAGGCGAGGAGAGGCGGGACTGAGTAGACTGTTGAAGACGAGGGGCGGGTTGCTGCTGACGATGAGGGAGCTTTGAAAGGCTCCAGTGTGGGGATTGACAAGAGAACAGTCTAAGGACTGTTCACCTAAATTCGTAGGTCTTATATACTAATACAGGGTGGTCTGTGCGCAGTTTAGGGTAGGTACAATTACAGGTAACGGGGGACTGCACAGTTGATGCACAGTAACTGCGGATTACATTATACATCTTGATTAGGGTCTAGCCCTATTGAGTCGCGTCTTCATTGATCGAGTCGCGTCATGTGTTCATTGATTGTTTAGTGGACGCGTCTTGTTGATCGTTCCCACAATCTGCCACGTGTTGATCAACGGGTTAGATGCGCGTCCAAAGCGCGTCTTGTCATGTGACATTGTTGATGACCAGTTCCTTGATAGGTCATGTGTTATCTTCCCAGGGTCATGGGGTCGTAGGTTCCCAGGGTCACGTGCTGATAAGTCACGTGATGTACGAGTGGCGAAGGGGTCACGTGATGAGTCACGTGTAGGGTCATGTGATATGTTCCCACGGTCACGTGGTGCTGAAGTTACGGGTTTGTAGCTGAGACTGGGGGGTGCAAGTACCGCTTGCGACAGTATCCCCTCTTTAGGATCTCCTTGCGCCTGCAAGGCTCGTATGCGTATCCCCTCTTTAGGGCGATTATGGGCGTGGAATTCGGTGACTAATTCTTTGGCGTGTGTTAGTTCTCCAGCTGGGATCCATGAGTTGTCTGCGTCTGTGTAGCCTTTCCAGTGGACGAAGTACTGTGTGCTCTTGTGATTTCGTGTGGGACATGCTGCTAGGACTTTGTCGATTTTGTAATGTCCTTCTTCTCCTCCAACGATTTCTGGAGGGGGTTGCTCGAAATTGGGTCCATGTGCTTGTGTTTCGTGGTAGGGTTTCAGCAATGAGTTGTGGAATACGGGGTGAACCCTCATGGTCTTGGGTAATTGCAGTTTGCAATTCGTAGGTGAAGCCCATATGACCTTGAAAGGTCCATATCGTCATGGAGCGAGTTTTGCTTTCGGGTGTGTGGTTTGTAGGTTGGTGGCTTCCAAGAGTACTAGGTCGTCTTTGTGGAATGTGTAGGATAGTTCTTCAGGTCCTCCGCTTCGCATTTCTTTAGCCGCGATCATGAGTGCTGCAGTGACTTCTTTGCGTATTTGCTCTAGGTATTGGATGCGGTCATCCACACTTTGTAGTCTGGTCTGTAGTTGCAAAGGTGGTTTAAAGGTTGGCTGAAAGCCATACCAGACTTCGAAGGGTGATCTATGGGTGCTGCGGTGCGGTCGTGCGTTGTGTGCGAATTCAATAATGGGGAGGAGTGTGGTCCAATTGTCTTGTTGGAAGTTTCCACAGATACGAAGGTATTGTTCGATAACTTGGTTAACTCGTTCTGACTCTCCGTCAGTTTGAGGGTGAAACGCGGTGGACAATTTCTGCTTGATTCCGAGCTTTCTCCAGAGTTCTTGTGTTACTTGTGCAGCAAATTGTGGTCCTCGATCAGAGATGATCG
>Ga0307510_10011354_pt1 | contig 10579 bp, 10 predicted proteins | sample 12_EM_MG_FD_207224 | JGI IMG/M metagenome (GOLD analysis project Ga0307510, IMG submission 207224) | Populus trichocarpa ectomycorrhiza microbial communities from riparian zone in the Pacific Northwest, United States - 12_EM | ecosystem: Host-associated > Plants > Roots > Unclassified | place...
TACAGCTCGCACGTGCTCGCGAAATTGCACGTGCGCCTGTCTTCAAGAAATCCGGAAACCCTCGGTCTCCTATAAATCTCGTAGGCGCCGAACTGGATGCGCTCATCAAGGACCTATTCCAGTTGTCCACGCCGGACACAACTAGCGAGCGTCCTCTCACCCCGCATACACCTACTGGACGCGGTACTCCAACTGGTCCAAATGGTCGTAGCACGCCTCAGATCAGCATCCAGACAAATGGGACGGGTTCTCCCGCCTCCAACTCACATCGAGGTGGATCGGTGATGCGTGCCTATTCCTCCTTTTCATCTCATGCTGACTTGCCAGCGCAGGTACCAACGGGGTCAACGGCCACACAAATGGAATCTCCAATGGCTATGGCAGTGGCCGCCGCGGCAAGTAAAGCCGCCCCAACCCCACCGTCTGGGTCGCGGCCTACTCAAGATACGGGAGCTGTGCAGCGCGCGCGCGAAGGAACTGGGAGCGTGGCGGGGGTGCCGAGTGGTCCGGAACCAAAAGGGAAGGAAGCTGCAGCAGCGGAGGCGAGTCTGGATTCTGTTATGCACTTGGACGTCAGTAAACGAGATTCTTCTATGAAAAAGGTTGTTTCGGATGGACATCGATCTGAGCATGTGGTTGCACAAGCAAGAGCTGACGTTATAGAATCGAAGGCGACCGCCGGGGCGCAGGGCGCCGCGTCGACTTCGAAGAGTGTTTCGAACGACAAAAAAGGCCAGGGGCCTGCGAGGAAGAGTGAGGCAGCGGAGCAGGGCTCTGGCACCGTGCGCCCGGAGCGTACACGCGCTCAAAGTGAGCAAGTAGCGGCTACCACGTCTACGCAGGAAACGCGTTCTGAGCGCTCCCGTTCGCGGACAGCAGAGCCGACCAAGAAAGAGCAACTGCAGATCAACACGACGGTCTCTGGTTCCGAGCATCCCAGACGCGACAGCACCCCCACCCCGACTCGCGAATCATCTTCCTTCTCCGACGCAGACACCCACACTCACCACCCCGTTCAACACAAGAAGCAAAGCTCCTCTACCACCACCCCTGCCACGACCAGCAAATTGTTCGGCTTCATGTCCAGCTTCATAGGGGGCGGCGGAGACCCCGGCTACGAGTCATCTTCGCGCGAATCGGAGGACGACACGCCCATGGTTGGCGCGTGGCAGTCCAAGTCCCGCCAGGAGAAAGCTGAGGACGAAGTCAGGGCGAAGGCACAGGAGGCAACGAGGCTCCGTCTAGACGCTGAAGCCAAGGAGCGCGCCGAGGCTGAGGAGAAAGCGCGCCAGGATGCGGAGAATGCTCGCCTGGAGGCAGAGGAGAAGTCGCGCCAGGATGCGGAGACGGCTCGCCTGGAGGCTGAGGAGAAGTCGCGCCAGGATGCAGAGACGGCTCGCCTGGAGGCTGAGGAGAAGACACGCAAGGACGCAGAGGAGTCTCGCCTGGAGGCGGAGAAGGCACGCAAGGACGCAGAGGAGAAGGCTCGCTTGAAGGTAGAGGAGAAGACACGCAAGGATGCAGAGAAGGCAGCGAAGAAGGCAAAGAAGGCCGCTGCGGCGCTGGCGGCGGCGGCGAAGAAGAAGCGCGAAGCGGAGGCCAAAGTTGCGGAGGCCGAGGCTAAGCGTCAAGTTGAGGCCAAAGCTGCGGAGGCGGAGGCTCAGCGTCAAGTCGAGGCCGAAGCTGCGGAGGCGGAGGCGGAGGCTCAGCGTCAAGTCGAGGCCGAAGCTGCGGAGGCGGAGGCGGAGGCTCAGCGTCAAGTCGAGGCCGAAGCTGCAGAGGCGGAGGCGGAAGCTCAGCGTCAAGTCGAGGCCGAAGCTGCGGAGGCGGAGGCGGAGGCTCAGCGTCAAGTTGAGGCCGAAGCCGAGAAGATGAAGCGCGAGGCGGAGGCCAAGGCTGAGGAAGAGACCAAGGTCGCGAAGGAAAAACTCGAGGCCGAAGCCAAAGCGGAGGAGGCCAGGATCAAAGCCAAGGAGGACGCGGAGAACAAGGCGAAAGAAGAGGAAGAGGCCAAGACCAAGGAGGCAGCTGATCGCGAAGCAGAAGCAAAGGCGGCGGAGGAGGCGAAGGCGATCCCTGATGCTGAAGCAGAGGCAAAGGCAGTCGAGGAGGCAAAGGCGATCCCTGATGCTGAAGCAGAGGCAAAGGCAAAGGCGGCCGAGGAGGCGAAGGCGACTGCTGATGCTGAAGCAAAGGCTGCGGCTGAAAAAGCGGAGCAAGAAGCTGCTACCAGGGCTGCCACTGCCAAAGCGGAAGCCGCAGCGGAGGAAGAGGCGAAGAAAGGGAAAGCGAGAAGGAGAGCCGAGAAGCTGAGGGAGGCGGAGTTACGTGCAAAGGCGGCCGAGGAGAAAGTCGCAAAGCAGAGAGCTGCGGACAAAGCCCAGAAAGCTGCAAGGCTTGCTGCAAGTAGTCCTGTCTCCGGTCCATTAAGTTCACGGTCTCCCGGAGGCGGCTGGTTTAGCAAAGTGTCTCAGACTTTCTCAGCAATAGTCGCTCCTGGTCAGACAGATGAGCCGAGGTCACCATCGAGACCTGCTGCTACGGGCAGTGCAGAGCTGTTTTCGAGGCTCCAGATCGGTTCTCGCAACAATTCTTCTGTCATGCACCAATCGACCCCCAACCCCTCCCGTGATCCCCTTTCCTCACCCTCCGCAACATCGAGCACCGCGGCTAGATCGTCTGCTAGCGTCTTGTCATCGGAGGCCACTCTCGTATCAGAGGAAGTCAGTACAACCAAGGTCAAGCAGGAAGGTACGTAATTTTGGTTGATCCTGTTATTATTTCGCTGACAGTTCTCTAGGCGCTGAAGGCGAAGGCAAAGGTACTCAGGCTCAAATAGCGGCTGAGGCCCCAGCTGCCCCCTCAGCGGAGCAAGCGGGCGATAACAAGGCCCAACCAGCAGAGGCGATCGCAGATAAACAATCGACACCTGACATGGCAGAACCGACCCAGACTAGCGACGGTGCAACGCAATCTGCAGTTCCTGATGCCTCCGCCGAGCAGTCCACCAGCTCTGGCCCTATCTCAAGTGAGGCCGACAACACGCAAGCTCACGAATCCACACCTCCGAAAGCTACAGCTGACCCTGACGCTCCCAATGCGCCCGAAGCTCCTCTCACCCCTCCGGCAGATTCTTCTGCACCCCCACCTGTCCCTGTTAAAGACGCTGCGGCTGTCAACACGCCTAACCCTGCCTCACAGGAGACTTCGACTTCATCCCTTCAAAATACCGACCCAGCGGCCTTGGAAGCCGTAGACCCAGCCAAGGCGGGTGAGAATGTAGCACCATCGTCGGAGGAAGATGCAGCCGCAGCAGCAAACAGTGATAACCCGGACCCGGAAGCCGTCGCAAAAGACCCCACAGCTCAATCCGGTGGTGATGATAGCCACGCAACCGGTGAGGGATCTACCGCGACGCAGGGTGAGGGTGCGAAGTCGGAGAAGCAGCTACCCAAGCTTGCGTTGCCCGTGGACCGCGTCCGTCAGCTCAGCACTGCCACCGTAATGTCTTCCTCTAGTGGTGGTGAAACACCAGCCGACGAGGCCGGGTCGTCTGCAGTTGAGGCGGAGGAGGAAGGAGGGGGGGCCGCTGAGCCTAGCACTCCGGGCAGGGCGCCAAAGAAGAAGAGAAAGTCCAGGAAAAAGAAGGGTGAGAAGAACAGTCCGCGTCCAGCATCTGGCGCAACTGGGAATGATGTAGATAACCCGATCGAACAGGAAACTGAGCCCGTCACTTCCGATCCTGTCGATGTTCCTGGCGGGGAGGGTGATGGCGTACTCGTAGAGAAGGCAGGCAGCAGCGGGGAAGATTCGGCGGTGTTCGTGGATGCGCCTCAGGCAGAGCCCGAGGTTGAGAAGGCGGCCGACGCTACTGCCAGTGGCAGCGACGAGTGGGGCTCAGACTGGCAGTGACGAGTGGGGGGTGTTACACAATTGACGAGCTGTTCCGATTTGTCAGGATCGTGCGCCGCATTTTGTTTTGTTTTTTCTTGATTCATGTTCAGTATTCGTTTACTATATATTTTTCATTTCGTTTACTTGTTCTCAGTTGCCTTGGACTTCAGTATAGTGTGCGCTACGCTGCACGTCCTCACACTAGCTTGGTCATCCGCTCAATTGTATAATAACTCTCACGTACGCAAGATTCGAATGATTCCGTGATGCAAAAAAGTCAAACCCCTTAATCATACTACATGGAATGGACTGTTTGACTTGGTGGCGTGGTGACGTGTCCTCTGCCGTCTGCTCACCTCACAAAGTAATTGAACATGCCGATGCCGAAATGGTGACACCTTCAAGTTCATGGATGACAAGCCCGGCCACACCCCTTGTTGTGGGGCCGAACAATCGAAGCGTCAGTCACGTCAGCAGTAAGATTGGACATCAGCAATCTTCCAGTGATATATCATCCGTCCCTGCACCTGATTGACTCGTCAACTGCAGCCGCCGCAGCAAGCGATTTGTTTCAGTGGAAGAATTCAGAACGCCGCAGGAAGTTCATTTCCATAAGTCCATCCTTCTCTCTCCGTCCTTGAAAAAAAAATGAGAGAGAGAGAGAGCTTGATGCGGCCCCACGGTTTGAAGTCGGAAATCGAAAACGTAAGATGTCTGATACGGTGTTTCAGGTTTCAGAAAGAGATATCAGAGAAGTGCGGAGAGTGTGTCCGAAGGACGTGTATTAGACTTCGATCTCGACAGGTTTCGGTGTTGGAAGAGGGGCCCCAATCGCGTGGGCATCGACTTTGATGGGTGGTGACATCAGAGCAAAGTGTGCAAAGGGGGCACCTCACGACTCGGTGCAGGTGAGAGGCAAACGAGATGCTATATAGGAGCACTAGGCGAGGGGGTAAAATATTAAGTCCACCTTAAGTGGTGGCCGTGTACGTTAGTTAACACGTGCATGGGCTGTGCACCCGCCGCATCGTTGTGATGGATGAACCTGAAGTTCTCTGAACCTAGGTGTTCGGTTCGGGCATCGTGTTTCCTTATCAAGCAATCCGAGTATCGGGCGTGTACCGTGTGCGTCGACGGCATCATCTCGCATCGAGAACGGTGATGCGCTTTGTGCACTTCGGCTGCCCACCAATTGGTACGTTCACGGGGATTCCACGCGGTCGATTTGGGCCCTCTCGGTTGAGATTCCCACCACGCGCTTGGAGTGAACTGAGCCGATGCGAAGCATAGATACACAAAAGAAGGAAAATAATAGCAGACACTGTATTGTGTACGACGGGATGGCAAGTGTGCACAGACGTCGGTCTGCTTTACAGTTCGCGAAGTCTCCCTGCCATGAACGGCGCGCCAACGCTTGCCGATATAAGGTCCGTCTGGTTTCGCCGCGGAGGACACATCTACGTGATTATTGTTATCGGTCACCTGACAATGCATTTTTTTCCATGATACGATAGATGTTGAATGCAAGGATAATAAATGACTGGTTGGGATGCCGATGGCAAGTTTAAAGCCTCCCTTTGCGGGGTGCCTATGCCATCGTGGGGATCCTGATGGTACGTCACGGAATTTAAGGGCAATATATCCCGGTTAAGGATCTGGTGAATGCAGTTGCGAGATATCTGGAAGGAAGCGTGATCTGGGGCGAATATGACTTCCCAAGATGTCTGCATATGGAAGCATGAAAAAAAGGGCGTTACATACGCGCGAGCTACTGGCGCTAGCAGGTGAAAAGTGTGCAAGACGGACAGGAAGACAGACATGGGGAAACGATAGAAGCGACGGCGACAGGTCACGAGCGGTGTGTGACATCATCCGTGCGGTGCAGCTCACGTTGGACTATAGTGCCACGTGAAAGGGTCAGCCACGATACGTTGCAGTGCCAGTTGGCTGACATGCCGAGGAGGAGAGGGGGGTTCATCAACGTACCTCTTTCTATTTCTCTGCGTTCCAACTCTTCCTTCGCTTCACGTTCCGCCCCGCTTTCCTTCCTTCCAAAAATGACATCACGCCACCCAACGTTCTCTCCGGGGTGGGTGGCTTCGCCGACCGTTTCGGCGAGCCGGCGCAAGCGAGCGACCTCCGCATCAGAGACGGCTTCACCCGCACGGAGTCGAGCCGCGAGTTCGCCCAATATCGAAAGACGGGCAGAGAGATGCCGCCTGTCCGTGTCTGCGGTGCGGCGTTGCCAGAGAAGATGCACGGAGATAGAGCTGAAGGCGAGCGCGTAGATGAGTTCGGGGATGTAACGCGTGCGCGAGGAGGCCATGGGCATGTGTTAAATGGTAGTCTGCACGTTGGCTGTGGCAGTGCGAAGTTCGAAACCCCGAAACTGTTGAAAGAAAAAGTTTAGAGGTAATTTCAAAATGTCTGATATGAATGTTGGTATGATCTCAGACGGACCCTCAGACGGGGTGAGATCGAAGCACGCACGAGCACGAGATCCGCGGTTGGCGGTGCTCCCTCAGTCATACACGTGACCTTGATCGATCCATGTGCTCACTTTTCTTCGTATCTTGTATCTTCCTATCCAGCAACAACCTCTGGTACCCGCGGCTGGTTGGAAGTAATGACATTATGGTGACTGGGGTCATAGCGACAGCGACTTCTTGCTGTACATCGTAATATATGTATATACGTCTACGTCTTCTCCACGGCGAAAGGGCGACTGAGCGAAGCATCGCCCACGTGATTATCTTCTCACGCGCGCCACCACGCCAAAATTTATTGGCCCCGTTTTTTTTCTTTTCCGCCGCGCCACCCTTTGCAAGGCCCACGGTTGGGTCTACTTGTTGTGCCATCGATTTTTTTCACTTGAATGAAATTGTCAATCGAGTTCGCTTTCAATTTGGTGTGATGCAAAGTTTCGTACCCGAATTTTACCGTTCACTGGGACTGTTTGAAGGGAAAGAACGGAAGCAGAACGATCTAACGTACTAAGTTAGTACTCGCCCGGTTCCGGCGGTGGATGAAAAAAAGTATCTGATCGTGATCATGGATCCTGGAATTCTCCAATGTGGGGTCCTGGGGTGGGGTTCATAAGCCTACATATATTCGAGAATACCTTTCACAGCCGACTCACGCCAGACAGCTACGTAGTTATCGCACTCTCATTTCCCGTCGTTCGCACAGCCCTCCTTCCTGCCTGCTTCCCACCTCCATTTCCTGCAAACCACCATGACAACCTTGCAGCCAGACGCATTAGAGGAGGTGAATCGGCCCTAACCTCGTTCAGATCATCGTCCTCACCTGTCGCCCTCAGATCTTCCTCAAACTTGAAGAGGAGAGCGAGCGCCGGGCATTGGAAGCCGAAGATGCAGCGCATTCGCCTAACATACCTGACCTAGCCGTCGCTGCGCAGCGAGCAGCTCGAAGGAAGCATAAACATCGGGGGAGTGTCTCCATCTCGCGCTTTGGTCATGTAAGTGGCATGGCGACCTCTCTTCAGTCTAACGCACGCAGTATGCTGACAGCTCAACATTCGTACTCCCATTAGGTCGATGACCCTACGGAAGAAAACACGCTTGGCCCATCGCATACGCCGCCAGCCTTTGTCCGTGACATGACGGCGATTGCTCCTTTTTATGGGGCTCAATTACACGTGCGTCTTCATTCGCCGGTTTTGCCCGCCTGCTACCACTGCGTTGGGCTGACGTGGACTTTATATCGCGCAGAACCATAGCGTGGACTCGTTATGCGACGAGTCGTTGTTCCTTGACGACGCAGGTCATAGCGCGGAGAGCGAGCACGTCACCCAGGTGCATCGAATCGCAGGCCGGCGGTGTTTGCGGCTCTCCGTCGGGGGGATACTGCAGCGGACGTTGGCGCGTTCGCGGTCGAAGAACCGCATCTCGTCGAGTGACGTTGATACCAACGTCGTGATAGGCGTCGTTGTAGAAGAGGAGGATCACGTAGATGACCCAGAACCCCGACTGTCGGGTCAGGCCAAGGCGTATGTACACGCCCCTTCCATGCTAAGACCGCAATCGTCACGGATGACAATACCCGGGGCCGGGACAAGGGATAAGAACGGGAGTTGGAGAAGCAAAGCAGGAGAGCTCTTCAAGCGAAAGAACCGGCCACGAAGGAGCACCTTATGGACAATGACGCCCAGCCAACAATCCTACTTTTAGTGGCGCAGTGGGCGGTCCCTACTGAGCCGGGTGTTTCCCTTCCCTTTACCCATTCCCCTTTGGTCTTTTGGTCTTTTTGTGTCCTTTTCCCTTTAGCCTCATGCACAGCCCTACACTGCATGTCTCTTTACTTTTCATTCTACTACAATATCCTCAATACGGACTTACTGATATCGGATACCCAGCAATATGTCGCTGACAATAAACCGAAGATGGGGCTGAAACTTACATCTTCCTATTGTTATCGCACGATGCGGCCATTAGAACGGAGATAAAAAGTAATGTTATTGTGGGAGACGATCCCACGTTGGGTCGGTCGGCTTGGGTACCATATGATGACGCCCATTCCCCTTCCCCTGCCCGGCTGACTCTTTGACATGATAATTAACACGCCACGTAACTTGATCAAACTCGGTTCCTCCGCCGGTCAAGCAACCAAGTCTGCGCCCAGCGTCTCATTAGACCCGGACCCAATGGTCCAGGTCCATGAGGTTGTCTCGTATTACAATATATATATATATCCTATCTCGTCTCCCACTTCACCTCCCTCCAGGCCCACTTATTCCTTTGCTGCACGATCTACCCCTTCCTCTCCTTCCACTTCTACCCACCTCCTCCCCTCCATCCCTCCCTACCCTTTTGCGATCCATGTCGGTGGCCGATCGCCCAGCAGAATATGACCTTTTAGAGGGACACCTTGACCTCTCCAGTGAATTCAAACACGCGGCGCCACCGTACCTTCGACAAGCCCCCCCGACTTATAAATTGAGACCTGTGCGCTATTGTACCTCCAAAATCTCTATCGTCCCTACCGCTCATCATGATTTCGCCCTCTCAGCATCCTCGTGGACACCGGCTGCGCGCGAGCGCTGGTGAGCTCTCCCCCGGCGTCGGGCCGGAAGACGCAAGTAAGCTCCCCTCTTATCAGCGCCCATGTCAACACGAGACACTTATCGACATCCCTCGTAGGATTGTCGGGGTTTGACCTCGCCGAGAGCATATGGAGTCAAGACTCTGATTTGACCCTCGAAGATCTTCCCCTCGATTCGGATTCCGTCTCACATAGTAGCGCTTCCTCGCACTGGTCCGCTGCACCCTTGACGCCCCCAACAACGTCTCGTCACTTGCCCCCAGTGGAGCCTGCACTGGAACCAAGACCGTTATCTGTCCGGATTCCAGCGCAGGACGAAGTGAAACCTGATGAGCCTGGTTCCCCCGCGCCTGCTTATTCGCGAGATCCCTTGGAATTTGACCCTGCCCTACTCGCATCCCTTGACTCGCAACTTCGCTTGCGCCCATTTGAGGCGTTCGAAGACTTGTGCCGGTCATTCCTCCTTGATTCGGCGCCTATCGAAGCCGCACATATGTTACCGCCGCGGAGCGCCTCCCTTTCTCGCCACCGCCCCTCGGCGTCCAGTACGAACTTCACCGTCCACCCGACGTATTCCGAGTCCAGCATGGCAACCATGCACGCTCCACCACCACCCTTGCCGCCCCTTTCTCCATCACATCCCCCACCTGCATACCCTACTTCGAAACCTCTTCCGACGTTACCCCCACCCTCTCCGTTGCGATCAACGGCCCGGCAGCATACCCTGCCCTATTTTACCCCCAGTGCGCCACAGAACTCACTAGAGGCTTCGGCTGCTGAACCATCGGCCGTCCTAAATGATGACCTTCCCATCCCTGCTGATGCGACGTCGGGCAATACAGTTCAATTTTTCCCCCTGCGCCCGCCGATGCGGCCGCGGTCAAAAAGCGTGGGAGGCCAGAAAACCGTGAAGCGGCTGACATCCGCATTAGCACGGTTGCGCGGGCGCGAATAATGATTTTACCCCCCCTCTTCCCCATTGGTTTCTGGTAAAAACCACTTGACATCGCCAGAGGCCTGTGTCTTACATTTATCTGTACTCTACTCATATCATGCCCGAGTCCGTACCGTTTTGTCACGAACATTGGTCATGTCATTAATCTTCAGCCATCTTTCCAACACCTCATCAATGTTTCACGCATGCATTTTCTTTACCTTCCTTGTACGTTGATCCGCCCCCCCTGTTCCCTGGACTTGCTCTATGTGAATGGAGTCTTAATCGGGACCGCTCGCAGACAGGCTTTCATTGTCCCTCTCATATTTATTTGCTTCCCTGCACCTCATGCGATTTATTCGAATAAGTGTCAAATAAGTGTATGTCTGAAAAAAAAAGACATGCACGTCAAGCCTCCGTAACGTGAATTCTGGACCGTGTCAGACACGCCATATTTCACATGACAGCCCGTCATCAAGACAAACACTGCGTTGGCGGCTGGCACTGCACGATGGGCACGCTAGCATGTTTTGCCCCTTGAGGTATCCTAAAGGAACCGAGGCGCAATCTCAAATCCAAATCCAAACTAGTTTGCACAGCCCCTGCGGGGGCAAATTTGGACAGCCTAAACCTGAAACGGGTCGGTCGGATCGGGTTGACTTGAATTTGTCCCATGTAAATACTCGTACA
>Ga0307510_10011355_pt1 | contig 10578 bp, 15 predicted proteins | sample 12_EM_MG_FD_207224 | JGI IMG/M metagenome (GOLD analysis project Ga0307510, IMG submission 207224) | Populus trichocarpa ectomycorrhiza microbial communities from riparian zone in the Pacific Northwest, United States - 12_EM | ecosystem: Host-associated > Plants > Roots > Unclassified | place...
GTCAACTAAAATTTATAATCATCTTTATAAAGCGCTATAAAAAAAAAAAAAAAAAAAAAAAAAAAAAGAAGTTATGGCGCGATCTTGAGTGATAACTTTGACGATGCTTACCAGGGTAACAGCGCTGCCAATTATTGATGAGAAAGTGTATAGAACGTTAATGGTGGGTTTGATCCATGTTGTAAGCCTGCTCTCAGATTGAGCAAACCCGGGGATTTGCTCTTGCAGCACATTGAGGACATTGTTAGGGGAATTGCAGGATCCGAGCCTGCGAAGAAGTGGATCCGATGCGAGGTCCTTCCCTGTTTTCTTTTTATAGGCCCCTAAAGCATTGTCAAAGATGACTTGATAGTTTGCGCTTGACGAGGTCTGAGGAAGATTGTGGGACATAGTGGTGATATGGGAGGCTTGGGGACGATAGGCTAAGATGGTCTTTGGGAGAAGCGGACGAAGGGATGTTGCCTTGTATTCAGCTGGCATCCTGGACTTCGTGGGAGCTCTTGATATGGACGGATAAGGCAGTGAGTTAGGGCGGTCGATGCGAGCGATCATCGATCACTGGGCAGGGGGCAGAAATGGAAGCACCGTCGACGCTGCAAGGACAAGGGTTAGGGCATGTGATGAGTACATTTTTCGTTTTTATCGAAGTGTAATGCAGAACGGTGCCTGCGTGCCGAGTTCGGGGATGTGCCCCAGGTGACAGAGAGAGAGGGAGAGGGAGAGAGGCCACGTTCTCGAGTGCCTGAGAACGTGCAGGTGGGAACCGGGAGAAGCGTAGATGCCGGTGTGTTGGCGTCGAGTGTTGGCGCGTTGACGTGATGAGGCGGCGGCGACAGCGGAAGGCGATGGCGGTGACGAGCGGTGATGGCGGGAATGGACGAGGGCGAGGGCGAGGGCGAGCGAGGGCGAGGGCGAGGGCGAGGGCGAGCGAGGGCGAGGGCAAAGGGTACAGATGTGAGATGAGGCAAGGAGAATTGAAAGCAGAGAACGGAGAAATAAAGAAAAGATGGTCGTGGCGCAGCGGGCTTGCGAGTCGTTACACAGTCGGGAATCACACAGAAAGGAGGGGGATGAGGCCGCGGTTGCCTTCTATCCTGATCTGATATTGACAAAGCCAGACCAGGGTATTTATACTACAACGGCTACTCTATGCGCGAAGTAAGTAAGAAGAAAAAGAAAAGAAAACGAACGTTTGAGCCGGCGACAGGCTGTGCAGCGTCATATGGAAGTGGAAACAATGTTGAAATTTTACTAAATTGTCGCGAAGGGTGCGACATCAAGACAAGGCAGCAGGAGCGAGGAATGGTTCGGTGGTACTCGACGCCGACCTCTAAGTCTAATGGAGGAAACGAGAATGTAGAAAAAGTGAACTAAAATGAAAGAGGGAAAATACGCAACAAAGACCCGATTCCTTCTACTCCGAATCCTTCCTTATCGGTCCAGACCTCGGGACGGTCGGCGAGGGCAGCGCGCTGCGCATGCAATGAGGGGCGGTGTCATCTTCGGGTTTGTCGTTGGCCGGTCCGATATGGGCGATCCGAGTCTCTTCAGCCGAAGGGGCTTGGTGAGTGGCAAGCGGTGCGTCTTGACTAAATGTGGCCTGGGTCCGATTGGCTGACAACGAAGGCGGGAGGTGGGGAAAACGGAAGGATCGAGGGGACGAGGAGGAGCGGCGCGTGGGAAAGGCGAAAGGTTGACTTTGCATTGCTTGTGTCGCGTCGTCGGGCTTGGGCAACTTGGGAGTCGTCACGTGGTCGGAAATGGCCGATTCCGAGGCCACAGCATGTGCACGCTCTACAGAAGAGTTCGGCCGATTCAAAGGTCATCTCAAGTTAACTGGAATGAGCACAACGTAGTCACAGTAGACAACGAAAGCAGGTCTTGCGGTGGTCCGGAGACTCCGGGTTCCAGAGCCAGAGCGTTTGATATCCCGATTTGACAAATTCAGGTTCCGAGATCTGGGAGAGATTTCATCGATCGGGCGAATTCCTTTTTTTTCATGACCAGGTTTTTATTGGTATTACTGAGAGTGAGACGAGACCCTTGAGACGACACGTCCATGTTGAACCGTTTGTGCAAGGAAACCACTCTAGACCTCTTTTTCCATTGATAATTCTAATTCCATCTTCCCGCTCGTCCTCTCGTCTACATTACTCTCATTTAACCTCCCCGCCCTCTTTTACTCATGCTCCCAAACGATGAGAGCCTCGTTTCTCCTTCCAATACACTTGCCATCTCGTGGCCCACGCACACGCACACCCTTTCCCTCCCCCCCCTCTCCTTTACGGCTTCGCTTTCTCCTCGGGAACGCGGACCTGCTTCGGACTTGACCTTTCCCCAGAACGCATTACTGTAGCAGCGTGGGCTTTCCACCTGCAAATGCTGCAATACAGCACCCTTCTTCGAGCTTCAACGGGGTTCCCTATATTTCAGGACGAATGATTCCTGCCGACCGGGAACAACGCACGACCGGAAGAGCAGGGGCATCAGTGAGCAGACTGGTTTTGCAACTTCGAGTAGAGGATGGCATCTTGCTGTTGTTGACGAGGACGCTCGCCCTCGCGTATGTGCTGATGAAGGCGGGGCCGGAGTGGGCTCCAAGAGCCATAAGGACACGCTCAGAGAGAACACGTAGAGAGAGCACCTGGACCGATGGCTATTCATTGCACGATCCCGAGGCCACACAGCCATTATTCAAGCAAGTTAACAATGCACGACTCCCTTGGTTGTCAAGACGTCATCACGTGTTTAGAAGTTTGGTATCAGAAGACACGCCATGGTGCAGAAAGAATAGTCTGCAGGCTGCGGGAATCTCCTCTTCGAATTGGTCCTAACGAGGTCCCGTACCAGTTCTACATATTTGTGGTCCTCTGTCTTCGCACAGTACAAGAAAGGGTCTCTGCAGAAGGGATGTAACAATTGGGTCTCCCTGTCTTCATGAGCACCCAAAAACCATGATTGTTGACAATTTGGAAAGGTCGGTTGTTCTCTGAGACCCAGTGGACAAACTTGGCACTTCAACTTGTTTTCAGCTATCTGTCAAACAAGCATTCAAGCTGAGCATACCATGCTTTGATCTTGGTGTGCTGGTGGGTACTGTACAAGGGTGTTCCTTTGGGTACTTGCTCAAATGCTGCTGTTATTGACCCATTTTTTTTGGTGTTCAAGATTTTCAGTGCTGCTTCCATTACACTCCGGTTTTTGGTGGCATCAGCTGCATCAACTGCCTTATTGCCCCAGCACATTTTGGCATGGCACCACAAGTTACTGGTGGACCTGGAATCCCTTGTGTCCAGGTATCGATGAATGAAGTGTTTCTTGGATTGACATTGGCCTGCTGTGCATTCAAAGACATGCATCTTACAGTTCTCAACATACTGAATTATCAGGAAGGGCTTAAAAAAGGCATATATTGGTGCATCTCACTCCTTTTGAAGTCAAGCTAGTTGACCAATCAATCAGCAGAGGGCCAGAAGTTAACCAAGATAAGGCAGCACATACCCAACTCTACATCATCATCTTCTTCAGTGGACGCCCCCTCATCACTCTCCTCCTCACTGCTGTCCTCCACCTCAATCACCTGGGCTCTTTTGGAAGCCCTGTCATCACACCCCTCAACACTGCTGGTGGCCTGCCTTGGATCTGGTGTGGTGTGGATCGGATGAGTTGGCAGCGGCATCGAGGACAAGGTATGATTGTCCAATTTGTCCATGTCTGTGCTGGCACCACTGACTGTCATGCCAGTGGACACATTGTCCGTTTTTTTCTTTTTCCAGGCCAGCGGGTCACCATTCTCCAGCAAACACTCAGTGGCACAATGTTTGCAGGGGCCTAGGATGATGTTGGGATCAGAGAGATTGAGGAGGGCATCAGATTGCTCAAGTGGTGGCATGAGAGGATTGGGTACTCAGGACTCAGGGAGAAATGGTTGATGTTGTTGGGTCAGATGGGTCTAATGAAAAAACCCTGTGTTAAATATATATCCTGGACACTGAGGTGAGATTGTGAGTGCAGTACATGAGCTAGTGAGGGCAAATCCAGAGTCTAAACAGATTGAGGAAAGTCCAAGTCTGTTAGTGAAACCCTGGATGCAGCACTGCAAGCCAAGGCAAGAACCTGGGACTGTGAGACTGAGGGACTATTGGTGTTGACTGAGAGGACTTGAGACCAAGGGGAAACCAAAGACAAAGAGAAGAAGCACGATCATAAGATTGAACATGCAAGAGAGGGGCCCAAGGGAGTACATTCAAGCAAGCAAATACAGGTCCTTATATATGGGATAATATGGCTGTACTCTTCAGTGGTAGTCTGATAGCCATCAAACCTGTAAGTAGAGGTGAGATCACATCGAATGTAAGACTGTGTTTATGAACATTAGGCTCAAACTGGTGTAGCTTACCTCTGGTGAGTTCCAGTCTCCACCTACTAACATCCAATTGTAGGTCTGAGACCCGCAAGACCTAGCATCTGGGTCTGGGTCATTTGCAGGGTGGAATATCTTGACCCCGACCCTGACCTGACCATGACCCAGACCAAAACCCAATGGGTCTATGCGACCCATGACAATCCCTACTCACTGGTGCTGTCTGTGTCTGCCCTGCCAATAACCCATCCTTGCACCCCACTGATGCCAACATACTCTTGCACCCCCATTTCGATGTTGTTCATCCACCTCCAGATACATGCACACCACCCACCCCCAATGCCATGCAGGGTTCCAAGGCCGCTGCCATCTGCTTGTTTGGGTGTTTCACATAGGACACTTCACAGTTGGCATGAAACCGCAAGAGCTGGGCTTGGATTGAGTGGCTTATCAACAAGAAGATGCCAGAGAGGATGGCTGCGCTCATGGACACTATTGTGTTTGCTGTCAGTGTGGAATATGCAGACAGACTCAGTGAGCACCCCCTCTTTCATTTGACAATGTAATTTTGTCTGCCTCCTGTCTCATCTGGAAAAACCTCAATGGTAATACTTGCATAAAGTAACTGAAATGTACTATAAATTGTAGTAAATGACATATTTTGAACCAAATGTGCATTTTAGACTGGTTGAACCAATTGAACCGGAATATGCAGAAATAAATGGGCACAGCAATGCAGCCCTTAAATGATGTGATATTGGTAACATCTAACTACGTTTTTCCAATATTTCAGTTAGGTTGATGCCAATTGTTGTCCTTTGAGGGTGCCAATCCTGGTAGCTCACTGTGCTCACACCATGACTAGTAGATAAGAAGCACCATTGTGTGCATAGCATTAAAGCAGGTACCAGAGATACAAATGATTCAAGTAGGCTATCAAGGACCTGTTTATCGAATGGGTATAGAAGGAGTATATGCAAAGAAACTTCAGAGGTATTGAGAATCTGAGATATGTTTAGACTTCCATTGCAGCAATGTCAAGCAATGCCATCATATTGTTTGTTACCATAGAGGCCTGCTGCATGTGCTTTGAGCTGTACAAATTTGTTATCATACCATTAATACTGAGTAGTTGTCAACTTACAAGACTTGATCATAAATGTTGGCCATTAGACAATGGAACACACCCGGACTTGTGCTCTTTATCATCGCAAGGAAGTCTTCATGGCCTTTATATATGTTTTCATAATTGTCTGCATTGAACTCAGACTTCTTGTAATAGCCCTTGGACCAATCATCCAAAGCAGCGTGAACCTATGTAATTGGTCAGTCCAATTCACTGAAGTCACAAAATCCCTTACCACAGTCACTGCCATGCAAACCATAGCCCCAGATACCTCCAGTTCTGTTGCCTGTGGACCCTGTTCCATACTCAACATGAAGCAGTGAGCATGCTTCTTGGCCAATGACATCCCACAAGACGTTGTGAAGACAAACTCCTTCAAGATTGACATGATAAACAGTTGTTGGAATGGCTTTGAGTATTGATGGAGACCTGCAGTTGGCCCTAACTATATGGTAGATAAACATAAGATTAGCCTTGTGATAGGTGTTCATGGCATGGATGACAAAACTGGTTCCATGGGTATATATATTTGGTGCTTGTAACCAAATCTTTGACACGTTCACAGCAGGCATCACTTGACATCATGGTGAATAAGCTTTTCACCTCCACTGCAGCCAAATTTTTCAAGCCACAATGGAGGTTTGACAGATGGATAGCCAACTGTGGTCAAAGATAAGAAATAGTAGAAGTACTGACATTGGGGGACTTACTACACGTGATATGGTTTCCGCAAACCTGCGGTCCTTCCCAAAGCGGTGGCCTAGGACAGAGACATTGAGGTTGTTGGCAGTGGCCCTCAGTGTGTCACAGAAATAATCAGCAACTGTGATCGCACTAGGATATGCCGTTGAGAAGAGGGCATCACCAGTGATTTCACGGATAGCTGCTTTGATAACCATCTGTAAGGCTGGAGACTGGAGTCTGATACTGATGATATGAGCCCCCAATTGGGGTGGGACAAAATGTGCTCCACGCTCCCACCCTTTGTTGACATTACAGCCACAAGGTATTGAAGTGTCGTCATCAGACAATGCTTCGCTTTCTAGGTTGGAGGACTGCATGATAAATAAGCAATTTTAGCATCATAGTGGTGGCATGTATGATAGTCCCATACCTTGGCAACTTTCTGTGGATTCACCTTCTGTATAGCCTTGGAAAACTGCAGTACCTTCAATGCAGCATCATTGGCACCATGTAAAGTCCTGGGGGTATTCTCTTACCTTGTCACAACAGGCCTGTTCACACTTGGAACTCTATCAAACATAATCAATTCCATTGAGTATAGAACAAGGAAGAATCTGACCTTTCAACCACGACGACATGCTACCTTCTTGTTCTGGTCCTCATCTTGTTCTGATGGATCATCCTTGTTGTTGTCAAAGGGTTTCCCATTGATCTCTGAAGCGGTTGTAAGCTCAACGTCTGGAATGAGGTCATCATCTGATGACGGTTTCTTGTTTCATGATCTTGAAGACCAATAAGCCCACTACAGACACAACAGTGAGCTTAAGTCATCACAAGAACAAAAGGTTTACCTCAGAATGTAGGGTTGTGATGAGTGATTCATCATCCAACCCTTGAAGATTGTCTGTGCCATCGTTGAAGTTGTCTTCATCACTCTGGCCTTCCTTGCTGGCACTGGTATTTACACTTTGATTGTTGGTCTCCAAGTCCTGACCATGGTTCCTGCAGTCGTGGGGAACTGCCTTTGATCTGGATGCTTCCAGCAGTTCCAAGTCTTCATCTTCATCATCAGTAGTGATGAGGACTGGCAGCTTGCACAACGCTATTTTAGAAGTCAGTAAGATTGATTAAATAAATGAAGACACATACATTTTGGTCAGTGGCTGGCATTGTTGTCACCAGATGGCACACTTGGCTTTCTTTCAGTAGCTTGAGATTCTGGAACCATGTGTGCGATCAGGCCATGGACTTGGGAGTGAGTAAATGCAATGCTATACCTTCCCCCCCTTTTTTGGCCCCTACTTTCGGAGCAGTTGCCTTGACTTTCTGGGATGCTTTGTGCACATGAGTTGCATGTATGATAACAAAGATAGAAGATGCACTCACACTTTGCTTTCTTTGCTCTCTTTGCAGATTGTGAGCCATGTGGTAGGGATGTAGAACCATGTCGCTTTGGCCCTTGGCATGCAGCTCCGATCCATCCTGCCTACAATTAAAACAAGAAGGATGTTTGCCTTTTGTCATACATACGTGCATCTGCCATAGCCTGTACTTTTGCAGACCGCAATGCTATGGGAGATGTGAGATGGAGATGGGAGTGAAAAAATCCATAAAACTTGTGTCATTCATGGGTTTCACCCAATGGAGTCAGACTCAGAGGTCTGGTCATGAGGCTGAACACTGGGACTTGAGAAAGAGTGTGGGTGATCTTGAGAGATGTTGGGAATCTGGATATCAATCACTTGAAAAGAAAACAACTGTGAAAAGGCTGATGAGTGTGAGGGGGGGAAGAAACAGACAAAATCACAAAGGAGAGGGGGGAAAAGGAAAACACAACAAGGCTCAGCTGCACTTGGGCTCCAATGTCATCCTGAAAATGGCAAAGATCAGAAATGAGTGAAAAAAATGTAAACACAGATGAGACTCAGCTGCACTGGGACTCCAATGGTACCCTGGAAATGGCCAAGATCACAAGGGAGGGGGAAATTTTGTTAATGCATATGAGACTTGGCCGCACTTGAAGTCGAATGATACCCTGGAAATGGCCAAGGCAAATGTGGGATCACTGAATCCAACCACCAATAGAACTGCGTACCATTCCCCAATCAGACACCCCAAACATCAAAACAACACCCTGAATGCAACTCATCTGTCCTGGTTGTGGGTCAGCATTCAAACGTAGCAGGCTGCCTCACCATGTTTTCCAAAGCAAAGATCTATGTTGTCACTTGCCCAATGCAATCTGAAAGCCACTGCCAAAGAACCAAGGTGACACTCCTGGTGCTATGCCAGTCTCTGGGCCAGCTGTGATGAACAGTGACAAAAATGAACCAGAAGACCAAATGCACCTTCCTGTGGATGCATCAGGTGACCTGTTCAGAAATGATGCTAATTATGAGGGACTCAACTTCAGGGTGGACAAAGAAGGGGATCAAGATATGCCAGTGGTCAATGATACAGGCAAGGGAGAGGATCCGGAGCACCCCATTGGTATACAGGAGGAGGAGGGGGAGGCAGAACTGCATGAGGCACTTCTGGCCAAAGAACACCAGTTGGAGCCAGAGCGGCTGACAGGATTGCCTGATAATGTTGAACAGGAACCAGAGGATGTACCATTGGAACAGGCCCAGGCTCCATTCCATTTGCATGGAGGCTTCAAAAGGCCACTAGCTAACCAGCCTGAGATCGTGAAATTTGGCAACCAGAATGCAGGCACTGTGGTTGAAAGAGCTCACCGGAACAGCAATCAAGACTACCATCATGCAGTTGGCATCACAGACAGTCCAAACACATATGCACCATTTTCATCAAAGCTTGATTGGGATATTGTGTGCTGGGCAAAAATGCAAGGCCCAGGATCGAATGTGCTGACAGAGCTACTGCACATTGAAGGGGTGAGGTTTCTAGCAACCGATAGTCAGATCTGATTGGACTTACTGATCTGGCTGATAAGGTGGTCGAACACCTTAGTGTTACGCACGGACTCTGCGTATTTGTAAGGACTGCGACAAGTACTTACAGGTAAGCGTTTAGAGTCTACCTTTAGTTATAAAGGTCGCACAGTTATGTTAGTGCAAAGCTAAGTTAAGACTAACTTAGATAGTATTGCAGACTCTAGGTGCTTGACTTAGAGCACGAGTGGATTACTTAGAGTGATGGGAACGGGAGTGAACACTCTAAGGAGGTTTATGGTCCTGGGATTATTGCAGATAAAGCAGAGACCAAGTCTGGAGAGTTGGGGGCTCTTCAGGAGGTCTTATATACATGAGCTACCTAGTCATCTATCTAACGAGTCAAGGAATGCGCAGCAAGCCTTGGTAATGGATGAGTAAGTAGTTACTAAGGTAAACTATCATATGCAAAAGAGATTACAGTCCGCAGTAGAGAACTGCTTCACGCGTTAGAGATATACCGAGGGGTATGACTCTGAATGAGTCGAAGTGACTTGTACAGTATGGCTGATGTAATGCATGGGAGTAGTGGTCGGAATAGGAAGGTACTGTGGCTGTAATGTAATTAGTACGCGTTAAGTGATAGCTGCTATGTATCTAGATAACGGGTAAGTCTGAGAATGCAGGAAAGCAGTAACGCAGACTGGGTATCATACTAATAAGGAAGGAGAGCTGATATAAGCGAATGCGTGTTGTTAAGTGGTACTTAACTGTGTAAATGCTTGATAAATTGAAGGAGCTGTAACATGACTCCCCGATCAGGTCTGAAATACTGTAAGCGATCGGAAATCGATTAAGGCATTGAATGATCTTCAGATCTGAGATTTATCTAAGGTGAAATGACTTAACGTCATAATGAAAATCAGCTTAAGTCGCAGATGATATTGTAACAAATCTGGTTAAGTAGATTTGTAAGTGACGGAAGTTTACTTAATATCATTCAAGGGAGATGAATGACATGTGTTTGCAGGATCGGAATAGAGACCAGACGAACAGGTAATCAAACGGAAAGAGTCAAATACTTTGAGACGCATAAAGTAGTGACGGAATGGAAAGGTAAGTGGTAATAACCAAATTAAGTATGAAATGTGTCAATGATGGGAGTTGAGAAAAAGGTAAGCATAGGAGAGAAAAGAGAAGTGAAGGGTTAGTCTAAAGTTAAACCCTTATCGTAATAGTACAGTTAAGACGGAACTGGAAAAGTGGAAATCTTGACGAAAAGAGAAAACAAAACAAATAAAAGAAAGTCCACAAGTTGAGTGTGGACAGGAACGGGCTGTGGCATAAAAGAAGGTACCATACTGCTACACTAAGGTAGTCTGTTACGTTCTCAAGGCTCAAAATTTCATTTTTCACTTGCTTACCAATACTTTCTCATCACATGATCTGTTCCCACCCCCTTTTCCATCACATGACTTTATCACCTGACCGCTTACCTATCGTTCTTACCATGT
>Ga0307510_10011356_pt1 | contig 10578 bp, 14 predicted proteins | sample 12_EM_MG_FD_207224 | JGI IMG/M metagenome (GOLD analysis project Ga0307510, IMG submission 207224) | Populus trichocarpa ectomycorrhiza microbial communities from riparian zone in the Pacific Northwest, United States - 12_EM | ecosystem: Host-associated > Plants > Roots > Unclassified | place...
TTTGCAAGGGTGTCTTTATACTGTGGGTCGTCCAGCCGAAGCGGAGTTGGTTAGGTAAAAATCAGCCAATGCATCTGGGGCGTTGAGGTCTTTGTGATCAACCCATTGATCGTCAGAACGAGGGTACCCTTTCCAGTGCACGAGGTACTGGAGTTTACGTTTCTTGCCGAAACGCCGTGCATCTAGAATGTTCTCGATCTCATACTCTTCCTCGCTATCAATGATCGGCGGGGGGCGTGTATAGGGCGTGCCATATTGCTCCGTCTCCTTATATGGAAGGAGGAGATCTGTGTGAAACACGTTGTGAATCTTCATCGATGCGGGAAGGTCAAGGCGCATTGCTACAGGGCTTATCTTCTGTGAGACCTTGAAGGGGCCATATCGCTTTGGGGATAGTTTGCGATTGCCAGCAATGGAGAGATTGCGACTTTCTAGCCAGACTTGGTCTGTCACGGACTGCCCGCTTACTCAATCTTCTCTTTCCTATTTCGTCCTTCTCGTACTGTTTCCGTCCGTGACTCCAGGCCGCTTTGCCCACTCTTGCTTACTTATTGATGGACTGATCTCGCGTTTTCTAGAGACTTCCATACGTTTCCTTACGCTTCTCTCTTGCTCCATGACCTTCTATGGTCTTCTCCTGCTTTCTGGTAGCTTCCGTCCCACATGTATATAACTTGTGCTACTTAGCATAGAACGGCTTTCCTAAGCTTGTTCTATTCGTACAATCAGACTATTGACTAGTCTCTTCTTACTTGAACGCGTGCGGCTTCCATCGAACGAACCTCTCTTGCATTAGTCAGCTTTGCTGCTAATTGCCCTTGACTCTATACGTCTCGAGATCACGTGTTAGTGTCTCGCTCGATTCCAAGTCACACCTCGACTTGTGTAATCTTCACTCGTCATCCCTGTTGTCACGTGACATCTCACGTGACTGATTTCCCTTCTGGGAACGACCCCTCTTCAAAATCCATCTTCGTAATCTCGTCCGAGATCCCCGAACCCCGAGATCCCCGAACTCGATCTGACACGGTGGTCTGACCGTGACATGGTCTCCTTCCTTAATCTCCGTCAGCTTTTTGTTATCTTTGCGGCTTTGTATGTCCTGTAGCAGTTTCTGGGCTAGTTGTCTAGATTCATCCAGAAGGCGAAGGCGTGTTTCCGCAGCAGGCACAGATCCTTCTAGGTGTTTCAGAATCACCTGTGGCTTGATTCCGATCAGAAGTTCATGAGGAGACTTGCGCGCTACGTCATGTTTCCAGGAGTTATGTGCGAATTCGGCGACCGGAAGAAGTTGACTCCAAGCAGAGGGTCGTCCTGAAGTCCAAGGTCGTAAGTACTGCTCGATCCACACATTCATGCGTTCAGTCTGTCCATCGGTACGGGGATGGAATGCTGTAGATAGATTTTGTTGAATACCCAAAGCCTTACACATTTCTTTTGCGAATGCAGAGGTGAACCGGGGATCACGATCCGAGATGATCCGTTTAGGGAGTCCAAACCAGGGCACGAGGTGTTTCAAGTATTCGAGCGCTACTCCTGTCCCGCTGATCGTTTTGTTACAAGGAATGAATTTAGCTGCTTTGGAGCATCCTTGGTCTACGATCGTGAGAATGGAATCGAACCCTTGTGACTTGGGAAGGTCTGTGATCAAATCCATCGATATGTATTGGAAAGGCCCTTTTTCGACAGGGGTGTCGAAGCGTTGTAGGGGTGCTTTTGATCGATGTACGTTGGTTTTGGACTCTTGGCAGCGTGCACACCCTTTTACGTATTGTTCTACGAACTCTCAGAGTCTGGGGCCTTCGTATTGTTCGCGAACAAGTTCCCAAGTGTTCGAAATGCCCAGATGACCGGCAGCAGGAGAGTTGTGGAGGGTTTGTAGGATGTCACGTCGGAGGTTGGGGTCGTCTTCAAGAAAGATTTTGTGTACCTCGATAGGATTTGTCGGAGCGAAGAGGTGGTCAGGGAGTAGGATATGAGGTTCATTGGAATCCACCCCCTTGTTAAGGTCTTGTCTTCGCGACAACAAATCAGCCACGGTGTTTGTTGACCCAGGAATGTGCTCGAGAGTGTAGTCGAAGTCCTGTAAGAATTCAATCCACCGGGCTTGGCGGCCTGTAATTTTCCAAGGGTCACGGAAGTACTGCAGATTCTTGTGATCAGTGCAGACGCAAATTGCATGTGTGGCGCCTAGAAAGAGGGGGCGGCCGCATTTGAACCCAAAGATCACGGCAGCGAGTTCCTTATCATGAGCGTCATAGTTCTGTTCGGCCGGTAGGAGACTTCTGGAGTGAAAGGCAATGGGGTGAACGCCGTCCTCAAACTCTTGTGCAATGACAACACCGAGAGCATAGCCGGATGCATCTGTTTCCATAACAAATTGTTTGGACCAATCTGGAGTGCAGAGGACTGGGTAACTACTGCAGATGGCCTTGAGACGGAGGAAGGCGTCGTTGCACTCTTTAGACCAAACGAATCGTTTATTTTTGCAAGTGAGGTTATTAAGGGGGCGCGCAATTTCGGAGAAGTTCTTGATGAATGCCCGATAGAAGTTGCAGAACCCCAGGAAACTGCGCACATCCTTGACCGTTAGAGGCACAGGCCACTCTGCGATACCCTGAACTTTAACAGGGTCCATTTTGACGGAGCCGTTGCCAATCAGTACTCCAAGATATTCGACTTCCCGTTGGTGGAATTTGCACTTCTCCGGTTTAAGGAACAAGTCGAATTTCTCGAGTTTATCGAGGATGTGGTTGACTCTGAGCTCATGGAGAGTTTTGTCGTCTTCAGTGGCGATGATCATATTGTCCATATAGATACGAAGCCATCCCTGTGCAACTTCTTCTTGAAAGATGTCATCCATCATCGTCTGGAAGGTAGCTGGGGAATTGGTCAATCCAAAGAACATGACCGTCGGCTCGAAGAGTCCTTCGCTGGTCTTGAAGGCGGCTTTGTACTCATCACCTTCCTTAATGCGAATATTGTTGTATCCCCAACGAATGTCGAATTTGGAGAAAAGACGTTTCTTGGCAAGGTCGTAGATTAATTCAGAGATTAATGGCAGTGGATATTTATTCGGGATGGTCCACTTGTTCAAGTTCCTATAGTCTTGTACAGGACGAAACTTGCCATCTTTTTTACGAATTAGGAAAAAGCCACTGGCATAGGGAGATTTCGAACGACGGATTCGCTGAAGACAGAGATTTTGGGAGAGAAATTCTTGTTGTTCTTCTTTTTCCTTGGGAGACAGCGGATAAACGCGGCAATTTATAGAGGTGGGGGCGTCATCTTTCAATTCTATGGCATGGTCCCAGGGGCGTCGATCTGGAAAGCGTTCTGAGGCTTTCTCTGAAAAGACCTTGCCGTGACAATGGTACCGTTCGGGAACTAATTCTTGCCAGGTACGTTTCTTTTTATCCGTGGCCGCTTCCGCGAGTTGCTGTGCCACAGTGGTTTTTGCAACTCTAGTTTGTAGCCAGATTTCGTCACCTTCTTCCCATCCCGGAATGCACCGTACCCAAGCCGGAGTTGGATTGTTTCGTTTAGTGCCTTTAAGAGGAGGTTGCCAAGTGTTGGCATTAATGGAAGAGATCGTTGTGAATCCTTCTATGCGACCTCCGGTCCAGTCAACATTTGGGTTGGACGCTTCAAAAAAATGGATAGCCCAGGATGAAGTCGTCACGTCCTATATTGGCGACAAAGAAGGAATGAGAGGCTTTCCGTCCATTATTATTAACCAGGAGATCGACGGCTTCGAGGATTTCTCCAGATTTATTGGGAGAGCCATCAACATTCTGTACTTTCCGGGGTTTGACTAGTTTCCTAGTTGTGAGTTTGAGGTGTTTCACCGCTCTAGGGTGGATGAAACATTCAGTGGCGCCACAGTCAAGTAGTGCCTTTTGATCGACTCGTTTCGTTTTGGTTTGTAGCTGAAAGGGAACTTGAATTGCATGATTTCGAGCTATATACATAGAACCAGAACTATTCAGAACTGCCCAAGTAAGAGCCGTAGTACTCAGGCGCCAAGAAAATCCATATCTTCTCCTAAAGAGCGCATTTCATCCATGAATGCTCCTCGATCTTCTTCGGTAAGACATGCCACTCGCGCAGCGAGGGAAGGGGTTGTGACGAAGGAGGAGTTATCGGTAGACATAGTCGATTGACTGTCTTCTATTTGGACAGTGCATGCACAAGCGGGTTTACTGGGACAGTCGCGTGCGAGGTGGCCTTGTTTTCCGCATTGGAAACACCGTCCGGTACGACGGTATTCTTCTTTTTCTTTGTTGGTCGTGGCTTTGCGGATTACAGAGAGATCCATGGCGTCATCGTTCCGGGGAGGGAGACGAGGACGAGGAGGTTGTACTCGATTCCCCTGTCCGCGCCAATTTTGATTGTTGGGGTTTGTGTTTCCCCCGGGGCGTCGCCAAACCCATCCAGAGTTCTGTTTCTGCTGAGGGGTTTGACTGGCGTTTCGAGCGGAATTGCGAGTTCCATACTCAGAGTGTAACGCTTTCTTTTTCAGGTAAATTACCTGCTGTCGTTGAGCTGCAGCCCTCCATTGTGCGTAGGTGTCGGGATTCTCCATGGCCAGACAGGCATCGGCTAACTGACGGGGAAGTCCTTGGGCAAAAGTACGTAAGTTCGACGGGTCGTCCGGGTTAAGTTCTGCTCGGCTTCCGAGGGTTTCAAAGGTGGCGAGATACTCATCGAGGTTATCGCCAGTCATTCTCAGTTTTCCGAGTTGATCCTGGGCACGTTCTCTCTCTGCATAGTCGGTGAATGATACCTTGAACTTTTGTTCCATCATTTTCCATGGATTGGAGAATCGATTGATGAGACTCAGGTTGGCTTCGATCTCTTCAAGCCAGTTAAAAGCCATGTCAACCCATCCATTGACCTTCTCTCCGTCGAGGAGAGACATGAAGTAGATGCATTTGGAGATAGGGTCTTTGGCGATATCAGCCTTTCGATTCATCAGCATGAATCTATTGAATTGATTCAGGAATTGTCTAGTCTTAGATCGATCTCCTTCGAATTTGTCTGGGTGTATTCCCTCAAGTCGGCGTCCTTTGTCGTTTGTCCTCTCGGGTTCGTCTAAGAGATCGTCAAGACCGAATGGGTCATCCCCCGTTCCTTTGGGACGGCGGGGCGGAGGTTTAGATGGCTGTCTAGCCGTGCATGAAGAACGCATTCTCCATGATCCAAACCCTGCGAAAGACTTTCGCTCGGGTTGGTCTTCAGGATCTGGAGATGAAGATCGACTCGTGTTGCTGGCTGGTGCCTCTCTTTCGTCTGGATTAGTTTCGTGGAAGACATCTCCGTCGTGTGGAGTAACTGCCGATATGTCCAATGGAGCCAGTCGGATAGGAGATGTCGCCCTGGAGGGGGCTCGAGTGATTGGGAGGCTAGTGAGTTGAAGTCGCGCGTAGTTGATTCCTTTCATTGGGGAATCTTTCAATTGGAGACTCGGTCGTGCCAGACGGAAACATTCATAAGTGTTTCCTGCTCAGAGGCGAATTTCAAACCAGACTCCAAAGACGTTGGATAGAGCAAGGAGAGCTCCCTTGTAACAGGCATAGTAGGCGGTGAAGGGGGCTTTCTTAGAGACCTCCTTCCCGTCTATTCTAACGACGATGTCTTGTCCTCCAACTAGGTGGCGGACACGTTCCGAAAATTCTGACGGGACTGTATCTTTGGTTTCGGGTTTTGTTTTGAAAGGGAGGTCCAATACTGCTAGTGATTCCTCCGTTGGTTGGTCAATTGCACGTATGCGCCAGTCTGTAGGAATACCCAGTCCTTTGGGGGTTTTCTGTTTTTCTTTCGATCCGGAGGGGGTCGAAGTCATCGTTGTTTCGTGGAGAAAGATAAGCTCGTTCTAATGTCACGGTCAGACCACTGTGTCAGGTCGAGTTCAGGGATCTTGGGGTTCGGGGATCTCGGGCGAGATTACGAAGATGGATTTCAGAGAGGGGTCGTTCCCAGAAGGGAAATCGGTCACGTGAGACGTCACGTGACAATGCAGATGACAAGTGAAGATTACACAAGTCAAGCGTGACTTGGAATCGAGCGAGACACTAGCATGTGATCTCGAGACGTTATGGAGTCAAAGGCAATTAGCAGCGAAGCTGACTAATGCAAGAGGGGTTCGTTCGAGGGAAGCCGCACGCGTTCAATGGTGAGAAGAGACTATCAAAGTCTGATTGCACGAATAGAACGAGCTTAGGAAAGCCGTTCTATGCTAAGTAGTACAGTTTATATACGTGCAAGACGGAAGCTACCAGAAGACGAGAGAAGGTCATGGAACGAAAGGGAAACGTAAAGAAGCGTATGGAAGTCTCTGGAAAACGCGAGACCAGTCCATCGATAAGTAAGCAAAGAGTGGGCAAAGCGGCCCGGAGTCGCGGACGGAAACGGTACGAGACGGACGGAATAGGAAGGAAAAGATTAAGTAAGTGGGGCAGTCTGTGACAGTCAAGCTTAATAGAAAGCCCACATGCGCCGACCCCCAAATCTTCCCATGCAACTGGCCAGGCCCCTGCGGGAAGGACTTCAACCTCGCTGAGTTGCGAACCGAAGCACAATCCTACCTTATCCCCAAGGCCCTCCCAAAACCCCTCTTGAAAACCCTACCCTTCAGTTTGTGGAAGGCTGACCAGGACAACTGCGCGGATCCGCCCCGTTGCAAGTGGACGGGCAGCATAATCCCAGTCCCTGAGTCCTCTCTCCCCTCTGACCTGGTTCTAGGGTCCCTTTCCCTTGGACAACGCTGTGCTATGAGTGCCGCCCTCCAAGTTTTTTTCCAACATTGTTTTTGTGGCGCCTACTTGCAATGTATGCGCCCCACATCTGGCGACACCATCACCTGCCCATGCACATACTCCCAAACCCCCATCCCGATGACCGCACTGGACCACAATGGCAATCCTCGGCCGAAAGCCAAGGTGACCCAAGACTGGCCCAGGGGGCGAACGTCTGTTGCGCGGCCATATGCCACACCTTGTTCACTCGTTTCCATTGCCAATTGAGGTGCAGGGTTCGAAGCTCTCATGGCAGAACAACACGCCAATCCCCGTATTACCCCCTCCAGATCTCCTCCCCCTGCTCGAGGTAGCGCACGCCTTCCGGCGGCCAGAGACGCGTCTTGAGGTGCATGGCTCACCCTCAGCAGCGACCTGATACCCATGTTCTTCATTCCGCTCCTCATATCTTATCAGACTACCCTCTGATCTCGATATTTCGCTCAAGCATACTTAAGGACTTCTCCTTTCATTACTTATTTTGGACTGTGAAAGGCGCTGAGGTGCTAGCCACCTTTCTTGTACATAGCAATTCTCTTCTCCGCCCGTTACCCCCTCGCCCAGACCCCCCTTGATTCCCTTCTTGGTTGGCTTGAGGCCTGAAGCACTGTGTGCTTTCTGTTTTACTTATATCCGTCATGCTCGACAGTCTGTTATATACTCCCTGGGTTTCTTATGTAGTGTTCTCATAGCACTGCGATCTCTTGTTGTGTAAACAGTGGAGAATAAACTTCGAATTCAAAAAAAAATAAAAAAAAATAAAACAAATACAGCCTCCTCTTCACAACCCTCAACCCGCTCTCCCCGCCCTCCTCCAAGCACGTCCTGGGCCGCTACGAGTACTTGCACCCAGTGGTTTCCGGCGACGGCGTGCGCGCACAGCACCAGCTCGTACAGCTCAATGCCCGCGCGACGGAGAGCAGTTGGCACCGTGCGTTTGCGGGTGCGTGGGCTCGCTACGGGTTCCATGAAGATGGCTTCGTCACTGGTCTCCGCGCTACAGCGGCGCTTCCTGGTGTCGTGCTGCCATTCGTGATTGCCAACGCCAACGTAGAGCGTGGTAAGCCGCGCGCAGGTGCAATAGCACAAGTCTTTGACGTGCTCAACGTCATGTGAGTATATTTTGTTCTTATCGTCAGGAGCGCTCTGTTCCTCGTGGTCTTTCCAGTAGTGAAGAGGGGATTTTAGAGGTCGGTGGGGCTGGGTTGACTGGCCAACAATTCTCCTTTCCTGTGATTGTCCAGCTTGAGAGTCACCTGGTAGGGTTTCTCTTAGATACTTTAGATTGTTTCTTGTACGTACTGATTACAATTAGTTGTCGGCAATGTGTAGACAATGTGTAGGAGACATTAGCAGATGACAGGACAATCTTGTCCTCTGGAGGATCCGTATAAGTATGAGTATATCTATCTTTGCCATTCCCTCCTATTTTCTTTCTGCCCTGTGTTCCGACAACAGTTGCGCAATATCGCGGTGTTGATTCTCAGTAGCAATCTGGTAAGGTGTCAAACCGCGGCGTCCCTGGATAGTTACGTCCACTCTGTGGTCAAGCAAAACCCGCACCATCTTGAGATATCCATATTGCAATGCCTTACATAGGGGAGTATCTTGTTCATTGGTTCTCCCTTTTGAGTTTGCACCTCGCTCGAGGAGGAGATGAGCAACCTTGAGATGCCCGTGGGAGGATGCGTAGTGTAATGGTGTGAAGTTGCAAGAATCCTGCGCGTTCATGTGGGCCCCGTTATCAAGTAAAACACGTGCCAAATCGACTTGTCTGCTGGACGATGCTCCATGCAGCGGAGTGATGTCATGAACACATCCTGCGTTCACGTCTAGTGCATGCGTGATGATAAGGTGCTTGGCCAGTCCACTGAAGCCACAAAACGCTGCCAAGAACAGGGGTGTCATGTTGTCTGATTGATCGTAAAAACAGGCAGGATAGATGTGATGAATGTCCTGAATGCATCGCAACAGAATTCGTGGCTTAAAGTATGGCATTTTGGGGTCAAATAGACACACAAGCGAATCTTCAATTCGCGATGCCACATCCTCAAACCGAGCGTGGCTGGCCCAGTGATCCATGGCGTAGGACCCCAGAGGGAGGGATCGAAATTGGTTTTCGCCTGATTCTTGTCTACCTGCAGAAGAACTGTCACGCAGGCTCACGCGAGAATCGCATTCGCTGGTTCCAGGGGAATAAAATACTGGCAGATATTCCCAACATTTGACAATTGGAGCTGATCGGAGGTCAGGAATTCTTTGACAGAGAAGTGCGAAAATTGCACAATTTTCGACCCCTTGTCATCAATGATTGTGATAAAACTGGAACACGTCAAGAGTACTGCCTCTTCTGGATTTTCCAGTTGCCAACCTGCAACAAGATTAGGCACATCGCTAGGGCCAAAATCGATTGCAAACAGCTCTGCCAGCTCTTCAACACCAAGTGGTCGAATGGCTGCGACCACACAATGAAAAAGCCGGCTTGCATGCTCGAATTTCTCTTTGGGGATCCCTTCCAACATCCATTCGTACGTGTCATCTAGAGTGATCGGCAGCAAATTCAGAGCTTTCCGAATACTCAATGGCATGCATCAACGAAGCGTGTCCAACTGGCAATACACCCAACGAAACCTGTCCAATACAATCAATAATGATAGTGAAGCATAGTGAATGAAGGGCCTCACATGCCAGCTGCCCGTTCTGACAGTACACTGATCACAAGTTCCTTATCTTCGGGTCTCCACCTCTGCATCGAGGCATCCGTCTGAACGAAACACCGGACATAGCTATCGATGGCCTGCCTTTGACTGCCTTCTTCATGGAGAGATACTCGACTCAATGGGGATGTCAACGGGTTAAGAGTAGCGCTTATGTCTTGCTCAGGCCAACTAGTGATACAGACAAATAGGTTGGAATGGTCCGACTGGAGAAGGTCCCAGACGAAGTTGAGAACCTTCTCGCGAGCAGATGGAGTTCCCGTGGTATTTGGACATTTGTCCAATGCATCGACAATGAGATAGATCAGGACTTGTCCTGGGAGATCGATCATTTCCGCAAGACATTTGACAAGCGCAGCATCACTGGGTTGTGTGGAGCCAAGACGGTGTGACTTGTACAGTTGATGAAGAGTATCCCAGCAACAGTCAGAGTCATCAACCAGTTGCAGAAGAATGGATGCTAGTAGTCCCCGAACGTCACGTTTGGCAACATCCTTGAAATCAACATAATAATACGCAACTAGTGCAGATCTCGATTCTCCCACATGGGTGATTTCTTCAATGATTGCCGAGCTGCAGACACCATTAGTTCCCTATGACGCGAATCGTTGGGAAGCTGCACACCAAAGAATACTCTTTCCAGAGCCAGCTGAAATTCAGGAAAAAACTTCAACAGTAATGAAAGGCTGACAAGAAGGGAGAAACACACGATTGCCACAGATCCACAAGAACGAACCATTCTCCTTCCATTTGTTGAATTTGTCAGATTGGATGAACCATGTTGCGGCTCCTTTGTGCTGGATGTCGCGCACAGTATTATGATTGATGGAGGGATTCGGAGGAGAGAGCCATTCTCGAAGCTCCCCTCGTAGCTGATTCCCTGTGAGTATGCCTCAGCGATGACAACCAGCGATGAAGCCATGAGGGTGTAACGAACATTGTTGTTCGTCAATTGCTGTTTCCATAACTGACATGCACAGGTCAGTGAAATGGATCAAGATCTCAAAAGAACACCGCGCACCATGTCTTGTCACCTTGACATTATTGTGGACATCACGGGTGAG
>Ga0307510_10011357_pt1 | contig 10578 bp, 7 predicted proteins | sample 12_EM_MG_FD_207224 | JGI IMG/M metagenome (GOLD analysis project Ga0307510, IMG submission 207224) | Populus trichocarpa ectomycorrhiza microbial communities from riparian zone in the Pacific Northwest, United States - 12_EM | ecosystem: Host-associated > Plants > Roots > Unclassified | place...
CGCGGTGATGGGGCTGCCGACGCCGGACACCGGTTCGCTGGAGGGTGACCTGCGGATGCTGTACGAGGTGACGTCACGCGCCCTGCGCCATCCCGTCGCCTCGCAGATCATCCCGGACCTCCAGGCCGAGGCGGCCCGCAACCCCGAGATCGCCGAGGCCATGCAGAAGGCGTTGCGTGAGGGCCAGGAGGGCGTGGCCAGCAAGATCCTGGCGGCGGCGGAACGGCGTGGCGAGATCCGCCCCGGCATGGACGAGGACCTCGCCCTGGACCTGATCTCCGGCCCCCTGTACTGGCGTGCCGTGGTGATCCGCAGCCCGAAGCTGCCGAAGGGGTACCTGGGAGCGCTGGCCCGGGCGACGACGGAGGGGCTCAAGGCGCTGTAGGGCTCCGCCGTACCCGCTGTACTCCTAGCTTGCCGGCGCCCCCTCTCCCCTTCTCCGCGGCTGACGGCGATGACGGGAGTGCCCCTCAGTCGGCCGGTGAGTCAGCCTCCCCCGTGGCCCGAGCCGTCCAAGTGGTCCAACGGCCGCGCCAGCTCCCCGAGTTCAGCCGCCCGCAGCACCCGACCACCGAACCCCGGCAGCGGTACGTGCAGGGCCTCGGTCCAGCGCTCGGGGATCGCCGCGCTCCCGTACACCGCCCCGGCGAGCCCGCCCGTCACCGCGGCGACGGTGTCCGTGTCGCCGCCGAGGTCGATCGCGGCGCGCAGGGCGTCCTCGTAGGAGGACGTGGTCCGCAGGGCCCAGACGGCGGAGGCGAGGCAGGGCCAGACGGCGCCGTTGAACTCCGTCGCCAGGTCGGGGTGCCAGTCCGGGGCGAGGACGACGCCGTAGCGCTCCCGATGGTCGGAGTGGACGGACCTGAGGGTCTCCGCGACGGCGTCGAGCGGGTCGCCGCCGTCCAGTGCGACGCGCACCAACTCGTGGAAGACGGCGGTGCCTTCCCAGGCCGCGCGGTCCCCGTGGGCGAGCGCGGAGATGCGGCGGGCGGCGTCCATCGTGGCATCGCGTCCCGCGCGCGCGAAGTGGACGGCCGAGGGCGCGGCGCGCACCAACGCACCGTTCCCGGCGCCCCGTTGGCTCGTCTGGAAGTGCAGGGCGGCGGCCTGGTCCCAGGGGTCGCCGCTACTCAGCACGGCCTCGGTCTGCAGGCCGATGTCCTTGGGGCCGGCGCTCGCCCAGCGCCGGAACCGCCGGAACATGTCCGGGAGTTGGAGCTCGCCGCACTCCAGCAGCGACTCCGCGACGAGTACGGCCATCTGCGTGTCGTCCGTCGCCTCGCCCGGGTCCCAGCCGCCGCCCCCGCACATCTCGCCGCCATGACCGGGCACCGGAAACCGGGCGGAGAAGGCGCCTTCGGGACCGAACTCGAAGGGCGCGCCGAGAGCGTCGCCGACGGCGGAGCCGAGGACGGCGCCCAGGGCGCGTTCAGATCGGGAACAGCCGTCCACCGGGCCGGAGTTCATCAGGTCCGAGGTCACCGGATCACGCTCATCAAGACCGCGCGGCCCCCGGATGCAACCGCACCCACCCCTCCCACGCCGACGAGATCATGTCCTCGACGTCGTGCTTGGCCTTCCAGCCCAGTTCGGTGGTGATGCGGTCGGCGGAGGCGACGACGCGGGCCGGGTCGCCGGGGCGGCGCGGGTGGACGGTCGGGGGGCGGTCGTAACCGGTGATCGCGTTGATGCGGTCGATCATCTCGCGGACCGAAACGCCTTCCCCGCGGCCGATGTTGAGGGTGAGAGCGCGGCCGGGGGAAGTCTGGAGGGCGCGGGCCGCTGCGACATGGGCCTCGGCCAGGTCCACGACGTGGATGTAGTCGCGGACGCAGGTGCCGTCCGGGGTGGCGTAGTCGTCGCCGAGGATGTGCGGGGGCGCGGTCTCGGTGAGCTTCTCGAAGACCATGGGGACGATGTTGAAGACGCCCACGTCGGCGAGTTCGGGGGCGCCTGCGCCGGCCACATTGAAGTAGCGCAGGGAGGCCGTGGACAGGCCGGTCGCCCTGCCGGTCGCGCGGACCAGCCACTCACCCGCCAGCTTGGTCTCGCCGTACGGCGACATCGGGAGGCAGGGCGTCTCCTCGGTGACCAGCTCCACGTCCGGCATGCCGTAGACGGCCGCCGAGGACGAGAACACGAACGACGGGACGCCGGCCGTGGTGACCGCCTCCAGGAGGACGCGCAGGCCCTCGACGTTCTCCCTGTAGTAGTGCAACGGCAGGTCCACCGACTCGCCGACCTGCTTCTTCCCCGCCAGATGGACGACTCCGGTGACCTCCTGGTCGGCGAGGGTGCGGGCCACCCGTTCCGCGTCCAGGGTCGAACCCACCACCAGGGGTACGCCCTCGGGCACGCGCTCGGCGATGCCGGTGGACAGGTCGTCGTAGACGACCGCCTGTTCGCCCGCCTCGGTCATCGCCCTCACGACGTGCGCTCCGATGTAGCCGGCGCCGCCGGTGATCAGCCAGGTCATGTGCGGCCGTCCCCTCCGTCACTGGATGTCGTTCGACCCGCGTGCGGTGCGTCCCCCCACGCGTTTCGGCGTTCAGTCAATCAGGCGCCGGAGCGGGCCGAGGCCAACTGATGGGACTCCCCGTAGGGGCCGGGGGACTGCACGCGCGCGTGCGTCGTCGCCGGGAGCGGCCTCGACGACTGCCACAGGCGGACGAACGAGAGGACGGCCGCGGCGGCCAGCAGACCATTGCGTACGACCATCAGGGCGCAGCCCGTCCACGTGGAGTGGATGACGTCGCCGTACAGGACGGGGAACTCGACGGAGCTGACCGCGGTCGCCGCCACGATCAGCGCGGCCACCGCGCGCTGTGTGGTGTGCCGCGAGGTCAGACAGACGGCGGCCAGGCCGAGCAGCCAGATCATGTACTGGGGGCTGATGACCCGGCTGGTCACGGTGAACAGCAGGACGGCGCTCAGCGCGGCGTCGTACGGGGTCGCGTCGGTCCAGCGGCGGGCCCGGATCCGCCACAGCAGCAGGAGCCCGAAGGCGACCGCCGTGAGCGCGAGGGAGGCGTCGGCGACTGTGGAGACGTACGGTCCCGTGAACTCCATGGCGCCGTATCGATAGTGCACCTGGCCCGGCCAGCCGACGTGGGTGGCCAGGCCAAGGGCGGTACCGCCGAGTGACTCGATCTGCACGCCCCGGCCGCCCTGTTGGCGCAAGAAGGCGAAAGGATTGTTGAACAAGACCACGAGAGACATGAGCGACAAGGCCCCCGTCCCCACCGCCCACGACCACACCGACCGCGTCGTCCGCCCCCTCGGCATCCCCAGCAGCACCAGCGCCGGCCACACCTTCACCAGCGCGCCCAGCGCCGCGAACGCGCCGCACACACGCGTGGAGCGCGACAACGTCAACAGTGAGATGACGGCGAACGCCGTGACCTGCACGTCGTAGCGGACGAGGGGCATGTGCAGGAGGAGCGGGAGGCAGCCGATCCAGTACGCGGCGCCGCGCAGGCTGTGGCCGGGACGGGTGCCCGCGCGGGCCAGGGTCACGGTGATCAGCGCGTCGGTCGCGAGGGTGAGGACGACGAACGCCTGGAAGTACGTCAGGTCCGGCAGCAGCGCCGGGGACAGGAGCACGGGCCCGGCGCCCGGCGGGTACTGCCACAGCGGGTCGTGCGCCGGGAACGCGCCGTGCGAGAGCACGCCGTACCAGTGGTGGTACAGGCGCCACACCTCCCGTGCGACCCCACCATGGCCGAGCAGGGGGAGGCCGTTGTACGCGAGGAGAAGGAGCATTCCCGCGCGGGTGGCGAGCCAGGCGAGGGTGAGGGCGAGGAGGCGGTGTCTACGGGCGGCGTTCATCACGGCGGATCGTAAGCCGGGCGAATGCCGCAGGAATGCTAATACACCGTCAATCGTCGGTAAGAGCTTGCTAACAGTACAAAATCAGCCAGGTGGACAGCCAAGGTGAGGGTGAGTACAGGCACGGGCGACGGACGCGTGCGGGGGTCGTCGCCGTGGTCGTGCCGGTGGCCGTGATGCTCGCGCTGGGGCTGTGGGGGCTCGACCGCGGCGGGATGTGGGGCGACGAGGGCGTCACGTTCCTGGTCGGGCGGCGCACGGTGCCGCAGATCTGGCACCTGCTGCACGGCGTCGACGCGGTGCACGGCCTGTACTACCTCCTCATGCACGCCGTCCTCGCCGTCCACCCCGGAGAAGTCGCCCTCCGCCTGCCCTCGGTGTGCGGCGCGGCGGCGACGGCAGGCCTGGTCGCGGCCCTCGGCGTCCGCCTGGCCCGCCCCCGCGTCGGCCTCTGGGCCGGCCTCCTCTCCGCGATCACCCCGCTGACCGGCCACTACGCCCAGGAGGGCCGCTCGTACGCCCTCGTCGCGGCGGGCGTGGCCGGGGCGACGCTGCTCCTGGTGCGGGCGTTGGAGGAACGACCCGGCCGGTCGTGGTGGCTATACGGCGCCGTCCTCGCCGTGACCTTTCTGCTGCACGAGTTCGCGGTCCTGGTGCTTTTCGCGCACGCGATCACGCTGGCGGCGACGCGGGCGCGCAGAACGGTGTGGCTCGGCTGGGGATGCGCGGCGGGTGTGGCGGTGGGCGCCCTGCTGCCGCTGGCCTGGGTGTCCCAACGGCAGTCGGGTCAGGTGGCGTGGCTGCGGGTGCCGGACTGGGACACGACGGAACGCCTCGCCCGCGACTTCCTCGCCGTCACCCCGACCGGCATCGTCTTCTGGACCTCGCTCCTCCTGATCCTCCTCGGCCTAGGCTCCGGACGGCTCGCGTCGGTCGCCCTGCCGTTGCTCCTGGTCCCGCCGGTGCTCCTGCTGACGGTGTCTCAATTCCGGCCCTTGTTCCACGAGCGGTATGTGCTGTATGCGCTGGCCGGAGCGCCGTTGCTGGTGGCGGCGGGGGCGGACCGGGTGATGGGGGCGGTGAGGTGGCTGTGGCTGGAGGGACGGAGTGTGCCTGGCGACCGGTGCGTGGAGGCCGAGCGGATGGTGGCTGAGTCCGGGAGTCCCCGCGAGCTGGTGGGCGCGGTGAGCGGGAGTGGTCACCGGCTGGGGGGCGACCGTAGGACTGGAGCGGGAGCGGGAGCTGGCGCCCAACACAGAGCCGCAGCTGGAGTCGGAGCCCAAGCCGACACCCGGGACGGAGCCGCAGCCGAAGCCCCAGACGGAGCCGGGGCCAGAGCCGACGTCCGAGACAGAGCCGGAGGCGGAGGCGAAGCCGGAGCTGGAGGCGGCGCCCGAGTCGCGGCCGCAGCCGGACTGGGAGCCGGGGCACGAGGCGGAGCTGGAGTAGAGGCCCGAGCCGACGTCCGAGCCGGAGCCGGAGCCGGAGCCGGAGCCGGAGCCGGAGCCGGAGCCGGAGCCGGAGCCCGAGACAGAGACAGAGACAGAGCCGGAAGCGCAGGCGAAGCCGGAGCTGGAGGCGGGAGCCGATCCGCAGCCGCAACCACAAGCCGCCCATCTCTCACCGGAGTTGACCGTACGACCCTCCTGAGGCCCGACACCCGACGCCCCCCGACCGACCGCCGCCCACTCCGCCGCACTCTCCTCGCCAACCGCACCCCCATGGCCACCCTCGCCACCCGAGCCAACCTCATCACCCTCGCAGGCGTCCTAGCCGCAACCGCCCCCTTCCTCCACGGCCTCCCCGCCTACCGGAACGACCGCTCCGCAGCCAACCGCCCCGAGAATCTCGCTGCCGTCTCCGCACTCGCTGGACGTGAACTCCGGCCCGGCGACCCGGTGTTGTTCCTGCCGTCGTTCTGGCGGGTGACCGCGTCGGCGTATCCGGGGCCGTTCGTCGGGGCCCGGGATCTGGCGTTGGGGGAGTCGGGGGCGAGGTCCGGGACGCTGAGTGGGCGGGAGGTGGGGCCGGGGGTGTTGCGGGCGCGGCTCGCCGGTGTGGACCGGGTCTGGATCGTCGCGCAGTCGAATCTGCTGCCCTCGCGCTGGGTACCCGGCGACCCGACCGACCGGGTCAAACTCGACGTCGTGGACGGGGAGTTCGCGCGAAGACAGCAGTACGTACGAGGGCGAGTGAAACTGGCCCTCTACATCCGCCGGATGCCCCCACAGCCGACGCTGTCAACACAGCCGGTGTCCGCGCCTACGCCTCATCCAACGTCGCCGAATCCAACGCCCCCGTGAGCTGGTCAAGCCGCTCCCGCAACGCCCGGATCTCATCGAGGTCGAACCCGGTCGCCCCAAGAATCCGCCGAGGCACCTCGACCGCCCGCTCGCGCAGCGCAACCCCCTCATCGGTGAGCCGCACCTCCACCGACCGCTCGTCACGGACGCTGCGCTCACGCCGTACCAGACCCGCCGTCTCCAGCCGCTTGAGCAGCGGGGACAGCGTGCCCGAGTCGAGCCGCAGGTGTTCGCCGAGCTTCTTGACCGGCAGTTCGCCGTGCTCCCACAGCACCAGCATCACCAGGTACTGCGGATACGTGAGCCCGAGATCCTTGAGGATCACGCGGTACACACCGCCGAACGCGCGCGACGCGGCGTTCAGGGAGAAGCAGATCTGCTGGTCGAGGCGGAGCCAGTCGTTGGTGGGGGAGGCGGCCGGAGTGGTGGTCATGCCTCCAGGATAGCGCTAGCGGGCCATTTAGTTGTGGGCAATTGAATTGTGTGCTCTACTTGTCGTCGTGAGGCGGCCCGGACATCCGGACCGGTCACCCCCACCAAGACTTCCGAGAGGGATGGTTTCCAATGGACGCGATCTACACCGCCGTAGCCACCGCCACCCACGGCCGCGACGGCCGCGCGGTCAGCAACGACGGCAAGATCGACCTTCAGCTCGGCATTCCGGTCGAGATGGGCGGCAACGGCCAGGGCACCAACCCTGAGCAGCTGTTCGCCGCCGGTTACGCCGCCTGTTTCGGCAGCGCCCTCGGCCTCGTCGGCCGGCAGGCGAAGGTCGACGTCACCGACGCGGCCGTCACCGCCGAGGTCGGCATCGGCAAGCAGGGCGAGGGCTTCGGCCTCAAGGTGACCCTCCGCGTCGAGCTCCCCGACACCGTGGACGAGGCGACCGGCCGCAAGCTGGTCGAGACCGCCCACCAGGTCTGCCCCTACTCGAACGCGACCCGCGGCAACATCGAGGTCGACCTCGTCATCGAGTAGTCACTACGACACTCCCGTGACCCGGCACAAAGGTGGCCGACGGCATACGCGCCGTCGGCCACCTCGTCGTACCGCACCGCACAGCACCTCACCGCACCGAGTGAGCGTGCTCCCCAACTCCCTGCCCAGGAACCGGCGTTGGCGCAGTCACACCCACAACAGCCTTCCCCCGCACCACGCTCTCCAGCAGCAACGGCACCCCCACCACCGGCAACAACCACACCAGCACGATCAACCGCCCACCCCACACGCTGACATCAGGATGCGCGGCCTGCGTGAGAATCCCCGTGAACGCGGTCGCGACCAGGAACACCCCGAACGCCGGCCGCCGCACCGCACCCCACACCCCCGCGCCCAGCGCAGCCGCAAGCATCGGCTGCCACAGCTGCTGCCGCGTCCACTCGACCCAGAAGTTCGCTTCCAGGTGCAGGAATTCGGGCCACAGCCGCGTGCGGTCGGGCCGGGCGTAGTGATCGGTGAGCAGGTCCTGAAGGCTGTCGGTCTGCGACGGGTAATGCAGCGCGCTCGCCACAACCAGCGTGCCCAGCGCGGCAGTTGCCCCGAACGCGGCGACCGTCACCAACGCCCGCCCCGGCACCCGCCCACGCCGCATTCGCCCTACGGCGACCACCGCACCCGCACCGGCCAGGCACAGCCCGAGGAACAGGGACTGCGAGTGCTTGACGGTGAAGAGAAGCACCAACGAACCACCCACCAACGCGAGCCCGACACGCGAACGTTGCCCCTTCAGCACCAGCGCGCAGCCCCACAACGCCGCCAGCGTCAGGGCCGTCATCAGCCCCTCGGTCATCGGCCGCATCGAGGTCGTCCCACACGGCAGCACGTAATAAAGAGCCTGCCCGGTCAACGCGAACGGCACCGATACGGACAACGTGCGCAGAATCAGGAAGACGAGGATCCCGCCCGCGACCGTGAGGACGACACTCGCCGACCACATCCCCCAGACCGGCCCGAGCAGCGTCACGAACGGCACCAGGAACACTGGGTATCCGGGCCGCACTTCAAAGATCCGCATGAACCGTTCCGACGTGAACGGCGTGATGAACCCGCCCGTCTGCCCGGCCCGCAGCCGCGCGTCCACCCCCCGCCACTCCGCGTCCCGGCACTTCTTCGCAACCCGCGCGGCCGGGTCCTTGCCGTGGAAGTTCAACGGGTTCACGCTCTGGTCGCGCCGCGCGTTCGCCCCTTGGCTCGCGCAGCTGTAGTCGATGGCGACGGTCGCCGCCTCCCGCTCGCTCGCACCGCGCAGACTCATCGCGTACGACAGGTAGTTCTTCGTGTCGGGGGTCGCCCGCCCGGTGACATTGGCGAGTTGGAGCACCGCGAACACCGCGGCCAGCACCAGCACCCAGGTACGCGGCCTCATGAGGACGCCAACTGGTCGTGACCGGCGGCAGGAGAGGGGACCCGCGCCCCGGACTCGGTCTGCGGCAGCCAGCCCTCGTCACCCAGAAGCAGCGTCCGTACGACCCTCTCCGCAGCCCTCCCGTCATCGAACTCGCAGTACCGCGCCCGGAATTCACCCCGCAGCCGCGTCGAGTCCTCGTCCCGCCAGGCACCTGACGCGAACACCCACGCCAACTCCCGGTAGGAACCGGACACATGACCCGGTGGCGCGGCGGTGACGTCGAAATAGGTGCCCCGGCTGGCCGCGTACGCCTCCCGGTCGTCGGCGTGCAGCACGATCGGCCGGTCGAGGTTGGCGTAGTCGAACATCAGGGCCGAGTAGTCGGTGACGAGCGCGTCGGACGCCAACATGACGTCCTCCACGGAAGGTTCGTCGGTCGCGTCGACAAGAACACCCCGCCGGTGCAGATCCGCGAGGCCCATGCCGCGCGCGGGTCCGGTCGCGAGGGACGGGTGCAGCCGTACGACGAGGGTGTGCTCCGGACCGAGATCCTCGGCGAACCGGGCCAGGTCCAGCCGGTCCACATGCCCTCCCCGGACGTACTCACGCCGGGTCGGCGCGTACAGCACGACGGTGTGCTCGGCGGGGATGCCGAGCCGCTCACGAACTGCCGTCCCCGCTCCCGGTGTTGCGCCGACGAGCACGTCATTGCGCGGACTCCCCGTCCGCACCGAGGCGAAGTGACACGGATACGCCCGCTCCCACACCAGCTCCGAGTGCCGGTTGGCGACCAGGCTGTGGTCCCAGCGGTCGGCGCGGCGCAGCATCTGCGGGACGTCGACGCCGTAGCGGGCGCCGGGCTTGTCCAGCAGGTCCGCCGCCATGTACTTGAGCGGGGTGCCCTGGTGGGTGTGGATGTGGACGCTGCCGGGGCGCTTGGCGAGGGTGCCGGGCCAATTGACGTTGTTCACGAAGTACTTGGCGCGGGCGGTGAGTTGGCGGTACCGCAGGGTGTTGAGGAGGACGTGCTCGACGTCCGGCGGCAACAGCGCGGCCTGTTCCGCGTCCTGTACGACCCACACGCCCCGGAGGTGCGGGGCGATCTCCTTCGCCTTGTAGTAGACGGCGGCCGGGTCGCCGAGGACCCCGCGGTGCGAAAAGGCCGAGTACACAACGAGGTTGGGGTCGAGGGAGCGGCGAGCGTGCAGTGCGGACAAGCCGCCCTTGACCCGTCCGGCCGCCGACTTACGGGCCTGCAACGCCCGGCGTTGGAGCTGTCGGCCACCCCGCCCCGCCTGTCGCCGGACCCGGTACAGCGCGTAACTGCCTTCCAGAGCACGGACTTCGGCGTCCGCCTTCGCGCCGCCCGCCGGCTTGTGCTTGGCGAACAGCTCGGCCGTGCGACGGAAGAACTCGGCCTTGTCGGAGGGGGGCAGCCGGTCCGGCTTGCCGAGGATGTCGAGACAGTGCTCGGCCATCTTGCGGTGCAGGTACGGGCGCCAACTCGCCAGCTCCGGGCGGGAGTCGACGAACGCGAAGACCCGCTCGTACTGGTCGTGGATGTCGAAGTGCTTGCGGCTGGTGGTGGACAGGATGTTGCCCTGCCGCCGCTGCCGGTAGTTCAGGCAGATCCGGTCGAGGGTGGCGATCCGCTCGGCGCTGAGCAGCACCGGGAACGTCCAGGGCGTGTCCTCGTAGTAGCCCGGCGGGAACTCGAAGGCGTGCTTGTGCACGAACTCCCGGCGGTACACCTTGTTCCACACGACCATCAACAGGTCGAGGATCTCGGGGTGTTCGGCGACCGTGAAGGTGCCGTCGACCTCGGTGAGGACGTGCGCGAGGACGTTGCGCCGGGTGCCGCCCCACCAGTAGGTGCGCGCGTAGTCGAAGACCAGCACGTCCGGGTCCCCGCTCGTGTCGAGCCGGTCGGCCATCGCGCGCAGCGCGCCCGGTGTGAGGGTGTCGTCGCTGTCGAGGAAGAACAGGAAGTCGCCGGTGGCCAGGGGCATTCCGGCGTTGCGGGCGCGGCCGAGGCCGACGTTCTCCGGCAGGTGCAGCACCTGCACGCGCGGGTCGCGGGCCGCGTACTCGTCGAGGATC
>Ga0307510_10011358_pt1 | contig 10578 bp, 10 predicted proteins | sample 12_EM_MG_FD_207224 | JGI IMG/M metagenome (GOLD analysis project Ga0307510, IMG submission 207224) | Populus trichocarpa ectomycorrhiza microbial communities from riparian zone in the Pacific Northwest, United States - 12_EM | ecosystem: Host-associated > Plants > Roots > Unclassified | place...
GGAAAGGGTATGGATTCGTCCTTCATGGACTGTGGCCACAATATGACGCCGGCAACTGGCCCGAGTTCTGCTCCACCGACCCGTTGCCGCCGGACGCGAGGCAGCTTGGAGGCAGCCTCTTCCCCAGTCAGAACCTCATGGAACACGAGTGGCAGCGCCACGGCACCTGCAGCGGTTTAGGTGCAATCGCATACTTCCGGACAGCAGACAAAGCGGTGGGCTCCGTTCACGTGCCTTCGGACTTTGAAGCCCCCCGTCAGCGCCTGTCGATGACGGGAGCGCAGATCTCAGCCGCGTTTCACAAAGCGAATCCGTCGATACCCGCGGATGGACTGACAGTGGCCTGCGGTCGCGGCGAGTTGACGGAAGTGCGGGTTTGCCTGACGCGGGAGCTTGCTCCGCGGTCCTGCGGCAAGGGCATGCGCACCACTTGTCCCGCAGCGCCCGTGGATATCCCTGCGACGCGGGGTCAGTGAGTTTCAACTACGCGTGTTGCGCATTCAGCCGTTGAGTAGCGTTGACATTGCCTCGTTGTAACGCGATCCCGCCGCCACACCCCGGGGTACGATGGCATTGATTCGTTCCAACTCCCCGGCAGTGAGCTCAATCTGCGCGGCGCGGACATTTTCCTCGAGCCGCCTGGGGTTGCTCGTGCCCGGGATAGGGATCACATTGTCGTAACGCGCGAGAAGCCACGCGAGGGCGAGCTGTGCCGGCGTACAACCCTTCTGCGTAGCGATGGCCCGCAGTCGCTCGGCCAGCTCGAGATTCTTCTGGAAATTCTCACCCTGGAAGCGCGGGTTGCCGCGCCGCCAGTCATCGGCCGCCAGGTCTTCCGGCTTGCGGAAACGGTCCGCCAGAAACCCGCGACCCAGTGGGCTGTAGGCCGGCCTGGTCGCCGCGTTTGCCGGCGAGCGCCTTGCCTACCTGCCGTTCTGAATTGCCATACACATCGGCTGTGTCGAGCAGTGTGATTCCGAGGTCCATGGCTTTGTGAATCAACGCAACAGCGTCGTCATCTTCACGAACGCTGCTGGTATAGACATCGGCGATGCCGATGCTCATGCAGCCCAGACCCAGTGCCGAAACTTCAGGACCTTGCCGGCCCAGCTTGCGTGTTTTCATGGTTCTATTGTGCCAGCAATGCAGGTGCCCGCTCGCATGGCTACTCGCTGAGCTCCACCGCCGCAGGCACAGCCGGATGCGCCGACTGCCCCAGGAATCCACCGCTCTGGTGCGCCCACAGCCGCGCATACAATCCATCGCGCGCCAGCAACACCTCGTGGCTCCCCTCTTCAACCACCCGTCCCTTCTCAATCACAATCAACCGATCCATGGCGGCGATGGTGGAGAGCCGGTGAGCGATGGCAATCACGGTTTTTCCTTCCATCAGCCGGTACAGGCTCTGTTGAATGGCCGCCTCCACTTCACTGTCGAGCGCGCTCGTGGCCTCGTCCAACAGCAGAATCGGCGCGTCCTTGAGCATCACCCGCGCGATGGCGATTCGCTGGCGCTGACCGCCACTCAACTTCACACCACGCTCACCGACGCGCGCATCGAATCCGGTGCGGCCGTCGGGGTCGCCCAGGCCCAGGATGAAATCCATGGCCTCCGCGCGGCGGGCTGCTGCGAGCATCTGTGTCTCGGTCGCATCGGGACGGCCGTACAGGATGTTCTCGCGAACCGAGCGATGTAACAGCGACGTATCCTGCGTCACCATCCCGATCTGCAAACGCAGGCTCTCCTGCGTCACCGTCGCAATATCAACCCCGTCGATCAGGATCCGGCCTTTGGGCACGTCGTAAAACCTCAACAACAGGTTCACGAGCGTGCTCTTGCCCGCGCCCGAACGGCCGACCAGCCCGATCTTCTCACCAGCCCGGATGTGCAGGTTCAAGTCGCGAATGACGCGCCTGTCCTCGCTTTGCGCGCCGTACGAAAAGTCGACGTGCTCGAACCGGATGTCACCGCGTGAAGCGACCAGTGGCTTAGCGTCAGGGGCGTCGACGACACTGGGACTATTGGACAAGGTGTTCAAACCGTCCTGGACGACACCCACCTGCTCGAACAGATTGGACATCTCCCACATCATCCAGTGGGAGATGCCGCTGAGACGCATCGCCATGGCGATAGCAGCCGCCACGGCGCCCACGCCGAGCCGGCCGTGCGACCACATCCACAGTGTCATGCCGCCCATGCTGCCGATCATGAACACGGTGAGGAGCTGGTTGACGACCTCGAAGCTCGTGACCATGCGCATCTGCCGGTACACGGTCCGCAGAAACTCGGCCATGGCACCCTGCGCGTAGGCGGATTCGCGATTGGAGTGCGAAAACAACTTGACGGTCGTGATGTTGGTATAGGCGTCCGTGATCCTTCCTGTCATCAAAGAGCGGGCGTCAGCCTGTGCCTTGCCCAGCTTCGCCAGTCGCGGCACGAAGAACCGGATGAACAGCAGGTAGACCACCAGCCAGATGGAAAACGGAAGCAACAACAGGGGATTGAACCCGCCCACCACCAGGCCGATGGTGACAAAGTAGATGACGAGGTACACGAGGATGTCAGTGACAATCATCCAGGTGTCACGTACTGCCAGTGCCGTCTGCATGACCTTCGTCGCCACGCGCCCGGCGAACTCGTCCTGATAAAAACTCAGGCTCTGCGCGAGCATGTTGCGATGGAATATCCAACGCAACCGCATGGCGAAGTTGGCGGCAAGGGTCTGTTGCTTGATGAGCGACTGGGCCGCCGCCAGCCCAATGCTCGCGGTGAGAATCCCCGCCAGCAACAACAGGTGGCCGCGCTCGCGCGCCCAGAGCTCCTGCGGAGGCGTCTTCGCGAGCCAGTCCACCACCTGCCCAAGGGCACTGAACAACCATGCCTCAAACGCGCCAAAGATGGCGGTGAGAAGCATCATGGCGGCGATGTAACGCCGCATGCCGCGCGAACAGATCCACAGGAAACTCAGAAACTTCCGTGGCAGCAGGGGCACGGCAGCGGGAAACGGATTTACCCAGCGTTCAAAGATCGAAAACATGACTTGCTCCGCAAAAGGGGCCGTCGTCGAGGTGCACAGACAATCGCCCAAGGCATCGCAGTGTCCCAACGCACCGAAGTGCATGGGGATGCGAGCGTTGAGCTCGTGTTCACGCCTGACGTAGAGAGGCCGGGGGCCGGCCGATCGCAGTCCGCATCCGGGTTACCGGATACGGCGGATGCTTTTCAGGATCGATACTTCATGGGTCAGCCCCACTGGGGAGTGAAGCGATAGTGTAGCCCGAATTTATTGCGCGCCCAAGAGCCTGCGCGCATTGCCGCTGAGAATGCCCTTCAGTGCCGGAGGCTTCAGTCCAATGGCTTGCAGGGCGGTCGCCTGTTCCTGGGTCCCGCGGTAGGGAAAATCGGTACCGAACAGAACCTGCTGCGGCGGAATGAAATTCAACAAGGCGCCCAGCGCGGTCGGAGCGACAGCCTGCGCCGTGTCGTAATAGAAGGACTTCAGGTACGTCATGACACCTTGCGGCACATTTCCTGCCACTTCGGGACTGACCCGGGTCGCGCTGGTAAACCGTTCGATCAACGCGGGCAAGGTGCCGCCGGCGTGCGAGAAAATGAAACGGATATCGCGATAACGTTCCGCCGCGCCACTGAACAACAGGCTCGCAATGGTACGGGCGGTGTCCGTCTCGTACTCGATGACGGAGTCGGACAGGCCGGGGATGAGACCCCGGCAACAATCGGCGGCATTGGGATGCACGAAGACCAGGGCCTTTCTGCGATTCAGTTCCTCGAGGACCGGCGCGAACTGCGCATCTCCCAGCCACTTGTTGTTGTAATTGCTGATCAGCAGGATTCCGGCCGCATGCAACTGCTCGAAGGCGTGCTCGAGCTCCTTCAGGCTGGCCTCGATGTGGGGCATGGGCAGGGATGCGAACAGGCCGTAGCGGCCCGGGTACTGGTGCGCGAGACCCGTTGCGAACAGGTTGGAGCTGCGGACCAGGTTGGCCAGCCGCGGCGGCTCGAAACTGACAATGTCCGAGTTGGGAAACGAGATCACCGCGGTATCCGTGCCGCCGGCATTCAACTCCACAATCGACCTCTGCACGCCCGGCAGGGAAAACTCCGGCAGGCGCGACTTCAGGGCAGTCACCATCGCAGGCGGAAACAGATGATGGTGGACATCGACAAAACCCGACAAAGTGGTGGGCTTCGCCGCGGGCTTCGCGTACGCACGACCGAATGCCAGCCCGGAAGGTGCAACCGTCGCGGCTCCCGTCAGAGCCGCGGCACCCGCCAGAAAGGCGCGTCGGTTGTGGCTGCTCATTGCACGCGGCTCGTTGCGAGCAGAAATTCTCCGACCCGTTCCGTGAACTCGACCGGCTGGTCGACGCAACCGAGGTGACCCGCATTCGGCAGGATCAGCAGCCGTGCATTCGGAATCCTTGCGCACATCTGCGTCGCCACTTCCGGCGAGGCGCCCTTATCCTCCGATCCCGCCACGATCAGCGTCGGCTGCCGGATGTCAGTGAGCTGCTCCAGGTAGTCGAGGTGTTGGATGGACTGCGCGACCGCGACATAGCCGGCCGGCTGTGTCGAGCGAATCATGTCCGCTATCCACGCGAGCGTCAGGGGCGAGGCAGCCCGGAATTGCGGTGCAAACCAGCGCTCCAGGGTCGGGACCACCTGGCCTTCCATGCCCTGCGACTCAACAGTCGCCTGCCGTTCTTTCCACACCGCAATCATCGGCTCGGTGACACGGGCAAACGTGTGTGCCAGCACGATGGCACCGACCCGGTCCGGATGCCGCAGCGCCAGTGCCTGGGCAATCATGCCACCCAACGACAAGCCCACGAGCGCGGTCCGCTCGACAGCCAGGGAATCGAGCAGTCGCAGCACGCTCGCCGCGTAATCCTCGAAACGCCGCAAACCGGGGTCGGCTGGTGTCGAGCCATGGCCCGGCAGGTCCGGCACGATCAGGCGAAAAGAACGGCCCCACGTCGGAATCTGCGCGGACCACATGGCACCGTGGGTCGCCAGGGAATGCAGCAACAGCACCGGCGGGTCACTCGACCTGCCGAACTGTTCGACGTGACCCCATGAGCTCAACGTACCACCTCGTCGCTGTTTCGAATCTCCGCCATCAGCACCGAGCGCCGCAGCCGCCCCCCGCTCAGAACAAACTCTTCCACGGCCCGGCCAACGGGTTCGAAAGTACCGTCGGAATGCACTACCAGGGCCGCGCCATGCGGAATTCCAATGCCGCGGGCGGCCCCTTCCAACAGTTGAATGGTCGAGGACAACGCCTGCCAGTCGCGCTTTTCATCGTGCACGTCCACGATGACATCGATCCAGCCGAAAGTTTCCAACAGCTTGCGCCCGCCGTTGCTGTCCGCCACAGAGGCGTATTTGCCAAACTGCACCGCGCCCGCGGATACGCCCAGCAGGACCGCGCCCTCGCGATAGCGCTTCTCGAGCGACTCACGCAGCCCGGTCCGGGTGAATACATTCCAGCCCGCCTCCACATCGCCACCGGCCAGCACGATCACATCGGCCGTGTCGAGAAAGGCTCGATCCTCATTGCTGAACGCGGCCCGCACCCAATGCGTGCCTGCCGTTGCCACCTGCTCGAATGCCGCCGCGAAAATTCCCTGTGCATCCGCGGAGTCGCCATTGGAGGCACCGATGTAGGCCACGTTGGGTTTTGTGTTGGCGCTGGCCTCGCACACGGCGCGCAGAAACGCGCCGCTCTTCCAGAACAGGGGTTGGCTGTCTGCGAGCAGATAGAGGGGCCGTGTGTCGGAATCGCTCATTTGCTCATCTTAACGCATCAGGTACCGCGGACCCGGCCCCAATCGCGCCGCCGAATCGGCGGGATTCGACAACTGGCACTGCTTCAGTGACAGGCAACCGCAGCCAATGCAGCGCGTGAGGCCCGCCCGCAGGCGCTCCAGCTCCGCAATCCGCTCATCGATCCGCCGCGTCCAACTCGCGGAGAGCCGTGCCCAGTCCGCGCGTTGGGGCACCCGGTTCGCCGGCAGCCGGGCCAGCTCCCGGCCGATCTCATCCAATGACAGCCCCATTTTCTGGGCAAACACAATGAAGGCAATCCGGCGCAACACCTCGCGCCGATAGCGCCGGTGCCCCGACCCCGCGCGCTGCGACTGGATCAAGCCGCGCTCTTCGTAGAAACGCAAGGCGGACGAGGCAACGCCGCTGCGCCGGGAAATCTCCGTAATGGTCAATACGTCCTGCATGCGGCCGAGGGTAGCAATGGCGGGTGCTTGACTTCAAGCTCACTTGAACTTCTACCTTGCACTGCAACCAGTCACGGGAGATTTGCATGCAGCAGCTTACGGGCAGGCGGGTAGCCATCACCGGCGGCACCGCCGGCCTCGGCCTCGCGTTGGTCCATGAATTCACAGGTCGCGGGGCTGACGTCGCGTTCATCGCCCGCAGGCCCGATGGTGTGATACGGGTTGCGCAGAAGTACGGGCGCGGGGCTCACGGGATCGTAGGTGACGTCTCGATCAAGGACGACATTCACCGCATCGCGTTACAGGTTCTGGGCGCGCTCGGCGGCCTCGATATTCTCATCAACAACGCATCGGACCTGGGTCCGGTGCCGCTGCAACTATTGGCGGACACAGACTGTGAGGACCTCGAGCGCGCGCTCGCCACGAATGTGATCGGGCCGTTTCGGTTGACCAAGGCCCTGTTGGGCTCGCTGGCCGCATCCGCCCGCGAGCACAGGAAGCCTGTGGTGTTGAATGTGTCCAGTGACGCGGCGGTTATGCCCTACCCCACCTGGGGTGCGTATGGTGCGAGCAAGGCGGCACTACGCCACATGACGTTGATCTGGGAGCAGGAACTGGCTGACACCGGAGTACGGTTCATCTCCTTCGACCCGGGCGACATGGACACTGCGTTGCATGCGGCTGCACTGCCGGAAACCGACGTCTCCACACTGAAGCGACCGGAAATCGCCGCTCGCGAAATTGTGGAGATCGTTGTATCGTGATTCCTGCACACGAACCTGTCCACCGGCCGCCGGACGCGAAACTACTGTTTGTACGTCGAAGCGGCGACGTCCAACATCGGCGCAGGACGGAGTTTGTCGACCTGCTGCAACCCGGCGACCTCGTCGTAGCCAATGACGCGGCGACTCTGCCGGCCAGCCTGAGTGGTGTTCACATTCCCACGGGTCGTGCCATCGAAGTGCGGCTCGCAGGCCGTCGCTCGCTGGATCCAACGCAGGTGGACCGTTTCACTGCGGTTGTATTCGGTGCCGGCGACTTTCGCACCCGCACCGAGGATCGGGCGCCACCACCCGCATTGAACCCTGGCGATCAGCTCACACTGGGGCAATTGCGCGCCACGGTCGAACGACTGTTGGATCACCCGCGCCTGGTATCGATGTACTTGCACGGCTCGCCGCAGGAAATCTGGGCAGGCTTCGCACGGCACGGCAAGCCGGTCCAATATGCGCACGTCCCGCAGCCCCTGGCCCTCTACGACACGTGGAGCTCGATTGCCGCGAACCCGGCCGCCTTTGAGCCGCCGTCGGCGGGTTTTGTGTTGAGTTGGGCAACGGTTGCGGCGCTGGCGGCTCGTGGAATGGGGTTCGCAACACTGACGCATGCCGCAGGCCTGTCATCCACCGGAGATCCGCGGCTCGATGCGCGTTTCCCCCTGGACGAGCCCTACAACATACCCAACGTCACAGCGGAGGCGATCAGCCGGGCACGGATGCGCGGCAACCGCATCGTCGCGGTTGGAACCACTGTGGTGAGAGCGCTCGAGGATGCCGCATGGGCCAACGGGCGCATCCTGGCCGGACCGGGACTCGCGCGATTGAAACTGGGGCCCGAGACACGCCTTCGAGTCGTCGATGCTATTTTGTCCGGTACCCACGAGAACGGGACCAGCCATCACGAGCTTCTGCGCGCGTTCGTTCCCCGGCGTGTGCTCTTACAGATGGATGAGCAGCTGGATGCGCGGGGCTACCGGACCCATGAATTTGGCGACTCCGTGCTGATTGAACGTGCTGATTGAACGCTGATTGTACTTATGGGGGGGCGTGAGCTCGGCTGCAATCTTCTGAGACGTTCTGTAATGACTGTACTACACTTCTTGAGGTAACTTGCCGCACTGAACAAAATGATACACTTCAAGCTCTTACGCCTCGCAGCCGCCGCTGCCCTGCTCGTTCTTGCCGGCTGCGGCGGCGGTAGCGACGACCCGCCGGAAACCTTCCAGGCCCAGATCTACAGCGACTCCGGCTTCGACGGCGACATCGAGCAGACCTCAGCCACAACGGCGCTGGTGACCCAGGGCATGGGGCCCAACGTGCAAAGTGTGTTTGCCGGAATCGACCCGCTCGCCGGCACGGAATTCAGAGCGTTTCTGCATTTTCCCCTGGGAGGGCCCAACGGCGTTCCGGCAGATGCACGCATCGACTCCGCGTTCCTCGAGGTCTTCATTAAAGACCTGCAGCCCTCCAACGCGGTGGTTCCGGTACGCATCGAGTTGGTGAGCTTTCAGCAACCCATGGTGGCAACGGATTTCGACCGGACGGCGCAGCCGGCGCTTGCATACACAATACTGTCACCCAAGCTCGGGCCTTCGGATACAGGCAAGTACGTTCCGATCGACGTGACAGGGCTGATGATCGAAGCTCAGCGGCGCGGGCTGGCGGACTTCCAGGTGCGCATCATGGAGGACCTGGGTCCGCCAATCGATGGCCTGTTCGAAATGGATGACTCGACGGGTGCGAACCGCTCTGCAACCGCCCCGCTTCTCACCGTAACCTACTTCTGAGCACTGTTACTTCACACCGCAAAGCAACAGCATAGACATAGTGCAGCCGGTCGGACCTGTCCGGCCGCCCAGTGGCTGCCAAGCGGCGCCAGCGCTGCAACTCTTGCACGCGAACGCGCCGACCGGAGTAGGATCGCCACCCAAGTGGGGTCTAAATTCGCCCGCGTGGCGAATTCTCGGAAAGTGCAAATAGTGAATGATGTCAGCGGCCTGCGGCCCACGGCGGATGATGCCGCTCGCGATCCTTCAGTCGGCGGACCGCTTCCCTGTCAGCGATTGCCGGCCACGACCGATCCATCGCAGCAAGCTGTCCTGGAACGCCGCCGCCGCCTGCGCGCGGCCGGCTACGAGATCGAACAGATCAGTGGCAGCGGCGCGGAAATCGACCCCGAAAAGCTCGCCGGCAGCATCGAAGGTTTCATTGGCTTCTCCCGCGTGCCACTGGGTGTTGCGGGCCCGATACGCATTGTTGGAAGCGCGGCCAACGGCGATTTCTTCGTGCCCTTCGCCACGAGTGAAGGCACGCTCGTAGCTTCTTTCCAACACGCGTTCAATGTAATGAACCGCTCCGGCGGCGCCCAGTGCGGCGATCAGCAGGTGGGACGCGCCCCGTGTTTCGAATTTGCGAACCTGCCGCAGGCGGCTGAATTCGCGCGCTGGCTGTCCTCCCGGCTGGCATCGCTGCAGGAAATAACAGCCGGTACGTCGCGTTTCTGCCGCCTGGTGTCGGCGAATACAGCCATTGTCGGCAACACTGTGTATGTACTGTTCGAGTTCTCGACGGGCGATGCGGCCGGTCAGAACATGGTCACACTGGCGACCCAGGCCGTCTGCGCACACCTGTTGGCGAACACGCCGACGCCACCGAGCTCATGGCTGGTGGAATCCATGATGTCAGGCGACAAGCGGGCGACGCCCATGGCATTCCGTTCGACGCGCGGACGGAATGTCAGCGCGGAGATCGTAATCCCTGCGAAGCAGGTGGAACGCTACTGGCGCACCGAGCCGGCAAAAATGGAGCGCGCCTGGCGGCAAGCTGTCAACGGAGCCGCGCAGACGGGCGCTGTCGGATTGCAAGGTAATGTCGCGAACGCGCTCGCCGCGATTTTCATCGCATGTGGGCAGGACGTAGCTTGCGTCGCCGAAGCGACTACTGCTCTGACACGCGTCGAACGCACTCCGGCGAACGAAGTGTATGCATCCATTACGTTGCCAAATCTGATCGTGGGCACCGTCGGTGGTGGAACCTACCTGCCGACCGCACACGAATGTCTGTCGATGCTCGGTTGCGCGGGTGGCGGGCACGCTCGGAAGTTTGCGGAAATCTGTGCGACGGTTGCGCTGGCCGGCGAGTTGGCCATTGTCGGTGCCATGTCGAGCGGCCAATTTGCCGCGGCCCACGCCTCCGGAGGCCGCAAGGGCGCCACCGCAAATGAAAAGCCCGTGACCAACGGCAGCCACGAATCGTGAGCGACTCGGACGCAGTGGACACCGCTGCACCCACGCCGGTCCCGGTCCGACGCAAAAAACCGGTCAAACAGTTTGTCGTTCGCCACATCCTGCCTCCGATCGCACGTGGCGTGTATGGCGGTATGGCCCGCTCCTGGCGCTACACGACCGAGAACGAGCCGGTCCTGACCGACCTGCTGGCCGGCGATAAGCCGATCGTGGGCGCTTTCCTGCACGCCCGCACATTCCAACTCCTGTATTACTTCAGCCGCCCCCACCGCGGTCGCTGGATGTTGATGTGCTCGAAGAGCA
>Ga0307510_10011359_pt1 | contig 10577 bp, 11 predicted proteins | sample 12_EM_MG_FD_207224 | JGI IMG/M metagenome (GOLD analysis project Ga0307510, IMG submission 207224) | Populus trichocarpa ectomycorrhiza microbial communities from riparian zone in the Pacific Northwest, United States - 12_EM | ecosystem: Host-associated > Plants > Roots > Unclassified | place...
TGGCTCTTTCAGCAGCCATTGTTTTTTTTGGGTTGACCCGGGTTAACCCGGGTCAACCCATCTGACCCGTGACCCGATCATTATACCGGGTCGACCACCGGGTCGGGTTTAAAAACTATGAACAAAATGATTGACAGCAAAAACATTTCTATGGATGGCACTTCAAAACAATGATGGAAAAAAGAGGTCACTTAATGACTTTGTTTCAAATTCACCATACATAGCAAAATGAAGGCAATTTCTCTACAAGAACTTTCAATCATCATGGACTACATTAGGCCAGTGCATTAACTCACCTCTACAAGAGAGATTTCAAGTTGCAGGAGCTCAATTCACCAAAATCACAGGTTAGGTAATCATGCATAAAGATGAGCTCAGAACCACTACAAGCTAGCCAAATTAATCCAGAACAAGTCAAATTTACCTTAAACATGTAGGTCAAGCAGGCTTCAAAGAAAAAAATTGAAATAATGACCATTGAGAACCAAAAATGATACGAACAAACAACTAAAAAGAAGGCTTTAAGAGAAAGTGACACTGCAACCTTATTAAGATATTTCTTTGTTCAGATAAGAGAAGATTGTATTAAGAGTAGAATAGTAGAAATCAAAGTAAAGTCAGACATCCACTGCCACAGAGGAATCAAAACATACATGCTATTCATCCTACTGCAAATCAGCTCACGCAACTCTCTCAAAGCCCGACACCATAAAGATGCTGAAGAAACTTCTCTGTCCTGATTGATTCTTGAAATTTCAGAATATCACTAAACCTCATAAAACCTAAATAACATTTGTAGCCCATTTAGATGCATCTCGAGAGATTAAAAACACACACAACAAAATAGCAACTAAGCAACAAGTTTGACAAGAGAAGGGGGAATAGAACCAGGAATTTCCAGATAAAATCGCATAATAACAATGAAAAGTTTGCAAGGAGTAAAGCAACTAGTCAAGATGGTGGAGCATGTGACACTGTATCATTATGGTTGTTTTAAATGCTTCCCCGGAAACAAACACCCAGCAACAATCAGGGTTCCAAAGCCCCATAGAAGTAAATCCAGCCATTTTATTTGCAAGACCTGCTTGGTGCATTGTCTGATTTTTAAGGTGATTTCTTCACTTTAGAAATCACTAGTCGTATTTTAAATTTACTGACTCGGTATAAAATTATCAGCAGGCATACATACTGTTTTTTACTCACCACATGAGCACCAATTGGACCAATCGGCGGGCTTCCAAATCTTTGGTGATGTCTCTCAATTGTACGTAAAAGTTGAATCACTCGATCTCCTCCAAACGCTGTAACCTGTTATAGCATTGTAAGTAAGAAATCAAGGCATGCATGTTGAAAATATATCATATGCACCTAGTTTCCAAAGTTGAAAAAAGCATGGAAAACACCTTGGCCTACTTTTTGCAGATGATTACACACAAGAAATATCAATTGTTGTGTGCAGTTATGACACTAAATGGAATAGCACAAACCTTGTTGGTTTTGTTTAGCTGGAGCTCCCGGATGTATGCACGGATTTCCTGTTCCTTCTTTCCATACTCTTCAATCTGAAAACCAAAATTTTAAAATTCCCCATACTTTTCCCAAGAAAGACAACATTGGACTAACATAAACAAATATTTTAAAATTTTAAAGAACAAATATAATGTGTACAACTATTCCTGCTAAAGCTTCCTGTGAAAAAATATATTTTTCAACAGCTATTGGCCTCACATTAAACCATCACAGATGAGCTTCACATTGCCTACTACATTGAACTCAAATGAACTATTACCTTGCACGGGTCATGGGATATTTGATGCAGGCATCTTATCCAAGTAAAGCAAGGCACTTTTAATGATATAAATGACAATTTACACCCAGTAACACCATCCTTCTTTGGTCAAATCCTTCCCTGTTCTATTGCTATTAAGCCATGTTTCAATACATAATGGTAGTGTTTATCCTGAGCCTTTTCATTATATTAAGCCTCAAAGATATTTGCAAACCCTCGAATTCATGTAATAGAAATAGCTTTAGATATGGATACAAAAGCAAATGCAAGAGAAACAAGTAACACTTCAACCAATCACCCCAAAAATGGGGCCAATCACCAGTATCTTGTGAAAAGAAAAGGGCCAAGGTCGTGGCCAAGTGGAGTCATCTGCCTAAACCTACACTAAGTACCAAGAATACACCTTCCCTTACCCATGGGCCCAGGAAAGCTCGCAAGCACTTTTTTATGACACTATACAACAATACAATTGGAACAATCACTTTAAATATCAAGGTCAAAAGTCATGATAGGAGAAAACTAATGATAAATTAAACAAAAAAGTTTCTTCATGATTCAATTATTGTACTATGCTAGGCATCTTTATACCTCTTCAGTAATCTTTCTAATTTCATCCATTCCCTTGGACACGCTTTCTAATAAGGTACTCTCTTCTTCCTTCAACCTGAGTTATATTATAGATTAACTGGGCAAGTCAAATCCACATTCAGACAGGTAAAGTGTAAGCACACAAAATGTGGGACCAAATAAATGAAAGACCTTGAAAGTGTGAAATCAGCAGCATCAATCATGTCCTGAAGTTCCTTAAGCTTTTCCTCTATTTCACATTCTTCAGCCTGTTTCAATAAGAAAGTCAGGGGTATAAACATGTGAATACTTTTGGCAACAGCAAGCAACCCCTTTGCACCTTTTCATATATAAGTACAAATTGGAAAACACAAATGGTAAAAGTACTAAAGGGGGGGAACAACCAACAGAAAATAGTTAATACTCTAATGCAATTGATGCAAAGTGAAGAAGAAGCAATGATCAATAGGGCATTTTAGGAATACCAAACACCAAAGCCAGAAGGCAGCATTATTTTGATTACAATGCCACCATTCCCCTCAATCTCTTTGATAAACGAGGTTCAAAATTACAGCATAGTTATGACCTTTGAAAAGGAAATCTGTTTTGGTCAGATATCGCATTGTTGAAAAGAGGGTTGCCCCATCTTTTGTTGTACCATAACAAGGATTCCTTTAAGGACTGTTTGATATGAAAATATATGTTTGACATGATAGTCTTCAAAAGATCAATGTGCAATACAAGCAATTTGCATATATTTAAGAGGGAAATAGGGATGATGAAATGTACACTTTTGTTATGCATTACTTAATCACAGAAATTAGCAGGAATGCTCAAATAAAAAAAGGAAGAAAAGACAGAAATGAGCGCTAGTAGGGGGAAAGGTTTCCATCTCTATTCAAGGCAAAGGAAGAACCTGTGTATTTTTAACTTGTTGCTCATGAATATCACGGGCTTGTTGTTCAAGCAACTTGACACGTTTCACCATGCTATGAATTTGATTGGTTCGGCGATTGTGCTCATTTTCTAACTCAAGTTTCTTCTTCGTTGCCTGACAAATGATTATTGCATGAGTAGGTGGAGCGATTTTCAGAATATGTTAACTATTAAGACAGACTGTAAAGAATATGCAGGAAAGGTATAAACTTAAATAAGCATGTCAGGAGCACGCAATGCAGATCATACCATTCAAACAGTTGACTATTCACTATGCCACCATCATAATCCCTAGTTTCACTAGTGCCGGTTAGATTGTTTCCAGTCCATCTAATATTGTTTCTGTTGTCATTCTACAGAATGTGAAAAGAAGTGCCAACTCAAAATCAAGAAGAATATAACATATGCCACAAAAGACACCTAAAATGATAACACTCATAAGATGCGCAAGAATCATAGAAACCATCCGACTCTGATTGACATCACTTCTTTTGGTATGGTGTATATAATTCAGGGCACAAATATCTTCATGTAACCTTTTCAATTGACATATTATGCCAACATGTTTCGATGTTCTAAGTGATGTTAATAATCTATCCAATCTCAAGGTCCCATAAGACATGTGGACCTAAGTTTTTCTTTTCTTTTTTCCTGAGCAAGGAGTGGATAGGAAGGAATCTAGTGTAGGTCCAGGATTGCATTTTGAAATTCGGACTCTTATGCGATTGACACAGATTTTGATGTTATGCATATGATTTTGCGGTAGGTTATTTTGATGTCAAAATACAGCAGCCTGTAATTTTTTACAGCATTTACTAATCATTCTTAATTGCATGATTATGTCAAAACACAGCAAAGTTTATAATTCTGCAATGAAATAACTCAGCTCTGTTGAAATGCTCAACATAAGTGAACTTTTACTGACATGTATTCTTGATCTGCAGGTTCTGTCTCCATCAGAAATCATTCTTTGATTACACAAAAAAAAAAAGCAACCAAACAGGATTCAAGTTTTTGTCACAACCAAATAAGCTTTCAGTTGTCAGTTTCGGCATTCACTTCAGATTTTTGACAGTGAACTTATTATATTAACACTGTACTAGTCACTTTCCCCTGGACAGAAATTTCCAACATACCAAGGAAACAGTATTACGCAATTCATCCTGTTTATTCCTCACTTCCTTCGCTCTTTCCACCATATGTGCAGTTTGGGTTTTCTTCTCTATGAAGGTTTTTCTCAATTCCTCCACCTTCATCTGAAAAGAAATTAAAGAAATGTTTTAATAAGAAGCTACAAAGTAATTTATGATCAGATTTAATGCAACAAATGGATGCACACCTTAACAATCAACTTTCCACAAAAACCAATGCAACCACCCCACCCCCAAAACCCCCCAAAAAAGGGGAAAGGAAAGGAAAGGAAATAAAGAGATTGAAACAGCAGATAGGCATCTCACATAAGTAAAAATCAAGTAATCAAGGAAATCATATACATAGCATGTATATGAGAGAGATCTGTAGCAAAACGGACTTGATTATATTTAGAGGAACACAATCCAGCATCAAATGAATAAAGGTGGCAATAAAATAAAATACGTCATTCTCAAAAACAAACCAGGATTTGGAATATTCTTACCCATGAACAGCAATTCCACAAAAATCAAGGAATTGTGAGGAATTTAAATGGAAGAAAATTTAAAACTTAAAACTTTTGGTTCAAAACAAGGAAAACAAGACATGTGTATGACAAAAGAAAGGAATGGGCAGGGTGGGGCTAGCCGAGGGGAATGGCAGAGTGTGATGTATCAAAAGGAAAAGGATTTTCTGGTCACTAGTTTAACCTAATTTTAGGCTTTTCCCAGGGAGTAAATCCACGGGACATTTAATGGGAGCAAATCTTAAGTTATTTAATAAACTGTTATAAGTAACGATGGGGGTTTTCCTCTAACTTGCTATTTTTTAAAATTGTCAGTTAAATATTGAGAGATTTCATATGGGTTTGACATGCATGCATGCCTGCCAATCAGCTTGTATAAAAGTCCTCTTCTTTCCTCCGTTATTCTTATTTGTGCATCTCTATTTCTTTTCTCCCCAGAGAGAGCTGCATAGTGGGGCAGCCTTCTAGATCCTTCCTTTTTCTCATTTTATTCAACCTCAAAATTTACCCTGTTGTATCATTGTTAACAATCCCTACATACCAGCATTTTGCTCCCTACATTTAAATCCAATCAGATAAACCCATTCCCTTCTGAAACATACTGTTGCCAGCAGAGTCCCAATAATACAGCTACCAGAATTTATTGTTACAGCCACTAAATGCAAGCTTTTACTTGTTAAACCTCAACATTCACAATTCTCATCCAGTACACAGATCTTGAACCTATTTGTCTATAGCAAACACAGGAAAATAAAAGCAAAGGAAACAACGGAAATAAAGATGTACCTAAGGGAAAATATACAACTAGATAAAACAAACAAAAAAAGATCAAAAATCAAACTCATATTTAAGGGAAATTCTGTAGCTATAAATTTGACTGAAGCCTCCAGAGAAGGGATGAAAAAGGATGAAATAGAATATAAATCTATATTGCAATTCACAGAATCTAAATAGCATTTTTAGTCCTTCCAAGTTCTAGAATTTATTACTCACGAGTTCATGATCAATTCTAGCTTGACAAGTGGGTATGCGTTCTTTAAGCTTTCCAAGCTTCACCGTTTGTTCCTGGAGTTCCTTGTCTACACTGTAGACCCAAGACCATGCAAGCTTCTTCTTTAACTGTTGTACCTGCTGAGACATTTCTTCTAGATGCTCCATATTTTTTATCTTTCCTTGCAACTCAGTAAGTTCCTTCTCTATGGGTTTTATCGAAGCCTCCAGTTCATCAACAAGTGCATTTGCAGACTTCAGTTGTTCATTAATACTTAGTAAAAGATCATTAACTTGTTGAAGAAGAGTAGCCTTGAAAAAGAACTGCACAGTGGGATGTCAGTACTGCACCCATATGATTTGTCCTGGCACTAAATATGCACACAATAAGATTAGAAGTTACCTTAAATTTGTCTTTTTCATTCCCAGAATGCAGAAACTCTCTGCTTTTGTCCTGACTCATTATTACACAAGGATTCTCAACATCAATCTGCATGATGTAGAGCATAATATCTTGAACATTACCAATAGAAGTTATGAGGAGTTGGTGAAATTTTAATTTTTGAAAAGTAAACAATATCTCATCATTCAATGAACAGTTCCTGCCTTTATCATCCATGCCCATCAAATAACGTGCATGCTATGTGACATGTGACAAAACAAGTGAATAAACATGCTTCCTAGAATATGAAAAAAAAAAAAAACTGATTAAACAACCAAATGCCTGAAGTTCAAGCAATTATAAATATCACCCACACTAAAAATAATTAGTTTGAGAAACAGAGTTAAAGATCTGGGTCACATCAAATATCAATGATCAAAAACATCATTCATGTCAAATGTACAATGCCAAATGTACCATTTATGAGAAATACATTATTGCATATAAAATGGCACACATGGCATCCAACTAACAGTCAATCTGCTCCAGATCATTGAGCATCAATGATTCAAGTAATGAAACTCAATATTTTTACATAGGTATGATCCATTGGGGAAATAAAATAGATGGCAGAAAATCCTATGAAAAATGTCATTAGCTGGCTATATGCAGAAAACATTGCATGCATAAGTAAAAGAGATAATCACTATTTTCGTGGAAAATGATAATATTTTGAGTAAGAAACTCACATTAAAATGTTCTATGAGCTCCCGAAGATCCTCTCTTCGACTAGCCACTTTTCTTCCTGTCAAATATCTCATGGTGAAAACAACAATAAGTAAGTACGAAAACCTAAATCAATAATAGAGCACTCCACAACAAGACTGTAACAGAAAAGGAAAAAAGAAGAGATTTGATATGAATATTCATTTTTTTTCCATTAGTTGAAATCATCCATCAAATCAAATTGGAGATAATTCATAAATGCAGAATCTTGGACTCCATAAATTTTCAAAACTGACAGTGTTTTCCTAGGAAAAAACAGAATCTAACAGGATGCGGTTATGTGGTAAAAGGTCTTCAAAATCCTTACAAGAAACTACCAAATGATGTTTTCCTCGGAAATAAGTCAGGAAAAAAAAAAGAAATTTTCTTCCAGCGGTAATATATCTGTGTAAAAGTGACTCCATAATGTTCAGTCCTCATTACTTGCAAAATTTATTTAATAATTTCTCCACAACCAGTAACAAACAAGCATTAGTACAAGAAGGGACCACTTTAGTTTCCTCATTAGCTTTCTCCCTCAACATGTTTCTCTACATTTATAACAGCAACAAGCATGATTCAGTTCAAATCCACATCAGCCCAAAGTGGAAAGGAATAGAAACAAAGAAAAATGGTTCCCTCTTATAACACAAAGTTGCCATGTCTAAAAAGATACCACGCTACTCCAAATGCCATACATATATGAGAACAGTAATCTACAGAAAACAGGCAGAGGACATGTGGCATGGCTGAAAAGAGTAAATCAATAGAGAGCAAAAATACAGCAGAACAATGGCTAAAACAAGAAGAGAATTGAAGTTGGAACAATGTAATAGAGTTTAGGGTTCAGAAACTTAAACTCCAAGGGTAAAAAACTAAGAGGTCACATGCTTATAACCTTAATTTCAGAAATAAAATAAAACAAATTGTAAGGAAGGCTCCAGCATCAACAAGTAACAAACACCTGCATCTAGACTCAATTAAATTGATGAAAATGTTCAAAAATACATCAATTACTACAATGTATGGTCCCAGAATACCACAGCATATACTTCTATGAGAAATTAAAATAATGAAAAACAAAATATATATAAAGAGCTCACGTAGCTCTGGTCAGAGAAAATTCCAATTGTTTGGAAGCGGCATATCATGGATTCAAGTACAAATACATTCAACAGTGATTCGTTCAAACACAGCCCAAGTGGCCAAGGGGCCTTAATACCTTTTTCATCAGAATCACAAGGAACTCAAGGCTTTTTAAATGAATTAAAGATATCTTTATCAGAAAACCAAATAGACCTTGGTGATCCTTTAGAACAGTGGTACTGGAAGATTGGTTGATTCTCCGTTCTATTATTATGGAATCACCATAGATATCTGGCTTAAAAGACTCCTCTCCTCTGTTTCTTACTTCCACTTCAACAACAGCATAACTGCAAAGAAGCAACATCAGATAAACATAAGCTGGCATAAACACATTGTTTCGTTAAAGAGGTAATTGAGCTCATATTACCAGTAACTCTAGTTCTAATAACAAGAACAACTATTAATGCATAACATTGCACACAGTAACCAAGTATACAATTCTGAAGTTCGAGGGTTTTTCTTTAGCATTCCAAAGTGTAGTTTCAGCTTTCCAGCCTCTTTTGCAACTCTCCAGCAAAACATTAAGCAGTCAAAGAGAGGAGTAGAATTTCACACATTCTATACAAACAACTTATAAAACCAGTAACACTTGATTTCTTTAGAAGAAAATGAGCAAATAAACAAACGGGCAAGACAACACAAACCTGCAACCAGTTTTGATAAAATCCTTCAAAGTGGCGGCCCTTTGAGTTCCTTTAGCCCGGCATCCAAATGCAATACATAAAGCAGTCAATATTGCACTTTTGCCACCTATATAACCACCAATTCCCCATAAAAAAAGATTAATTCAATAATGCGATCATTAGCTTCATAATTCCCCTATCAAATTACACACATGCCATCACCAGAATCAAACAAAACAACTAATAATCTCAACTAATGAACAAAATAAAAAAAAATCAAACAAAAACTTGAAAACTCTAAATTAGGGTTTTGATGTACCTACTTCCGTTTCGACCGGTGACAAAATTGACCCACTGGTCAAGCTCAATTTGGAGGTTATCATGGCACATGAAGTTCTCTAACCGGATCCTGGAGATGGTACCCACACCGGACCGAAAAGTGGTAGGGATGTTACTATCCCCGAAAACCCTAGAATCATCCATGGCCTGGTTTGATGATCCAGGGTTCTTGCAAATCTCTTCAATAGAGAGCGACCGAGCCAGCCAGCCTAAAAATTTAAAAGTAAAGGACACAGTTTATTTTTATTTTTTTAGGGAGAGAGTAATAATAAAGTAATGGGAGGGAGTGTGTGGGGAGGAGAGGAAGTGAGGGCTTTGTGGCGGGAAGAAGGATTTGCACTGTGCGACGCGGGTGTATATTGATAGCTGTTTGCCACCCTGTTAGCATTGCGTTTCAAAAATAATTTTAAAAAAATTAAAAAAAAATTATTTATTATTTTACATTAAATTAATATATTATTTATATTTTTAGATCATTTTACTATGTTGATATTAAAAATAATTTTTTTAAAATAAAAAAATATTATTTTAATATGTTTTAGAATAAAAAACATTTTAAAAAATAACCACAACTACATTCTCAATTTCCCATTAAACTTTGCAATTTTTTCGGTCAAGAGATCATCATATTCTCTACCATATTTTTACAATTGAATGGTAACTTTAATTTATATCAATTAAGTTATTCATAATTTCATATGGCATAATTCATATACGTTAGAGATATGGTGTATGTGTTAAATAATGGCATTAACAACAAAACCTTACAAGAAAATGATCATAAATGTCCAGCGCGCCTGACCCAATAAATCAATTTATAACTTCTAAAAAGCTAAAAAATCACTCCAAAATCTATATGAAATAAAAAAATTTCCCGAACTCGGATCTTATTTTAGGTGTTTTCAAGGTAAAAAACACTTAAATGTAATCTCACTCATTATATGAAACCTTTTGACATAAAAATCAAATGTTTTGGTGGTTGAAATCCTCCTCGACGACTACTTTTTCCCTTTAAGCCAAAATCCAGCGACTTCCTCTCTATCTCCTCCCAACAGGAAATGATTTTAAAAGGAGAAAAATGAAGTTTAGTATCAAAATATATTGTCTTCATATTCAAGAGACTAGTCACCTAGCATCTAAAAAATATGAAGGATTACAATTAATGTTTCAACGAAACTTTTAAACCGTCTCCATGTCAAAGACAATGAACTTTTTATCAAATAAATGGAGATGGTGAGATTCAAACTCGTGACCGCTTAGTCATTAAAGCTCTGATACCATGTCAAAGAACCTTCTCAACCCAAAAGCTTAAACTGTTAAGTGAGATCCCAATATATGATTTATATTATTTTCTAACATCCGCGTTACCTGAGAGTTTTATTT
>Ga0307510_10011360_pt1 | contig 10575 bp, 10 predicted proteins | sample 12_EM_MG_FD_207224 | JGI IMG/M metagenome (GOLD analysis project Ga0307510, IMG submission 207224) | Populus trichocarpa ectomycorrhiza microbial communities from riparian zone in the Pacific Northwest, United States - 12_EM | ecosystem: Host-associated > Plants > Roots > Unclassified | place...
CAACTGGAATCCGCTGGAGTCCTCCCAGATCGTACACTGCGACCCATTGGCGCTGGCGGTACTCTGCTTCCTCCAGCCGGCCTGCCGCTCGCCCTCGGTCAACTCTCCGTCGCTGGTCGGAAGCGCCGCTACCGGCGCGGGCTTCCCGAGCTCCTGTACGTCCACTTGGTGCGTGATTGCATCGATCACGGTAGCGCGGCCGTTGGCATCATCGATCTGGGTCTGATCCGTGTGGGTCAGCGAAAACTGGCAGGGTGTGGAGTCAGCCAGGTGCCACTCTTCCTCGTGCCGGCTCTGTTTGTCCGGGCCGATCCAGGCCTCGACATGGCTGCGACCGACCTTCCCTTCCTCGTCGGGCGTCAACGCATGCATCGCAACTCCGGCTTTCTGGCAGTCGTCGCGAAGGCGGTGATAGGACCGCTCTTCCTGTGGCTGTCCCTCCACTGTCAGTACCGAAGTCTGGTCGTAATGGATGGGTGGCGGGGTCGAGGTCGATCCGTAACTCATCGCGGGTGGGGCTTTGCCGGAGCAGGCTATCAGGGACAGCAAACTGAGTGCGGCCAGGATGGGACGTGGGGTCACGGTTTGCCTCGCTCAAAGACCGACTGCGTCGGCGCCGAATATTTCGAGCTTGACGCTTCTGGGCGTCTCGATGAGTCGGGCCTGCCAGTACGGGCTGAACAAGCTACCTAATTCGCGGTGATCGTCCGCGCGCCGAAAGACAGTCAGCGTCCGCGGCCGGTCGAAATAGACTTGCGCCGAGGCCAGCGCGCTCATTTTGTTGTTCTGCGCCCGATCGGGGGCGCGAAGATCAGGCGGACCGCCGATGTTGAGGTTCGATGTTGTCCTGACATCGGTCATCGGCTGCTCGATGAGGACACTGAAAACAGGGCCGGCATCGGGAGTGCCGCTATCGGCGTACGGAACCACCGCCTTGTTGGCGGCGATGTCTTCATAGGATTGCAGGCCCTGGTATCCGGTCAGGATGGCAGCGTCGTTTTTCGGGGTGGCCGGCTGCAGTCGCGCCGCGCGACTCGCGTTCCCGTTGTTCCCGGCGCCTCCGTAGGGATCGTAGTGGCCCCGATCGTTGTCGTATGGCGACGTCCAGCCCGTGTCGGGATCAGATAGATTCGCGAATGCAGCTCCCGAGCTGCTCCTGACCGCGGCCGCCCCTCCCCAGGCCATGGGCACATCGAAGTTCTTCACCACCAGGTTGATCTTGGCATTCAAGGTGTCCATCGCCACCCAGCGGTTGTAGTTGACCAGGTCCGTGCCACCGCGCTTGTGCAGGAACAGGAGATTACCGTCGCGCTTGGCAGAGAAACCGTCCCGCGCCTCCATCACGACGTTGGCATACCGATCCGCATCGGCCGTATGCCTGGGATTGCTGCTCGACGAGCGCGACTCAGGCACCTTGTACAGCCTGGCATAACTTTCATTCGCCGCAGCCGCCTGGGCGCCGAGCAGAACCAACGATTTCGCACTCAGGCTGGCGGCTTTGTCAGTCGAACCGCCACCGGTGAGCGCATTCTGGCTGACGACCTTCTGGACAATGGACGGGATATCGGCGATCTCGGTCACGGAAACCAACCTTGTGGCCTGTGCATAGGCCACATTGGCTTCGCTCAGGCCCAGGATCGCCACACTGAAAGCCCCCTTCATGGTATCCCGCAGTTCCTGCATGCCCTGCTTGACCTCGTTCAGCTCGGTGGCGATCTCGTTCAGCTCCACACCGATCTCCGCGCCGACCACCGTAATGTCGAGCGCAACACCGAGCACCTGCACCGCATCGGCGAAGTGATCGGTACCGGAGATCGCGAAGTTCATCCAGGAATGCAGGCTGACAATCTGTGCCGTAGCCACTTCGTTGGCGACCTGCGCGCGATTGAGGTAGGCGATGAGGTTATATGCCCGCGCCTGCTGTACGGCGGCGCTGTAGGCCGCCGCGTCGGCCGTGTTGTTGAGTTGCACCTTCTTGTTTACGGCCTGACCGGTGTTGAAAAGAACCAGCACCCCGACTACGAAGACGAGCATGCATACCAGCGCCAGCACCAGCGCCTGGCCTCTTTCCCTGTGGAGCGTCCCTTGCATCGTGAGCTTCACCTGTCCGGATGTACAACCCGCCGCGGGATCAAACGGGTAGCGCGCGCCAGCGCCGCCACCCATTTGATCCCGCCCCTTCACTTGACTTCGGCGTTGCTGCCGTAGCTGCTCAGGTCCTTCTTCTTCTCGCCCGCGGTGGCCGCGGCATTGCCCTGATTCTTGGCGCGGTTGATGGTGGAGGTGGCGTCCTGTCCGCCCAACTCCTTGCCCATGGCGCCGACCTGCGCGCGCACCGTGCTGCCGAAGTAGGTAACCGCGGCAATGGCGGCAATGGCGATCAGGGCCGTGATGATGATGTATTCAGTCATGCCCTGGCCGCGCTGGCGGCGCAGGAAGTTGCGGGTCGATACTGTTCGCATGAAGGCCTCCCTTGGCGTGCAAACCATCAGTTGATTGAACGGCTGGTGTGAACCGGCTCCCGGATTATCTATAACAATGTTGCATTTAATCGTACAGCTTTATTTTCGAGCGTCGCCAGTTGGCGTCGCCGGGAACGGCCGTTGGCGTCGGTAACACCGTTGCGTGTGCCAACTTCGGCACAACCACACCCGGTGTTTGGTTGTGATGCGACTGTGCTTACGATCAGTGTGTTTGTTTAGACAATAACAAACGGGCCGATGCGCGGAACCGCTGGGCCAGCGCATCGTTGGGATTCAGCGCGAGTGCAGCGCTCAGATCAGTGATCGCGGCATCCGCCTCGTGGCGCTGCAGATGCACGAAGCCGCGGCCGCGCAGTGCCTCGGCGTCCTTTGGATCGATGTCGATTGCGTGATTGTAGTCATCCAGGGCGCCCGGGCTGTCTGCAGCTTCCGCGCGCACGAAAGCCCGGTTCCTGTAGGCTTCCGACGCGCGCGGGTTGAGTTGGATAGCGCGCGTGAAGTCAGACACTGCGCGCTCGCGCTCGTTTCTTTTGGTGTATGCCAGTCCCCGATTGAGGTACGCCGCAAATTGAGTGGGATCGATAGCAAGCGCCCGTGTAAAGTCGGCGATCGACGCATCCCACTCGGAATTGCCGAGGTGCGCGGCACCTCGATTCGCGTACGCGGCAACGAGCATGGGATTGAAGGAAATGGCCTGCGTGAAATCCGCGATCGCCTGATTCCGGTCTCCCCGCCTGATGTAGGCATCGCCACGTGCCTGCCAGGCGTCGGCATCCGCCGGACTGAGTTGAATCGCCCGGTTGAATTCTTCGAGTGCCGCCGCGAGCTTCCCGGCCCGTTCCAAACCGATAGCGACATCGAGGTGGGCGCTGCCCATATTCGGATCCAACCGCAGCGCCTCGGTGGCATCTGCGCTGGCACTCTCGCTGTTATCCATGGCCCGATAGGCCAGGCCACGATCGCGCCAGGTCGTTGGATTGTTCGGATCGAGCTCGATGGCCTTGCCGTAGTCGGCGATCGCACGCGCGTAATCACGGCGATGCGCATGGATGGAAGCACGACTCAAATACACTGCAACCGCTCGAGGATCGAGTTGAATCGCCCGATCGAGATCGGCAACGGCACCCTCGGTATCCCCTTGCTTCATGAGGATGGAGGCGCGGTTGATGTACGCTGAATCCAGCTTCGGATCGAGGGTTGCTGCCTGCGTAAAATCAGCTACGGCCGCGGCTGCCGCGCCCTGTCTGGAATAGACCAATCCCCGGTTCACATAGGTCTTCGCCTGAACCCTGCGCTGCTCGGGTCGGCTCAGGACCGCTGTATAGTCGGCGATCGAACGCTCCAGATCACCCAGCTCCTGGTAATGAAACGCACGGTTCTTCAGTGCAGTGGCCCGTTCGAACACGTCCAGGCGAGCATCATCAATGATGTGTGTACAGGCTACGACGGCCGTCTCGGGGCGGTCGGAACTACAGTGGACCCGGTCGTCGGCGTGACCTCCCTCGTGACTTGCGCCCCATGCGTGCGTCGAAGCCTGTGAGCTGATCAAAACCGCAACGGCGAGAGCGCCCATACACCTCGTGTGTATGTCATGGATCTGCAAACTCATGCGATCGAGATCATCGGTCAGTCACTGTGGCGTAGTCTTTCCGGGACGCCGCTTCGAGCGAGATGTAGATGGGCTCGAAGAAGCCTTGCTCCCGATCACGAATCCGCTTCCAGATAGCATGGAAGGGAAACGAGCGGTAGTCCTTTTTGATACCCCGTAGCGCCGCGGCGCTTCCATGTTGATCAGTAATGACAACCCATCGCATGTGCAGGGTGCGCGCACAATACTGGCCGAACGCAGCACCCAGAATCTGGACGACGGCCTCATCGTCATAGCCACCGCGATTGGCGCTTGCCGCCCATGACGCAAAGGCCACATCAAAGTCTCCAGGCCCAGCGGCCTCGAGTGAGTGCCCCAGAAACACCCGGAAGAACTCGGGAAGCAACGCGCTGTTAGCTTCGATCGCCCGGATTTCTTCCTCATTGAACGGTCGAATCGTCTCCGGTACCCGCTCGATGGTGGCGACGAAGCTCTCAGTTGTGCCGAGTGACGAGCGCGCCACCTCGCGGCGACGATCAGTGACCGCCTTGCCAGTGAGGTATGCGTCCTGGCGCTTCAGCGCCGACTGTTGTGTCGGACTGCCGATCCGCCGGATCGCGTCGAGGATGTTCGTTATGAGGCCCACGAACGCAGTTTATTCTCGTCGGTCGGCGGATGTCCCGGATCAGCTGCTTCCGCGTCAATGAGCTTTCCAAGCGTGCGGCGGAAATGCGCCAGCGGTGCATCGGCCAGGATGGCCAACGGCTGAAAGCCGGGATCCTCGTCGAGCGTCGTCTGTTGCCGCTCAATGATCGCCTTGTCCTCCATGAATCCCTCAATGAGGCTGTTCAACAGCGAGTGGGAGATTGTGCTGTCCGCGCCCTGGAAGTTGTTGAGATAGGACCAGAAGAAGTGGGTCGTACGCTCGGTCTCCGGCGTCATGAACTGGCAATTGCGATACTCCCTGGCCCCCGTGGCATCGCCGGACTGGGCGGCCTGGCCCGCGGGGACGAATAGTGTCTCCATGGTGAAAATTCCGGGCACCCACATCGTGGCGATATTCCGGCGATCCAACTTCGCGGTCTTGTCGTGGATGACCTTCTGGTGAAACGGCGGCGGATCGCTGTTGAGATGCCAGCGTTCGACGCGAAATCCGCGCTCCAGCCGCTCGATGGCCGTGGGCTTCGACACGTACGCATACTCTTCCGAGCCGCCTAATGTGCGGGTATGCACGAAGGCCAGATGCGAGAAGTCGCTGAGGTTGTCGACGATGAGCAGATAGTTGGCATCGTAGTGCAGATACGCCGGGATACCTTGCCACTGGGAGTCATGCAGGTACGGTAAATCGACGAGCAGCGCCGGATCGGCTTTGGCCGCCTCCCCCATCCAGACCCAGATGAAAGGGCCGCGCTCGAGCACGGGGTAATGAGGAACCCGCAACTTCGGCGGAATCATGTCCTGACCCGGGATCTGCACACATTTCCCCGAGCCGTCGAATTTGATGCCGTGATACATGCAGCGCACGGTGTCCCCTTCCAGGCGGCCCCGGGACAGCAGCGCGCCGCGATGCGGGCAACGGTCATTCAACGCAAACACCTGGCCACTGTCGCCACGGAACAGCAACACGTGCTGGCCGAGAAGGCGGCGGCTCAACAACCGACCGTCAATCAACTCCTGCTTCAGGGCCGCGACATACCAGCAATTTTTCAGGAACATGCTGATTCTCCTGGTGGAAAGAAGCCCGCGATTCGTTTCGGCTGGAGAAAGCTCCGGTTCGTCTATTATACCCCCATGAAACGCAAGTCGAACCCCCGGGCGGTGAGCAGCAGGCGGCCGGGTTCCGGTGCAGGCTCACTCGACCTTTCGGACGCAGAATTCCGGGCGCTGGCGGCAAGAGTTTCCTCCCTGGCTGCGGACTACTACGCGCAGTTGCCCAATGTGCGCGCCTACCCGCTCGAGTCGGGGGCACAGGTACATCAGGCATTTGATGAGGCGCTTCCCGATAAAGGACTGCACGCCGCGGCATTCGACGCGCTGGCAGCAGTGATGCAGATGTCGCGCGCACCGAGCGCGCGGTTTTTTGGCTACGTGTTGGGGTCGGGCGAACCGGTAGCCGCACTGGCGGATCTGTTGGCGAGCGTGTTGAATCAAAACGTGACCGCGTGGCGATCAGCGCCAGCGGCAGTTACGATTGAGCGACAGGTGTTACAATGGATCGCACGGGCACTGGGCTGCAGTGAAATGGTCGGCAGTTTGTGCGGCGGTGGCTCCGCTGCCAACCTGATGGCTCTGGCAATGGCACGCGAAGCGCGGCTTCCCGCCAATGAGTGTGGAGCACAGCCTGGAGTTGTCTACGCGTCGACCGAAGTACACATGTCGATCGCCAAGGCGGTAGCACTCCTGGGCCTGGGTCGCCGCAACCTGCGTCTCATACCCGTGGACGAGAACTTTCGCATGAGTGTGCCGCTGCTCGAAACGGCCATGGCTGAGGATCGAGCTGCAGGTCGGGCGCTGATTGCTGTCGTTGCTTCTGCTGGTACTGTCGGCACGGGAGCCATTGATCCGCTGGAGCGGATCGGGGCAATCTGTCGCAAACACGGTTTATGGCTGCACGTTGACGGTGCGTATGGGGCTGCTGCTGTGCTGGCCGCGCCAGAGAAGTTCCGCGGGCTGAGCGAGGTGGATTCGCTGTCGCTCGATCTCCACAAGTGGCTGTATCAACCAGTCGATTGTGGGATGTTACTTTTCAAGGACCCGAAACACGCGCGCGCTGCGTTCTCGCACACCGGCGATTACGCTCGCGTGCTCGATGCACAGCCGCTCGAGGACACGGCCTTTTTCGAAGAATCCCTGGAGCTGTCGCGACGCTTTCGGGCACTGAAAATATGGCTGTCTTTGCGCTACCACGGACTGCAGGCGTTTCGCTCGGCCATCCGGGCCGACCTCGAACACGCCCGGCTGTTGGTTGATGGCATTCGCGGCGAATCACAGCTCGAGCTTCTGGCTCCAGTGGAGCTGAGTGCTGTGTGTTTCCGTTACTGCGAGAAGCATGTGGGAAGAGACCTCGATGCCCTGAACGCCGCGATTCTGCGGCGTGTGATTGAGAACGGTCGGGTCTACATTTCCAATGCCGTTGTGCGCGGGCGCTTTGCTTTGCGCGCCTGCTTCGTAAATCATCGCACGACGCCGGCGGACGTCGCGCTGATTGTTCCTGAAGTGTTAGAGGCGGCCCGCGAGATCCTCGCGCAATGAATCAGGCCAGCGCGCTGCGCTGGCCTGATGGGCTGAACCGTTTGATGCCGAATCAGTCGTGAATCGCTGGAAGCGACAGCAGACTGCTCGTGCAGGTCACCGGCGCCGCCGAGCCGCCGAAATTGCCGGCGTCGACGCCACCGCCAATGGTGCAGTTCTTTGTTCCGGCGGGGCACATGCGGATCCAGTCATTCACAGCGACACCCGAGCCATAGAACGACGGGTCGGCGCTGGAGAAGCTGAATGTCAGCACCTTGCCATCGCTCGACAGACAACCGCTGCCGGACGTCGACAGGATGACACTGGAGAAGGCCTTCGTGAAGCCTGACCAATGTGCACAGGTGCCGGCTGCGGGAACGGCAAAGCCGGTTCCGACGAAAGTGGCGCCGCCGCTGCCAAAGCCACCGCCGACTGCAATGCAGTAGTTGGAAGCGTAGCTCGACAGGGGTGCCAGCGCGCCTAACATCAGAACAGCCAGATGGGATTTCTTGAACATGAGTTGGATCTCCTGGGTTGGTTACGACTGGGGGTAACCTTACCTGCGGGAGAGATCCCGCCTGAGTGCCGAAAGTCATGCGTAGGAAGATGACACCTGCGATGTGTCATCGAGCCGGATCAGCAGGCTGCTCCAATGCCAGAACCAACTTGCGCAACAATTCAGTTCCAGGACGTGTACGTCTACAGCCGCCGGCGGCAGATCATTGGCGCGGCAAAAGCGGCTGTTGACGCGTCCTTCAGCCGGTATCTGGCTGCCATTGCGCCGCCCTGAGCGAAACCTGGCGCTTACTTGTACGCACCATCGGTCCGCGACAGATAGTCGCGGTGGTCGGCGGGCTGCACCATCGTGTTCAGAGCGGGTCCGATGAATGGGCTGGCGCCAAAGGCGCCGTTCAACGCCGTGTTCACCTTGTCGAGCCCATCGGCGGTCTTGCAAACGTAGACCACCCAAAAGCGTCCCGGCGCCACGGTGTGGATCTGCTCTTCATCGATCTCGTATTCCAGGATGGTGCCATCGGCCAGCAGCTTTTCGAACAGCGGCACACCAAAGGACTTGCTGAGCACATCGAGCGCATTGTCGGGAGCATTTTCCTTGAGTGTGTAGGCCGCCACGTGCGAGTAGGCCCCCTTGAATGATGTCGCCTTCCAATTGTAATACCGGCTCACGAGCAGGCTGTCGTCATGCTTTGTCGCGCTGGCCAACGCGGAGCCGCCGCCCGGGCCGCTCTTCTCCAGATCCTCCAGCACGCCGAGCACTCCTGCCAGCGACATGCTCGACCAGAAGCTGTCATGGGTGTAGCCGTCGTTGGTATGCACCAGCTCGGTATCCATCCCGTAACCAACGAGCTGACCACTCGACAGCGCCTTGTCGAAGATCTTCACATCCGCCGCTCCCTGCTTCTCCATATCGGCCCACTTGGCCCTGGGCAGCGCGAATGAGCCGACGTAGGTGTACAACGGCGGCTTCTCTTTGACTTCGGTTGTTTGCGCCCCCGCCGGTGTCGCTGCCGCGAGCGCACAGGTCGACAGGAGTCCGAACGAGGCGGCCAGGATCTTCTTGCTCATGTTAGTCCCCCGAATTGTTGCTTATGATTGTATCGTTCACCGGTGCAACTATGCACCGCGAGACGGGTTGTCGTCGATGGTAGAGGCCGCCGATTCCGTGTCAGGATCGGGGATGCCGGAATCGGCGTTGCCTCCACCATCGCCGAAGACGGACATTATGAATTGACCGCGCGCAGCGCTTCGCGTTGCACCTTGCGATAGTCACTGGGCAGCAGGCCGAATGCCTGGCGAAACCTGCGACCGAAGTGAGTCATGTCAATAAAGCCGAAAGAGTAGGCGATATCGGAAATACTTCGATTCACCTTCAAGGGATCTGCCAGCGCGCGGCGGCAGTGTTCCAGACGTCGCGCCTGCAACAGCCGGCCTACCGAGGCGTTGTCTTCGTTCAGAATGGCGTTGGCGTAGCGAAGGCTGATGCCCACCAGTTTTGCGATCGACTCGGCGGTGACCGTGTGGTCGGACAGGTTCCTCTCGATGGCGGCCCGCAACTGCATTCCCAGGATGACACGCGAGGATCCTATGTGCGGGACATCCTCGCCACCACCGGCTCTCCACATTGCGACCGCAATGAGGTCCAGGAGTTGATTTGATACATGCGGCGCAGAAGCGCCCAGCGCCTCCGTGTGCGTGGGCAGGATGCGCAGATAGTCCGACAGCAGACCCGCCTCGCCGGTGTCCGCCAGCTTGCGCGCAATGAACCGGTCGATCTTTCCAACACGCTCGATGAGATTGCGTCGTGGATACTTCGCCACCAGCAAGGAGGAATCCGCGGTCAGTCGGCAGGTATAGATCATCCGCGGGTCGACGAGCGTCATCTCGCCCGCTGCAAGGCTCACGATCCGGTTGTCCTGGCTCAGGCTCATGTGCCCTTTCGTCTGCCTGACGAGAATCAACTCATCGGCCGTGGCGCCGATGTGGCGCTTCTCATGCGCGGCAGTCAATGAACCGGTATCAAAAGACACCAGGGCAAGATCCGCCAGCACAGCCGTATCCACCCGAGCGGCAAACGTCGTCCGACACTCCGGCACGGACTCGTGCGGGATGACGTGTTTGCAGATGACATCGTGCCAGCAATCGAAACGGTCGCGAGGCAGGACGTCGTCCGTGGAAAAAATCCGCTTCATGATTCCTTTGCAGCCGAGAGGTTGTGCTGCCCGGGCCGAGAACACGCCCGCCGTTATACATAGTATGCGCGCCGCGCCAATGACAATCCAATCAACGAGGATGCAGATCCAGGTTTTTCGCCAACATGTTTGCCGCATGGCAGCTAATGCGGCGCAACAACCTGCCTGGATACGCGAGCTGCCCATCGCCCCTTGCGGGTTTCCCCATTTCAAGAATAGTCCGGCGCGTCCGCCAGGAAGATGTTCGTCAGGATCGGAAAACTGGCGCGGCGCGCCGGATTGATTCTGCTGTCGCAGTCGGGGCTCGCGCGATTCAAACACGGGTTGTCCAACTCGCGCGCCTCCTGTCAAGCGTGATGAGCCGCGCGGCGCGGCAGGTCGGCAGGACACAGGCGGCCCTTCCGTTATCCCCGCCGCTTCACTAAGCTCCCGGGCATGCGGCTGACACCTGAGCAGTTACTGAGATTTCAGCAGGACGGATTTCTCATTCTGCCGAATCTGTTTTCGCCGGCCGAGGTCGACATCCTGCGCGGTGCCATGGTCCGTGTGTTCGGCCAGGACGATC
>Ga0307510_10011361_pt1 | contig 10575 bp, 11 predicted proteins | sample 12_EM_MG_FD_207224 | JGI IMG/M metagenome (GOLD analysis project Ga0307510, IMG submission 207224) | Populus trichocarpa ectomycorrhiza microbial communities from riparian zone in the Pacific Northwest, United States - 12_EM | ecosystem: Host-associated > Plants > Roots > Unclassified | place...
CTCATAGCACACCATCTCCAGCAACTCCCTTGTCATGGCCTGCAAATGCTGGTAATCTGCATTGCCACTGTACGGACACTTAATGACGACACTGATGTGCTGCTGAAATGAGTGAACACGTTGTTGAATGACTTGAGAGGGGCGCGTGGGGGATCGAGGCGGTGGCGACAGTGTCCAAGTTGCTGCTGCTGTCATTGAATGCGATGGCGAAGGCGATGTTGTCGATGTTGGCGGCCTTGTTGCTGCTGGTGGTGGTGCTGGTATTGGCAGCGTTGGAGGTATTCTTACAATTACTACTGCTACTTTTGATGATGGCATCGGCATCGGCGGTGTGGGTGCTGTCAAAGGTGTTGGCAGCATGGTCAGAGTTACTGTTGCTGTTGTTGTTGTTGTTGTTGGTGGTAGGATCTCCATCGTTGAGGGGCAAGGCCAGGTGAGTTGACGCGAAGTCGGGAGTGAGGAGGCAAGTATGGGTGGGGGTCACGAGTCGGTGGACGCGAAGTCACCCGTGCAGAGGCGATCGGGGAAGCGGCGGTCACAGTGGGGGTGGGCATGCTGAGCGAAGTCTTCGTCATCGTTGATGGCCTCGAACGATAGGACAGGTGCGTCTATGCAGTGCGGGTTAGTGGGAAAGGCGTCGGTTGAACACGATGTGGTGACGTCGAGGACGGGGCTGGTGGCTTGCGCGAATGGGACGGGGGGAACGGTGTTGGCGTCAGAGGGTGACTCGGAGGGGATGGTCTTGTCGCGGTCACAGTCGTCGCTGCAGTGGGTGTCGGCAGTGCGGGGCTTGTTGCTGATGCTGCTGGCGGCTGTCGTCGTCGTCGACGCATGTTGGGTCGTCCTCGGAATTTGGGGTGTGTCCACCCGGATCGTACACGAATTTGCCATTGCCATTGGCACCAAGGTCGCTGGCCTTGCATGGGTGGTTGTTGCGGTTGCGATTGCTGCTGTTGTCGATGATGGTGACGTCGTTGCTATTGTCGTCATCGTTGCGCCGTGCACCGTCCTCGGTATTGAGACTGTTCCCGCCCGGGTCGTACACGAGGTTGCCGTTGTCACTGGTGCCGAAGTTGCTGGGCTTGTGTGGGTGGCTGCGGTCATGGCTGATGTGGACGGTGTCGCCGGTGCTGTCGTTGCGCACTGGCTTGTCTTCGATGTTGTCGTCGGGGTGGTTGTGGTTGTTGCTGGGGACTTGCGCTTGTTCTGACTTCATGATCGGGCTCCCATCGCCGTTTCTTACTCTTGAGATTTTGGCTTGTTCTTGCATCTGGCGGCTATTCGGTTTTGCTTCGGTGGCTTTGGACTGATTTGGCGATGTGGCGGTGATTGACAAAGGCGGAGGTGTGAGTTCATGAACTTGAGGTCTGGGTGGCAGCGGCAAAGGTGGCGATGGCGTTGGCGTGGGCGACGGTGGTGAAAGTGGCGGTGACGGGGTCGGCAATAAGGACCTGGGGCCCATGAACAGAGGGACTTGCTCTGTTGTAGGAACGGAAGGGGGACTCGAAGGTGAAGGCGGCGGCGGCAGAACTGGACTTGGCGTGCTCTGAGTAGGTGACGACGGCGCCAAGGAGACTGAACTTGGAAAACTTGGAACGTGTGGTGGCGGCGAGATTCTGAAAATTAGCGATGGCAGCGGCGAAGAGACTAAACTTGCATGACAATGAGCGGACGGCGGCGGCGAAACTTTGCGAATTGGCGATGGTGGCGAAACTGAAGATGGCGGCGATACATTGCGAACTGGTGGAGGCGACGATACTAAACTTGGCTGGCTTTGAGCGGGCGGCGGCGGGACAGAACTTGGGTGATTTCGAGCTGACGATAACGATGGCGGTAGTGGCAATGGGGGTGATGGCATTAATGCTGTGGGCAGAGCGGGTGTACAGGCGAAAGTCAAGGGTGTTGGTGAGGGATTGGCAGGTGCAGCCGGCGCGCTAGCAACGAGGTCCGCAGGGGAAGTCGGCGTCTCATGTGCAGGTGACAAGGGTGCATGGGCGGAAGACGGTGTTGGGACGGCTGGAAGCTCCTTGCCCATACGCTGTAATATCGTGGTTTTCATTTCCCGCACAACGTCCAGGATTAAGTCGGGGGTAAGCTTGGCCCGGTCGCTAGGGTGAAAGCCTTGCAAGAAGAGTTCTTGGAACGCTCTCTCGGACAGGTAGTCAAAGGCAAGGAGGGGGGCAGATAAAGACCAGAGATCCTTGAAGTACTCGGCCGCATCGTTTTTGCCTTTCATAGGCCGCTTTGATGACCAATTGATGAAGTCTTGAAGATTCTGCCTCTCGCGCTGGAGCCAAATGGATGCTTCGTCGTCAGACATGTCGGGGGCGGGCGTGTGGGAGCAGAGGGTATCTTGATGGCTGGCACGTGTCCAGTGCGAGATGCTGGTGTGAGACATGTCGGTGTGGTGGCCTCGGCAGGGAGGGTTCTTCGTGCGGTGGGGGAAATGCGTTCCGGATGAAGCAAGAAGGGAGGCCCGTGGCTGGTGCTGAGTGCAAAAGAGTAGGTAATGAAAGTGTCCAAACTAAAAATAGCTGGGATATATAAAATGAGACAGCGAACCTGAAAAGGCTCACTGCCTCACTGGGGCAGCCACTTTTAACAAGGACTAATGGTCCACCGTGAGTTCAGGAAAAGGAAGGCAATATAGCGGTTAGAGACAGGGCACGTCGATCTGAGATCGTGCGATGGAGCAAACATTAAAGCGGGCCGGGATTGTTGGTCGCTCTACCGCTGCGGAAGGGGGGAAGGAAAGGAAAGGAAAGAGAGAGAGAGTGTGTGTGTGTGTGTGATGAAGTGGGGAAAATGCGACGCAAAACTAGGGCACAGCGGAGGCACTACTCGCCTCTCGCTCATGGTGCTGCGCACGGGTCTTTATATTCGGTTCGTAGCTACTTACAGACTAGACTACTTGTCCATAACGATGAAAAGATGGTGGTAAGGAAGAGGAATGCCAGGAGCATGCACGTGCTGCCCTGTGGCATTGGTCGAGTCGGGTGAGATTCGGGCATTTGCAAGCCCAGCACGTATCCCATCGTTACAACACCAAGCTGTAGAAAGCAATGGAGCTAGAATATGAGTTCTGGGCACACATCGGCCTCAGAACATGCAGGTAAGTATGGGAACTAGGTGTATTGAGGAATACTAAGCCACTCACCTCAGAAATGTAGGGTGTTAGTGTCCATGTGATATCTAATCAATCCGCTTGCACACCGTATTTGCTACATGAGCTCCAGGGCGTTGTCAATGCCCAGCTTCAAGGCATTGACCCTGGCTTGTTTGGCTCCCCCAAGACCGGCATCATTGCCACTGCCACCGCTGATCGCACCGATACACTCAAAGTGATGTGGGCATCAGAAGTTGAGATGAGTCCCCTGGAAGTGGATGAAGACCATAGATGGATAGTATGTGAGTATGATGGTAGGCATAAGTACATACACAGGGTGACAGAGGGGTGCCCAAACCTTGAAAACAAAGGCATGTTAACTTCATTACCAATTGAGAGGCAAGAGGAGAAGGTCAAGGCATCTGAGTGTGGAACACATGGGTGGGCAACTTGGACCAGACCTCCAGGTCAGGTCCAGGTTCAGGCCTGAGGCTGCTGAACCTGAACCGGACCGGACCTTGGCCAGTCTATCTTAGCCTCATTTTGAACCCTATAGTGTCTAGTAGGTGAACCCATCATACTGTAATCCCTAACTCCAAGTACTATATGGTTCTATGCCAAACCATTCTATACAATTCATTTATACTAAATCTTCTACCTCTAACATTTATTCAATCATATCTACCTCTCCAAGGTCTAGTGTTGCAGAGGCTCCAGAAGCCGGAGCCAGCCGGAGCCAAGCTGGCTGAAGCCGGCCCGGTTGGCTCTCAAAGCTCAGCCAAGCCAGGCTTTCTCCGGCTAGGTTCCAACTCAGCTCGAGCTGCTGACTCAGCCACTCTCCCAGCATCGCAGCAGCAGCCTCTAGCAATGCGAACACCGCATCGGCAGCGCATGCAACAACAACAACAACAATGAGCTCACACCTTTTTAAGTGCCTTCGCCACATGTTCGCCCTTCGTCTCGCATATCTGCACATAGCTGTCTAGGATTTCGAGCGCCATCGTCGTTCATGCGCTTTGATTCCGGGTCGAGTCCAATCGAAAGCTTTCGTGAGTACCCCTCCCTCGATCACTGTCTTTCTGTGTCCTGACTCATCCCTCCCTCTGTGCTTCAGAGGGGATCTCAATCGGTCGATTTCCTTTCGCGTCCTCATTTGTCCCTCCCTCTGCGGCCCCTTGCTCGTTTACTTTCCTTCTGTGTCCTTCCGTGTCCCTCCTTCAGCGGCCTCCAGAGGGTGAGTTCCCTTCGCTCGGTCGCTCTCTTTCAGTGTTCTCACTTGTTCCCTCCTCTGCAGTCCCCTACGTGTTCCCCTCGCTTGGTCACTTTCTGTCCGTGGCCTGACAAGTCCTTTCGTCAGCGGTCTCCAAAGGGTGAGTGCCCCTCACTCAGTCCCTTTCTTTCCATGTCCCGACATGACCCTCACTCCGGCGCCCTCTTCTCTGCGTCGTGACAAGTCTCCCCCTGCGGTCCCCACTCGTGGGTGCCCCTCGCCCAATCGCTCTCTTCCTGGCCTATCGAGCGCTCGCTCACTCTTTCGCACCTGCTCCCTGCCCCACCATGTGCCCCGGGCTCCAACGCCTCAACTCTGGCAGCGGTGGCTTTCTCAGCCCCGCCAGCAGACTTGACGCCAGTCGTGCCCTCGGCCATGGAAGGTGCATCGCTCCCCCTTGTTCATGTCAACGCTCGAGGGTTCGATTTCTCTCCAATCCGTGTCGGCATTCACAAGCATGCCAGCAATCCCTTTCTCGGAATTCACAGCTAAGCTGGAGTGGCCAACCCAGTCGGGAGCGGGATGGGAGCTCTGCTGGGTAGCCACGGGACTACCTGTACTGCCCTACAACACGCACAACATTTGATCACGTTTCTTATTTCATTTCATTATATTTTATTGTATTATCATGATATACTAGACCGCGTGCAGGCAGTGGTTGTGAGGTCAATCCGTCGGCAACGATTGTGATGTGATGGGGTGTCGCCCCTGATGATGTTCTCCGAGAAGAGCTTGGGGGCGACATGTTTGATGTTGCCCACGTTGACCCTGTTGATGATACTGGTGATCGACTTAAGTCAAGCATCCCAAGAGAGACGTTGATATTCGGCACTGCTGCGATCCTGTTCCACCGCAGCGGCCTGGAGGGTGCGCAGTTGTGCAGGGGGCACGTACACACCGCCGGCGCGTGAGGACGTCAACTTGGCAAACGCTGCCTTTGTGTCGTTTGCCTCGCCCTTTTTGCGTTCCGCTTTTTCGAGTTCAACGGCGGCCATGCATGCAGCAAGCTGGGACTCACGCTCAGCTTCGTGAGCAAATCAACTTCCTCCACCCTTGGAGCGCCCACCAATCTATGTGGTGGAAGCCAGGGAGTGTGTGACCGGCCCGGCATCGAGGGAAGACTACTGGAGAGTGAGACCCGCAACTTGTCAGCCAGTGCCATTAAGTGAGGAGGGTTACTGCCAGTACTGGCGGCAGGGCCCGCAACCGTACACATGGCACAGTCCAAGAGGTCACGCTGGGGCTCATGGAAGCATCAGAGCACACGCAAAAGGGGTCACAGTGAGGGACGACGCACGCAGAGCCCGTATGGATCTGATGCCGCCAGCCTGCGACTGGTGAGGAAGGGTATGTCCGATTAGAGTCTGGGCTGTTCGAGTAGCACCGCTAAGGCTCGGGAAGGCGAGTGACTTGGTGAGATTGTTGAGAACCTTCATGGATGGCAAGAAAACATCAGGGTGCGAACGGTAAGCCACATAGGAGGTGGTAGTTGGGACATAGTTTTGATCCAAATGCAAGGGCTTGGTCCAGGCGAGCATAGAAAGAGCGAGGTTGGGAATTGTGGGCCGCAGTGGGAGTCTTGGTGAGTAGAGGCACAAGTACATCGAGGAAGGCGTCTTGCACCTCGAGTACCCAATGTGGGATCCGAAGGATTCTGATAATGTTACTCCTGAAGAGTGGCTCGTCTTCGTCGAGATTTTGGTCGAAGCCTTGAACGCCGTCAGCAAGAGGCGCCAACAAGCTTGCTTGGAGGGGCGGAGTCGTCAAAACGCGGGTGCATGCCCGGTAGTATGTCCATGGATTGCGCAGTCCTGCAGCTCGATGGCGGCGATCTCCACATGGGTCAAAGGGGAGGGGTGAGGGGGCGGGGTAGGTGTCGGTGTTGCAAGCTATCGGTCTTCATCGAGACCTTACTTGGGTGACAGGGTGACTTGGCGATGGCCTCTTGCTACATGGGGCAGCATGGGATGGCACGCACCGCTGTCGGGTGGTGGGCAATGGAGTCAACTGGCTCGCAGTTGTATGGGCTGTGGGGAGAGACGCAAGAGAAGTGGGAGGGATGAGGAAGGATCCTCGAGGTCGTGACTGGTCAGGACCGGAAAAAAAGCGAGCCAGTACAGACACTCACACGTCGGAGAGGGTGAGACAGGAAGGAGGTCGCAAGAAAAAAGGTGCCGGCAAGGGGTGGGACTGGCTGGCACGTAAAAATCATCGTAACTTACTTTGCCTTTTCTAATCCAAAACAACTGGTTATTCGTCGCACGTGCCTTCATAATCATTTGCATCTAGTACACCACATTACAAACAACAAAATTAAGGTGTGCTACATTGTCTTGTACCCGAAAAGATCGACCAGCGGAGCTATGAACTGCCATGAATGAGGCCTAATGCCTATTGGCGAAACTTTCTTCCAGGAGTGCGCGGGCGGAGTGAATACCGAGTTTCATGGGCTGTCGTGCAAGTTGAAGAACGAACGCTAAATGACTCGTAGTGAGCAACGGCTACCAGTTGTTCATACGTCGTTAGATCTACTTACATACGATTTCTGAGAACAGGTGTGCGGCGCACACTGACAGGAGAAGGAACAGTGAAGGGCGGCGCTTCAGCGGGTTGGCCAAACTCGGTTTCTGAGCACCGTGAGAGGATAGTATGAAGATGTCGATAGTCCGGGTTCTCATCAAAGCCAAGGGAACGGACATGCGTAAAGAATTTGTAGAAGGGAGCAGGTAGGCCTTCGCACAGCTCTTCTGTTGTGATTGACTCCTTCTTCCGGAGGACCGCCTCGTAATCTCTGCAAGCGCAAATGTTGGACCAAGGTAAGTCCCCACATGCCATATATATGATGGTGTAGGCGAGGGACTCCAGGTCGTCACGACGTGATTGGGCAAATCCTTGCTGGCCATTGATGGAGATGAACGGAAGGGTACCGACTACCAAGTGTCCCGTGGTGTAGGGACAATGTAAAAGAGTTGCGGGATCGCGAAATAGCCGCGCCAAACCGAAGTCAATGAGAAAGACAGTGGGGGGGGAACCATCAGCTTGGACCATGAAATTAGTTGGCTTGATGTCGCGATGGATAAAGTGTCGAGTATGTAGCGACTCAATTGCCGAGAGCTGGACATGTGAGACAGTGTTCATTAAGACTGTGAATAGCGACCACGAACATACCATTTGAGAGGCATACAAGAATGCTTTCTTGGGATTGAACTTTTCCTCATTGATCAAATCGCCAATTGAATTGCCAAGATATTCCAGGACGATGACTTCATACACGTCTTCCCTGCCAAACCAAAGTACTGTGGAGGTACCTACACTGCCAGCAATGCTCGTATACACCTTGTATTCATGATGGAGCGTTGAAGGCAACGAGGGTGCGAGCCCCATCTTCAGAGCAACATCTGCTCCCGTCCTAATATCTCTTCCTAGATAGACACTACCTAGAGAGGTGTCAGAGAAGCATCGAACTTGAATCAGAGTTGGACTCACCAGATCCACCCGAACCGAGCAGCTTTCCTACCCTGTACCGGCCAGCGACACGCACGAAATCTATCCGTAGAGGTGATTCTTCACAGAAAATTTCTGAACCTCGAAGGGGCGTCGCCATCATCAGCTCTGAGTGCGGAGTGCGAAGGGAGAGAAGAGGGAAGTTCATCTTTCAAGGAGTATTCGGGGTCCTTACACGTTACCAACTCCGATGTCAACAAGTTCTGCCAACCGTGCAAGGCAGTTCAATAAGCTTTTATTCCATGACGTAGGCACTGAAGCAAAAGCGGGGACTTTGTGGTGTGGGGGCCCAAGAGGGGGCTGCACGGTGATATTTGATCACATTTATTAGTTTATTACTTTTTTTTGTATTTAACATGTCTTTTTATCAGAAAGTGCGACACCAGAGCCAATATGTATATGTAAGAGAAAATAAAAGAAGAGAATATACCAAAGATCATGCGTAGGTGGTGGCTATCTGGAAAGCGTAGATCAGGTTCGGCGTATAGGGCACGGGGGCGAGTATCATGTCATTAAGGGGACTGCCGGTGCTGGCAATGGACGACCGGTCGGGACAAGGAAGGAGAGCCAGCGCGGGGCACTCACGGTGACTATATGCAATGACAGCGGTCCAAATGAGGATCGCACTGGGTCAGGCAATCATGGGGGCATTAGCAGCAGGTAAGAAAGAGCACCAGCAGTAAAGTAACACGCACGGAGTGGGCCCATATATGGCCTTGATGTCGCAGGCCTCACAACTGGTGAGGGAGTGGTGCATGTGTGCGGCAGGGAACGGTCTGTAGAGCACGTGGTCGTGGATTAGGCAAGCCAGTGCCAAGGCCGAGGGACGTCACTGTAGGTGTGACATTGCAGCTGGACAGCGGTTGCCTCCGTGTGCGTCGAAGAGGTTGGGGTAGAAGTAGCATGTGCAGGTGTCGATGTTGCAACGCGCTTGGTTTTCGTTGAGACGTTACTGTGGGTGCACAGGGCGACTTCGCGATGACCTTGCTGCGATGGAGCAACATGCGGTGGGTATGGTACCGGCTTAGGAACGAGACCGAAGAAAGCAAACCACTCACTCGCTGGAAAAGGTAGATAAGGTAACGTGTCAATGCCTGTGTTCATCCGGGATGGGCGCCGGCTTCAGGTCATCACCATGGGACCACGTTGTTGGTGTCGAGTGCGTCGATGTATGTAGAAATCTTGAGAGGGGGGGAGAGGGACCAATGGTTGAATCGCATGTACCATGACCTACCATATTCGTGTTGCATTTCAGAGTATACTGGGTGCCAACTCTGGTCTTCATGTGGGTCGAAGAGGGGAGTCGGTGGTGGCTGAATGGGGCGGAGGAGCGGTGGGGGGGTGGTCAGCAAAAAAGAAATGCAAGTGTGAGAGGGACGGACCGCGGAAAGCGTGAGATAGTTCGTCCAGTGCAGACGGGGCAATGATGCGGGGTGACCCCGTCTGTTTAGGATAGTCACACCTTCGTGCTGGAGGAGCGGGATGGGGGCGAGTTGAGGCCGCCGTCGTTGTTCGAGTACCAACTCGGTCTGGAAACGGGAAAAAAATTTCAAGTCAGCGCCAGAGAAAGGACATGAGAATGACGCACCTAGAATGACTGCTCGCGTGCTAACTCCAGGACCGCGGGAGGCATTGGCTTTGGTCCACGCGAGGCGTCCGCCGGGCCAGTATGCACGGACGTCGAACGCCCATGCAGGGAGTGCGAGAGGTGTGAAAGCCACGATGATGTTTGTGGCCGTCAGCAGGCCCGGGTAGGTCAGGGCGATCAACGCAGGGGAATGTGAGCAGGCGAGGTAGGAGTGTCGGAGTAATGGAGAGGTGAGAGGGTCAGCAGCATGCAACAAAAGGGGTTAGGAACGAACCGGTGAAGGCAGACATGGAGTAAGTGGTCTAATGCTGACGACAGCTTGATGGTGGCGGACTCTGTGTGGGTCGGGTGTTCCAACGTTGGTCCTCATCGAGACCTTGCTACGGGATCGCTACTTCGGTTTGGAGGAGAGGACTTCAGTGTTTGAGGAGACAGGGCAGTAATCCCGGGTGTCATGCATCATGGCTTGTGCAGCACAAGTAAAGGTAGAGGGGAATCATTATAGTGGCGCGTGGGGAAGATGTACCTAGTGTTGCGGCGGCTCCGGCTAATTGCTGGCTACAGCCGGAGCCACAGTTGGCGGCAATACCCGCCGAGCCAAGCCGCGCGTGGTTGAAGCTGCCATTTTAGTCAACTGCCACTGAGCCAGCTTGGGGCCTGCCAAGCCGGCTAAGCCACCAATCAGCACCACATCAATTGCCAACTACAACATTTTTTTCTCCTCTCTGCATTTTTTACTGCTAGCCATGAGTACGACACCCCCCCCACGCCCAGTTTCAATTCCAGAAACTCCAATCCACACGATGAGTAAGACTACTGAGCGGTTCGACCGCCCATTTTATAATAGGGATACAATTCTTCAACGGCTGTCCGGAGAGATGGCCCCTTTCTTCGTTGGCCCAATCTCCCCCCGGGTTTTTCTGGATTCCTTTCTACCCACGGGCCTACTTGTCCGTTCTAGCAGTACCTTTAAACCAGGAATACTTTCCGAACTGGAGGGGGCGAGGGACGAAGGTCATCTGCAAACCATATTTGTCTGTCCAAACTCACATCATTCCGTCCTTCTCGAGGACTGATTTATTCCAGTCCAGGATTGTTTCCCCACAT